>Ga0315336_1006654_pt1 | contig 11672 bp, 16 predicted proteins | sample ASW5metaG_FD_204512 | JGI IMG/M metagenome (GOLD analysis project Ga0315336, IMG submission 204512) | Ammonia-oxidizing marine archaeal communities from Monterey Bay, California, United States - ASW #5 | ecosystem: Environmental > Aquatic > Marine > Intertidal zone | place: USA: California...
GACGAGGATGCCGACGCCGATGGCGACGGCCTGTCGATCTGCGAAGGCGACTGTGACGACACCAATGGAGAGATCAGCCCCGACGCCCTCGAGGAGTGCAATGGGGTGGATGACAACTGCGATGGCGGGCTCGACGAGTCCTGCCCGACGGACGACACTGGCATTGTGAAGGGCGATTCGGACGGTTGCGGCTGCAATGCCAGCGGCTCGCCCACCGTCTGGTACGCGTGGTGGCTCGCATTTGCATTGCTCGTCAGACGGCGATCATCGCGGTCTGAGGGGCCTTGAGTGTCACATGGGCGACACTTTTGGGGTTGGCCACGCGATAGGAGTGTGGGTGGATGAGGTCGTTGATCTCAACTCGACAATATCTGGCGTTCTACGCCCCACTGGAGATAAATTGAAAGCGACATCTACCTCCCCCATACTGCGCGCCGCGGTCGCCGCGACCCTCTTGGCGCTGCCCGCCGCTTCGCTGGCCTGCCCCGAGGACACCGACGGCGACGGGCTCCGCGATGCGCTGGACAACTGCGCGCTAGGCCTGGCGATCCTAAGTTCCTCCCCGTGTCAACCGGCCTGAGCGCAACGTAGCAGACTGGTCGAAAGGCCTGTTTCACCGCAAAGGGCGCAGAGTTACGCAGAGGTGGTGAACCGGTGCTCGAGGCCAAGTGCCCTCTCGCGAATCGCCAGGCTGCGCTCGTACAGCGGACGCGCACCAGGATACTCGCCTTGCTGCTGAAGCAGCAAGGCCAGGTTGTTGAGGCTCGTTGCGACATCGGGATGGTCTGGGCCCAGCGCCTTTTCGTTGATCGCAAGGCCGCGCTCGTACAGTTGACGAGCACCAGGATAGTCGCCTTGTGACCGGAGCAGCCCGGCAACGTTGTTGACGCTTATGGCGACAACTGGGTGGTCGGGGCCCAGCGCCTTTTCCCGGATCGCCAGGCAAGCCCGCGCGGCCTCTTCAGCCTCCGCGTATCGGCCTTCTCGATACAGTTCCATCACCCGCGCATGGTCGCGAGCGGCGGGCAGTTCCTGGCCTGGATTCGCCTCGACGGCGAACCGCCCGCTGTCGTCCTGCTCGGATCGGAGGGCGAACGCGGCTGACGCACCCGCTCACGTCGCTGCCGACGAGTCCAGCCGACTCCACGACGGCGACGACGACGAGAACGCGGAAGCCCAGGAGGCGTTGAAGACCTATCGGGCGGCCGTGGAAGCCCGATTCGGACCGCTCCCGAGCTTCGACGTTCTCACAGAAGGGCTTGACGGGCCGAACGGAGCGTTCGGTGTCTGGGTGGACGCGCACAATGACCACGGCTGATCATGGCTGAGCCTCTGCCAGCGCGGAATCTAAAATGCAGCGGGTGGTCGTTCAGAGATGGAAACGCATGTCTCCGAACCCGAAGTCGCCGAGGCAGAAGAACCCGACGCAGGTCTCATCTTCTCCGTCGCAGTCCTGGTCGATGCCGTCGTTGGCGGTGTCGTAGGCTCCGGGAAAGGAGCCGGCGTCGCTGTCGTCGCAGTCGTCGGCGGTGGTGACGTAGCCGCGCGGGGCGTCGCAACCGGTCGCCGGCATGTCGATGTCGCCGTGGGTGTCGTGGTCGCGATCGGCGTACCAGACGGTAGTGCAGCTGTAAACGTAGGCCTGGCCCACCCAGTCACCACCATCGGCGTAGGTCGTGAAGTCGGCGCTGACCAGCACGTCATCTGTGCCGTCGCCATCGACATCGCCAGCGGTGGACACCTCGAAGCCGAAGTCGCTGTACGGGGTTCCGTTCGACGGGACCAGTCGGAGTGCGCGGGGGCTCTCGAGGGCGTCCTGGTCGCCATAGAGCACATAGGCCGATCCGGAGAACGGCCCACTGTAGTCGTCGCGGGCGCCGAGGATGAGGTCGTCGTAGCCGTCTCCATCGACATCTCCGGCGGCCTCGGCGAATGCCCACCACACGCCCTGGGCACCGGTCGGGTCCTGAACCCTGAACCCGCTGGACGGGTCCGCTCCGGCGGGTCCACCCCGAAAGACGTGGGTGGTCAAGATGTTCGAAAATCCGCCTCCGACGGCGATGTCGTCGCAACCATCCCCATCGAAGTCTCCCGCGCTGACCGTCCTGCCGAACTGATCGAACAGGTACGAGTGTGGATGTGTGAGCTTGGTGTAGCCATTCGGAGCGACACCCCGAGGCGTGCCGTAGAAGACGTATACGGCACCTGGGTTTTCGCCTGCCCAGGTGTGTTCGTGAGCGCCAACCACGATGTCGGCGTAGCCGTCGCAGTTGACGTCCGCGGCGTTGGAGACCGAGGCGCCGAAGTAGTCCCAGAGCGTGCCGTCCGGAGCCAGGAGCTTCTGTTCGCTGTTCGGGTCGATGCCCGTAGCGCTTCCGAAGTAGAGGTACACCGCGCCAGCCCACCAGCCGAGTGTGTGGTCGCCCTCGTCGGACACGACGACGTCGTCGTAGCCGTCACTGTTCACATCGCCGACGCCGGAGACGGTGCCTCCGTAGTTCAGGGTCATGGTGCCCGTGAGTTGGAGCTCGGTGGCGAGGTCGAGCCCGGATGGGCCCCCCAGGTAGACAAATGCAGCGCCGGTCGCGCCGACGATCACGTCGTCGTAGCCGTCGCCATTCACGTCCCCGGCGCTGGAGACGGCCCTGCCGAGGTTGGTCGACCAGGTGGGCGCCAGGGCGGGTGGCACGATCTTCTGTTCGGTTCTGAGGTCCACACCCTGTGCGCTGCCCAGGTAGAGGTACACGGCTCCAGCCAACCATCCGGCGCCCTGGTCGTTGCGGGCGCCGACGAGGATGTCGTCGAATCCGTCGCCGTTCACGTCGCCAGCGCTGCCGAGTGCCTCGCTGAACGCCGCGGACTGTGCGCCATCGGAGGCCTCGACCAGGGTGTTCTCGTCGATCTTTGGAACCGGCGCGGCGTGGGCGTGCAGGAAGGCAATGGAGAGGATTGCGAGACAGGACATGGTCACTCCAGGCTGAGGATGAGTCCATATAGGGGCCGCAATGTCCCAGGAATGGTGCGACTTGTACCGGTGTGTACCAAGCCGGCCGCGACGCGCTGGGAGGACCTGGACACCCGTCAGGTTTGGGAGATCGAAGTGGCGCGCACGACCATCACGTACCCCATCATGCTCCAGTAGCGTGCGCGCGCGCCCGCCCGCCTCCTTTTGGCGTTCCACGGAGGGCCGCTCCTTCTGCCCATGCAAACCGTTTCACCAACGAACCAGTCCCCGCACAGCGAGTTGTAGAGCGTCGCCACCGCCACAGTCCCGAGAACGCCGAGGGCGATCGCCGACAGAATGGGATGGGCTTTGGAATCGTCACGCCTCGGTGACGAGTACGAGTAGATCGACCACAGCGCCACAACAACCAACGCAGCCGTTTGCATCGCGATGAAGTCACGCCATCGGAGCCATCTAGTGATCAGCGGGAAATCGATGCCGTCTGCGTGCACAACCATGAGTGCGACCGTCAACGCGCCCCAACAACTCCGCATGCAACTCCGCCGGCGACCCACACCTGGAGATGTGAAGGATTCGCCGCATTGTTCGTGTCATTGCTGGCCATTCTCTTCGCCCTTTTCACACATTCCCAGAGGGCAGGTAGCACCTGCGCTCTGAGTGGCACCACGGAGTCTTGAACACCGAGCTCCCAAAGCGGTGTGGGCGGTCGGGCTGGTACAACCTGCATGCTGGCGTTCGCATTGCCGCCCGAGACCGCGTCGGACTCGAGCGTCTGTGCCGCTACATCCTCCGTCCGCCCATCTCCCACGCCCGCCTGACCGAGCGGTCGGATGGTTCGCTCGTACTCAGGCTCAAGACCCCCTGGAGAAACGGGACCACCGCTCTTGTTTTGTCACCCACCGAACTCTTGCCATGCGCCCTCGCCAGCAGCTTCTTTGCATCCTCGACCAGCGCGACCTCGACCGAATACGCCTCTCCCCCGATGTCCACCGTGGCGCTCTCATAAATGGAGATGAACGTCTGGATCGCCTGTACGCCGGCGTCGCCGCCGTCTGCGCCCATCTGTTTGACCAGTGGCCAGCGCTCGGCGGCCTCGGCGAGCAGTGCCGTCTTGGCGTTCTCAACGGCCGTCTCTCTCTTTGCCCGTAGTCCTCCTGAGCCCAACCTTTGTCTTGAAGCACCAGCTCGTCGCCGAGCCCCAACCACTGTTTGCCCAATGCCCGTCCCTGGGGACTTCGCATCGTGCGCAGCGAATCCTGGTTCCGAGGAGGCCATCGTCAAGCCAGCGGCGATTCGTGCACCAACTCCAGTAGGATGCGCGAATGAGAACGTTCGTCGTAGCCCTCCTCTTTGCGAGCTCTCCTGCGTTCGCCGGGGACCTGCTCGGTCCGCTCCAGAAAGAAGGCGCCGTCCTCGGGGTGAAGCCGGGGGCCCCGGTCTCGGATCTTCCCGAGTCGATGAAGGCCAAGAACGACTGGGAATACCTGCTGGATGCACCGACGGAGGTCACCCTTGGCTCCCGGCCGGTGTACGAGGTGAAAGCGACAGTGGTGGACGGTTCGGTCAAGTCGCTCGAGGTCCAGTTCGGAGGAGGCGGCGAACAGGAGCACGCCGTGATCCAGAAGCTCACCGAGAGGCTGTGTGAGGGACTGGAGCTGCATCCCCTTCCGACGCAGTCTCCGCTCGGCTCACCACAGCCGGGTGTCGAGTGGGATCCTGCGATGCAAGCGAAGAGGGTCTGTTCTGGCGAGAGGCACGGCTCAAGCTTCTACCTTCGGGAAACCCACAACTACAGCTACTCCCAGCGTCACGGCAACATCACCGTCAAGGCGGGGGTGGAGGCCATTCGAAAGCCCCAGGGGGCCAAGAAGACTCCCTAGCTCGGGTGGGCCTTCGCGGTCGGCCAGCCTCTCGCCGGATCGCTCATGCACATCTGGTGGTGTCGGGCTCATGGAATCGACCCCGTGCGGGTCCAGCCTCGGGAGGACTACGTGCTGGCCACCACCGCCTGGGTGAATCGGCTCATCGCCTACGAGGAGCGCAACGGGCGGGTACTGTAGCGATGGCGGCGAGCCATGACGTCACCAATGACACCCACACCTCGCCTAGGAGGTGGCCAAATGCGGAGGGCAATCGAACCGCGCTGCGTCTGGAATGGGCACCTCGGGAGGCGCAACACCCAGCTGGGCTCGCGCCTCGGCGAGGGGCTGCGCGACAAGCGGCCAAAAGTCCCAGTCCACTCCGATGTCCACCGTCATCTGGCTGCCCCGACGCAGCGCATCCAGCATCGCTTCCGCCAAGCCCTCCTCACCGATGCGCCCGAGCAAGACGGGCTGCTCCAAAGGGGTCATGTTCATGCCCGCGGTGTGCGTCAGCACGGCAAAGAGCAGCGTAAAGAACGCATCCTCGTTCCGCCGAAAGCCAGCCTGAAAAGCGGCTGCGCAGAGCTCTCCCTCGGGGGTGGTGTCGTAGCCGCTGAGCAGGTGGGCGAAGTCGTGAAACAGGGCACCCATCGGAAAGCCGTCCTTGCGACCGGGAAACGAAAAACCACGATCGGCGTACATTTTGAAAAAGCCGTAGCCCAATGTGTTCTCTGGGAGTTCGCCGAACGCGTCGAAGCGCGCTGCGAGATTCGCATCAGCGATCAGGCCTCGCATACCAAGCACCCCCTTGGCCACGCCCAGGATTCCCCCTTGGTTGCGGTACTGATTGCCCATGTAGTCGCGCAGATGCGAGTGTCGGTAGAAGTCGAGGCGGAAGAGCAGCATCTCCTTGTGCGCGAGTCGATTCATGACATCGACAGCGGGTTCGTCTACGTCGAGTGCTGCAGCGTAGGCCGTGAGCAATGCAGCCTGCTCGTCTGATGTGGGGCCAGCGGCGAGGCTCATGACCACCAAGCCACGAACGAGCTGTCGGCGCTGGTCTGCGGGCGCGTCGGTCAAGCTCAGCTCACTGGGTTCGATGGGAGCGAGCGACGCCAGATCCGCACCGGTGTGAAGCAGCATTCGCTCTGCGGCGGCCAGCAATGTCCTGTGCGACGGGTCCATGCCATTTTCCGAGGCGCGGGCCACGCTGGCCATTGCGCGTTGGCCAAGTTTTGCGAATCTGGGGTCGAGAGGGGTGATTTGCATGGCGATTTTCTTCCTCAAAGTGAGTGATAGGTTCTGAAGTCCGCTGAATGGCTCGCTCTGGCTCTCTGACCACCAGATCATTGTCGGCCGCTCATGACCCTGGTCAATCTGCTTCGCCCTGCCTACGCGACCGTTCCCACGTAGGGGGCCTTGCCGTTGTACTCGCTGGATGCAGCTGCGAAGAGACAAAACTCGCCGACATCTTCAGCGCCGACCACGATGGAGACCACGCCGCTCAGGCTCACGCCGACTCCCGAGTATTCTCGTTCTGTATCGACCCGCGTCGCACGCACAATCACCCAATCGAGCTCGTCGGAGCCGTTGGTCCCCCCGAAGAGTTCCTCGATCTCCACACGGTTCTCCGCGATCAGGTCAGCCGGCAGAAATAGGTGGGAAACACCATAATGGAACCACGCTTTTGGATGTCCCCACTCTCCTGGAACGGGGCAGGACGCGCCGTTGATTGCGATGAACTTGCGGACGCCGGCGGCCTTCATCGCGCGGTAGATGTTGGGGTTCTTTGATTTCGGCGAGAATGCACCTCGCTTTGCCTTTACACCCATGGACAGCGCGCTGATGACACCATCTACACCCTGAAAAGCTTCAACGAGGGTATCGACATCGTCCAACTCTGCTCGCACAACCGTCACCCCTTCGGCCCCCGGAGGTAGCTGCAGCTTGTCGGGGTTTCGGACGACAGCAACCACATGAACACCAGTCGCGAGAGCCCGACGGAGCACGCCTCCGCCGTATGCCCCGGTGGCACCAAGAAGAGCTACCCTCTTTGGCTTTGCGTCGTCGGTCGATCGATGTTGCGTTGTGCTCATCTACGCCTCCTGAGAATCTTGGTCATGGTTCATTCCTCGGTTGGTTGCAGGCCACGTGATGAGGTCTGCTGTCAATCTAGGCGTTTCCAGAATTCACGCTAGACGGCAGGATGGCATACAAGCGTTGTTGGTTTCGCAACCCGATTGGCTTGCTCCCACTCATGGACCAGAGCGCCGCCGTCCCCCACTGGCTGACCAAGGTCTGGAATGAGCAGGATGATTCCGCCGCCGGCGAGGCTCGCTCCGCAGAAGCAGGCGGCGCAACTCGGAGTCTCCGCCGAGCGCATGCGGGCGCTGATGGCAACGCCTCCTCAGTCGACGACGCTGACGCGCTCGCCAATCTCCCGGATCAAGCCGCGTACCCAGCGGTGTCGAGGATCGCGCGTGCTGCGCGGATGCCACCAGAGACCAAGCTTGATCGGTGGCAGGTCGATCGGTGGTTCGTAGAGCTGCAGGCCCGAGACCGTCCTTGCGAGCCCGAGCGGGAGCACGGCCAGAAAGTCGGTCGCCGCGACCATGCGGGCGACTGGGTAGAAGCCGCTGAGGGTGACCGCCACGCGGCGTCGTACGTCGAAGTCGAGCAGCACATTGTCGAAGAAGCTCCGCTCCCCCCCCTGGTAGGCCTTGAGCACGTGGGGGATGGTTGAGATTTCCTCCAAGGTGATCGGCCCGAGCCCGCGTGGATGACCGGAACGGGACACCATGCACCACCGATCCCGGAACACGCCCCGGCAGACCAGCTCGGCGACGCCTTCGTGGGCGTTGTCCGGCACGGCCATGGTCCTGTCGAGCTCCGGGCCCACGAGGAGGTCGACCTTGCCGGCCCCGAGGTCTGCGGGGGAGTGGGGGCCGGCATCGGTGACGCGCACGTCGACCCGTGGCGCGATGTGGCTCAGCTTTTGGACGAGTGGCTGGACGAGCATCGTGGCCTCGTAGTCGAGGGCGGAGATGTGGAGCTTGCCGCTCGCCGCGGAGGGATCGAAGCCCGCTGGATCGACCAGCACGTCGCGGGCGGCTGCGAGCGCGGCTTGAACCCTGGGATGCACGTTATCGGCCGCCGGCGTGCGCCGCATGCCTCGACCAGCGCGCACGAGGAGCTGGTCGTCGAACAGCTCGCGCAGCTGGGTCAGGCGATGGCTCATCGTGGGCTGGGTGACGCCCATCTTCCGGGCGGCCTTGCTCACGGACTGCTCGTCGAGAAGGTGCCCCAGGCAGAGCAGGAGATTGAGGTCGATTGCTTCGAGTCGCATGGAACATGCATACCAGATCGACCCATCGATGGGGTCGATGTCGGATCGCGGTCCCATCGATTGTCCGCCTTCGCCCCGACTGGCCATATTGACCGTGAGCCGCCAGTCAACCGCCGGTTCAAGGAGAGTCCCAATGATGAAGTCAGCCCTGATGATTAGTGTCGGCCACCCCGTCCGAGCCGAAGACCAGGAGCGAGCGCAGCAGCTCGGTGCCGAGGAGTTCGCCCGCTGGGAGCGCTGGAAGGCGAACGGCACCATCGAGAACGCTCGGCACTACCTCCGGCGTGACGGCAACCGCCAGCAGCAGCTCGGCTTCGTGATTCTTGAGGGCAGCAGCGCTCAGATCGACGCGATGCTCCAGGACCCAGCGTTCGCAGAGGTCGAGCAGGTGTATGCGAGGACGTACAACAACTTCACGGTGCATCGCCTCGGCACGTTGGGCTGAGGGCCGTGATGGACCTGATCCTCGCTGCGATCACCGGGCGCCCCGCTGCAGACGATGTTGTGCCTCCCGCCACCCTGCGTTGGTGCCGGAGCGTCCTGGGCCTCGATCGCGCTTGAGGCTCGGCGCTCGTGCACGAAAAGTGGCGGCGGATCATGAGAATCGAACTCACCGAACGCGGCCCTTCGACCCGTCCCGACCGGTTTTGAAGACTTGGGCCTGCACCAGCACAGCAAGACCCGCCGCAACTGTATCTCAAAGACCTCGTGCTCGGCGACGCCTATCTGGTGGGCAGGGATGAGCGAATCAGTGGATTTGAGTACGAGAGCAACGGGATTGTGTCGTTCAGATACCTGGCGGAAGGAGCCGAGCCCGATCTCGGCGAGCACTGCTTCGCCATCACGCTGGAGAACGCCGCCGGGGTGAAGTCAGAGCTCTCCGCGCCCGCGTGAGGGACCCCTGAGCACGATGACGCCAGCTCCGGCTGCAACAGCGGGTGCAACACCAGCTCCCGGATGGGCGGAGGTACGGCCCTCGGCTGGCTTCTCTTCTTGATAGTGATGAGAGTGCGTCGAGGAGACCATGGCTGAATTCAAGGCAAGCCCGCAGCGCGTCGACCCCTACAGGAACTTCAAGTTCAAGGTGAAATGGGACGGCGAATACGTCGCCGGCGTGAGCAAAGTCAGCGGCCTCGAGAAGACGACGGAAGCCGTCAGGCACCGCAGCGGTGGCGATCCGAGCACCACTCGAAAGTCGATTGGACAAGAGGTCTCGCTCGCAGACCTTCGGAAGGACTGGTCATCGAGCCGACAGACACGGTTGGACAGGCCGAGGTGTGCTTCGCCAACGTCGATGTGCGGATCGGCATCGGCGCCATCGACATGGCCAACCAAGCCATGCTGCAGGTCGCCCTTCAGTGCGGCCATCGCCGGAGAGCCCCTCGAGGGACCCGCCGTGGAGCTCTGAGTCACCAGCCGCGATTCGGATTCAACTGGAGCAAACGCTTGGCCTCGTCGGCTGACACCTGCTGCGGCCACGCCTTTTTCTTCGGCCCGAGCCCCTGTGTCGTCCGCATTCGGTCCATGCCCACATAGGGCGCGAGGGCCTTGACTTCGACGGGGTCGCCCACTCCGATTCGACGGCAGAGCTCGGCGATGCCATTGCGCTTCAACGCCCACTTCGCGGCCCGTGGCCGGTAATACTCACACAGCTTGCACGCACACCGACGGGAGGCCTGGACGTCGTCGATGTGGGTCTGGACCTTGGCGGAGATCTTGGGCATCGCCACTGACGCGGCGGTGACCAGCTCGCCGTCCGCTCGAACGCCCACCAACCTCTTCCCCACCGGGACCAGGGGCAGGACCTGTGGAGCATCCAGGGTGGCGACGGGGTCGATGTCCATCGTGAGGTCGAGCCCGTCGACTGGCCGAGCGAACTCTTGAACGTGGGAGTGGTTGAACCAACAGGAGGCCCAGCTGATCTTCAGCCAGTGCAGCGACGCCCGCGCGTCCAGCTCGTCCTCGGCCGCAACGTCGAGGGCCATCACCAACGCGGAATCGGTGAGCTCCCAGACGGCGAGATCGGTGATTCTCCCGAAGATGGCGTTGTCGACATAGTCGGCGTAGCGGAGACGATTGGTTGCACTGATGATGAAGAAGCGTTGGCACAGATCAACGAGCGCGGCGTTGAACCCTTCGCGCATCGCTCCCTGTGCGGCGGCGACGGCTCCCTCGCCCACGCTGGCCCCCATGCTCGCCTCGATCCTCATTGGCTCTCCCTCATTCGCCCGAAGATACCGCGCCCTACGTTGACCACCGCTCCATGGCCACCTCGTGAACGATGTGCGACGCGCAGCCCGACCCCTCGGCGGCCGCCGCGGCAATGCCCCCGAAACCCGTGCGTGCGTCACCGATCACGTAGACACCCGGCACCACGGTCGCCCCCGTCTCGTCGGCGTCGAGAACCTCCATGCCCCAGTCGTTCCGGGTCTTCGGCACGCCCAGATCGGCGGCGAAGGACGTGGTCGGGACGGAGAAATCCTCCCCCAGGAACGCCACATCCCGCGGGATCTCCCGACCGGCGACCCGGACGGCGCGCAGGCGACTTCCCTCGGCGACGAGCCTCTCTACGGGTGCGGTCTCCACCTGTACGCCCCGGGCCGAGAACCCCTCGAGCACCTCGGTCGGCAAGGGCCGCCCGTTGGTGAACAGCACCACGTCGTCGGACCAGACCCGCACTACGGGTACGAAGTGTGCAGCCGACTCCCCGGCAAAGACGGCGATCCGCTGGTCGGCGTGCTCGAAGCCATCGCAGAACGGACACGGAAACGCACTCCGGCCATAGATCGCCTCGATCCCAGGCAGGTTCAGGGACGCGAGCACGTCTCGCTGACCGGCCGCGACCACCACCCGACGGGTCCTCCAGGTCTCCCCGGCCGTTCGTACCGCGTACCCGTCCCCATCCGAATCTACCCCGATCACCTCCGCGGCGACATATCGAACCGTTTTATAGGCTTTGAGCTGCATTTTTTCGATATCAAGTAGCTCAATGGCGTGAGCGCCATCCCGCGTCAGGAACCCGTGGGAGGCCCTCGAGACCGCATTCCGCGGCCGCTCGGCATTCACCACCACGGTGTTCAGTCGGGCGCGACCGGCCACCAGCGCAGCAGCCATTCCAGCAGGTCCACCACCAATAATCAAGAGCTCGAGTCGTTCGTTCACAGGGCCTCCAGGGCGATGACTTCACCCTAGGCGCTCCCGATACGGCCGGGCAGAGCGGCGGTTGGGATTCGATCGGCTTATCTTTGGATTCGTGTCCCCTCACCGCCCCGAAGAAGCCGTAAGGGTCTTCCACGAGCGCGTGGAGCGCTTCGCCCGCTCGACCCACGCGACCCACACCGCCCACGGACTGGTCTACGTCACGGAGGGCTGGGTGGACTTCGAGACCGCCCACGTGCTGCGGGTCGAGGCCGGCTCCCTGGTGCTGGTCCCCGCCGGCGTGCCCCACCGCGATCTCGCGGGGGAGAACGTCGCATATTGGCTGGCCACCTTCTGCTCC
>Ga0315336_1006655_pt1 | contig 11671 bp, 7 predicted proteins | sample ASW5metaG_FD_204512 | JGI IMG/M metagenome (GOLD analysis project Ga0315336, IMG submission 204512) | Ammonia-oxidizing marine archaeal communities from Monterey Bay, California, United States - ASW #5 | ecosystem: Environmental > Aquatic > Marine > Intertidal zone | place: USA: California...
CACAACGCTCCCGAAGATGCTGCTGATTTTGAGGCAATCGACGTTTCCCGCTATTGTTTAACGGGCGAGTTGGTTGACCGTATGAAGCGGTACGCGCCGATTCTCCATCCTTTTCCGCGTGATCAGCATTTCGGTGAAATCCCGCCAGAAATCGACAACGACTCCCGCGCCATGTATTTCCGGCAGGCACGTAACGGGATGTGGATTCGGGCGGCACTTTTAGCCCACCTGTTTGACGTTGACCACCTGATCTCACGGCATTTTCAAAAGGAGTATCGCGAGTGGCATGACTACAACGAAGGCGTGTTGTAAACCGAGCTGCAAGCCAACCGGGGACTTACCAGGGCTGACACTATCTTGAACCAGCCCACTGGATGTTCGCCACCGCCGTAGCCAGCCGTAGCCAGCCGTAGCCAGCCGTAGCCAGCCGTAGCCAGCCGTAGCCAGCCGTAGCCAGTTCGTGGAAGACCTTTTTTGTGCCGCAAGGCAGGACCCAACGAGACCGAGGGCCAACCCACGATTCCTTCGCAGATTGTGATTTTCGCGCCACCATGGCTGTTTTGATTGATGGTTACAACTTGCTGCATGTCACGGGTATTGTCGGGCGTGGTATTGGGCCGGGTGGACTGCACCGTTCGCGACAAGCTCTCCTGAACTTTCTCGTTGCGTCGCTCGACGAGAAGGAACTCGGGCAGGCGGTGATCGTGTTTGATGCCTCTGGGGCACCCCCTGGTTTGCCAGCGACCATCGATCACCAAGGTCTCACAGTTCATTATGCCCGGGACTATCCCGATGCCGATACGATGCTGGAATTCCTGATTGCCAGGCACCAAACGCCACGAAAACTTACGGTCGTATCAAGTGATCATCGAATCCAACGTGCCGCAAAACGACGGAGGGCGATCGCGACCGACAGCGATTTGTGGTACGCGGAATTGCTCCGCCGTCGGCGGAGCGACGCTCCGCAGGGTGATGAGCCTCTTGCCAAGCCCGAGGGGGAACTCGACCCAACGGAAGTCAAGTATTGGACGGAGCAGTTTTCCAAAACGCCCGCGGACATAAAACCAGCCAAGGAAGAACAGGAACCAACCAAGCCAACCCTTCAACAGGACACAAAAGCTGACGACCTGGCAAATCCGTTTCCTCCAGGTTATGCCGAGGACCTCCTGGATGAGAACGATTTGTGACGCGAGAACGATTCGTGACGCGGCCGGTAGGGATTCGATGTGCGTTGTCGTTTTCTCTTGATTTGCCGCGAATGCTTCCTGGAGTTGCTGTGGGCGATTCCTGCGGTTCTGCGCTACCAACCCTCTGGCGCGGAGTTGCCCGCCTCGATGACGGGTGTGACGTCAGGCGTCTGGGCCGTTGCACACGCTTAGTGGGGCTGAACTACCCCGCTGGCGTACCAAGGGTTACCCGTTCGATTACCGCTTTGCCATGTCTTCGGCGAAGTCGGCCAGGCGACCACGTGCTTGCCAGATGTTTTCCTGCAGTTTCCAGAGGTCAGTGGCGGCCGATGGGCGACGGGTGATTCCTCCAAGCAACGCACCGGCGCGGCCTGCCCAACTTCCTTGTTTGTGCAAATGATCGACCTCGGCCGGTAACTGGTCGTTGAGCCGACGGGTGATGACGTAAACCGCCATCATCGGAACTTGGCGATGACCGCAGGCTACCGCCACCGGTAGGGCGATCCGTCCAGCGGAAAGTGCCTCGTGTGATTTTGCAAGCTCGGTTCGTTCGTTCAGTGAGTTGGGCAAGTCAGGGACGCTCAAAAGTGTTCCCGTATGGCATCCTTTGGTTGTGGTCGCGGCAATATCGATCGTAACGCCATGGTGCGCGGTATTGACGATGCGATTGGCCACCACCAGGTCGTTAATGGCGGCAGCGGGGATTAGTGCATCGGCGAAGCCCATGGCCATGACCAGTTGGGGGTTATGACCGGTGATGATGGCCTCGGTGGCCTGCGTCACATCGCCATCGACAGGGCAAACAGCTACCACGATCGACTTTCCAGCGAGGACGCCCGAACTGAGTTGAAAACCGGCGGCCTGTGTCGACCTGACGTTACGCATCCGGTCGATCAGGCCCAGGATTTCGCGTTCGGCTGCGCAAATCACCGCGAACTCACAAGTTGGCGGAACGTGGGGCGGAGAGGTTTGATCCGCGTCACCGGTTGCGGCGGGGTCCGTTGCAGCCCTTTTCGCAAATTGTTTGCGAATGGCAGAGTGCAGCAAGTGACTGGCAATCTGACGAAACACGTGATCCAACTTTCGGCAATGGCAAAACTACCAATCCGCATCGGTCGCGGGCATTGCTCCCACGAGCTGCAAGCGAGGTGGTTCATCTTGGTCTGCCTGTTGCCCAAAAGCAACTGCCCAGTGAGCGAGAGCCCGAAGTGGGTTGACCGTGGCTGCCAGGTCGTAGGCTTTTCCACAACAGGCAGCTGGACTCCCGGGTCGAAAGAAAAGCTTATGCCAACTGCCGTCTGGCTGCTGCTGTTCCAGCAGGAAATGGACCCCGCGAAGGACCTGGTTGCTGGAGTGCTCGTCTGCGGCCAGCAGGGCCAACAGTGCGTCGACGGATTGAACCGCCGAGGTCGGTTCGGGGGAACCCGGCTCGTTGGAAAGCGGAAACTTGCCCCAACCGCCAGCGGGGGTTTGCTGAGTCAAGAGCCAGTTTACACCGGTGGTAATCGCCTCGTGCTCGGCGGTTGTGCCGGCAGCCAGCAGTCCCCGCATGGCCAACGATGTGGCGTGGATCGATGGTCCCTCTGGAGCGTTATTCCAACTCCCATTGGCCAGTTGGGTTTGACGCAAAAACATGCTGGCCTGGCGGATCGACGGGTCGTCGTGTGCCAACCCCCAACGGCTTAGCGCCACGACGACGGCACCCGTCGCGGCGACTCCGTTGGAAGATTTGTCATTTCCAGAACGAAACTGCGTGGCGGGAGTCCAACTCCCGTCACGATTTTGACAACCAACCAGCGCGTTGACCAAACGCGCACCAAACGCCTGTGCGGCGTCAAAGCCGGCTGGGCTTTCCCACCGGCGGTAGGATCTGGGTTCGTCAACTTCATCGTGAATCGAGAGATGGGGAGGCAACTCGTTCGTGTGATTTTGTTCTCCGGATTTCAACACGGCCAGCGTAGTGAGCAAGCTGGCCAGCGTGGTTGCGTCAACTTGTTCCTGGTTTTCCAAGACCTTGTTGCCATGGTCGATGAAGGTGTCTGTTGCTGCGAAGACAACTCCGTCATGCGGGTTGAGCCCACTTTCGACCAGGGCCGTCAACACGTCTGCCGTGTGGGTGTCGACCGATCCCGGGGGCAACGATTTGACGGCACGGTCGTTGTGGGCAACCGGCAGCAAATGGCTCAGCTGGGCCGGACCGGCAGACAGTTCATTTGCTTCGTAACGGTGTCCCAGTGTGGGCAGAGCGATTTGAGCCCAGATAGTTTGCCCGCTATCGACGGCCGCCGATGCGGTACCCTGGGGGGGCTTGAGCAGTTGTTTTTCGAGCCGCAGCAAAGCATGACGACGTAGCGGGACCCAGCCGCGATATTCCAACCACCGGGTTACACGATCAACTACCGCCTGCCACCAACCCCCTGTTCGACCTTTTGGCTGGAGAGTTTCCACGGCACTGGGCGATGGCCAGTAAGCTGGCGCGTCGACAAACAATTCTCGCACACCCCGTTTCGGTTCTACTTTGTAGACCGGGCGGTGGGCCCAAAGAACCGATAGCGCCGCGTTTACTTCTGCGGTAGCTACCAGGTCACCTGAGGCCGCCGTTGGGTCGCGCCTCGGGGAAAGAAAAATCCTCTCCGGAGGAAAGGGGGGGCAATCTTCAAAGGAGATTTGTCCCAAAAGCGCCAGCCAATACCGGGTTGTGGTATTGCACTGGTCGGCCCCGCCGGCGGTGAGAATTGCGGAGCGGGCCGCGCGCATGACTGGAGATGTCGGGTCGGTTCCTTGTATTTTCAGAGCAAGATAAGCAAGCACACTGACACTTACGTCGATGGTGCTGCCAGGCAAGCAAGTCCACCCTCCCTGCGGCAACGATTGCTCGACAAGAGTGTTAACGAGCCCTGCGGTGGATTGCTCGTCGTGGACCTTGCCTTCCAGGATTTCGCGGGCGAGCAGTAACTGGCTGGCGCGGGCAGCATCATGGCCAACAAGGGTAACCCATTGGCCATCATCCTGTTGTGCGCTGAACAAAAACTGACGAGCACAGAGAATAGCCTGTCGAACAGGACCAATCAGTGCATGGGGGTGGTGTGCAGAGTCTTGGGGTTTATCCGCTGTGGTTTTGCAGATGGTGAATTGTTCAAGCTGTACCCAATTGATCGAGTTCATCCTTGCAATCCGTCTTTGGCTGTCTTCCGTGACTCACCGAGCCGGTGCGCACCGGCAACAAAGAACTAGCTTAGACAATCAAGTCATTGGTTGACAAGAAAGAGTGGGCACCATTCACCGCTGGTTGACAGCACTGCTAGCGTGCCGCGTGGGATCAGGCAGCGCTCCGGACCACATCGTTGGCAGGTAGTGCCAGCGTAATCGCGGTTCCCGAGCGAGGGCCTGGTGCAACGGTTACGCTGCCACCGTGCTCGGAGACGATTCGCCAGCACTTGGATAGCCCGAACCCAAGTCCTCTTCCCGCCTCGCGGCCGCTAAAGAAGGGATCGAACATGTGGCGTCGGAGTTCGTTGGTAAGGCCGGGCCCGTTGTCGCGAACCACGATTCGTACTTCCGGGGCGTGGTCTGACTCCAGTTGTACGTCCACAGCACCACTCTGCCCCACGGCTTCCAGGGCATTGACAACGACCGCTCTTACCGCCACAGCCAGTTGGGTTTTGTCTCCCGAAACGACAACTTGAGCGTCGTCGGTTCGCAACGTGAGCGAGATTTTTCGGTCCTCGGCTTCTGTTTGCAATTCGGTGACAACTTGCCTGACCAGCGATACCAAATCGCACGGGCCGAGTTCGAGGGCGGGTGGCCGGGCAAATTGCATCAAGTCGGCAATCATTTCGTGTGCCCGCATCGCCTGATCATAAATTGCAGATAGCTTCCGACGGCGTCTCTCATCGGATTCATCACGTAATAGAGACTGGGCCCGGACTGTGATGTTGGCTAGTGGATTGTTGATTTCGTGGCTCGCCCCGTAGGCCAACTCTTTGAGTGATCCGAGTTTTTCTTGTTCCAACCGATATTCGTACGTGGCAACGATTTTTTCAGCTTTGGCGAGCCGCGTTACCAGCGATGGCAAGCGGGCCGCAATTCCCGGTACGCGATTGAGGAAAAAACTACCATTCTCGGCGGCTTTTTTAGCGTCGACTGCCGTTGTGGCGAACGACTTGCAGGGAGCGGCTGGAGGCAGCAAGGGTAATCTGCGAGGACGTCCCAAGGGGTCGCTGGGGCATTGCGCCAGGAGTGCTTCGGATTCACCAAGCCATGATTGCCAGAAAGCGTTCGAGGGACGGTCCGGAAAAATACCCGCCGATGCCCCGACATTGGCCAGTGTCTGATGCGCAAGTTGGGCGTAACGGCTGGCATCGATCGGGGTGACTTCAACTATTTTTTCTGCGGGGCAGGCCAGCGGGTCCTGAAGCTTTCTGGCCAACCCATCGCCAAGCCAATCGGCGAGGGCTGAGATGCTGGTCAGGTTTTCGATGGCTTGCCCGCTTGCCGGGAGATTTTCTTCTCGCGCCCAACAAACAGCGGCGGCGACCAGAAAGGGATCCCGCTTTAGCGCCCAGAGGACTTCCTGCTGGCACAGTGTCAGCTCGTGAGCCAGTAGCCCGCGTTCGAGCGCCGCGGCCGTCTGATCGGCGATCGGCACCCATTGGTGGACCGAATCGCAACGAAAAAGTCGTAGATAGAGCATGACGCCAAACCTGGTCTCGACCTTCCCTGGTTGAGGTGTGCAACCGGTATGGGAGGGAACAGAGGTGCGGCCCCACCCTCCGATGCGTCACAGCATAGCTGATTTCAAAAATCAGCGAAGCGCGTGATTGCCACGACCGATCAGTCGACCCTCGGCCGGCTCCTGCCTCAGGGTCCAACGAGTCTTGACCGGAACTAGCTTGAGGTGGCTGCCTCGACGTCCAGTAATTGGCAGATGCGCTCCAACAAGTCTTCGACATCAAACGGCTTTTGCATGAAGTCATTCGCACCCGCGTCACGCAAGGCTTGAATCTTATCGGGCTCGCCCATACCGGAGATGCAAATGATGCGAACTTCATCCATCGAGGGTTCACTCCGGACCAGCTGGCAAACTTCTTTGCCGTTGATGTCTGGTAGCATGACATCCAGCACAACCAGGTCGGGACGAAACTCCTTGATCTGCATGCCAGCACCGAAGCCGTTATTGACGCTTCGCACGTCGAACCGGCCACCCCGATTCAGATGCTCTACAATCAGTTCCACGAGATCCGGGTCATCGTCAACGACCAGGATTTTACGCTTCCCGCTATCGAGCGCATCGGTCGGAATGCCATTGTCGCGCATAAACGAGTACAACTGGTCACGAGGGATCCGCCGAAACCGACTCCCCGGTACGCGAAATCCCTTGAGTTGCCCAGAGTCAAAGCAGCGAATAATGGTTTGCTGGCTGACTTTACATATCTTGGCGGCTTCGCCGGTTGTAAAGACCGTTTTCATAGGCTCAACCACCCCCTCTCCGTAGCTAAAAGTGAAGCTGGCTACCTCAAGTGCATCAAATCGCTCAAAGCAGCCCGCGAGGTTGTTCGGAAGCAGCTCGCGTGTTAGTTCTCGCAAGCAGCTTTCTGAAAACCACTCTCGAACACCAACTGTCCGCAGAATCCTTAATGTCTTTAGTCAACTCTCGTTGCCGTATGTCCTCAAATCCTCAGTCAACTCCCACTACCGCAATTGTACCGGGCGTTTCAATCCGCAACATCAACCGTATCTTCCAGGGTTGCCTGGCTTGCCATATGTTTGCGAATTATATCGAACCCCCAGACTGCGTCAATATCGGTACGTTTTTTGTAAGTTGTTTAAATTCAATGAGTTGCGACTAACAATGACGGGTCGCATCATTTTCCGGAAAACCATATTGGGGCCGCCGCCTGGTTTTGCGATCGGCCTGGTTTTGAGCGACACCTGCCGGTTGATTGCCGTGGCGAATAACGAGTAAACGGGGTCCTAACCTTTCAGATGGACCAAAAGTAGCGCGATATCCGCTGGCGTGATGCCGCTGATTCGACTCGCTTGTGCCAGGTTCAGGGGTCGAATGCGCGAAAGCTTTTCGCGCGCTTCAGTTCGCATTTGGGTCATTTTGTCGTAAGCGAACGACTGAGGGATTCGTTTTTCGGCGAGCCGCTGTTGGCGATCGACATCCACTTGTTGGCGGGCGACGTAGCCAGCGTACTTGACGTCGTACAGAACCCCGTTGGCGACTGCGGTCGGCACTTCCGCGAGGGCGGGAGCAACTCGCACGGCGTCAGCCCAACTCGCTTCGGGGCGGCGGAGAAACTTGGTCAGTGGCGTGCCGACGACAGACGTCGTATCAAGGACGGTTTTGACGCGGTCGATTGTGGCCATTTTTTCCTGCAAGCGACGCCACCTCGAATCGTCGGCCAGACCATGTTCCCAGGCCAGCGGTGTCAAGCGGCGGTCGGCGTTGTCGTGTCGCAGCAGGATTCGGAACTCGGCCCGGCTGGTAAACATGCGGTAAGGTTCGTCGACGCTACAGGTCACCAGATCATCGATCAAGACACCAATGTAGGCGGTATCGCGGCTTAGCAAGAGAGGGTTCTTCTGGGCGAGTGCCAGAGCTGCATTCGCGCCGGCGATCAAACCTTGTGCTGCTGCTTCTTCGTATCCGGTGGTGCCATTAATCTGACCGGCGAAATAAAGTCCTCCAATGCGTTTGGTTTCCAGGGTGGGATGGAGCTGGTGGGGCGGTGCATAATCGTACTCGACTGCGTAGCCATAACGCATGATCTGAGCGTGCTCTAACCCTTGGATAAGCGGAAACATTGCGTCTTGAACGTCGCGTGGCAAACTGGTCGAAATTCCGTTGACATACACTTCCAAGGTGTTTCTTCCCTCGGGTTCCAGAAAAAGCTGATGCTGATCTTTGTGAGCAAAGCGAATTACCTTGTCCTCGATCGACGGGCAGTAACGCGGCCCGCTCGACTCGATTTGCCCGCTGTACATCGGGGCACGTTCCAGGTTGGCGCGAATCAAGTCGTGCACCGCGGGGTTGGTATAGGTGATGTGGCAGGGAATTTGAGTTTGGGTCAGCTTGTCGGTGAGGAATGAAAAAGGTTGGGGCTGTTCATCTGGGGACTGTAGTTCGACCTTATCGAAATCAATGGTCCGTCCGTTCAGTCGAGGCGGTGTACCGGTCTTAAAGCGTGCGAGCTGAAATCCGAGACGTGTCAGGGCAGTGCTAATTCCTGCAGAAGTGCCTTCGCCGGCGCGACCGCCGGGGGTCTGTGTCTCGCCCGTATGCATGCGTGCCTGCAAAAAGGTCCCGGTGGTGAGCACAACGACCGGTGCTTGATAGGTGACCTCTCCAAGCGCTCGGACGCCGACGATTCGCATTTTGCCGGAGGAAGAATCGGTCAACAGGTCGGTGACCACTTCCTGTCGGAGTTCGAGGTTGGGTGCCGACTCGACGAGCCGCTTGATCTCTGCCTGGTACGCTTTTTTGTCGGCTTGGGCACGGGGGCTGTGCATGGCCGGGCCCTTGCGGCGATTGAGCAGGCGGAACTGAATGCCGGTCGCGTCGATCGCGCGTCCCATGACGCCTCCCAGGGCGTCGATTTCGCGGACGATTTGTCCTTTGCCAACGCCACCAATGGCCGGGTTGCAGCTCATCTGCCCGACGGTGTCGCAGTTGGTCGTTAACAGGGCCGTTTTTGCCCCCAGGCGTGCAGCCGCCAGCGCGGCCTCGGTTCCGGCGTGGCCGGCTCCAACCACCAGGATGTCGTAATCGTAGGTCGTTTCCTTCATGCCCTCCAGCGTAACGGACTGGGGGGTGAACGCAACGGCCTGCGTGGCGGGACGAACCGTTTAGCGCCGGTGTTCAAGTCCCACGTGCCAGCCCTGCGACACCAACGATTCGGACCTCGTGGTGGTCTTAAGAAAAGCGTCATCGGCCAGAAACACACCGTTGAGCCAAAAAAGTTGATAGCCTCCCCGCATCGACCAACAGCGGTTCAGACGAAAAACAGCCGTCAGCGACCCTTCTGCCGCCGTGGCGAACTCCGTCCGATTGACAGAATAGCGACTGGTTGCTGAAGAAATGTTGGTTTCGACGACAGGTTCTACAGCGGGGGGGATCGGGTCGATGATGACAGTTTCTGTCGTGGTGGTGGTTGTCGATTCGGTTTGCTTTGCCAGATTGCAATAACAGCCAAAGTTAACGAACCCTTCCAGCGAAAACCGTCGGCCCAATCTCCAGAGATCGCGGCGAATGCCCAGTTGACAACCAATCAGATTGTTGTGGATGTCCAGCCAGTGATCCTGGTCGGTCGTGTCCGAGGGACCACCAGAAGGGACGTCTGGCGGGGCACCTGGAAGAGGGCCCGAGGCCGTCTGTTGGATCCGATCGTCGATGTTGTCGGCCAGACGGATGAACCGGATTCCCGCATAGGGGCGCCAAACCGGGGTGGACTTCGGCAAGATGTTGAACTCGGCCGAGTGCCAACTCGATCGATAGTAAACCGTGCGACGTTCAAGAGGGTCTGGTGGCGGAGGGTCTGGTGGTGGAGGACCAGGAACTACAGCGGGATCTGCAGGATAGATGATAGCCGCGTCCCATCGCGGGATTCCTTCATACCCAAATTGGACCTGGTAACCGACATTTCTGGGGAGCTGACTGGTGACAAAAATCCGCGCGCCCGCAGACGGGTTGAATTGTTGGAGCAAATCGGGGGGACCGATCGGGTCGCCGTTGAGATTTTCATCCGTGGCTGCCTCAAGGGCTGCCAGGTCGGTATGAGTACGCGACATGACCATGCCGTCGACGGCTACACTCCAGATTGGCCCGACCCGCCAGGTGTCGCATTGCCCCGGGCCCGTTCGAAAAGAAGAGTTTCTACAATTGCACTCCGAATATCCCGCCACAATAACCTCGCTTCCCCAATCAATCGAGGTGTTCCCAAAATCCAGAGGAGCCACCGAGGATCCCTCCCCAGACTCAGCGGTCGCAAGATCACTCGGAGAGAAGAATTTCTGCGTGTTGGATTCGCTCGACCAGTAGTTGTCAGGTTGATCGGCCTGCAACTCGCTGCCGATCAACATCGGCGCGCATACCGTGATCCAAAACGCACAACGGTGGGCGGCGGTTTGTCCAAACGACTGGGAATTGGTGTACATCGCAGACGGCGGGATGCCTAAATCAGTCCTTCCTCGAGAGGATGCCTAAATCAGTCCTTCCTCGAGAGCTGGTCATGCCGGATTTGCCGTACAAACCGAATGTACGGACTGTAAGGGAAGGATCGGCGCTTTGACAGCAACCACGCGATTAGGACTGGCAAGGTCAGCACATTTTTCGCAGCTGGCATATTTTAACAACCGGGTATCCACGGCAAAGAACTCGCGGAGCCTTGGTGAACGGCTTCCCGCCGGCAACCCGCCAAGAGGCTACATTGCCGCACTCAAAAGAGCGATGCAAGCATCGACTTGCTCGTCGGTGCCAACGGAGATTCGCAGGCCATCTTCCCAGTCTGGATAGTTCATGTAACGTACCAGCACGCCACTATCTTTTAGTTTGCGGTAAAGCGGCTCGACAGCGACAGCAGGGTGCGGATTCCAGACAAAGTTTGCCTGGGAGGCAACGCTTGCGAAACCGAGTTCCTGCATCTGAGCGAAGAGCCGCTGGCGTGTTGCCCGAATCGTCGCCTGATTCTGGGTCAGCCAGGCCTGGTCGTCGATGGCTGCCGTCGCACCAGCGATCGACAGGGCGTCACAGTTGTATGAGTCTTTGATCTTGGTGAGTTGCTCGATCATATGCGGCTGGCCGACGAGGAACCCAAATCTGAGGCCAGCCAACGCGTAAGATTTACTGAGCGAACGCGTGACCAGAACTTTTTCATTTTCGGCGACCAGGCTTATGCAATGATTATCGGCAAAATCGACGTAGGCTTCGTCGACGACCAACGGGCAGGGGAGGGCGTCCGCAATTTCGGCGACCTGTTGCGGCGCAAGTGCTGTACCCGAGGGACTGTTGGGATTCGCCAGATAGGCCAGCTTCAATCGCGCATCGCCTGCCGTGAATGCCGACCCCAGGCTCCAATCGGGCTGGTACGAAACAACATCGCACTGGCCGCCCTGAATTTCTGCGAGCGTGCGATATAAAATATAGCTCGGGTTGGCGAACCGCACGCGATCGCCCGGTTCCACGAAGGCACGGGTTACGATCGTGAGCAGATCGTCACTCCCATTGCCACACAGGATCCACTCCGGGTCGCACCCGAGTACTTCGCCAGCCCGAATGCGAAACGCGGTGGCCAACGGATCGGGGTATTTTTGAAGCCCCTGCTGGATCATGTGGCCAATCGCTGCCTTCACCTTGGGAGAGCAGGGGTAAGGATTCTCGTTGGTGTTGAGCTTGATGAACTTATCGCCCTGGGGCTGTTCGCCAGGGACGTAACCAGCCATTTGCTCAATGTTGCTGCGGAAGAATGACATGCGGTATGTGG
>Ga0315336_1006656_pt1 | contig 11667 bp, 11 predicted proteins | sample ASW5metaG_FD_204512 | JGI IMG/M metagenome (GOLD analysis project Ga0315336, IMG submission 204512) | Ammonia-oxidizing marine archaeal communities from Monterey Bay, California, United States - ASW #5 | ecosystem: Environmental > Aquatic > Marine > Intertidal zone | place: USA: California...
CACTGGTATCACCAGCATCATCGGCACCGAAGATGGCACACCAGTGCTGCCCATGTGCGCATTCGGTGATGTGGGCACGGGCGTTTCGGCTGCGGGTTCAATCGGTTACGCATTGTTGCACGCCGAACGCACCGGCAAGGGGCAATATCTGGATATCAGCCTGATCGACACTTACTACCAGTACAACGACACCGGCGTCGAAGGGCTGAGCATCAGTAAGGGTGCCTATATGCCGCGCGCAAGTGGTGCCCACCATTTTGCCGGTGGACCCCTCGGTTTCTATCAGGGTCAGGAGATGATTATTTTAATCATCGCCCTACCCCTCCAATGGCCTCGTTTCTGTGATGCTATTGGTATGCCCGAGCTCATGACGGATCCAAGGTTTGTTGAAATGGTGGACCGCATGGAAAACCATATGGCGCTGGTCGACGTCATTACCGAATGGATTCACGCGCAAGAAAGTGACCAGGAAGTGATCCGCATTCTGGAAGAAGCGCGGATTCCGGTCGCCCCCATTCTGACTGCCGAGCAAGCGATCAATCATCCGCACCTACGGCAGCGCGGCACAGCACAAACTGTGACCGACCGGGCGCTGGGCGAGTTCACTATTCCCGCCATGTCCTATCGTTTTTCAAAGTTCGCACCGCTTGAATTGCAGGCCCCGTTCCTGGGCGAGCACAACGAGGAAGTGTTGACCGATATGGTAGGTCTCACGCCTGAGCAGGTAAGCCAGATGATCGAGGATGGCGCCCTGATGTCTGAGCCCATAGTCGGTGACGCGGCGGCGGAATAGCTGCCGGGCAGGTTCTCCCTTTATGAAGCCCATGCTGGACGGGACCCGGGTCCTGGAGATTGGCGAGTTTGCGTCCGCGCCGTCGTGTACGCGGCTGCTCGCTGAAATGGGCGCGGAAGTCATCAAGGTGGAGTTTACGCCGTGCGGCGATGGCGCGCGTGAGATGCCTTACCTCGTTGGCGGCCGCAGCGGCTATTTTGTTCAGCAAAACCGGGGCAAGAAAAGCTTGTGCCTCGACCCCAAAGATCCGCGGGCGAAAGCGGCGCTTGAGGCCTTGGTCAAATCAAGTGATGTGCTGGTCGAAAACCTGCCGGTGGGCGAAATCAACCGTCTGGGTTTCGGCTGGGAGACAGTGCGCGCCCTCAACCCCAAAATCGTTATGTGTTCCATCTCGACGTTTGGGCAAACCGGTCCTCTGGCTGAGCTAACGGGTGGCGACGAGGTGGCCGCCGCTTACACGGGCGCGAGTGCAATTACGGGCACCGAGGAAGGCGGGCCGGTGTTGGCCCAGGCTGCCTTTGGTGACATTGGCGCGGGCGTTTCGGCCGCAGGATCGATCGGGTTTTCCCTACTTCATGCCGCCCGCACCGGCGCGGGCCAGTACCTGGATATCTCTTTGATCGACGTTTACTACGAGGCCCAGTCTTTGAGCGCAGAGGCGCTGACACTGGGCGATGGCTCGTTTATGCCGCGCGCGCTCGGCTCGCACCATTACGTGGGTGCACCTTGTGGTTTCTTTCACGGCAAGGAAATGTCGATCATCATTATGGTCATGGACCGTACGTGGCCTTACTTTTGCCGCGCCGTTGGCCGGGAGGATCTAATCCCGGAGCCGCGCTTTGCCACCATGGCCAGCCGTGCCGAAAACCGGGATGAGCTGATCACGCTTACCGAAAAATGGATTCAGGCACAGGACAGCGACGAAGACGCGCTCCGGCAATTGCAGGAAGCCCGCGTCACTTGTGCGCCAGTTTTGACGGTGGCCCAAGCCGCTGCCCTGCCCCATCTGATCGAGCGCAGTGTCGCGCAAACAGTCACGGATCGGGCTTTGGGCACGTTCACAATTCCCGGCATCTCCTATCGGTTCTCGAACTTCCCGCGCCTTGAGCTCGAAGCCCCGTTTCTCGGCGAGCATAATGAGGAAGTGCTGACGGAGCTCGCCGGCATTACGCCCGAACAAGTCGCTGCCATGACCGCCGATGGCGTTTTGATTTCGGAGCCAGTGCCGGCTTACTCCATATCACCACCCAATTTGATGGCTTGATCGACGGCGGTGTCGAAGTCGAGCTCGCCGCGGGCGACAGACTCGCAAATCTGATTGAGGGCATCGTCCGAAGATTGGGCGATGCGCTTTCGTATGCGATCCGACGCCATGCTTGCGATCAAACGGCGTGTACGTGCAACTGGCCCAGCTTTGTGAGCGTCGTGAACCGCAGCCCCGTGCTCGTCAACAGCGTCGGCGAGTTCGCCCACACCCTCGCCCGTGGTTGCTGTGGTTTTTATGACCGGTGTTGCCCATTCTTTCGCGGGCCCCATATGCAGCATTGAATTAAGCTGCGAGACCGTTTGGTCGGCTTGCGGCATGTCGGCTTTGTTGACCACCATAATGTCGGCAATCTCGAGGATGCCGGCTTTCACCGCCTGAATGTCATCACCGTAGCCGGGGGTCGAGATGACAACTTTAGTATCCGCAACTTCGGCTACTTCATATTCGGATTGTCCGGCACCCACGGTTTCAACCACGATCACATCGAAGCCTGACGCGTCCATTACGTCTACAATACGCGCGGCTGTGAGCGACAAGCCGCCTAAATGGCCCCGGCTCGCAACACTGCGTACAAATACGCCTGAGTCGTTCGTATGCTCGCCCATGCGGATACGGTCGCCCAATATGGCGCCGCCCGAGAACGGACTGCTAGGATCTACCGCGACCACGCCCACCGTTTTGTCACGACTGCGCAGTTCCCTGACATAGGCGCTGACAAGTGTTGATTTCCCTGCACCTGGGGGGCCCGTGAAGCCAACCACCACCGCGCTGCCAACATTTTTCTGGATGGCGCCTAAGACGGTTGCACCGTCGGCGGTTTGGTTTTCGATCCAGGTGATCGAGCGTGCGAGGACACTACGTTCACCCTTCAAAAGGCGTTCGATCCAAGCGTCGTCGGGTTTGTGTGCTGAGCGTGCCAAGAGGATTTTCCGAATGGTTGGAGATTGGTGCGGGTGTGAGGCTGGATAATCTTCCGCAGACTGGCGCAGGTCAAGAAAGATCGCGCTCGGTTACTGGCTCGGGGCCAGAATACTGTGTCCAGAATTTGCCAGTGAACCGATATCGTTGACGATTTGGTCGCGATCGGCGCCAGGATGGAAGACTTTTGCGACGCCGGCGTCATAGAGCACGGCTTCCTCACCGTCCGGGATGATGCCACCGACGACGACTGGCATGGTGTCGAGTCCCGCTTTGACCAGGGCCTTCATCAAACGTGGAACAACAAGGTGGTCAGTTGCCAATGAGCTGATGCCGATAACGTCAACGTCTTCCTCGATGGCAAGTGTGACCACCGAATCGATTTCCTGCCAGGGGCCTGTGTAAACAACTTCCATGCCCGCATCGCGCAGGTAAGTAGCGACAATGCGGCTGCCCCGGTCGTGACCGTCGAGCCCGATTTTGGTCATTAGTACTTTAGGCGGCGACGAGCGGTCGTCCATCTCCCATCTCCTGTCTGAGGCATGCACAAATTTCACCATGGGTAATGCCGGCTTCGGCGGCATCGATCACGGCTTTGAATATATTAATGTCTGTATCGTTCCCGGCCCTGGCCAAATCGTCCAACGCCCGCCGAACCGCGCTTTGATCGCGATTGGTTTTGTAAGTGCGCAAACGCGCTACATGGGCGTCTATTAGCTCGCGATCCGGGCGTGCGAGGGAAACCCGATCGTCTTCATTTTCCGGACTTTGATAGGCGTTGACCCCAACGATGGTCTGCTCGCCGTTATCAATTTTTTGTTGATGGGCAAATGCGGAATCACCAATCATGCGCTGGACCATTCCGGATTCCACGGCCGCATACATGCCGCCGGCGTCGTCGATCCTGTGAATTACGTCAAGGATCAATTCTTCCATCTGGTCAGTCAAAGTTTCCATGTAGTAGGAGCCGCCCAAGGGGTCGATCACGTCAGCCAAACCGGCTTCTTCGCGGAGGATGTTTTGGGTCGATACCGCAATCCGTGCAGCGTCCTGGGTGGGAGAGCTGAGGGCTTCGTCGTAACCGTCCGTGTGGAGTGATTGAAGTCCGCCCATCACGCCCGCAATCGCCTGAATGGCCACCCGCGCGATGTTGTTCATGGGTTGCTGTCGGGTGAGATCCGCGCCCGAGGTTTGAGCATGAAACTTGAACCGCAATGAACGTGGGTCCTTGGCGCCGAAACGCTTCTGTACCAACCGTGCCCATAAGCGCCGTCCGGCCCGGAATTTGGCAATCTCTTCGAACAAACTGATTGAGACGTCAAAGAAAAATGTAAATCGAGGCAGGAAGCTGTCTGGATCCAAACCGCGTTCAATACAGTCTTCAGCATACTGAAGCGCTGAAGATATGGTCATCCCCATGGTTTCGGCGGGGGTCGCCCCGGCTTGTTGAATGTGTTGCCCCACGACCGACACTGGGTTCCAGAACGGCATATGCTCATTGGTGTAGGCAATGTGGTCGAGCAGCATGCGCCTCGAACCCGGCAACGACAGCCGGAAAAACATATGGTTGGCAACGTAGTGCGAGATGTAATCGCTTTGGTTGGATGTTCCGCGTAATTGCGAAGGATCTGCGCCCCGACGCTTTGCGAGTGCGATCATAAAGGCAAGCTGCGTAAACGGCGTTGGATCGCCTGCCGACAGGGTCATGTTCTCGAAGGGTACATCTTTGAAGGCGGCGTCCAGGTTTTCCACATTGTTGATAATGGTGCCGCACGTGCCGAGCAGTTCCGGCGGCACTTCGTCTGCATCGTGGCCCCTCAAAAAGGAGTTACATGACGCGATGCTGATGGCACTAACGCCCGCGTCTATCATCTCGCGCAAACGTTTATTGTATTGCTCCGGCGTCGACAGACCGACCAGTTGGGTCTGTGTCCAGGATCGGCCCCGATGCATCGAGGGATATATCCCTCGTGTCATTGGCATTTGGCCCGGATAACCGAGGGAGTTGTCGTATTGCTCGGTGCTCCAATCGTCCGGCGTGTAGAGTGGTTTTATCTCGATGCCCGACCGGTTAAAGCGGCTCTCGTCTCCGCCGCCGGTTTGCTTTTCAAACTCTTGTTCCCAAATCGCGCGTTTGCCGCTGGTGCTCTCAGACTCGTGCTTTGCCATTATGATGCCTACGCTGAATTTCCCCCCACAAATCTCTGGATACCAAAATACCGGCCCGCGGCGCGAACGCCTTGACGCGAATCAATAGTCTACAAGTGGTTGAATTTAAAAGAATTCACGCGGCAATCAGAGGATGTCCATAACCCAACTCTTGCCTCAGGCAGGAGCATATTTCACCGTGAGTAACATTCGCATCTGCAGCTTCCACGATCATGGCAAACATGTTTTGGGTTGGATCATTGGCAGCGGCGGCTAGGTTATCCAATGCCTTCCGGACGGCATTCGCCGAACGTTCGGCCTTAAAGGTTTTTAATCGCTGCAACTGCTCCTCAATGAGCCCGCGTTCGGGCAAAGCCTGAGATGGCCAGGCCGAAGCGTCTTCTTCTACCTGATAGGCGTTGACTCCGACCAGTGTGAGATCCCCATCATCAATGCGTTCTTGAAAGGCGATTGCCGACTCTCCGATCATCCCCTGTACCAGGCCAGATTCAACTGCCGCGAACATACCGCCCGCCGCATCTACCTTTTCGATCACCTTCATGATTGCCGCTTCCATCTGGTCGGTAAGGGCTTCCACATAATAGGACCCACCCATAGGATCGATCACATCGGTCAGTCCCGCTTCTTCCCGCAGAATGTTCTGTGTCGCGACGGCGATGCGGGCACTTTCCTCGGTCGGTGTGCTGAGTACTTCATCGAACCCATCCGCGTGAAGGGATTGCAATCCACCCATGATGCCCGAGATCGCCTGGATGGTGACACGTGCAATATTGTTGAGAGGTTGTTGACGGGTGAGGTCAGCGCCCGAGGTTTGCGCATGAAACTTGAACCGCGTACAGCGAGGGTCATCTGTGCTGAGGCGCTCCCGCACCAACTTGGCCCAAAGCCGCCGGCCTGCACGAAAACGTGCTATTTCTTCAAAAAAGCTGATCGACACATCAAAGAAAAATGTGAAGCGCGGCAGGAAGCTTTCAGGATTCATACCGCGGGCGATGCAATCATTGGCAAACTGAAGCGCCGACGAAATGGTAAATCCCATGGCTTCAGCGGGCGTTGCGCCAGCTTGTTGCATGTGTTGCCCGACTACGGACACCGGGTTCCAGCCCGGCATGTGCTCGTTGGAATACGCAATGTGGTCAATCAATAGCCGTTGCGCGCCCGGTAATGCCAACCGGTAGAACATGTGGTTGGCTACATAGTGCGAGATGTAATCACTTTGATTGGAAGTGCCACGCAAGGTTGACAGGGGAATGCCTCGGCGCCGGGCAAGAGCGACGGTGAACGCAAGCATGGTAAACGGGGTTGGGTCACTGAATGACAATGGCACTGTGTGAAAAGGCACCCCGTCGAAACACGTGGCCATGTCATCGATTGTGTTGATGATGGTGCCGCAAGTGCCTAACAGCTCGATGTCAACTTCGTCCGCATCGAACCCCCGGTAAAATGAATTGCACGACGCTGTGCTGATGGTCGTGACGCCTGCGTCCATCATGGCTCGCAATCGTTTGTTATATTCGCCCGGAGTGGCCAGGCCGATGATCTGATTTTGTGACCAGGTACGGCCCCTGTGCATGGACGGATAAATGCCGCGCGTGAGTGGAAGCTGCCCCGGGTAACCCAATTTGGCGTCGAACCCCGCGCCACGCCAATCATCTGGTGTGTAGAGAGGTTTGATTTCAATGCCTGAGCGGTTCAGGCGCACATCGTCGGCTGAAGTCTGTTGGGAGAACTCCTTCGCCCATTTGTCTCGGCCATCATTTCTGTCATTCATTAGTCAAGTCCCTGCCCCTGATCACTCTAATTACAGAGTGTAGGTTCAGTTATGACCGGGATCAATTAGTGCTGCAAGCCCGGGAAAAACATCGTGTCAGGCCCTTTGATTAGCTATCCTGCTTTTCATCAAACATTTAAATCGCAACCCAGGGAGAGGGATTATGTCAGGTCTGGTTGAGGGAAAAGTTGCACTTGTCACGGGGTCAGCATCGGGTATCGGTCGTGCGGCTGCGCAGATTTTTTCACGCGAGGGTGCCAAGGTTGTGGTGTCAGACGTGAACGATGCGGGGGGTGCCGAGACCGTCGAGATGATCAAGGCTTCGGGCGGCGACGCTTTTTTCGTGCACTGCGACACCGCAGACGCCGGACAAGTGGAAGCCATGGTCAAAGCAGCCGTCGATACCTATGGCAGTCTCGATTGCGCCTTTAACAACGCGGGCATTGGTGACCCGACTGCCAGCATTGTTGACTGCACTGAAGAGGACTTTGATCGCTTTTACGAGATCAACTTGAAAGGTGTGTGGTTGTGTATGAAATATCAGATGAAACAAATGCTCGCCCAAGGTGGCGGGGCGATTGTCAACACAGCGTCGATTGCTGGCCTTATTGCAGCACCTAATCTGGGGGCTTACGGTGCCTCCAAGCACGGCGTGGTTGGTCTCACCAAAACTGGTGCGATTGAGTGCGCGACCAAGAACATACGCGTAAACGCGGTGTGTCCCGGGGTTATTCGTACCCCCATGGTCGAGACGTTGTTTGAAGAGCGCCCGGACATGGAGAAACGCATGATCAAATACCAGCCGGTGCACCGCCTGGGCGTGCCCGAGGAAATCGGTGAAGCCACCGTCTGGCTGTGCTCGGACGCGGCGTCATTTGTCACCGGCCACGCCATGCCGGTTGATGGCGGTATCATGGCCGTCTAAAAGCCGCCTCCCACATTGTTCGCGGGCAGCGGCTACCAGGTCAGACCGCCGCTCGCGACCAGTACCTCGCCGGTGACAAAATCGCTTTCCGGCAAACAAAACAGCAGCACAGCGCCGGCCCCGTCTTCCGGTCGGCCTGCCCGTTGTAGAGGTGTCATTTGAACGATGTGATCCAGTGATTCCTCGGGAAACCCGACATTGAATTCGCGACCCTTGACGTCGATGGACTTTTTATCGCCATCACCCCAGGTTTGCGTGAGGCGGGTTTGGATCAGCCCAAACGCAACCGCGTTGACGGTAACGTTATAGCCGCCCCATTCCTTGCAAAGGGCTTTGGTGAGGCCAATGACCGCGGCTTTGCCGGCAGAGTAACTGCCTTGGGTCGCGCCTCCAAACACGCCAGCAACCGACGAAATATTGACAACCTTGCGGCACGGCGGGGTCTCGCCTTTTTCGGCCGCTTTCTTAGCCTCAGCCCGGAAATATGCGCCCGCCGCGCGTAACAGACGAAACGGTGCTTTTGCGTGCACGTCCATCATCGCGTCCCATTGCTCGTCCGTGTGATTGATGACGGTCGTGTTCCAAATGTAGCCCGCGTTGTTGACGATAATGTCCAGGCGTCCAAATTTGTCGAGGGCAGCCGCCACAATATTGTCGCCGAAGTCTTTTTCGGTGACGTCACCGGGAAATCCTAATGCTTCCGGTCCCGCCCCGTCATTAATTTCGGAGACGACTTCGACCGTAGGCTCCGCGTCCAAATCGTTTACGACCACGTGGGCGCCTTCGGCAGCCAGCTTAAGAGCTATTACCCGTCCGATCCCCCGTCCCGATCCGGTGACGATGGCAACTTTTCCGTTCAATTTTCCCACTGTTTCCTCCCTCAAAATACAGGCACGGGGCGTGTTGGAGCAGGCCACGGGCCTGAGCATGGTAAGAACCCTGCCCCTTATTGCCAAGATTCTTATGAAATGCCGCAAATGTCGACGTCGTTAACCTTTGGTTTACTGCCTCTCCCTTTCTGTCAATGGTCGGTACATTCTTCGAAAGTAAGATGGCCGCAGTTCCAATATCACGACAATTACCGGGCAAACTTGTAAAGGCGGCTCAATATCATGAGTTCGACGTATGCTGCGATGCGCATTCTGATTGTCGGCGACGGACAACTTGTCCGGGCGCGGCTTAGAATGTTGCTTCTCGAGGTTGGTATACGACAAGTTACGTGGGCCGTCAGCGCAAACGCTGCCTTGAGATCCCTGTCTGACCCTGGGTTGCCCTTACCGAATGCAATTATTGTAGAAATGAAATCGGAGCCCGGTTTTGAAGTGGAGTTCTATCAAGCAGTTCGCATGCATCTGAAACAACGTAATGTCGATGTCCCTATCCTGCTGTTGGCGGACACTGACGTTGTGGATGTGTCTACCCTATCCACTCAAATGGGTGACGACACAATCCTGTCGAAGCGGGTTAATCGCGAGACATTGCGGGCGTGGCTTGTCGAATTCAGTTAGCATTAGTCCTAGATCTAATGACTTGGGGATGGGGACTATGGAGATTAATGGGGTAACAGCGATCATTACTGGCGGAGCTTCAGGCCTAGGCGCGGGCGCGGGGCGCGCACTTGCCAGCGCCGGTGCAAAGGTGGCTTTGCTGGACATAAACCGGGAACTCGCGGAGGCTACCGCGAAGGACCTGGGGGGTATCGGCATTGAATGCGACGTTTCTAGCGAGCAAAGTATCAAGCGGGCGTTCGATCGGGTTGGAAGCGAATTGGGAACGCCGCGCATTTTGGTTAACAGTGCCGGTATTGGCCCTCACCAAAGAATGCTGACGAAAGGGGAGGCGCATTCCAGCGACATGTATCAGAAGGTGATTGCGATCAATCTTACAGGCACATTTCTGTGCTGCAATTTCGCGGCTCAGGCAATGGCGCAATTGCCTTCGGATGACCAAGGCGAACGCGGCGTAATTGTAAATGTTGCCAGTATTTCGGCCTATGATTCACCCGGCGGCGGCGTTGCCTATGCGGCTTCCAAAGCCGGCGTCGTCGGGATGACACTGCCCATGGCGCGGGACCTGGGAAATTATGGCATCCGCGTTATGACAATTGCGCCGGGTATGTTTGAGACGCCCTTATTCCGTGGCTCACCCGGTGATATATCGGATCGCTTGGCGGCCAACGCCCCCTTTCCCAGTCGGCCAGGAAAACCGGTCGAAGAGTTTGGCGAACTGGTTCGGCATATTGCCGAGAATAGTTTTTTGAATGGGGAGGTTATTCGGCTCGACGCTGGCAATAGAATGCCCGCTAGGTTCGGCTGAGATCAGCTCTCGTCGGCAAGCTCTTCAAGCAATTCGTGATCTTTCAGTATCACTCTGTCGGCAGAAGGGAGTTCGATAATTCCGTCTTCTTTGAGGCGGCTAAAAGTGCGACTGACGGTTTCAACGGTGAGACCCAAGAAGTCGGCGATGTCGGTTCTGCGCATGGGCAGGTCCAAGGGACTCGGCGGCAGGTCGCGATCGACGTTGCGCGCAGATAATGACAGTAGGAACGAAATTACCTTTTCGCGCGGGTTCTTCCTTCCAAGTAAGAGAATTTGCTCTTGGGCGGCGGCTAGCTCATCGTTGGCCATGGAGAACAGCCGCAGGGCGAGATTTGGCAGTTCCTCAAATAAACCTTCGAGCTCGTTCACCCTAAAACGGCACAGATGCACGTCGGTGACTGCCTCGGCCCCATACGAATAAGAATCGTGCGCCGACAAACCCAGATGATCGCCCGGGTATAGAAAGCCGGTTACTTGGCGGCGGCCATCCGGCAGCAGCTTGCACAACCGCATGACCCCACTAGATACGTTGTAGGCAAATCCGCGGTGGTCACCTTCGTCGAACAGAATGTCGCCCGGCGGCAAATTTATGTGCGTAACCAGAGATTCCACTTGCTGCAGCTCTTCTTCGTTCAATGCCGAGCACATAGAGTCTTTGCGGATATCGCACTGAGTGCACGCATGGCTACCCACTGCCGCAGCTGCGCATGGGTTCATTCGGTACGTGGATGGCATCTAAACCAACCTCTTCTTCACGGCTTCTTCACCGTCACGGTCCCCCCGTGTCGATGACAGGAGTCTCGCATGCTTCGCCCTTTGCGGCAATGGTCTGCTGTGCACTCAAATTTTTTGATCATGATCAATGCGTTTAGCCATACACCATAATAATTACAAGGTTAAAGGTAAGCACTTATGGAACCGCTTGTCACGATTAGACAACTAGAACCAGAACAGGTAATGCTCGCGTTCCCTCTGGTTCGCGAGGCTGTAGGCGGTGTTACGCCAGATGATTGGCAGGATACAGCGTCGAAGTTAACCGGTGGCGGAGCGGAAACCGAAGCCCCGGGAGGCATAGTGGTTGCCGAGAGAAACGGTTTTCCACGTGCATTGTTTACATACGAAATTACCGATTTGCTCGCGCCAGAGCGCCAACTTTTGGTGCGGAATTTGGTCGTCATGGAGTTTGTCAAACGTGCCGAGGCTGCCCGTGTGCTTTTCGATCACATGGATGTCCTTGCGAACAAATATTCGTGTGCGCGTGTGCATGTCGATTTGCCAAAAGTTTCAGCTTGGGTTCGAAAGAATTGGGAAGAGCTTGCGCGCGATGAACTTGACATCCCTTTCACCTGCAGCGACTAACAGATCCGTTCTTACAATCAGATATTCTGTTACTTTGGCTTAGTGCCGCTGACACGCGCCAGCACACCGGGAATAAACTCCTGGGCAGTTACTTCGGTGAACCCTGCTTCGCTGAGATATCCGATACAATCCGCTCGGCTATGGGCG
>Ga0315336_1006657_pt1 | contig 11666 bp, 11 predicted proteins | sample ASW5metaG_FD_204512 | JGI IMG/M metagenome (GOLD analysis project Ga0315336, IMG submission 204512) | Ammonia-oxidizing marine archaeal communities from Monterey Bay, California, United States - ASW #5 | ecosystem: Environmental > Aquatic > Marine > Intertidal zone | place: USA: California...
ACATTTGAGAAATTAGCTGATGAAAATTTTGAAAAAATCAAGGAGTACAAAAAAATTACAAATTTAGATATATCTAACTAATTTAGTGGCAATTTATTTATCCTGTAAAAATTTAATGTAAAAAATGTCTAAAACTTTCAATATTGGAGATAGAGAAGTGGGTGATGGTTGTCCACCATTAGTAATTGCTGAAATCGGAATAAATCATGACGGTAATTTTGAAAGGGCTAAACAAATGGTAAAAGATGCTTGCGAAAATGGGGCGGAATGTGTAAAGTTTCAATGCCATATTATTGATGACGAGATGATTCCAAATGACGTTATTCCTCCAAACGCAACAGAATCAATTTGGAATATGATGAAAAGGTGTTCATTTTCCGAAGAACAAGAAATCACATTAAAAAAATATACAGAAGATCTAGGAATGATATATCTTAATACACCATTTTCTCGTGCAGCTGCTGATCGATTAGATAAGATGAATATTTGTGCATACAAAATTGGTTCAGGAGAATGTAATAATTTCCCTCTTATCTCACACATTGCATCTTTTTCTAAACCAGTAATACTAAGCACTGGAATGAATGATATGGATTCGGTTTCTAAAAGCATAGACATTCTAAAAAAAGCAAAGATTGATTACGCAATTATGCATGTAACATCGATGTATCCTACGCCATATGATCAAGTTAGATTGGGTGTTATTACTCAGCTTAAAGAAAAATTTCCTGATACTGTAATTGGATTAAGTGATCATAGTCTTGGAAATTATACATGTTTTGCAGCAATTTCCCTTGGTGCATCAATTCTAGAAAAGCACTTCACTTCTGACAAAAACTGGTCTGGTCCAGATATTCCTATCTCCATAACTCCCGAAGAATTAAAAGATCTAGTTGGAGGCAGTAAGGCAATTTTTGATTCTTTGAATGGTAAAAAAAGTATTCTTGATGGTGAGAAAGAAACAGCTAAATTTGCTTATGCATCAATTGTTACAATCAGTGATATAGAAAAAGGAGAACATTTTTCAACAGATAATATTTGGGTTAAAAGACCAGGAACTGGGAAAATAAGAGCAGAGTTTTTCGATGACATGTTAAATAAAAAATCTAGTAAAAGTATTAAAAAAAATTCACAGTTGGAATGGGATATGGTTGATGACTAAAAAAATTGTTTTTTTGACTGGAACTAGGGCTGAGTTTGGAAAATTAAGTTCTTTAATGGATTCTGTTGAATCTGACAATACTTTTGAATGCCATATTTTTGTAACAGGAATGCATACGCTTGAAAAATATGGTAATACGTTTGACGAAATTCAAAAAAAAGGCTACAAGAACATAACTGTCTTTCACAACCAAACTGATGGTAATCAGCAGGACCTTGTTCTAGCTAGAACTATTACAGGATTTTCCGAATACGTTAAACGAATTTCCCCTGATATGATTATTGTGCATGGAGATAGAATTGAAGCGTTAGCAGGTGCTATAGTAGGTTCATTCAATAACATTTTGGTATCACATATTGAAGGTGGCGAAATATCAGGAACGGTTGATGAATTGATAAGGCATGCTGTATCAAAGCTTTCTCATATTCATTTCACTGCAAATGATGAGGCTACGGAACGGCTTATTCAGCTAGGTGAATCAAAAAATAGTATATTCACTATAGGTTCACCAGATATCCATGTTATGACCAATGTTGAATTGCCTACCATTAATGAAGTATTGAACCATTATGAAATACCATTCAAAGATTTTGGAGTTTTCATTTTCCATCCAGTAACAACTGAATTAGATACACTAGCTGAACAGATTAATGAAGTGGTTCTCTCTTTAATAGAATCAGATAAAAATTTCATAGTGATTTATCCTAATAACGATAATGGAACAGAAATAATTCTTGAAAAAATCTGTGAATTAGAAAATAATAAGAAATTTATGATTTTCCCATCAATACGTTTTCTATATTTCCTGACAATTTTAAAAAATGCACAATTTATTATTGGAAATTCTAGTGCCGCAGTAAGAGAAGCGGAGGTTTTTGGAACACCTGCAATAAATATTGGTTCTAGACAAAAAAATAGGAGTAAAAATAAAGAAATTATCAACGTAGAACCGAAGAAAAATTTAATTTTGAATGCAATTCAACAGGTTGAAAATAAAAGATTTGATGGAAAGAGCTTTTTTGGCTATGTAGAAAATACCATAGAAAGATTCTTGGATGTTTTACGAAATCCTTTAGTTTGGAAAATTTCCATCCAGAAACAATTCATTGACATACAAAAAAGTGGATGATGAAAAAGATATGAAACCTATCTGTTTTATTGGTGCACGAGGTGGTTCAAAAGGCGTACCTAAAAAAAATATTAGAATTATTGGTGGAAAGCCTCTTTTAGCATATACAATTGAGAAAGCAGTGAAATCCAAATTTTTTAGTCATACTATTGTATCTACCGAAGATCCTGAAATAATAAAAATTTCTAAAAAATATGGTGCTGAAACTCCATTTATTAGACCAAAAAAATTGTCTACGAATAATGCATCAATGGAAGATGTTTTGTTACATGGAATAAAAAAATTAGATTCATTAGGTTATCTGTTTGACACTGTGGTTCTTTTAGATTGTACAGTGCCATTTTTACAAATTATTGATATCAAAAAAGCAGTTAGTCTGTTGAAACGGAAAAATGCTGATGTTGTATGTGGTGTCTATAAACAACATCTTAATCCATATTTCAATATCGTAGAAATCACAAAGCGTGGCTATCTAGAAGTTTGTAAAAAATTAAAGCAAATACCAGAGAATAGGCAAGATGCCCCAACAGTGTATCAGATGAATGGTCTCTACATTTTTAATTCAAAGCGATTTCTTAAAAAAGGCAAATCAGTGATGCAAAAGATGATACCGTATGAAATACCTATAGAGACTGGTTTAATGATTGATACTGAATATGAATTTAATATCGCAAAACTAGTTTTAGAAAGCAAAAAAAAGCATTGACTACCACGTAGTCCAACCACCATCAATTACAAGATTTGATCCCGTCATGTAAGATGATGCATCAGACATAAGAAATAAAATTGCTCCTTCATATTCATCCTTCTTGGCCATCCTACCAAGAATTGTTTTTTCTGAATATTTTTTAATAAATTGTTTAGTTTGGTAAGAATTATCTTGAACACCTCCAAGCGTTAATGTATTAACTCGAACATTTTTTTTCTGCCAATATGCTGCAAGATATCTTGTTAAGTTAATTATCCCTCCTTTTGAGGCTGCATAAGATACTGGAGAATTCAATTTACTTGTACTGTATATTCGTTGGTCAACTCCAGACATTCCATATATAGATGAAATATTTACAATGACTCCTTTTTTTTGCTTAGCCATAATTTTCCCAAATTCCTGGCAACAGAGAAAAACTGCAGTTAGATTAAGTTCAAGTGCTACATTCCAAATTTCAATTGGAAATGTTTCAAAGGAATTATTTCCATCCTTAGCTTGATTTTTTGCATGATTTAGAAACGCATTGTTTATCAGACCATCAATTCGACCAAATTTCTTTTTTAGATCCGATGCTAATTTTCTAACTTCATTTTTGGATGTAATATCTACATCCATAGATATTGAATTTGTATGAAATTTTTTATTGATTTTATTTTGTAATTCTTTATTTTTTCTGGTGTTAGTATCGACTAGTACCAATGTCGCACCTGCATCGCCTAGAATTTGAGCATATTGTGAACCTAATAATCCAGCACTGCCTGTGAGTACGATAATCTGATCTTTCAAATTAAATAGTTTGTTTATCCTTCCAAATTTCAAATCTTTATCATCCTCCGCTTTTTTGATGATGTTTTCATCGCAAGTGCAATTTTCATTGTTTCGATCCCTTCATCCAAATTGTTAATACTTTTCTGTCTACTTTTTACGCACTTCAGAAAATGCATTATCTCGTCTATGTACATTTCATTTCTTTGAAATTTTTTTAACGTTAAAACAGTTTCCCACATTTTTTTTCTGTTTCTGAATAATCTAACTTCATTTTTATCCGAGTTCCAATAGATTATACCCTTAGTTCCTTTAATTTTACAGCTTCTGAATTCAGGCCTCTGAAAAAAATCTAAATGCAGCTCTGCTGTAATATTATTTTTGAATTCTATTATACTTGAGCAATAATCTTCCGCAGATATATCTAAATCACTAAATTTTCCAGAAACACTAAAAATTGATTTTGGGTTACCAAACATCCAATACAGATAATCTATATCATGTATCATCGTTAAGATAATCCCCCCACCTAGTTTCCTATCACTAGCATATCCTTTTCTATAATCTTCATGAGGATGCCAATCTGGTAAGTATGAACCATTTTCAGATTGTATGGAAACTACCTTACCAATCTTTTTTTGATTAATTAATTGACGAATCTTAATAATACACTTATGGAATCTAAGATTGCAACCCATTTGTGTAACTAATTTTTTTTGTTTTACAATCTTTTGTAGTGCTTTTATTCCGTTTGTAGAATTTGATAAAGGTTTTTCAATAAACAGATCTAATCCAGCTTTTGCCACTTTTATTGCCACAGGAATATGAAATGCAGTTTCATTAGTGATGAATACTACATCTGGTTTTTCCAACAAACATTTTTCTAAAGAATTTAAAACCTTGATTTTTTTATGGTCTAAGAATTTAATGTTTTTCCGTTTAGAGCATATAATTATCTCAGAGTCAGTATTTCGTATAAGATTATTAACATGACGTTTACCAATGGACCCAAACCCTATAATTAGAATCTTCATAAAAAAAAAAATTCAGTGATAGTTTTTATCCTTATCTGTCTAATGATATCATTCTTTGAGAGGGGATAATACATATGCTATTTTCCTGTTACCAAAAGCACCTAATTCATATTCAGTAAAAATTTCTTTGATATTATCATCATTTTTTAATTTTAGATTTTCTTCGGTTTTTGTTTTTATTATGACATTGGAAATTAGTTCGAATCCAGCTTTTTGAAAAAATTCTTTCCATTCATAAAACCTGTATTCATGTTCCCCATTCTCTTTTCGTGTAAGTTTCTCATCTAATCTACGATAATTCTTTTTTAAAAATTCCTCATCATATGTAATGTTTAAAATTCTTTCAATTTCTTCATCAGAGGTAGAATTATTGTGAGCTCGATCAATTATTATGAATACTCCATTTTTTTTTAAAACTCGTTTACACTCTCTAAACGTAATTACTGGATCTTGAGAATGATGCATAGCATCCCATGATATAGCAAAATCAACTGAATTACTGGGCAATTCTAGAAAATTATAATCTCCTACAACAGAAATAACTTTTTCACGTTGATCCTTTAGAATTTGCTTTTTTACAATTGGTTGACATAGTTTAACCACCTCTTCAACCAATTCTACACAAAAAATCTTTTCGACATTAGAATTTTTTGCTAGAGTTGATGAAATGCATCCAACTCCCCCTCCAAGATCAATTCCAATTCCTTTGATCTTGTCGTATACGTTTGGAATCAATTTTATTGTTTTTTCTACCTCGGGACTATCTATGTACACATATTCACTGATTATAGCGTCATATCCTTTTTCCGATGTTTTTTCCGCTAGAATTTTGTTGCCCAAATATTCCTGATTGGTTCTAAACTGTTTGTCATATTTCCATGCTAGCAAAGTAGATTGACCACTCGAATTTTTCTATTATATGTTCTGATCTCTTCTAAGTATTGTTCATATATACAGGAATTTTATGAAACACGGATATGAAATACTGTTCAAAATGTCTAATGCCTGATACACGACCTGGAATAAAATTCGAGAATGGTGTGTGCATTGGTTGTATTCATTATGAAAAACAAAAAACAACGGATTGGACTATGCGAAGAAATGAACTTGAAAAATTATGCCAAAAACATAGAAATTCAAATGACAGTAACTACGATTGCGCGATAGCTGTCTCGGGTGGTAAAGATTCACATTTTCAGGTTTATTACATGAAAGAGGTAATGAAAATGAATCCGGTGCTGTTAACTGTAGAAAATATTGACTCTACTGAAACTGGAAGAAAAAATCTCCATAATCTAGAAGAGAGTTTTGGTTGTGATGTTATCAGTCATAAATTGGATCGTGATATATTAAAAAAACTTACACTACATACATTTGAAAAATATGGTGCACCAACATGGTATATTGATTCCTTGATCTACGCTTTCCCAATTAAAAAAACAATGGAATTGGGTTTAAAGTTACTTGTTTATGGTGAAGATGTAAACTATACATATGGAGGAAATTATGACCAAGAAACTTCATCGGCATTAATGCAACCCATGAACGAAGTTGTAAAATCAATACATAATGAAGTAATAAAAGATAAAATTGTATCAGAAAAAGAACTGCAGTCAGCAATAATTCCAAGTGTTGATCAGTGTAAGGATTATGATCTAGAACCAATTTATCTTAGTTATTTTACACCATGGAATTCACATCACAATTATGAAGTTGCTAAACGTTGGGGATTTCATCATTTGGGTCATGAATACAAACGAGAAGGTACGTTCGAAGATTACAACTCCATTGACTCTATTACGTATTTGTTAAGTGAGTTTTTAAAATATACAAAATATGGTCATTCATCTACAACACAAATGGCATCAAGATGGATTCGTTATGGAATGGCAACTAGGGAGGAGATGGTTTCTACAGTTAAAAAATATGACAAGATTCTTGATCAGGGAATAGTGGACGGCTTTTGTTCGTTTACAAACATCCCAACAAAAAAATTTTATGAAACATTGGATAAATGGTACAATACCGAATTATTTGAACAAGATACAGATAAAATCTGGCATGAAAAATTCAAGATTGGAATAGGATTGTGAATTTTATCTGATTAATTTAATGAGTTTAGGATTTCCGCAAATTTTTTAGATGCGATTCCAGGATTTACTAAAGAATTTGATAGATGATTTTTTGTATTTTTAATCAAGTCATTTTTCACATTTTCATTAAATAATAATTCAGATATTGGTTTTTCAATATCATCTGAATCCAGATGTGATAAAATTGCTTTTTCCTTGATACAATCAAATTGAAAAATCTCATTTTTTATCACTATATTCATAGTTGGAATATTCATAATTAGTGATTCTAGAATGGCAGTAGACAATCCTATCCCATGAGGTTCAATGTGTATTACAGCATCCGCTGTTTTTAATTGTTCAAGAATTGGAGTTGTGTGAAAAATGGGTATAGTTTTATCATTTTGCTTAAAAATTTCCTTGATAAATTCATTGGATGGATCTTGAGTTGGATGAAGTTTAACAATAATATCTGTTTCAAATTTGTGTAATATTTCTATAATTTTTTTAATGAGTTTTTCATAGCGCAAAAATGTTTCAGTGTCAGTCAATCCACTATAATTTACGATTGGGGATGGAAGGATCAAAACTTGTTTTTTGTTATGCTTTTTAGTTTCTTTTTTTATATCAAAAAAAATGTCATGTCTTGGACTACCAACTTGAAAAATTCTTTTCTCATCAACCTTTCTGGAATTTTTTATATACTCTTTTTCTATCTTCCCCCACACTGCAATTTTATCCTTAAATCTATCATACATGTGAAAAATATCGAATCTTGATACATCGTCGACAAAATTTGCATATCCATGTCCTAAAAGTATGTTTGAAATTTTATTATTATTCATTTTAAGAATAGCACTCTCTGTTTGACCTGTTGTATACAATGAAACAATGCATCTAAAATTAGAACTTTTTAATATTTTATCTGATAATAAAATTAATTTTATGAATTCTTCCAATCTATTTTTATAAACTTGAATAAGGGGATCCTTCATAACATTCCAGAAAACGCATTGTTCAAAAACGAACGTTTTTTCCAAAAAATCTATGTCTGACCAGAATTTATTAAATTCCGATTCAAAATGACTAAGGTTTTTAGAAATTTCATCTTTTTTATTTGCAAGTATTTGATGTTCATTGATTAATTTACAATTATATTTTTTAACAATTGAAATTGATTTTGAATTCCAGACAGCCGATTTACGTGTATTTAACAGAATTATGTTAATGCCTAATTTTTTTAATTGATTAAATAATTCTTCATATCTTGTGGGATCAAATTCTAAAAATAGAACACCATTGGTAACTTTATTCTCATCATACCAAAAATTTTGTATCGCAGCAATTTTTTCATACCATTTTTTAATTTTTGTTAATCTAGTCCTTTTGATTCGAAATGATATAGGGAGAGAACCAATTTTGTAGTCTACTTGATATTTATCAAAATATGATGAATTTACTGTTGGTTTTGGAAAAATTTCTACTATCCTTTTAGATGTGAATGATACAGATTCTATAATATGTTTTAGTGACTCTGATGCCAAAATTTTCTCAGGCTTGTATTTTTCTAAAATTCTTTTTATGATTAATAGTTTGAATAATCTTTCTAGAAAAAGCTGTTGTAACTCATTTAGATCAAAAACTTCAATAATGTTTATTCCTTTGAATAACAATTTGTCTAAATTTGGATGTTGCTTGTGCCAATCTCTGAACTTCACTGATGCATCAAATATTTTTACTCTATCATTTTTAGATATATACGATTCTGCGATATCATGTTGAATATTTTTTTCTTCGAGAATGATATGTGCGTTGAAATTTAATGTAAAAATCTTACTTTGTTCCAAATCAATCTGATTTAGATTGATTTTTTCAATATCAAAATTATCTTCAACAAAAATTATATCAGTCATATAGCATTATTTCAACTCAGTTTATTATTTATCATATTAAATGAATTTAGTTATTACCTTATTTCCATTTATTCCAATCATAGTTTTCAAATTCTACATTTACCATCTCGTCATCATTTGGCTTCCATGCAACATCAGCTAAAACAATAATTTTTGAAATTTCTTTTGTTGGGTTGACATGCGCTGATGCAATTCCATTTGGTACACAGATTAAAACCGGTTTTTTTTCGTCTACTTCAATTTCACTATAACTTCCATCATTTTTCAAAATAATAAAAACTACTTTCCCATGAATACAACAAAAATAACTGGTGCGTTTTTTATGTAAATGTGGTCCTTTAACTTCTCCTGGATTAACTGAACTTTCATAAACCATTTTTGGGTGATTTTTTATAATATCATCCCAATCTCTCCAAATAACAGTCAAATCCCCATTAATGTGTGAATCAGTAACATCCTTAGTTTGATGTCTCTCTAATTCCCAAATCTTAACATCATCGTTGACCATTTTAAAATATTCTACAAATTTGCCAATAAAAGTTTGGATTCAAACATTCTATTGACAAATGTATCTAACATTTTATTAACTTGAATAAATCGGAAATTATATGAAATTACTTGTTACTGGGGGACTTGGTTTTATCGGTAGTAATTTTATTTTAAAATTACTAAATGAAACCAATGAATTTGATATAATTAACGTAGATGCGGAACTTTATGGTGCAAATCAAAAAAATTTGGATAGTATAAAAAATCATAAAAAATATGAGTTTGTGAAAGGAAATATTACAAATAAAAGATTAATGGAAGAATTGATATCTAAGTGTGATGCGGTAGTTAACTTTGCTGCTGAATCATTTGTTGATAGAAGTATAAACAATGCGGATCCATTTTTAGTGTCTAACATAAGGGGCGCATTTACAATTCTTGACATCATTACAAAACAAAAGAAGCGAATGATTCAGATATCAACTGATGAGGTTTTTGGAAGTTTATCAACAGGAACTGCTGATGAACAGACAAAATTTAATCCTTCAAGTCCTTATGCCGCTACAAAAGCGGCTGCCGAATTACTGATAAATTCTTTTTCTGTTACATATAATCCTGATGTTGTAATTACTAGATGCACCAACAACTATGGCCCAAGACAATTTCCGGAGAAATTGATCCCAAAAACAATCATACTAGCAAAACAAGGAAAAAATATTCCTATTTATGGTAATGGGAAAAATTTGCGGGATTGGATATTTGTTGAGGAGCATTGCGATGCAGTTTATGAAATATTGATGAATGGAAAATCAGACCAGACATACAATATTTCTGCTAACAATGAGATCAACAATCTAGAAATTGTGAATAAAATTTTAGAAATAATGGGCAAGTCTAGCGATTTGATTGAATTCGTGGAGGATAGACCTGGCCATGATCAAAGATATAGTTTAGATTCATCTAAAATTAAAAACGAATTTGGATGGTCAACTAAAATTAATTTCGAAGAGGGTTTAAGAAAAACAATCGAATGGTATGAACAAAACTTTAGCTATTACGAATCAATTTCAAATGAAATTCTAAAATCAACTCCGTGGAAAAATTAGACTTAACTTAATGGAGAAAAATTCTAATTATGAAAGGAATCGTTTTACATGGAGGACATGGAACTAGATTACGACCACTAACTCACACTGGTCCAAAACAATTACTTCCCATTGCAAATAAACCAATGTCACAATATTGTATCGAGTCAATACGTGAAGCTGGTATTACAGATATTGCCATTATAATAGGTGGCTTAGGTGCGAACAAAGTCAGGGATTATTATGGAAATGGAAAAAACTTTGGTGTAAATATTACATATATTGAACAAGATGAACCTAGGGGAATTGCACATGCAATCAGATTATGCAAGGAATTTGTCAATAATGAGAAATTTCTTGTTTTTCTAGGAGATAATATTATACAAAAGCCCATTGCGGATTTTGTGGAGAGTTTTAACAAATCAGATTATGATGCCACGGTTTTGTTATGTGAAGTAGACAACCCAAGCAGATTTGGAATTGCAGATGTTGAAAATGAAAAGATTGTAAAAATCACAGAAAAACCAAAAAAACCTACATCAAATCTAGCAGTGACTGGCATTTACTTGTTAACGCCACTAATTTTTGAAGTAATAGATGATTTGAAACCATCTTGGCGGAATGAATTAGAGATAACAGATGCGTTAGATAATTTATTAAAACAAAATGACAATATTGGTTACGAAACAATAACGGACTACTGGAAAGATACTGGTACTCCAGAGGACATTTTAAATGCAAATAGACAAGTGTTAGAGCATATTTGGGAACATGCATCATTTAGAGATGAAGACATATCTGCCAGACATCGGACGTGGATAGAACCATTTAAAATTGGTAAAAATTGTAAGATTGACGAATCTGCTCGGATCGGTCCTAATGTAAGCATGGGTGATGATACAATAATATCATCTGATGTTGTTATAGAAAATTCCATAATAATGTCTGGTTGTAAAATAGATGGTGGTTTAAACATCAAGGATAGCATCATTTCAGCAAACTGCCGCCTACATGGTGATAATAAAGATAAAACTAAGAAAATTTTCTTGCTTGGCGAAGGTACAAAAATTACATTGTAAAGATCATTAATTAGAAATCTTAAAGACCCATTTATTGAGCGATTCATTATGAATTTTGATAAAAAATCACAATCTACAGTCACCGACTCCGGCGTAAATACATTCGGTCTTGATAATCGAAGTAAAGTAATAATCTTATCTTTAATTGTGTTTTTTGCTTCTCAAAAATTGTATTTTAAGGCATTATACCAAATTAATTTTCCTTATAGTATTGATAACGGACTTGGTA
>Ga0315336_1006659_pt1 | contig 11660 bp, 9 predicted proteins | sample ASW5metaG_FD_204512 | JGI IMG/M metagenome (GOLD analysis project Ga0315336, IMG submission 204512) | Ammonia-oxidizing marine archaeal communities from Monterey Bay, California, United States - ASW #5 | ecosystem: Environmental > Aquatic > Marine > Intertidal zone | place: USA: California...
AGCCAGCAGGTCCAGCTCAGACACTACTGCTTTACGGAATTCATCACGGCATCTGGCTATCAGGCCGGTCCGCCCCCCATTGTCCCGGGCTAGACTGATAACCGTTGAAACAATGTCTGGTGAGTTCTCCAACTGGGCCGCCGTCACCAGATATCCGAGAGAACTTACCGCGGGTGAAGACTCCAGCAAATCGGCACGTGGAGTAGGATTGATGATGAGCTGATCGAGCTCTTTTCAGCCGGTGACAGGATGAAGGCCATGATAGAAATGTGCGACAGCGAACAGAGTAGCCAGTACTGCCGCTCCCACTCTCGTACATGAGCCTCTCTTTGAGAAGAAAATTGATACGCTCAGGAAGAGCAGTATTGTCCCTGCAATTCCTGATGCTGCTAGCAAACCGGCAGCGCTCAGCCAGTCTCCTACACTGTCGTAGTACTTGAATGCCCAGTAGACGAGAACACCTGCTGTCCCGAGCGTTATGGATAGCCTGCGGACCATGCCTGATCCAGAGGAAAGATCCTGCACAAATCGATGCAATCCCAGTCCAGCAAGAATGATTGCAAATGGGATCGCGGCCGTAAAAATGTATCGTAAATGTGGTGGATGCGCCCAATAAAGGGTATCTTCTGGCAAAGTTCATTCGGTATCAGGCCAAAAGCGAATCCCAGCAAGCCGGCAAGCGGTACTACCACTAACCAGAATTCGGGGCGTTTGTATAAGATTCGCCCACCCAACAAACCGTGTACAGCCGATACGAAAATAAAGACATTGATATTTGGCTGTGACCAGGGACGGCTTTGCTCCCCAAGAAACAGGGTATCCACAAATTGCCACAACCGGCTGTAGAAATAGCAGTTTGGATCGTCATAGATTGTAGAAGCGGCCGTCAAGGTGTCGAGAAAAGTCAACCAATGGGGCGAACTCGCCAGAGCGATCGCAACCCACAACAGCATAAGCAATCCCATCTGCCGCGCCCCTTCTGTCGCCCTGAGTCCCGAAAGTCCGGCACCGATCAGACCCGCGAAATGCAGAGCCAAGAAGAGGATCACGCCTTCTTTTGGTGTCCCCGAAAAAAGATGTAAAACCGATGTGAGAAAAACACCAGCGATAGGGATCGCTAAAGTACGCGATAACGCGGGCCTATGGATCGACCGGATGTTCTCCATCCAGAGAGGATAGAAAAAGATGAGCCAGCTTGCATATGTCAGATTAAAAAAAATCGGATGATTAAAGCGAAAGTAGAAGAATCCGATAAATGCCGACGAGACCATCAGAGTGATCGCGATCAACCTGCTGCGGGTTAGCAAAAGAATACAGGCCCCTATTCCGATGAGGAAAATTAACTTCGAGACCAGGAACTTGAGATCCCACGCCCAGTTATTGCCCTGTCCCGCGACCGCAATCCAGTGAAGAGGGTCCAGTATCTGTGATTGGCCCTGCCCAAAAAGTGGTACACCACTGGAGTTATAGCGGTTTCACAGCGGGAACTCGCGATGCTCAAAAATCGATTTGGACTGAACCCTTGAGTACGGAACGAGCGCCCAGGGCATAGCGCCATGGTCTGCTGATAATTCTTCCGTCTCGGTCGAGTGATAGCCAGAAACTAACGGTAACCGGTCGTAGAGTAGTCCTGGGCCGTAACCCGGGGAGACAAAACTCTTCCCCAGGAATATGACCGGATAGGTACTAAGACACAGTGCGAGCAATCCGCCGAGAACAATCGCGAAAACCGGTGATTTTGCCCTTTGCCAGAATCCAGACCTCATCGGCTTAGAATGATCTGGCAAAGCAGACCGGTTTGATATCCAAAATATTGCTCTACGTCAATTGGACTGAGGCTGTATCCCTAACTATACCGCTCTCAAGTACAACTCATGTCTGCAACGACACTCTTTCCTGTCGTTACAATTGATAACACTTGATGCGCTGTTCAAGTGTGATTGGCAGATGCCACAATATTCATCCCAGAGGCAACGATTCCAAAATTACGATGCCGCAACTTCTTCGGTAGCGCCTTTACAAACAATTTGCTCAACGGTGAAATTATCGGGACATGAAATTTCTGCATATGGAAGTCAATGTACTCTAGATTCAGAATCTTCCAATTTGGCGAAACGTTGACGTTACGAAAACCCGCATCGTTCAAGATGCGAACAATGTTTCTACGGTTGAAATAAAAAAGATGTTCCGGCTTGTACTCCATCCAATATCGACCTAAAAGTCTGGCCGACCAACTATTTAAAGACGGAGTGACGATGAAGCAAATGCCATTCTTGGCTAACAATGATTTGCTTCTCTTTAGGAATGCCACAGGATCCCTAACATGCTCAAGAACATCCAGCAGAACACAACAGTCAAAAACTCCCAAATTATCCAGATCGAGGTCGAGCAAATCGCCTTCAACTACCCGTGGGATTCCGAGTTTCCGGTTAGCTGATTGAACCGCGTTTGAACTTATTTCCAGGCCAGCCGCATCAAAACCACTCCCCATTGCTTTTTCGAGAAACTCTCCCCCGCCACACCCTATTTCAATGAGACGTGGAGAATCGACCTCGACTTTTTGCTTCAAAATCTGAAGATATTTTTCGGCAGTTAACCCCTTCATCTTGTCCATTAATTGCGTTGCTTCCGCATCACGGCTACCTAAAAAATAGTCTTCGCCATAAATCCTCTCGAGTATCTGATCATCAGGTTGTGGACTAAGCCCTTCGAGTCCGCAGCTCCTGCATCTGTATAAAGGAAACTGGCCTACTGAAAACACCTGTATTGTTGGGCCATTACATATCTGACAACTTTCTCTCACGAAAACTCCCGCTTTACGCTTAATGAATCTGGATATCGGGTCTGATCAGGGAAATAGTCATCGCAGGAACCTTCGCGCAAAACATCAGCGGTTGCACAGTGCAGTCCACCGCCGAAGGGGTACGCATCCCGAAAAGCCAGTGGCAATACCTCAAAGCCTAAACTATCAAGTTGCTCGGCCTGCTGATATTCACTCTCTTCCACGATCACGGTCTTGTGATCGAGAATCAGCACATTCATTGACAGCCAGACACTCGAATAGCACAGCGGCGGAGGCGCATCATTGGACGGCTGTGCGGCATCGATAATCTCCCAGTCATTGGCTTTAAAAATCTCCCTCTGGTCTTGAGGCAACTTTCGATTGGGGTTGTTCATGATCAGTCCAGGGCGAAGTGGTACAAAGGTCGCATCGATATGGATGGGGTAAGGGTCGCCGGGGAAATTTACCGAGTGCACTCGGTGATCCGGAAAATGCCGCTGTAGCCACTGCATGCCGCGGCGGTTGGTCGTCAGGCCATGCTGACAGAATAGATCCTTGCCGATGCGCAGGATATCTGCGGCGTCAAAAAGAGGCTCGTGTTCAGTGGTGACGAAGTCGAGAGCCGCGGTGCGCTTGAGACGCTCTTCGATCGTGATCTCGTCGAAATAACCCGACTGGTAGGACTCATCGGCAAGACGCGGTCGCGGCGCCTGCTCCCAGCGAAACTCTGGGTCCTCATCGAAATAGCGTTGCATCAGAGCGTGATACGACAGAAATTCCCAGTACCTGCAGCGAAAGGACATTGGGGCGCTCAGGATTTCCTTGCCTACGGTTAACAGCACATCGCGCGGCGGCATGCAGCCAAACATCGAGCCAGTGGTGAAGTCAGGTGTAGTCACCGCTTGATTCCACTGTATCGGCTCCGGTCGGTCGACCCGCACACCCCGGCTTTCGAGTAGGCTGACAAGGTTATCCAGCTGGGCATTTGCGCACTCAACCGTTGCCAGGGGGCGTGGTCCCCACATACCGCGCATGTCGCTGTCTTCAGGCACTTTGGCTTCAGTGGCAGGCTCCGACGGCGGGATGCAGGTGAAATCCGCCCGTCCCACAATCACGTGCTTAAGCGGATCAAAGTCGTTCCATGAGCTGACCACAGTGCCTTCCATTTTGTGTCTCCGTGCGCGTTCTATTCAGTTCAGTTTCAATTGGAAAATTTACCTAGGAGCCGCCCGACTCCTTCGCCAGCGCCTCAAGGACTTTGGCCCGAAGAGACAGCCACCAGCCATATTGCACCGGCCAGCGATCCCATTCACGATCTGCCTTTAGGGAAAGCGCCGCATGCAAAGGCCAGTTGGGATCCATGAGCGCCTCGCGGCCAATGGCCACCAAATCGGCTTCACCATTGGCAACAATCGCTTCGGCCTGCTGCGCCGTCAACACCAAACCAACCGCCTGGCTCATGAGCCCTGCCTGCGCTTTTACGGCATGTGCGTAGGGCACCTGAAATCCCGGTTGCGGTGGCGGTCCTTTTGCGGCAGTAGCAGCACCCAGAATACCGCCCGACGAGCAGTCGATTACATCAACGCCGAGTCCTTTGAGATCTTTTGCAAGCGCAACCGTATCCTCCAGTGACCAGCCTTGAGGCGCACCGTCAACTGCCGATACCCGCACGAAGAGCGGCTTGCCCTCAGGCCATGCCGCCCGGACCGCTTCCACCGTCTCCAGCAACATCCGGGAACGGCCAGAGCGGTCACCGCCATAGCCATCGGTGCGGCGATTGCTGATGGGCGAAAGAAAACTTGCCGCAAGATATCCGTGTGCCGCATGAACCTCGGCAATATCAAAACCTGCATGGTCGGAGCGCCAGGCCGCGGCAGCAAAATCATCTGCTACCTGCGTTATATCGGCCGTGCTCATCTCAACGGGTAGCAGCCAGCCCTCACCCAGCGGCTCGGCTGAGGGTGCGACCACCTGCCATGGTTCTTCTCCACGCGTCCGATCATTCGCATCAAGCGGGCCATTTCCATGCCATGGCCGCTGCATGGCGGCCTTTCGTCCGGCATGGGCGAATTGTATCGCTGGCACCGACCCCATGCTGCGAATGAAGCCGGCAATCCCCGACAACGCCTGGGCATGCGCATCGGACCAGATGCCAAGATCCCCGTGGGTAATCCGGCCTCTTCGCTGCACTGCCGCGGCCTCGGTAAAGACAATCCCAGCTCCTCCCTGTGCAAATTTGCCAAGGTGCACCATGTGCCAGTCATTGGCGAGTCCATCGCCCGCGCTGTACTGACACATCGGTGATATGACCAGCCGATTGGGAATCCTGACGTCACGAATCTGTAGCGGAGCAAAGAGGTTTGATGGGGACGACATAAGCGCAACGCAAAACGGTGTAAAAAGTCGAGCGCGCAATCATATCGGGCGCAATCGGCAGATACCAGAAAAATCGCCCTTTCGCCCATCTCAAGCGCCTCATCCTCGGCTAGACTTGCCGATCACTGATCCAATCCGGAATATCTGCCGATGCCTGATGCGAAAACTGCAGCGCAGTTACTCCTGCACGCCCGCAAGCCCGGACAGGCCCTGACTGCCTTGCCCAAAAATGCCCTGCCGACCAGCAGGACGGAGGCTTACGCCGCACAGGCGGAACTTGTCTCACTGCTGAGTGCAGACTCCGGCAAACCGGCGGGGTACAAAGTGGGTTGTACCAATGCAAGCGCGCGACAGATGCTGGCGCTGGACTCCCCGTTCAGCGGTCGCTGCTTTGAAAAAGAGATTTCCGTCTCGCCCTCCAGCATCGATGCATCAAAGCTGCATATGATCGGCATTGAACCCGAAATCGCCATGCGTATCGGGAAAGACCTTGCGCCCTTAAAGGACTGGCAAACGGCTGATGTCATCGATCATGTCGACGCGGTGATGCCTGCGATTGAAATCGTGGAAAGCCGATTTTCGACCTGGCCGCTGATGGGCTTTCTGAGCGCGATTGCCGATAACGGCGTGCACCGCCACCTGGTGCTCGGTGAAGCGGTGCAGGACTGGTCCGCCGGAGAGGTCGAGCGGGCGAATGTGACGCTGACGGCAAACGGGGAAATGGTGCGGGAAGGCGTCGCCAGCAATGTCGACGGAGGTCCTTTCGGAGTCATCGCGTGGCTTGCCAATCACCTTAACGCCATGGGAATCACTCTCGCAGCGGGTGAGATCGTTACTACGGGCGTGATGACAGACATCTATGACAGCACTCCCGGCGAAGAAATCGTCGCGCAATATAACCTTCCGGGCGTGATTCACCTCAGCGTAACTTCATGATGACCCAAGATCTGATCAATCTTTCCGCCCACGCGATACGAACCCTGCTACAGGATCGGCAAGTCAGTCCGCTTGAGCTTCTCGATGCCCTTGAGGCTCGGATTGCAAAAGTTGATGGGGCTGTCAACGCCTTGCCCACCCTGTGTTTTGAAAGGGCCCGAATCCGGGCCCGTGATAAAGACTTCTCAGACCTTCCGCTTGCCGGAATGCCCATTGTTATCAAGGATCTTCTGACTGTGTCCGGTGTCCGAACTACATTTGGCTCTATGACGTATCGCAACCACATACCCGAGTCTTCTGACCTGCTTGTCGAACGCATTGAGGCTGCCGGGGGCATCGTCTATGCCAAATCCAATACACCCGAGTTCGGTGCAGGCGCCAATACCTTTAATGATGTCTTTGGATTCACCCGAAACCCCTGGAACACCGCACTTTCGGCCGCAGGGTCATCCGGGGGATCGGCTGTGTCACTGGCCACCGGAATGGCATGGCTTGCAACCGGCTCTGACCTTGGCGGTTCGCTCCGCAATCCGGCCAGTTTCTGTGCCGTGGTCGGTCTTCGGCCAAGCCAGGGGCGCATCGCAGCCGACCCCGGCGAGATTGCCTTCAACCGCATGAGCATGGAAGGCCCCATGGCACGCAATGTTGCCGATGCGGCGATACTGCTCGATGTCATGGCGGGCTACGATAGCCGCGATCCGATGTCCCTCGATGACCCTGCTGAGTCATTCGAAAGAGCAGCCGAGCAACAACGCGTACCCCCACGGATCGCTTTTTCTCCAGACCTTGGCGTGACTCCCGTCGATTCGGAAGTCGCTCAGATTTGCGAGCGGGCCGCCGAGCGGTTTGAGGAACTCGGCACGCAAGTTGAGAATACGCACCCGGATTTCTCGGGCCTGCAGGACGTATTTCAGGTCCATCGGGCACTGTCATACGGCACCTCTCTCGGCCCTGAGCTTGAGGCCAACCGCGAAGTGTTCAAGCCTGAAATTATCTGGAACGTGGAAAAAGGGCTTGCCCTGACCGGCCAGGAAATCATGGACGCGATGGTCATGCGGTCAAAGATCTACCAGCGGACCGTTGAATTTTTCTCAAACTATGACCTGATACTGACACCTGCCACAGTGGTGCCTCCTTATCCGGTGGAGCAACGCTTTGTTGAACGTGTCGGGGATCATGAATTTTCAAATTACATTGAGTGGTGCTCGATCGCCTATGCCTTTACCGTGATCGGCGCCCCTGCGATATCCATACCCTGTGGATTTACCCAAAGTGGGCTGCCGGTCGGTTTGCAGATCGCGGCGCCCGTCCGCCAGGAAGCGAGTCTCGTTTCTGCGGCTTGCGCGTTTGAGAATCTGCTAAGGTTACCGGATCAGCTCCCCATTGACCCGCGAGCCCCTGATCCATGAAACACTACAGCGCCTGCCCACACGACTGCCCTTCGACCTGTGCGTTGGAAGTCGAAAAAATTGATGACAACACCATAGGAAAGGTCCGAGGTGCCTCGGAAAATACCTATACCGCCGGGGTTATCTGTAGCAAGGTCGCTCGCTACCAAGAACGTATCCATCATCCCGACCGCCTGACCCAGCCGCTGCGCCGGACCGGCAGCAAAGGAAGCGGCACGTTTGCGCCGATCAGCTGGGACGATGCCCTCGATGAAGTGGCTGAGCGTTTTCTTGAGGCCGAACAGCGTTATGGCAGTGAAACCGTCTGGCCTTACTACTACGCCGGGACCATGGGTCTTGTCATGCGTGACGGCATCAATCGTCTTCGTCACGTCAAGCGCTATTCAGGCTTTTATTCCACCATCTGTGTCAACATGGGCTGGAATGGCTTTATCGCCGGGACCGGCCGACTGGCCGGAGTGGATCCCAGGGAGATGGGTTGTTCGGACCTCGTCATTATCTGGGGCACCAATGCAGCGAGTACCCAGATCAACGTCATGACCCATGCCCTCAAAGCCAGGCGCGAGCGGGGTGCAAAAATCGTTGTCATCGACACCTACAACAACGCAACAGCAAAACAGGCTGATCTTTTTGTCTGCGTGCGCCCGGGCACGGATGGCGCACTCGCCTGTGCTCTGATGCATGTGCTCTTTCGCGACGGTAACGCCGATCGTGATTATCTAGAAGAATTCACGGACTGTCCTGAGGCGCTTGAGACACACCTTGCGTCCCGGGATCCTGCCTGGGCGGAAGCGATCAGCGGCGTTCCAGCCAGCCAGATTGAAACGCTGGGATCAATGATCGGCAGTACGCCGAAAGCCTTCTTTCGCTTAGGCTATGGCTTTACCCGTCAACGTAATGGTGCGGCCAATATGCATGCAGCGCTTTCCATTGCGGCCGTCGCCGGCAGCTGGCGCCACGAGGGTGGCGGGGCCTTTCATACCAACGGCGGTATCTACCACTGGGACAAGACACTCCTCGAAGGACTGGACTGTCTCGATCCGCAGGTAAGAGTCTTCGACCAGTCCCGCATTGGACCCATCCTGACGGGGGACCCCCAGGATCTCGCAGACGGCCCTCCGGTCACGGCGTTGCTGATCCAGAACACTAACCCGATGTCGGTCGCGCCTGACCTCAACCGGGTGCATGAGGGCTTTGCCCGAGAGGATCTTTTTGTCTGTGTTCATGAGCAGTTCATGACCGAAACTGCAGAGGTGGCAGATATCGTGCTACCGGCCACCATGTTTCTTGAGCATGATGATCTCTACCAGGCGGGCGGACATCAGCATATTACGCTGGGCCCCAAGATCATTAACCCGCCCGAAGGCTGTCGCTCCAATCACGAGGTAATCTGTGGGCTGGCAAAACGCCTCGGTGCCGATCATGAGGGCTTTGATATGAGTCCGCGTGAACTGATTGACCGAACGCTATGCGATTCCGGCTGGGGCAGCCTTGGGAATCTAGAGGAGAAACACTGGATCGACTGCCAGCCCGAGTTTCGAGATTCCCATTATCTGAACGGCTTTGCCCACGACGATGGACGGTTTCACTTCTCACCTGACTGGAACGCTCTTTTACCCCACGGCTTTGGCCCTGCCGGCGCCATCATGCCGGACCTGCCAGACCACTGGAATGTCATCGAAGAGGCGAACCGTGAAATGCCCTACCGCCTGGTGACGGCGCCTGCCCGGCATTACCTCAACTCAACGTTTACCGAAACGCCTACCTCCAGCCGACGCCAGCGGCGACCCAGCGTCATGCTGCATCCTGATGACGCCGACCGTTTGAAAGTTTCCAACGGCGATACCGTGCGCCTTGGCAACCCGCGGGGAGAGATCAAAATTACCGCAGAGGTGATCGAAACGGCCCAACGCGGCGTGGTGATTGTGGAAAGCATCTGGCCGAACCGAGCCTTTGCCGGGGGCAAGGGCATCAACGTCCTGACCGGCGCGGACCCCGTTGCCCCAGTCGGCGGTGCCGCATTTCACGACACCAGAATCTGGATACGCCCGATGTGACCCAAGTCACATCCCAGCGTCGAAATTCGACCGCGCTCGCCGAAACCGACCTATAGTTCTGTCATCGAGTTCCAGCCCAGAATCGGGCTAGCATGTTTTAGGAGGACAGTTTTGGAAATGAGTTTCTTTGGCATTGTTCTGGCCGTGCTAATCCTGGTAGCGGTCTGGCTGGTTTGGACCTATAACCGCTTCATCCGACACAAGAACAACGTGCGCGAAGCATGGAGCGGCATCGATGTGCAGCTCAAGCGCCGGCACAACCTGATCCCAAACGTGATAGAAACCGTCAAAGGCTATATGGGTCACGAGCAGGGAACGCTCGATTCGCTGACCCGGCTTCGGACCGGTGCTGACGACGGGGAAAGTGTTTCGAAAATTGCGCAGCAGGAGAGCAATATTTCCCGGGCGATTGGCGGCGTACTGGCGGTCGCAGAAGGGTACCCCGATCTCAAAGCCAATGCCGGTTTTATCGACCTTCAGCAGAAACTGCACGAGACAGAAGAACAAGTACAACTGGCAAGACGCTACTACAACGGGACTGTTCGTGACTGGAATGTCCTGGTCGAGTCTTTTCCCAGCAATCTGATCGCCAGCATTTTCAGGTTCAAACTGGCTGAATTTTTCGAAATTGAACTGGCCACAGAACGCGCGGTGCCGAAAGTCGATTTCTGATGACCCGCTTCGGGTTCAGGCTGTTTCTTCTCGCGCCGCTGCTGGCGGTGCTTGCCATCCCGTCCACCGCGTTTGCCGAGGAACGCATCCGTCTTTTCCAAAGTACCGTGAACGTGATGCCGAGCGGCACGCTCACGGTGACGGAGACCATCACGGTCGTGGCCGAAGGCAAGAAAATCAAACGCGGTATTTTCCGTGACTTTCCAACCGAATACCTCGATCATGAAAAACGTAAACGCCGGGTCGGCTTCCGGTTACTGGGCGTGACCCGTGACGGTAGTCCGGAAGCCCACCATACCGAAACACTCGGTAACGAGATTCGGATCTATATCGGACAGCGCAACCGGTTTCTCTCGCCGGGAGAATATCGTTATACGTTGATCTATGAGACGGATCGGCAATTGGGATTCTTTGCCAGCCATGACGAGCTTTACTGGAATGCAACGGGTCACAAATGGGACTTCCCGATAGACGAAGCGGTCGTCACCGTAACACTTCCCGAGGGTGTCCCGCCGCACCAGATTCAGGCGACGGCCTACACCGGCCCCGCCGGTTCGGTAAACCGCGATTACCAGTCGCGAATTGCCTCCGACGCCTCGGTCGAATTTGTAACTACCGCTTCGCTTGCACCGGGCTTCGGAATCACGGTCGTCGTCGGGTGGCCTAAAGGCTACGTCACGGAGCCGGACACATCAGAGCGTCTGGGATTCTTTTTTGAGGACCATCTTGCCCTGGTGATCGGCCTGGCAGGTTCAGTACTGGTCTTAGTGTACTTTCTGCTGACCTGGCTCCGGGTGGGGCGTGACCCGCGGGGAGGCACCATCATTGCGCGTTTTGAACCGCCAAAGGGTCTGTCTCCTGCAGCCGCGCGATATGTGCTGAACATGGGTTTTGACAGCAAGGTCTTTTCCTGTGCGCTGATCAGCATGGCGGTCAAGCAGCGAATCCGGATCAAGGAGGAGCATGACGGGAAGACCGTCATTGAACGTGATGACGCCGGAGACACGGATCAACTGTCTTTCGGTGAAAAAGCCCTTTACCAGAAATTGCTTGGGCATTCGGGCAGTCTGGAACTCGACAACACCCACCACAAACAGATTGGCGAAGCCCGGGACAAACTGAAATCGCGTCTTGCTGATGAGTATCACGGTCAATTTTTCTTCCAGAACCTTAGGTGGCTGATACCGGGACTGGCACTCTCTGTACTGACCATCGCGAGCCTCGCTTTTGTCAACCCAGAGCCCGTTATGATCGTTGGCATTCCGCTTCTGGTCACCAGCGTCTTTTTTATAGTGGCGATCCGCATCTGGCGGCAGGGTAAGCGACTTTTTGCCATCTTAATGGTGGGTCTTGCCGGTACCGTTGGTCTTGGCAACCTGTTGATCATGTCGGCCGTTGTGAGTGGCGGCTTTATCCTGGCACTAACGC
>Ga0315336_1006660_pt1 | contig 11660 bp, 6 predicted proteins | sample ASW5metaG_FD_204512 | JGI IMG/M metagenome (GOLD analysis project Ga0315336, IMG submission 204512) | Ammonia-oxidizing marine archaeal communities from Monterey Bay, California, United States - ASW #5 | ecosystem: Environmental > Aquatic > Marine > Intertidal zone | place: USA: California...
CATAGTGGCGGATCCGGTGAAAGCCCTTCGGGTGGACGTGCATCAGAAAGCGGCGGATGAACTCGGCGACGGTCAGCGTCATGGCCTTGTAGCGGTCCGGACCGTCGATGCGGTAGTCCTTGTATTTGAAGGTGACGGTATTGTTCTCGAGTCGGATCAAGCGGCGATTGGAGATCGCGACACGGTGGGTGTAGCGCGCGAGATAAGCGAGCACCGCTTCGGGTCCGGAAAATGGGCGCTTGGCGTAGACCACCCACTTGATCTTGCGCACCGGTGCCAGATAGATCGTAAACGCGCTCGGCTCGGCCAGCCTGGCATGGGCGCCGAAGAACTGTAGACGGCCGGCCTTGTGGGCAGCGACGAGCTTCTCCAGGAACAGCCGCTTAAACAGCAGCGAGAGCACGCGCACATGCAGCAAGAAGTTCGGTCGGCACGAGACCCATCGTTGGCCATCGAGCGATATGCCGCCGCCCGGCACAATCATGTGGATGTGCGGGTGATGGGTCATCGCCGAGCCCCAGGTATGCAGCACCGAGGTGATGCCGATCCGGGCGCCGAGATGCTTCGCGTCGGCGCCAATCGTCAGCATAGTCTCGGCACTTGCCTTGAACAGCAGATCGTAGATCACCGACTTGTTGTGATAGGCAATGTCGGCGATGACCGCCGGCAGGGTGAAGACGAGGTGGAAATAACCGACGGGCAGCAGCTCAGCCTCACGCTCGGCCAGCCATTTAGCCGCCGCTGCTCCCTGGCACTTCGGGCAATGCCGGTTGCGGCAGGAGTTGTAGGCGATTGCTGTGTGCGAGCACTCTTCGCAACGCGCGACGTGTCCGCCGAGCGCCCCTGTGCGGCAGCGCTCGATCGCGCTCATCACCTTCATCTGGCCAAGGCTGACGTGACCGGCATTGGCCGCGCGCCACGCTGCCCCATGATCGCGGAAGATATCCGCGACCTCCAAAGCCGGATGGACCATAGCCACGGGCGTTACGACGGCCATGCGTTGGCGCAGCGGACTGATCGCAAACGTATTCATGGGAAACTCCTGTCCTGATTGAGATCGATGAAACCTCAATGTTCAGGCAGGAGGCCCCGCAATAATAGGGATCGTCTCTCGATTAGATGGTGAGCTGCGCAGATCGAACCGCACCAACTAATATCGCGACAGCGATTTAGTGCAATGGCACTTAGCTGCCGAACGGGCCTATCGGCCGTTCAGTCGCTATGTGGGGCTAAGCCGCCATTGACCCACCAGCGACACGAGAATAGCGGTGATTGGATCGGGGCGAGATGACAAAATTCGACTTCGACGAGCAAATCTCAAATTCAGTTGAGTTGGCTGATGTCGGCTAACGAGTGTAGCGGACGCGCCGATGCCGAAGCTGATTCCGTCGCTGTTGACCCAACTGCGACATTAGACTTTCCTCACACAAGGCTCCTATCATGTTGACCGGAGGTGGCGCATGTCCGAGAACATTGCGAGCTGGTTGGAACGGCTGCGACTCGGCAAATACGCGGAGCTCTTCGTCGAAAATGATATCGACCTGACCGCTCTGCCGCACATTACCGAGAGAGACTTAATAGAGCTCGGCGTCACGGTGGGCGCCCGTCGGAAGATTTTTGCTGAGTTGCATGCAACGCGGCATTCCGAAGCGGTGGCGGAAAATGATGGTTCACCCGGCGATGCGTCAGGCCCTAGCCCGCACGCCACCGCACCAGCGGAGCGCCGTCAACTAAGTGTCATGTTCTGTGACCTTGTCGGATCGACGGCGCTTTCTCAGACGTTGGACCCGGAAGAGCTGCGGGATTTGATGCGGCGGTATCAAGACGCCGTCTCCGGTGCGGTAACGCGATATGGGGGGCATATTGCAAAGTATTTGGGCGATGGCGTCTTGGCGTATTTTGGCTGGCCGCAAGCCCATGAAGACCAAACGGAGCGAGCTGTCCGGGCGGCATTGGAGGCTGTGGACGCAACCGCCTCTGTGACATTTGGCGATGATCAGAGCCTAGCGGCACGGGTCGGAATTGCCACAGGCCATGTAGTGGTTGGTGACCTAATTGGCGTTCATGCGCAGGAACGCGAAGCGGTCACTGGCGAGACCCCGAATCTGGCCGCACGTCTCCAGGGCGAGGCGGAACCGGGTCAAGTGGTCATTTCGGCGAGCACCCGCGATCTTGCCGGTGCCGCTTTCGAGCTTGCTGACCTCGGCCCAAGGACGCTCAAAGGATATGCCAATCCGGTACCCGCCTGGCGCGTCATTGGCGAAGGCCGCTCGGAGACCGGGTTCGACGCCGCAGATGCAGGCGTCGCCTTACGACTGATTGGACGCGAGCAGGAACTTGCGCTTCTTCGCGACAGATGGGAGTTGGCGAAGGGCGGCGAAGGACAGGCTGTTCTGCTTTCCGGCGAAGCGGGAATCGGCAAGTCGAGGATCGTCGATGCGATCCGCGCCATTGTGGCCGAGGATCGACACTTTCGTCTGCGGTACCAAGGCTCGCCACTACACGTCAACAGCGCCTTCCACCCGATTGCTCAACGTCTTGAGCGTGCGGCGGGCTTCGCAGCCATCGACGGCGACGACTACAAGCTCGACAAGCTCGAAAACCTGCTATCCATCTCCGATGTCGATACACGAAGCGTCCTGCCGCTGTTTGCTGCCTTGCTGTCGCTTCCCGGCGACAAGCGTTACGGTCCGATCGATCTGGCGCCAGAACAGCTGCGTGACCGCACTTTCGCTGCATTGGTCGAACAGGTCTTGGCACTCGCCCGACTCCGGCCGGTTCTGTTCGTGATGGAGGACGCGCACTGGATAGATCCGACGACGCGAGATTTCGTTGGCGAAGTGATCGCCCAGATCGCGGGCGCCGCCGTCTTCGTTCTGGTCACCCATAGACCTGAATTCGATGCGCCCTGGCAGGGTTATCCGCATCTGACATCCCTGACGCTGAACCGCTTAAGCCGTGCCCAGTCGGCCGAAATCGTCGCGTCGGTCGGCAAAGGCAAATTGACCGATGCCGTTATCGAACGCATCGTTGCCCGGGCCGACGGCGTCCCGCTTTACGTCGAGGAGTTGACAAAGTCGGTCCGTGAAGCTGGCAGCCAATCGAACGATCCAATCGCCCTCGATGCGATCCCGCCTACCCTCCAGGCATCGCTTACAGCGCGTCTAGACCGGCTCGACGAAGCCAAGCGCGTCGCACAGATCGCCGCCGCTATTGGCCGCGAGTTCTCCCATGAGCTCATCAAAGCGGTGTCCGGTGTAAACGAGAATGCACTTGAGGATGCACTCGACCGCCTGATGGGCGCGGAATTGGTTTTCCGTGCGGCGACGCCTCAAGGTCCGATCTACAGCTTCAAGCATGCGCTTATCCAGGAAATCGCGCATGACAGCATGTTGAAGGCCGACCGCGCGCAACTGCATGCAACGATCGCAGAAGTCCTCATGACCGAATTCCCGGCGATCGCGGCGACCGAGCCGGAGGTCCTCGCACGCCACTATTCGATTGCCGGTATGTTCGAACCAGGAATCGACTGCTGGCGCCGGGCGGGTGCGCGATCAGCAGCCGCTTCGGCGAATGTCGAGGCAGTGAACCATTTCGATAACGCGCTCAGGCTGGTCGAGACCCTACCGGATGGCGCCACGCGCGACCGGCTCGAACTCGAGCTCAGGGTCGCCTCCGGCGGACCGCTGTTGATGACGCGAGGCCACAGCGCTTCCGATGTCGGCGAGACCTATGCACGCGCACAGGAACTCTGCGACAAAGTTGGCGATGCGCCGGAGATCGTGCCCGCGCTGTTCGGTCTTTGGCGCTACTATGTGGGGCGCGGTGACTGCAACGTAACCCGTGATTTGGGCCGTCAAATTCTCGACATCGGCGAAGAGGCCGGCGACCAAGCCGCGATCGTGTTGGGGCACTATGGTCTCGGTTACGCTCTTTTCTGCCATGGTCAACTGGAAGCTGCCGGATCCCAACTTGAAGCAGGATACCGGGCCTACGATCGGCGCTTGCGCGAGGATCTGTCCTTCCGCCTTGGCCAGGACCCCGGTGTTGCCTGTCTGGCGTATTTGGCGTTGGCGTTGTGGGTGCTCGGCTATCCTGAGCAGGCGCGGACCAGGATGCAGGAAGCCTTGGTGTTGGCGGACAAACTCTCACATCCATTCAGTCAGGCTTACGCCCGCTCACTCGCCTGTCAGGTCATGCAGCTCCGGGGGGAAGTAGACGCGGTGCGGACAATGTCGGATCACGCGATCGAAATAGCGCGTGAGCAGGGGTTCGGCGTTTGGATTGCCTCGCCAACAATTTTTCGGGGCTGGGCCCGTTCGCGCCTCTGTGAGACAGACGACGGTATCAAGGAAACAATGGAAGCAACCGAATCTATTGTCGCGGCCGGAATGTCAATGCGCCGACCCTATTATCTCGCCCTGGTTGCTGAGGGATTGATGGCAGCGGGGCGGTGGGACGAGGCAGGCGCGACCTTAGAACAGGCCCATTTGGTCGCCACCGCGACCGATGAAGGATGGAGCGGCGCGGAACTGTCGCGGTTGCAAGGTGTGATCGCATCACAAAACAACGACCAGACGGGAGAAGTCTACTTTCGGCGTGCCGTGACGCTCGCCCGCGAGAGCAAAGCCAAGTCCTGGGAGCTTCGCGCCGCTGTGAGCCTCGCAAATTTGCTCCTCAAAGAGGGCAAAAGAGAGGAGGCCGCATCTATACTCCGCCCCGTCTACGATTGGTTCAAAGAAGGCCATGAAACCTCAGACCTGAGAGGGGCAAACGCACTTCTCGAAGATCTGGCTTGAGTCCGTTTGTGGCACTTAAGAGCCGAACGGGCCGAACAGCGGTTTGATCGTTATCGGGGGCAAAGCTGCCATTGGCCCACAAGGCTCGCGAGAATAGCGGCGTTTGGAACGGGGTGATTTGACCAAAATCTACTTCCACGAGCAAATCTCAAATTCAACTGAGTTGGCCAATGTCGGTTATCGGGTAAAGCCGACGCGCCGGCGCCAGAGCCGTTTCGGTCGAACCTGACCCCAAGCCGACGTTTTGGTCATTCCGGCAGACCGGTCTCTCGCAAGCCCTCAACATACCGAAGCATTGTTTCTTGGTCGCGCCAGGGCGGTAGATGCGCCTCCACCAACCGGAATTCGGGGTGGTCGGCCAAAAATCGCCGAGCTGTCTCTTCTGCTTCTTTCCGGTCGCCGTTGTGCCAAAGGCTGGTGATCCGGCCCATCAACGCGATGGGCAGGTTCGGTGAAGCCCGTTCAGCTTGCCGGTACAGGATCGCGGCTGCGTCATAGTCCGCCAACCCGAAATTGCCCAAGGCATGGGTGACGAGGTAGCTGCTGAGATAAGCGCTATCGGGATTGAGCTCAGCGACCGTAAGCATTTGCTCGATTCCCTCTCGACAACGCCCTGCAAAGATCATGGCCTGACATTTGATATTCCGCACCAGGTCAGATTGCGGATTGATCGCCAGCGCCCGGTTGGCGGTGATAATGGCATCCTCATAGGCTGCATCGAAATAGAGCGACAGATTCGCCCGTACCAAATGCACGAAAGCGCTTAGCGGGTCCAGTTGTTGCGCCCGATTGGCGCGCGCCTTAGCTTCCTGCTGACGTTCCGACGCGATCTTGCGGTAGCCGTAAGAATACTCCGCCAAGGTTGCCAACGCCCATCGCGCCAACGCCGCCGGATTGTCCGGATCCTTAGCCAGCGCACGGTCCATGATCGCCGGCACTTCCCGCCAAACCTGCACATCGTTCTGCATGAATTTATGGGCGCTCAGGCTCAGCAGCTCGTCCACCGTCATCTGCGTGACGTCCTTCCGACTCACCCGGCGGCCATCAGAATCGTTGATCGCGCCACGCACGGTCCTGAACAGCTCATGGGCGAAAAAGTCCTGGGCTTCGAAAACATCCCCGTCGTCGAAATCGAAATGCCTGCTCCAGAATCGGTCTTGCTCCGGGCTGTAGATTAAATGGGCCTGCAGCCGACGCCGATGACCGCTGGCCCGCAGGCTGCTGCGCAGGAGGTAGTTGGCGTCCTCGGGCCGTGTGACGACTAAGAAATTGCGCATGCTTGGCAGAACTTCCGCCAACTGTTCGGCAATACCTTTGGCCAGCGCCTCTTCCTCCGCACCGCCGGTGACCGCGAAAGGCTCCACGAACAGCCGGGGTTTGTTCCCGCCTTCATGGGACCCTGCCAGGGCAGAGCCCTGCTGGGCGCTGCCACGTATCTCTTCGAAAAGCGCCGCCGTTTCAGCGTGGGGCTCCGTCTGCAGTTCCTTTTTCAGGGTTTGCTGGAACGTCTGATATTGCAGCAGCGCTTTGCTTCGCTCGCCAGCTCGATCCAGGAGCCGCATCAAGCGGCGCTGTGCCTCCTCATTCAGAGGCTCAAGTTCGATCAGCGAGCGGGCATGATCGATCGCCGGGTCGAGTTCGCCAGCAGCCTCGAAGGCATCGGAGGCACGAGCGAACGCGTCGGAAGCGAGAGCATGGTGTTCCGCCCGCACAGAAGTCAGCCATTCTTCGAACGCAGGGTCAGGGATCGAGAAGCCATCCAGCAGTGGGCCGTGGTACAGCTTTGCAGCGCCGGCGGGATCGTCCTGCAGCAGGGCGCGGAAGCGGACCACATCGATCGTCATCGCCTCGCTCAGCAATGTCACCTGCTGGCTGTCGCTTTTGAGAATTTCGATGCCGGCTTCGCGGCCGACCCGCCGGATCGACTTCAAGGCGTCGTTTAGACTCTGCCGCGCCTGCGGTTCACTACGGTCGCTCCAGGCCAAGGACATCAGCCACTCGCGGGGCTGCAGTTTATCGGCATTAACCGCGAGATAGCCCAAAATCGCTTGCGTCTTCCGCGTTCGCAGGGACGCTATCCCGCCCGAGCCGTCCCGGACCTCAAACGCGCCCAACACTTTGACAGATGGTCCCATCGAATTGCATCGCCTGTGATCGAAGCCGACAAAATCAGGTGGCGAACGGCGCGGTGATGTTGTTTTCACCCATTTTTCCGTGGCAGTTCCCGCTGCCGTCACCGTCCTCTCATTGCCGCCGACTAGTTTGTACATGCACGAACGCAAACGCAACTTTCGCCGATCAAATGGAGAATGACGATGAAACGGGTCTACACATCATCTTTCCTCACCCTGGCAGCCGCCGCGATGTTCGCCCTTGTCGGAACCCAAGGGGCCGGCGCACAACAAGGCGCCGTGATCAAGGCCGTCGCCACCTTCGAGGAATGCCCCGAGATGGCTTACGAAATGGCCTATGAAACGCCTCGGGAATTCGTCGGCTGGCTACTGGCCCGCGAAGACCGGATCAAACTGATCGACGTAGCTGAGCGCCAAGACATGCTGGCCTTGATCAAGGAAATCGCCTGGTTGTCCAAGGCGGAAGACGGGTCGCAGACCGGCGAATAAAACGCATTTGAAATAAACTAGCGGCGGAAAGGAACCCGCTGAAGACGGAGCCGGCGGAATAATTTCCCGCCGGCTCCTTGCTTTCCCGCCAGCGCCGAATGGCAGCTTATGATGCAGTGGACGGCTCCCACCCGCCGGCATCAAAGTGCTAAATGGTGGTTCTGGAACCGCATATTAGGGAAGCATAATTTCCGCTTTTGGCAGATACTGTTGAAAAAGTCGAAAAACGAGCGAGCCAGTTTTTTCGCTGAATTCCGATATCGCCTAGGATCGCAGCTGCAACTCCCGTAGGGATCATTTACAGCGTCGTACGGGGAGATGCTGGATATTTGGCTGTCCCCCCAGCCAAAAATTTAGACCGCCCGCCTATGACGCTGAGATTTTTCAGCCAACCCCGAAAACAGACTTTTTCAACAATATCGGCACATAAGAGCCGAACCGGCCAATCAGCAATTCGTTCGCTATCGGAGGCTAAGCCGCCATTGGCCCACAAGCCCCACGAGAATAGCGGTAATTGGAACGGGGCAAATTGACCAAAATCCACTTCTGCGAGCAAATCTCAAATTCGGCCGAGTTGCCCTATGTCAGCTTTCGAGTAGATCCGACGCACCGATACCGTAGCTGATTCGGTCGAGTCTGACCCCTTTCGGAAGTGAGGTCACTTCGGCAAACCCGCCTCGCGCAGGGCGTCGACGAAACGCTGCATGACTGCTGCGCTTCCGAAAATTTGGTTCTTTTGAAATTTACCACATGACGCCTCCGGCGCATGCGCCAATAGATCGTCGAGGGACTCGCGAGCCTCCTGCCGTCGCCCGAGCTTGGTTAACACGGCAGCCAAAAGGGCAAACGTCATGGTTCTTGGTCTCGGTGCGCGGCTCGCGCGTCGCACGACTTCGAGAGATTCCTCGTAGCGCTCGAGATCGAACAGCGCGACGGCTCGAAAGGTCAGCATACTGGTGAGAAATATGTTGCGTGGACTGAGTCGTATGGCGTGATCAAGATGGGGAATGGCTTCCTCGGCGCGCCCCGCGGAACATAGTACAACGCCGAGCATTTGATGCGACGTAGCGTCGTTGGGATTGAGCTCGATCGCGTCCTCAGCCTTCGCTATGGCGACGTCATGGTGACCGAGCATGCTGTGCACCCTTGCGTCGGACCAAAGGCATGCCGGATCCCGCGAGTCTAGCACTGTTCCTTTACGCGCTTTTTCTCGCGCATGGTTCAGTACTTCGTCACTATCGTCCGGGGCGAAATGTAGCACATATAGTGCACGGGCAAAGGCCGCCATCGCGAAAGCCGGCGCGAAGGTCGGGTCGAGCTCGTTAGCCCTGTCGAATTGCCCGATTGACGACCTGTACCCCTCTCCGGTTGACCTGTAGAAGTCAGCAAGACCCCGCTGGTAGAGACCCCAGGCATTTAGGTTCTTAGGTGGTTCGCGCAGTGCGCGCTCGCGCTCAACGTCGCTGATTTCTGGCGCTATCGCACCGACGATCGCTGCCGTGACTTCATCCTGGACCGCGAAGATGTCCGCAAGCTCACGATCGTACCGTTTCGCCCAAAGGTCGTTGCCCGTCTCCGCGTCGACTAACTGTCCCGTTATCCGTATTCGGTCGCCGCCGTGGCGAACACTACCTTCCAGGACGTAGCGGACGCCCAATACATGGGCGACCTCTCGTACATCGAGAGACTTCCCCTTGTAGGCGAACGTCGAACCCCGCGAAATCACAAACAGCGAGCGAAATCGAGAAAGGCCTGTGATGATGTCTTCCGTCATACCGTCGGTGAAGTACTCTTGTTTCGGATCACCGGACACGTTGACGAAAGGCAGCACGGCGATTGACGGCTTATCGGTGAAAGCGGGAGATAGGTTTGGGCCGCTAGCCTGATTCCCGACGACCGAACCGTCTTCGCCCTGTACGACCTCCACCTCGGCTATGAAGCGATAGCCGCGCCGCTGTACCGTCTTGATGCGCGCCTGTCGACGGCCGTCATCGTCTACGGCCCTGCGGGCGGCGTGCATGCGCCCGTCGACTGTCGATTCCGAAACGATGCGGCCCTTCCAGATCACTTCCATCAATTCATCGCGACTGACGAGACGGTCGTGGTTCTCGATCAGATGTCTGAGCAAGTCGAACACCTTTGGTTCCAGAGCACGCAGCTTACCCCTCGCACGAAATTCGTGACGGTTGATGTCCATCTCATAATTCTCAAATCGATACAGCATCACCCGAGGATCCCATCACCGATATTGCCGTTGGCACCGCGTTGCTCGAAGGAGCGTAAGAAAAAAAAAGAGGATAAATCAAGCTCTTCCGAAGGTCTCCATAAGGCGCGCCAGTTCGCGGCGTCTTACGATATTCGAGCGGGTATTCCTGCAAACAAGATCGAGACAACCCAACGATGGAGGTTCCAATGCGTGGAAAATTGTTCTGGATTTTGGCGGCTGCTTTTCTTGCATTTGCTAATCAGGCTCTTGCTTTGGACAGCGGAATCGACTGTGCCGAAGGCTCGGATGAAGATCTGACAGCGGAGAGCCAGACTGTTGAACCGGTGGAGATGCCCAATAATCCGGTTTCGTGAATGTCCTATAAGCACCGACGCGCTGGTGCTCAGGAATAGTGCCTATAGAGGCTGTTTGCAATGGTGCCGCACGGCAGTTATTGGCACATAAGAGCCGAACCGGCCTATCAGCGGTTTGGTCGCTATCGGGGGCTAAGCCGCCATTAGCCCACAAGCCTCACGAGAATGGCGGCGATTGGAACGGGGCGAGTGGACAAAAATCTACTTCTACGGGCAAATCTCAAATTCAGCTGAGTTGGCCGATGTCGGCTTTCGAGTAAAGCTGACGCGCCGGCGCCGAAGCTGAATCAGTCGTTCTTGACCCCTTTCAGACATTTTCCGTTTTATTGGCGACCTAGTTTCAGAGGGATGCGACTGGAGATCATCGGCCACAAGTTCCAAACAGAACCCCTCTGGGGCACAATCCCAAGTCGGGGAAGCGGAGGTCAGAATGAGTATTATTCGAACGGTACGAGCCGCCTATCATTCGTTGCTGGCCGCTGCCATCCTTTGTCTTGTCTCTTTCGCCCAAGTTGCCGAGTCGACGGACAATTGGCCGATAAAAGGTTGGCGTCACACGACACCGGAATCGCAGGGCATGCGCTCGAAGGCACTGGTCGATCTACTAGCTGAAATTCGCGAAAAAAAGCATCGGATCAATAGTGTCACAGTAGTTCGCGATGGCTCCATCGTGATGGACGTCTATGTTCATCCGTTCCTAAAGGGCCTCAAACATATCATCCATTCCAATACTAAGAGCATTATGTCGACCCTGATCGGCATCGCTCTGGATCGAGCAGAGATCGAAAGTGTGCATCAACCGGTCCTCGACCTTTTTCCGAACACGTTCGTCGCCAACACTGATCGACGCAAACGCATCATGACCTTGAAGCATCTCTTGACAATGACCTCTGGGTTCAATTGTCAAGACAGCTACCTGCATCGTTATGTCGGGCTGACGGCCATGCGTCGAAGTCCCGATTGGGCCCAACACGTTCTCGATCTACCCATGATCGCCGAACCCGGACAGGCATTTGAATATTGCAACGGGGTGACCTTTTTGCTTTCCGCCATCTTGCAAAATGTGACCGGCATGACGGCCTTAGACTATGCTAAGAAGCACTTGTTCCAACCGCTCGGCATTTCCGATGTGGCTTGGCCGTCAACACCAATGGGCGTGACCATCGGCTATGGGGAGATGTGGCTCCTTCCAACCGATATGGCGAAGTTTGGCTGGCTATTTCTCAACGGTGGAAAATGGGCAAACCGGCAGATCGTCTCGAAAGCTTGGGTTGAGAACGCGACGCGAAGGCAAACTGATGGAACACTATTTGATCACTATGGCTATCAATGGTGGCTCGATGTCGGCGGATATTACATGGCCGTTGGATTCCAAGGACAATTCATATTCGTCGTTCCTGACAAAAATATCGTCGCTGTGTTCACTGGTAATCTCAAGGCCGAAGAGTTCTTCGTCCCAAGGGATCTGTTGGTCAAATTCATCATCCCGTCTGCGGTGTCAGACGCCGCATTGCCGAAAGATAATGCCCAACGGGCTCGCCTCGATGCGTTGATTGAGCAATTGGCTACTGGACCCGCCGAGGGATTTGTCTGGCTAAGGCCTGAGGACGGGATCGCACGGGACGGCGTATTCGTTCGCCGGACCACGCCCGCCTTTCAG
>Ga0315336_1006661_pt1 | contig 11660 bp, 9 predicted proteins | sample ASW5metaG_FD_204512 | JGI IMG/M metagenome (GOLD analysis project Ga0315336, IMG submission 204512) | Ammonia-oxidizing marine archaeal communities from Monterey Bay, California, United States - ASW #5 | ecosystem: Environmental > Aquatic > Marine > Intertidal zone | place: USA: California...
CTTTGCCTCGTCGAGCTGCTTTCGTTCTTCTTCGTTGATGCGAAATCCGTTACAGCCGGCAACTCGAATATTCAAAGCGGCCCGGTGAACTCGATACAAAGCTTCTTCTTCGGGAGTTCGTCCCGCAGGTGAAGTCGACCACACCCTTTGCAATTCAGACGACTCCCCTTGAACCCCCTCCTCCAGGATACGTTTTCGCACCCGCAAATTCACCTCGTGGAAATTCGCGGCAGCTTGATGAACTTCCTCCGGTACCTCGTTACCGCCGAGCACCAGGTTTCCCGGATATCCGCGCAAAAAGAATGCCTGCAGACGGAAGTAATCGCTCTGTGTGAGCGGGTCAAACATGTGATCGTGACATTGCGCACACCCCATCGTAAGACCGAGCATGGCCGAAGAGGTTGCATTCACAATGTCGACATACATGGCGCCTTCTTGACGTATGCAGCTCAGTTCCTCGCTGGCGAGACGGGCAGCCGCCAGGAATCCGGTGGCAATGATGTTCTCGTCGGCATAAGGCTGCAATTCATCACCGGCTAGTTGCTGAGTAATGAATACATCGTACGGCTTGTCGGTGTTGAAACTATCGACAACCCAGTCGCGAAATCGCCAAAAATGGGGCTTGTTGTGGTTCTCGACAAAGCCTGTTGACTCGGCGAAGCGAGCCACGTCCAACCAGTGCCGCCCCCATCGCTCGCCGTAATGGGGCAAGTCCAACAGACGCTCTACCAGTTTCTGGTAGGCCCCCGGAGAGTTATCGCTTGCGAACTGCTGGGATGCTGCTTCAGAAGGTGGCAACCCCAGCAAGTTTGCCGACAACCGGCGCAGGAGCACATGCCTTGGAGCGACGGGAGATGGCCCAAGCTCATGTTCTTCAAGACGGGCTAAAATAAACGCGTCGACCGAAGTCCGTACCCAGTCAGACCGTTTTACCAGGGGGACTGCTGGACGCACGAGCGGGCAAAACGCCCAGTGCCTGGAACTCGAGCTGCCCGAACTGGCAGGCGAATCGCTGGCAGCAACAGTTGTTAAACCCCCAGCGCTGAGTAGCAAAAACAGGGATGCAAAGCGGAAAACCATCCAAGCCCTCACCCAACGCTATCAATATTGTTCTCGATCAAAAACAACTTCTCATATTTTATCTTGCGACTGCAAAGCGAGTCAATTGACCACTATCGGAAAGCTTTTCCGTCAAAAATGCAGGCCGGTAGTGACGGCTGTAAACCTCCCCTGCGCCCCTTCAGTTTAACTGCGCCTGGAGGTGCGCTTTGAAGACTTCCCAGTATCAACGAGATCCATCGCCAAGCACCCGGTATGCACTCCCGCTCGCTGCACCTTGATTCCGATGACCAGTTGATCACAACGGTTCGAGTCCAGGATACCGATACCACACCCCGTCCAGATCTCCGCTTCGTACAACGGTGCCCGTACAAACAGGAGACCAGCAGTTGGGAAAATATTTAAGTAACGCCTCTCCACTATTGTCGCTCAACCAATTGAATAACTCAACCGCGCGTGACGTTGTGTCAACCAGCGCGGGTTGTTAACCTAACCTTATCTTTTGCGACTCTCTTTTTTGTGCCCAAGACCACTTCGTGTTGGCCATTCGGGTCGCTAGAATGAGCTAGCGGATATCCCATTCTTCCGCACAGGCGGGCAAAACTGCGGGATGACCTAACCACCACGACCCGTTCGAATCATGACCTCAGTCGAAGATATCGTGGGCTCGTTCGATTCTATCAGCCTGGCTGAGATGGATCGCGTCGCACTGATGAATCGCATCGACACAAAGTACCTCTTTGGCACAGCGCAGTTACCAACCCTTTTGCAAACGATGACCGCGGGTTACCAGGTACTACGTGTGGAAGATATCCGCATATCCTCCTACAGCACGTTGTACTTCGATACTCCCAGGCACGATTTCTTTCTGCAGCATCACAATGGAAAACTCAACCGGCACAAGATTCGGATGCGAAAATATCTCTTGTCCCACACATGTTTTCTCGAAATGAAAACAAAAAACAACAAAGGCCGGACCGCAAAACGACGCATGCAAATTGAAGATTTCGAAGAAACGTTTTCACCGAAATCAGTCACTTTCCTGCGGTCGGTCATGGAAGATCTACCAGAACTGGTGCCTCAACTCCGGAGTGGCTTTTCGCGAATCACCCTGGTTCACCGCGATCAACCGGAACGGGTCACCCTCGATTTCGATATTGCTTTCAGCCACGACAATCGAACAGAATGCTGCCCTGGAATCGTAATCGCCGAAGTCAAGCAAAATCGCAATCAGCGCAACTCTCCCACACGGGAACTCATGCACCAGCGGCACATCCGGCCGATGCGCGTGAGCAAGTACTGCCTGGGAAGCGTACTGCTGAAGCCTGCCCTTAAATACAACCGCTTTAAATCCAAACTACGCGCGATTCGCAAAATTGCCAACCAGCACTAGTTCCATGGAATCGCCAACCGGCACTAGTTTTATGGAATTCCTCGAAGTCCCGTTCTACGACAACGATCTTTGGAAGCTGTTGGTGCGATTTGCCATCAACTTCTTTTTCCTCACGTTGATCGTCGGATTTGTCTACTACAAGAACGCTCGCACGAAGGACCATCTATTCACTTATTTTATGATCAATGTCCTGGTCTTTTTCATCTGCTTCACGCTGAAGAAATTTGACCTGGGATTAGGAATGGCCTTGGGGTTGTTCGCGATCTTTGGCATCCTTCGTTACCGCACCACTACGATTCCGATCAAGGAAATGACCTATCTCTTCATGGTGATTGGTGTGGCAGTGATTAACTCCCTCGCGAATCGGAAAATGAGCTATTTGGAACTTGCCTTTACCAATTGCACCATTGTAGGTCTGGCTGCTCTGCTGGAGAACATTCCTCTTCTCAGGCGAGAGATGCAGGAGACGATTTTGTATGAAAAAATCGACTTGATTCGTCCTGAAAACTACGCGGAACTCGTGGCCGATCTCCAAAAAAGGACAGGCCTTAAGATCAGCCGTCTTGAGCTTGGGCAAATTGATTTTCTAAGAGATACCGTTTCAATCGATTTGTTCTATTATCCGCACGAGCAAGATCAACCTTCAAACTCGGGCATTGACGTTTCGAGGAAAACGAAAAAAGAGTGAGATGTCGACTAACCCGCTCCTCTACGACCGAGCGGGCTTTATCAGAATGGTAAGGGATCGACAATTTCCTCGCCGTCGCGCGAACAGAGACTCATGATGACGGTTTCCTCGACACTGTCACTCAAAAAGTGCACCGACCCGTCACACATCAATAGGTTTGCCCCGCCGCGGTGGTCAGAGAAAATACGCTCCTTGTACCAGGCCTTCGGGACCTTCGTAGAATTGACCCGCTTCGACACGTGACTCACATTGCTACCCGATGCCCACGCACCATTGAGTGAATCGATCTGATTGCCATCCATTTCCACACCGCGACCGGTGCATTCCGTGACACAGGCCGTGTGCGACGTGCCATCGGTAATGTGCCGGGGCTTGATTGCTGGAGGTTCAACCACGGTATCTGCGTCGGGCAGTCCTTTCGTCCCAATTAGCACTCCCCGCTGGCGGCCATACTCCTGACCGGTAGCGGGATGGTCCGCATCTTTGTCTGGACCGCTGATGCCCAGATAGTCAATGCATCCCATACCCTCACCTGGAATGCCTCCCAATCCGACAAGTCGATGATCCGACCCCCGATGAGGTTCGATCCGATCGGTACTCGGGCAGATGTAAATGTTGATCACCTGGCCGGTTGCCGGAAGATTGCCGGGATCCGCAAAGGGAACTTTAAAATTGATCTGATCGTGAACGGCCGATTCTTCCAGGAATTCCAGCATGAACGCCGACCAGGCAATCGGAAAGGTCGTGGGGACGTGCCGTGGGCCGGACCACTTCTTACCTGGCGGAAACTGCCCATGCACGCCAACGAAGTTGTTGAATCCAATCCCGATTTGCCGGAGATGGTTCTTGCACTCGGAACGCCGCGATGACTCGCGGGCTGCCTGCACGGCAGGTAGCAGCAATGCGATCAAGAGACCGATGACACCAATCACGACAAGAACTTCGACCAGCGTAAAACCTCGCCGAAGGCCCTGGCGGGTTGCGCTTGACACATGAAATGAACGGGAACCTCGCATCGCCTTGACTGCCAATGAATTTCTCAAATTATGGTTGGCCCCAGTGAAGAGAAGAACCAAGAAGCTTTTAGCAGCAACCACCTATCCTTTAAGCATAGCACACGATGGAAATTCAGAGAAATGCCAGGCGTCACGATTCGCTTTTCACCGGTCGGCAATCCGCGCCGCGGTTCATGAATCACTCCAGCGTAATATCAATTTTGTTTTTTCCCGGAGCAACCTCAAACTCCAGGCCCGACGTGCCAGTCATCCCATATTGCTCAGGGATTCCAGAGTTTTTGGGACCGCTGACGGCAACGCGATAACCGCCCGGTAGAACGCCATTGCTGGCCCCTGAAAGGAGGAAGTACCTCCCCTGCTGATCGGTCATGTCGTATGCCATGGGGAATCGTTGTTGGAAATAAAAATTGACCAGAACATCAGCCAACCCCAAATGGTCAGTCGCGCCGACTTTCCCGTCAATCACTGCAGGTTATCGCCTCCCGGTACCCAACCTGCTGCTTAAAACCCCACATTCCTTTGACTTCGTGGTCGGTGTACAAACAGATCGGTTTGAGTAAAATCAGGCCCGTACAGGTCACTTCTCAGTGGGGGGCGCGGTATTGGGCCACAATTCCGGTCACAGTTCCAGCCACGGCGACCTCGACAACTCACCCTCGTAGCCAGGAAAACATCGTGCTCACCATAACAACGATCGACCCAAACCTATGCATTGCTCGACTTCGTACCCATAGGCAGATTTCTCTTGCCTGGGGACTCGCAACGCTGCTGTTGCTTGCCACACCACTTTGCCGATGGTGCGACGCCGACGATTCGAACTCCAAGGCCCCCGAGGTCACGGCAACATCGACCGATGACGGAGTGCGAATTGAGATTGACGGAAAACCTTTTGCCGAATACCTGACCAATTCGGCACCGCAACCGGTGATCTGGCCTGTTGTCGGTCCCACCGGAAAAAACGTGACACGTTCGTTTCCTCTGGGCCCCGTCCAGAAGTCCGAAAAAGAAGATCATGTCCACCATCGGTCGTTGTGGTTCACCCATGGTGATGTGAACGGGCTCGATTTTTGGCGCGACCAACCGACTGGAGTTACCGACCAACCCCAAAACCTGATTGCCCATCGTGACTTTACCAATGTCAAGAGTGGGAATCCTGCCGTTGTCTCGACTCGCAACGACTGGACAAGTGACGGGGAAAAAATCTGTGAGGATGATCGGACGGTACTGTTTGGTGTCGATCCGAATGGTACCCGCTGGATCGATTACACGTTGACCTTTAAAGCAACCGAGTCGGATATCGTGCTGGGAGATACCAAGGAAGGTATGTTTGCTGTTCGAGTTGCCGGCACGATGAAAGTCGATACCAGAAAGGGAGGCCGCATTTTGAACCCCGATGGGAAAACCGACAAGGATGCGTGGGGAGAACCGGCCAACTGGATTGAATACTCGGGCCCCGTCGATGGTGAAACTATCGGGATTTCTATCCTCAGCCATCCCCAAAACTTTCGCCATCCCTGCCGTTGGCATGTGCGAACCTACGGGCTGTTTGCCGCAAACCCGATTGGTGAACATCATTTCAAGCCCTCCACCGTTGAACAAGGAGCGATCACAATCCGCAAAGGTGAATCGCTCATCCTGCGTTACCGCGTTGTCATTCACCAAGGCGCATGGGAGAGCGAGCAGGTGGAATCGGCCTATCAACAATTCATTGCCGACCCGGCCACCAAAACCAGTTCCGAATCATGACAAGAGGCTTCCACAATCATGTGTGCTATGAAAATTGCAATCTGTAACGAGACCTTCGGCACCCAGCCCTTCGACCAGGCTTTTGCCACCTGTCGTCGGCTCGGGTATACCGGCATTGAAATGGCGCCCTTCACCTTGCTTCCCGACGATGATCCGTTCGATGTCCGCAAGGTGCCAGCATCACAACGGGCCGAGGTCAGGCGCCAGGCGGCCGATGCCGGCCTGGAAGTGGTTGGCCTGCACTGGCTGCTTGCCAAAACCGAAGGCATTTATCTCACCAGCCCCGAACCATCGGTACGGGAAAACACAACCGCCTATCTCATAGCGCTGGTGGAATTTTGTGCCGACCTGGGGGGAAAAGTCATGGTTCTTGGCTCTCCCCAACAACGCAATTTGCTGCCGGGTGTCAGTTATTCCGAAGCCGAAAAATACGCTGCCGAAGTGGTTGCCGGTGCCATGCCCGCGTGCGGGCAGCACAATATCAAAATCGCCCTCGAACCGCTGACCCCGCACGAAGGTAATTTTTTGAACACCGCCCAGCAGGCGATGACTTTGGCCGGGATGGTCGACTCGGAACACTGCCAGTTGCACTTGGACTGTAAGGCAATGACCAGCGAACAGATTTCTATTCCGCAGTTGATCGAGAACCATCAGCGGTCGATGATTCACTTTCATGCCAATGACCCCAATTTGCTGGGCCCCGGCATGGGAGATCTTGACTTCCTGCCAATCGTGGAGGCCCTCGAAAAAATTGACTACCAGCACTGGGTTTCTGTCGAAGTGTTTTGCTATGAACCGAGTCCCGAAGAAATCGCCCGGGTAAGCTACGATCACCTCCGCAAGATCGAACAGCAGCTGGCCAACATCTCCTAGCCGAACCGCTGCCACGGTGATATTTCTCCCCGGTCGGCAGCCTTATCGAAAATCGCGCGACGCGGTTTTCAGTTCTACCAGTTTCTCAGAGAGCCCTTCCAGACGCTCTACCACGACATGAATGTTCGACTCGGCCACCTGTAATTCACCACGGGCTAACCAGGCAGGACTCCGCCGCGCGATTCGGTAAAACCGGTCCCATGTCCGCTGATGGACGATCAGATTCATCGATCCGGTTTCATCTTCGAGCGTCACAAACGTAATTCCCCTGGCCGTGCTGGGCCGCTGACGGAGAAGTACCAACCCGGCCACCGAAACCTGCCTGCCATTTTTCAGCTCGGCAAGTCCTGCTGCCGAGGTCACCCCCAGCTGATCGAGCCTACCGCGGTAAAACGAAACCGGATGAGCCCGCAACGAAAGATTAGCCGCCTGGTAATCGGCAAACACCTCCTCCGCGAGATTCATCGCAGGCAATGCCTCGGGCAATGGTTCATCGCCTGTGAACTTGTCGCACATGGCGCTATTCTCACTTAAGCCATCGTCCCTCAAGCCATCATGATCGGGCGCATCGAACAACGGCATGGCTTTGGGTTTCTTATCCCGCGAAAGCGCCTGCCAAAGTGACTCGCGACGAGTCAAACCAAGCGACCCGAACGCATCGGCCTCGGCCAGACATTTTAGCGACGCCCGGCCAAGACCGGTCTGACGTACGAAATCAGCAAGCGACCTGAAGGGCCCATCAGCTTGAGCCTGCTCCACCGCCATCGCGTCATCATGTCGAAATCCATTGAGCATCCGCATCCCCAACCGCAGCCGCGCTCGATCGCCGGCCAGGGCCTCTAACGTACAATCCCACCGGCTATGGTTCACATCCACGGGCATAACCTCCACCTCGTGCGCGCGGGCATCGCGAATCAACTGGGCCGGCGCATAGAATCCCATCGGCTGGCTGTTGAGCAGGGCAGCCGCATAGGCCTCTGGGTAGTAATGCTTCATCCACGCCGAGGCATAAACCAACAGTGCAAAACTGGCCGCATGTGATTCGGGAAATCCATATTCACCAAAACCACGAATCTGCCGGTAAACTCCCTGGGCAAACTCTTCAGAAAGACCACCGCGCTGCATCCCGTCGAGCAGCTTGCAACGAAACTGGTCGATCAGTCCGGGCCGGCGCCAGGCTGCCATCGCCCGGCGCAGTTGGTCGGCCTCGCCGGGAGTAAAACCGGCCGCCACGACCGCCAGTCGCATGGCCTGCTCCTGAAAAATCGGTACGCCCAACGTTTTTTGGAGTACCTGGCGAATGGCCTCATTGGGATAGCTTTCGGCCGCTTCACCCGCTCGGCGGCGCAGGTAGGGATGGACCATGTTGCCCTGGATCGGTCCTGGCCGCACGATGGCCACTTCAATCACCAGGTCGTAGTAGCAGCGTGGCTTGAGCCGCGGCAACATCGACATCTGGGCCCGACTTTCGATCTGAAACACTCCCACCGTGTCGGCCCGGCAGATCATGTCATACACGTTGGGGTCGTCTGGGGGAATCGTGGCCAACGTCAACTCGCGACCCTGTGGGTCTTTGACCCCGTAGTGCAGTTTGATCAGATCGAAACACCGATGCAGCGCCGTGAGCATGCCCAGGCAAAGGCAATCGACTTTTAAAATCCCCAACTCATCGAGGTCATCCTTGTCCCATTGAATGACCGTTCGGTCCGGCATGGCCGCGTTTTCAATCGGCACCAGTTCACACAGGGCACCTTGCGTGATAACCATCCCACCCACGTGCTGGGAAAGATGACGAGGAAATCCAATCATTTCGTTCACACAATAGACAAGCCGCCTGCCAAGTTCCCCTTGCGGATCAATGCCTACCTCGCGACACCGCTGGGCCAGCTTCGGTTCCTGCTTGTGACCCTCAACCTGCCTGGCCAGCGCATCGGTCCGATCCAGCGACAATCCCAATGCCTTGCCAGCATCGCGAATTGCTGAACGACTGCAATAAGTAATGACCGTGGCAGCCAGTCCGGCCCGCTCGCGACCATATTTCTGGTACACGTACTGCAAAACTTCCTCGCGCCGCTCATGCTCAAAATCGACATCAATGTCGGGCGCTTCGTTACGTTCTTTGCTCACAAACCGCTCAAATAACAAGTCGGTCATGGCCGGGTCGACCGAGGTGACCCCCAGGCAATAACAGACGGCCGAATTCGCTGCCGATCCCCGCCCCTGGCAAAGGATCCCTCGCGAGCGGGCAAATCGCACTAAATCCCAAACCGTCAGAAAATACGATTCGTAGTGCAGCTCCTCGATCAATCGCAATTCGTGTTCAATCTGCCGGCGCACCCTCTCGGGCACACCTTGCCGGTAGCGACGGCAGGCACCTTCCCAGCTAAGTTGCGTTAGATACTCCAGCGGCGATATCCCACTAGGCGCCAGTTCCGTGGGATATTCGTAACGCAACTCGTCGAGTGAAAAGCTGCACCGCGAAGCGATTTCCACGGTTCGGTCCAGCGCCGCGGGCATGGATGAAAACAGCGACTCGATCACCCCCAATTCCCGGAGATGCCGCTCGGCATTGGGGAACAACCGCTTGCCATCGGCCTCGGCCACCGTCGTGCCATGACGAATTGCCGTGAGTACATCGTGCAGCACCATTCGCGCAGGCACGTGGTAGTGTACATCACCCGCTGCAACCAGTGGAAAGTTCGTTTCGCGCGACAACTCGTCAAGCTGTGCCAACTGCCGTACATCATCAGGTCCGCGGGCCAACTCTGCCAGGAGGTAAACGTCGTCGCCAAAGATGTCTCGATACGCAGCAAGCGAGGATCTCAGCGAGTCTCTCGAATGGACATATCCCACAGAAACAGGCGCATCGACAGACTCCCACTCACTTCCGCCTGCGGCCAAAACCTTCGTGCCACGTGCAACTGCCGCGATGAGTCCCTGAGAAAACTCTCCGATATCACTTAGTGTTAATGCACACTCGCCTTTGGGGGCGCGCCGCCGACCACGTGTCAGCAGTCGGCAGAGCCGTCCGTAGGAGTCACGATCGGTAGCCCACACCACCACCGGCGGTGCATCGAGCGGCGTAAGCTCAGCCCCGACGATCAGCTTCAAAGCCGAATCTTTCGCCACCGTGTGGGCCCGCACCACCCCTGCCAGGCTGTTGCGATCGGTGATTGCCAGCGCCAAGTAACCTAATTCAGCGGCTCGCACCACGAGTTCATCGGCATGCGATGCACCTTCGAGGAACGAGAAGTTGGTCTTCGCATGGAGTTCTGCGTATCGCATCAGCCCGAAAGGTTAAAACCCAACGATGAGTCGAGGGCCCTGGGGAAAGTTTTTGTCTCTTTTGCTGCTGGTCCGGCGATCGCTCATCACACGAATAATATATACATATGTACACTTTATCGGCCTGGGTGTCTACCCGACTTGAGATGACCACTGGTTGATTTTTCGGGAAAGAACTTTCCACCGCAGAAACCCGACAGAAGTGCGGCAACGCCAACCAGGCTTGCCCGGTTCGATCATGTGAAGTGCGGAATTTGGCAATTCCCCCCATCATGCCGACAGCGCCACTTATCGGGTCGACTTTTTTACATGAATGTGGCGGTTCCATCTGGGGCTATTGAACGAAATCCTGGTCACCGATTATCATGAAACCTATGGCTCGGTTGTTTCTTTGCAGCCAGCCAACCGATCCCCTGTAGCTCAGTTGGTAGAGCAGGCGGCTGTTAACCGCCTTGTCGTAGGTTCGAGTCCTACCGGGGGAGCTTTGAATATCCCGCTAAATACCGTATGAAGCGGCGTCAACCGTTCGGTGACCGAACCAAAACCGAACCATTGTTGGCAGACGTTGGGCAGGTCGACATCCACGGCGGCAACCGTGGCGACCATCCCTGGCATACTGACATCTCTACAAAAAGGAAAGCCATCATGGCCGCCGACTACACGGTCTGGCGTGACGGGGACAGCCCCGATTCGACAACGGCTGGCTATAATCTATGGGTGGATAACTTTGGCCAGTCCTCAGCCAGTGGTTCAGGGGCAGATCATGTCCCAGAACCCACCACCCTCCTGCTGGCCCTCTTAGCCCTGGTAGCCGTGCCGCTTCGAGTGCGGCACGGGTGATGTTTGGCTGAGGGCCTGTGCAGACCGTATAGCGGTGTATCGGCCCGAGTCGATTTACATCGGGTGGAGGATGGTCAGCGCGCAACGATTGGTGTAAGCCGTGGTCCATTTGTGGACACTCGTGTAGACGTAGTGACGATTGGGTAGTGGGGCTAGCCCCCTGCCCGTCACCCGGATGCCCCCGGGGTATGGGGGGTGTTTTTCTGGGAGCCGTGCTGCCAAAGTCACGGCCTTAGACACGCGCATCTGACAAATGTCGACGTCACAGCCGAAAAGTGGATCAGGGTGCTTGAACTGGACGATTGGTATCGAAACCGTGAGGCCCTGGACCGACACATTGAGAGACCGAAAAGTCGATTTTAAAATGGGTTATCATTCCTCGACATAGTCGTTCAAATAAATAAAGGTGAAATTGGATGGCAATTAGAAAACGAATTGGGGTATTGGTTCCTTCGACCAACACTACCGCAGAAGCAGATTTTCAACTTGCTGCTCCTGCTGGTGTGACAATCCATGGAATGCGAATGTGGCTGACCAACGAGGGCCTTGGAACAGCAGAATCCATGGATTGCATGAATGCAGAGATTGCATCAGGTGCAAAATATCTGTCGACCGCCAATGTGGATGCTATAGCCTATCTCTGTACAACAGGCAGTTTTTATAAAGGTCTTGGGTGGGACAAGGAAATGTGTGAAATCATTCAACAGAATGCAGGAGTACCCGGCATCGCAACAAGTCCATCCGCTATAGAAGGTCTCAA
>Ga0315336_1006663_pt1 | contig 11656 bp, 8 predicted proteins | sample ASW5metaG_FD_204512 | JGI IMG/M metagenome (GOLD analysis project Ga0315336, IMG submission 204512) | Ammonia-oxidizing marine archaeal communities from Monterey Bay, California, United States - ASW #5 | ecosystem: Environmental > Aquatic > Marine > Intertidal zone | place: USA: California...
GGTCGCGACCGTATCCGGGCCCGGTTCCAGGGCCGGGAAGAGCACATGCGCGGTACAGATTGCTGCCGCGCCGGCGTCGGCCGCGGCGCGAAACGGCTTGAGTTCCACGGCTTCGAGCCGCTCACGGTCGTGCGGCACCGAAGGCACACCCAGGTGCGAGTCCACCGCGGTGTCGCCGTGACCCGGGAAGTGCTTGATCTGCGCAAGCACGCCCGCCGCCTGCAGGCCGCGGGTCAGCGCGACACCGAGCCGCGCGACGCGGGCCGGATCCTCACTGAACGAGCGCGTGTGAATGACCGGATTCCGGCTGTTCACGTTCACATCGAGCACGGGAACGCTGGGGATATGCACGCCCAGGGCGCGGGCCTGGCGCCCGAGCATTTCGCCGAAACGCTCGGTGAGCGCCTCGTCATCAAGGGCGCCGAGACACATGTTCGCAGGTGCCCGCGTGACCAGACCGCTTTCCAGGTCCCACCAGACAAGAAGCGGGATCCCGGTCGCGCTTTGCAGCGCGATCCGCTGCGCACTGTTGAGCAACTCGCCAACGGCCACGGCAGCATCGACATCGGCATCGGTCACCTCGGCGCCGGCGCTGCCGACCGGACCAACGCGCGTGGTCGGATAGTTGCGCTGGAACAGGATCGTGCCGCCGAGGTGGTAATCGTCGATCAAGGTCCGCAGCTCGGCGCTCGGTGTGTGCCCTTCGAAACCGGCGAGCACCACCTGCCCCACCTTCTGGTCCGGACTCATGTCCCTGAGCATATCGTCTATCGTCATGGTCGGTGCTCCTCGGTGGACGGTTGCCTACGCCGTGTGCACAAGCTTTACAGCACCGGCGGATCGAGCATTCTTTCTGTCATGCTGCAGGAATACAGGCTATGGTTGCCGGATGAACCCATCGTCTTCAATCGAAATCCGCCCCTATCACTGGGAGGGAATATACGCTCAATACCGAGGCAGTGCGCGTCACGATCCGGCGCTGTGTGCGGATGTCCGGGCATCCTGGATGCCCGACGGGGAAAGGCTGATACTCCGTTGTTGCGAAATCATCGGAATGCCGGACTCCTATATCTACGATGACCACCGCCCCCCGGCGGAACCCGAGACCCGGGGCAAGCACTACCGGCACAACGCCTTCCAATGGGATACGTCGAACGCTCCGCGGCAACTCACGACCGACTGCCGCATCCCCGGAAAAGGTGAGTTCCGGGTGCAATTGACAGCGGCGGACGACTGTGTGGACATACACTTGGGCCTTCGCAACGATCTCGCAGAGCCCATGGGGCCCGTCGACTGGGCATTTTGCGCCATTGGATTGGAGTGCCCCAGCGTGAACGACGAGAAGCAGGAACGAACCTATTTTTCTGACGGTGAAAACCTGCACAACTTTCGCGAGATCGCGGGATCGAACAACACGTGGATTCACCGCGTGGTTGGCGGTGACGATTTCATACCTGCTGTTCACAGCCACCTCCCGGTGGGACCGGTCCGTGCGCGGGAGTCACTGGTCATGGTACAGGGCGAATCCGGGGACTACGCCGCCGCCCTTGGATTCGAACAATCCTACGCCTGCTATGCATCCATCGGGAACCTGTGCTTTCACGCTGATCCGAGCTTCGGGACGCTGGAACCGGGCGAAGAAAAGCACATGCATGGAAGACTCTACCTGCAGCAAGGATCCGCGCTCGATACTCTGCGGCGTTATCAACAGGATTTCGCCGCAGGATAATGTAACGTAAACCTCATCGATCTTCTCTCGCCGGGAATCGTGCCGCGCCCGGCGAAAAGCAATTGGCCATGAAGAAGTTCCGTAGTCTATTCGTGAGGCCATACGTCGTTCTCGCAGCAATTGTTGGCGCCAAAGGAGTAGCCCCGGGGATGTTGCGCTTCATCTGCGCGCGGGCTATGGCTGTTTTGGGATTAACGGCGTCGAATGGCCGTGATAGGGTGAACGCCGTCGTTGAAGTTTAGAACCATTAATTCGCGAGATTCAAGAAGATGGCCGACAGCACAAACGAGATTGGGAATGTCATACTGGATGTGGTCGCGGAGGATCCTGAAGAAGCGGCCCAGTTGATCGGTCAATTGCAGCAGTATAGCGACCTGTTTGTCCGGGGCCTGTACCTGATCGTTATAGGGGTCGTAATTGTATTTCTGCTGCAGCGATTCGCTTCACGCATGCTGATTCGCCGCATGAAGAACCGGCGATTGATTCGTGTAATCTTCGGTTTTCTTTACGCATTCATCCTGGTGGTCACTGGCCTGCTGGCCATGGATCGCATCGGCATGGATACCGGCACAATCAGTAAGGTGGCGTTCCTTCTGCTGCTGGCCGGAGCCGTTCTGGCCTATTTTCTCGCGCCGTTCCTGCCCCGACTGCCCTTTACGATCGGGCATATGGTGGAGATCGACGGGGAGTTGGGGCACGTGGACTCGATATCCAACTTCCACACCATCGTCCGCAGACTGGATGGCACGCTGGTGTTCTTTCCCAATCCCCTGGTGTTGTCCAAGAAACTCCTTAATTTCAGCTACACCCCGAACCGGCGAGTGGAAATCAAGCTGTCAGTGAACACCGACAGCGATCTGCGGGAAACCATCGCCGTATGCCTAGGCCTGATGAAAGAGGACGATCGATTCCTGGTTGAACCGGCGCCACCCGCCGCGTATGTAGTGAGCGTCACCGCGGCCGGCGTAGATCTCCTGGTCTTCGGTTGGGTCACAAACGCCGACTGGTTTCGTGCCCGCAGTGATCTTTACCTCAAGCTCGTGGATGCTTTTCTTGCCGATGATCACATCGCCTTGTCCCTGCCCCGGCAGGAAGTGTCTATTTTGCCTCCAGGCAATCCGGCAGAGTAGTGTGGATCTGCTCGACCAACCGTGTGCCTTCAAGCTGGTCTACCAACCGCGGGACCACTACGTCAATGATCACTGCCTGTTCCGCGACGCCGGGGGTACGTGGCACCTGTTTTATATCTATTTTCCGTTCGACGACCGGCGTACCCGAGCCGGGGAAATGGAACTGGGTATCGGGCACGCGGTCAGTGCGGACCTGCTGAGTTGGGAGTACGTGGACATTTGCCTGCGGGAGGAAGTGGGCACCTGGGAGAATGACGCGATCTACGCACCCTACGTTGCGCAGGCGCCTTCTGGGGAGTACGCCATGCTCTACTGCGGGGTGACGGAACGCTCGCAACAGATCGGCGCGGCGATCAGCGGGGATCTGTACGCGTGGAAGAAGTACGAGGGGAACCCCGTCATCCGTCCGGACCCGTCGTGGTCGAACTGGCAGCCGTCCGGGTATCAATCCTGCCGAGATGCTCACATCCTGGAAATCAAGCCGGGGCAGTTTGTCTGCTACTACACGGCCAATACCCTGGATCCCGACGTCTGCTGCATCGCGGCGTGCCGTTCCGGGGATCTGCTGCATTGGCAGGACTGCGGACCCGTGTTCACCGCCCCCGTGAACCATCGCGGCCCGGGCCAGACCCGCATGGAGTCGCCCGGCGTCAACAGGGTCCCCGGCAGCGGGCACTACATGCTGCATTTCACCCATCGCTGGGGGGTGGGTTTTGTCACCAGCGAGGACCCGCTCCATTTCACCGGCGAGCCCACGCGGCTGGGGCCCTATCACGCCAGTGAGATTCTACAGGATCCCGAGTCGGAGCGCTGGTTCATCACCTCCTGTTGCCAGAGCATCGGCGCGATCGGCCTGGTGGGCGACTGGCCGCCGGAGATCCTGCAGGAGGGCCGCGGCCTGTTCCTGGCCGGACTCACCTGGATCGACGAAGAACCGGTCGTCGTGGACCTGAAGCGTTTCCTGGCGTGAATCGCCGCGCGCGTCCGGATCTTTCGCGGCACGGCTATCCGAGCCTTGCATCATGCCTTTCCGCGTCCGGGGCAGTCGCCGGCAACCATGATCATGGCGGGTCAAGCACCGGGTGCATCACCCCTTTCCTTGCCAGCTTCTCGGGCGTCATCGAAATCTTGATCACCTCGACCGCCACGGAAAAGCCGGGGTAGATTGAGAGGGTCAATGGGCCCCCGGTTCCGAGATCCTTGAGCATGAAATCCTCGGCCAGCGGCTCGCCGCCGTACATCGAGTCCAGTCGACCGTCGGCCCAGGAAAGTACCAACGTGTTGCGCTTGGTGAAGTCGACCTTCGACGGCTGTTCGAAGGCGCTAACGGAGGCCTTGTCGACCAAGCTTGCGGCATACAGCCGCCCGTTGTTCCGCGGTTCGACCTCCAGCGGCGCCCGGGTCCACAGCGGTAGATACGCGCCGGCGAAGCGCACCTCAAATCCATCCCCGGGACCGGTACGCTGTACTTTCAATCGGATGGAACCCTCGGCGCCCAGGGTCCGGCGTAGCGTCGCCTTGGCGGAGTGTCCGCCGGCGTCGGGATCCAACTTGAACCCCCGGGGGTCGCCTCCCTCATCCGGGTCCACGATGCTCACATTGCTGCCCTGGGAAAACTCCCACATGGATGGATCGTATCCGCGCAGGTCAGATCCCTCTTCCGATTGCACCTGCCTGGAGGGCGGCTCGACATTGATCTCCGCACGGTCCGGGACGACTCGGATGGCCTTGCACGCATGCGCCCCGAGACCGAATGTAAGCTTGCCGTCCTCCACCGGCACGGACGATCGACTGATCTCGTCTACAGCCTGCCATTGAGATTCCGGGTAGAGCCCCGACGCATCCAACTCCGCAATCGTCTCCCGCCAACCCAAGTTGCTGACCACCAGCAGCGTCTGGTCGTCCCGCCGGTAGTACGAGCAGAGCACATCGCCGCCGAGCTTTGCAATGTGCGGCTGTGGGCGCCAGTAGGGGTAGTAGCGGGTGGTCGCTTCGTCCTGGAAGTCTTTGAATATCCGCCACTCGAGCGGCGCGCATCGCGTATTCACCATGGTGTCGTGCAGAAGCGACCAGGGCAGCAACTTTGAGGTATCGTAAAACCACAGCTCCGGAATCATGTCCGTCCTGTGGCCGAAGGCGCGGCCACTGTACCCGACGGCGAACTTGTGAAGCGGGAACCGGTACCCCCGCGGGTAGCGAAAGGAATTCTCTCCTTCATAGAAGACATGGGCCAGGGACATGATCGGCGGATCCAGTGCTCCGCCGTTATGCACCAGGATCATGGATCTGCCCTCTCCCGTTTCCTCATAGATCCCGTGAATCCGCTTCAGGAAGTTCCGGATAGCGATTACGCGTGAGACTTCATCGGTGTCCCAGCCGATCGAGGTCAGTCGCCCACAGCTTTTGTGGGCCGGATTGTCGCAATCCCACGAAAGGGTCGTTCCATCGAAGAACAACCCCCTCACGCCCGCTTTTTCGTTTAGTTCGGATATGCCGTGCAAAAGCAGATCGCTGTAGGGCCCGCCTATGCAGACCAGCCAGCAGGGAACGCCGCGGCCGGGATCGTAGGCGCGCCGATAGGCTATCTGCTCGGGAACCACTTTGAACTCCGACGCGAAGGGCGCAAAGCCGGGCGAGTTCTCCGCCAGGGCGTAGCCGAAGTAGAGTTGGACCATGCTACTCCCTTCGGTCTTTACCTGATCGCCGATGCTCCGCAGTTCCGGGATCTTGGCCAGATCGGGGTACGAGTTGTAATCCGACCAGAGTTCATGTCTGTGGAGGAAGACCTTGTCGCCCTCGTTCTGCCCGGCCAACCCGTCCTTCCGGATGGACGGCCGCTTGGTCGGGGTGGGCATCACGAAGAATCGCAACACGGTGTCAATGCTCTCGAGTTGGCCCGGCGCATCGATGAAGTTCGCGCGGAGCACGGTTTCATGTTCGTCCTCAACCACCTCGATCTGTCTGCGCCGGTCTTGAGAGAGGAACGGCGAAACGCCGTCGAAGCTGAACGAAAGCCCTTTCTCGTGGCCGCCCAGCCACACGGGGCGGGCATGGCCGGTCCAACCGAAGCCCCGGAGTTCCTGCACGTCCTGAATCGTAGTGAAGTGCAGGAATCTCGCATCGTCCTTCCGCAGCGGGTACTCCACCGCAAGGCGGGAGACGGTCCGCGGGTCGAAACCCCGCAACCGCATCTTGACGATGGTGAAACCGTCGAACTCCACCTTCGTACGGGTTTCGATCGAGCCGCCCGGAAACCGAATGGTCGAGTCCACGACGCCGGCACTACCCTGCAGCCGGACGACCGTCTCGGCGGAAACAGGCTCAAGCTTCTCGCCATCCACACGGAGAACGATTCCTGCTTCACCGGCCAACAGTTCGCCGTTGTCGTCAACCACCGAGGCCAGGAGACCGGATTCGGCAAATGTCAACTGCTTGTCATGGAGCCGGACAATCCGGTATTCGATCTGCGGCGTCCGCCAGGGTCTCGGCACTCGTTGATCCACATACGCGATTCCCGCCTGCGTGCGATGCCACGCCGGCATCTCCGCGGACTCGAACGACTGCGTGGCGCTCGCCAGTACCGAACCATCGCCATCCTGCACGACCCATTCCGCCCGGACGGGCTCTTGCAGGGGCCGCGGCAGGTCGACGAAGATCCGGGCATGTCCGTCAGCGCCGAGGGGAACCTGCCGCTCAGCTTCGCCGGAAATCCGCAGCGTGGCGGTCGCCTCGGCGACGCCCCCGGGCGCAAACGCATTGCCTACGAGACTCCCCGTGTATGGATAGTACTCCACCGTCGCGGATGCGGTGCCGGGTTCGGCATCCCGCGCGGGTGCCGTGCCCTCCCCCGCCGGCTCGGCCTCCACGGTCCGATCTACAGTACGATCCGCAGAAAGAAATGTGACGGCGCCGAACGGCATGGGGGCGTAGTTGCCGAAGCCGGGCAGATGCCAGGCCGTCATCGTCGGTGGCCGGAACCGGAAGAAGTTGGCGGGCATGGTCAGGCCCGCCGGGTCATCCAACCCGAAAGAGTTGAAGGGAATTCTCATCTCGACGGTCCATTCGTTCTTCGCCGTCACGGTGTGCGCTTCGAACAGCAGTCGATCCAGCGGGGTCTCATTGAAGAATCGGGATCTGGCGCCGACCGCATTGACCGTGTACTGGTAGTACTGATCGGGTTTGCGCCAGGTCCGGGCAAAAGCGTTCGTGTCGTCGCCACGGGTTGGTTCTTCGGGGTCGATCCAAACCGGATCCCACACGCCGAGCACGATCTGAATGCTGTCATCGTTGGAGAGCAGATCCGTGACCTCCCGATGATGCGCGACGGGATAGCGATGATCGTTTTCTTCGCACCGCGCGGCGATCCACAACGCCCGCTCGTCGAACTTCAGATAGAAGGTCGTGTGAGGTTCTGCAGGACCGGCATTGCCGAACGTCCGGATGTTCCGAACGACCGCCGCGTCAATCCATTCTTCCGCCGCCAGGACTCCGTCCAGAGTCACCGTCTTCGACAATCTCGGGATACCCGCCTCCGGTGGTTCGCCGGGGGCGCTCATCGAGCAAACCAGGAAGCCGAGCAGGAAGCAGACGAGTACGCGCATCGCAGCCCCCCTAGTCCTTCGCGTCCCGGGGATGTTTCTGCCGGTTGAGAGTAGGTTCAAGTGATGGTTCACACTACACCTTTCATTGCCAATCATTGACCAAATGTAATATCAACGGTTCCATCCCCGAAAATTGCAGCGTTTGGAAATCGTGACGGCGGCCCTATTTTTCTCTTTCATAGATTGGCAGGACTTCAAACTCATCAACGGTCACGGCGTGAATCTTCGTCCACCCCTGCATCTGATAATCATTCCCTTGAATGTTCCGCAGCTCAGAGACGCGATGAGTCTCCCTGGCAGGATCAACAGTAAAGTGGATCCGCTTCCTGTCTTCGGGTTTGAGAAGACTGGCGTTTAGCGGCATCAGTCTTTGTTGGGCGTGACCGAGAAAAAACACAATGTCGCCTTCGACGTGTTCGATCAAATGATCCAGGCCGGCCTTGTACGATGTGCGCATGTAATCTCTGTCGAAATTCTCTGCCGGATCGCCGGCAAAGCAATTAAAGTACACTTGCTGCATTGGATGATTTCTTATCATCCAAACGAATATCCAAATCATCTGCGCTGCGATCATGACGACGAGAGATCCCCGAAAGAGTCTTCTGACGCCAGCATACCGGAACTTGCCCAGCTGCTCCCAGATCCATTGCGCCCCCTGCAGGCCAACCAGCAACATGAACGGAAATGCAAAAAAGAAGTATCTCCAGCCACCCTGGATGACCGCGCCAATTGCTATTGAAACAATAATGGGGGCAAAAATAATGACCAGAAACACCCCATCGGAAACCCAATTCTCGCTAATCTGTTTCTTGCAAAACTGCTGCGACATTCGTATACATTGGCATGCCGTGCCTGCGGCAAAGAGCACCAGATAAACGATGGGGGTGGTTACCCCGATCCACACCGGAACATAGTGCCATGGGATCGTTTTATGATCAATGAAGCCACCCATGTAGATTAGTTTGCCGTGCCACGAAAAATTTGCGCTCTGCCCGATGTGATGGTGAAAAAATTCGACAGGATTGCTCCAGGATGCCGGCCAGATGGCGATTGTAATAATCAGCGTGAGCGCCGGAAACAAGAGCAACTTTGCCGTGTCGATCCTCCATTACGGAGGATTAGAATACCACGAACTTCAAAGTCGAACGCGAACTCGATTGTGCTGAGTATGATATGGTGCAGGACACCGTAGTATCTGAATTGATATTCCGACAGGTCTGGAACACGTGAGAGTCCGAGTTCGTTAATCTTTTCAGGGGCAATGCTTTCAAGAATGTACTTGATGGACACCAACCCATGCTCTCTCTGAAGGATGCTATCCACGTTCGCTCCATGGTCCAGGAGCACCACGATCCCTGTTACGAACAGACCAGCAAAGAACAGAAACACTATGAGACTGTTTTTGCCCTTTCGCATGGTGGCAACAACGCGGAGATTTTGAGCAAGCTGGGATTCATGGGAGTGCACGATCACCACCTTCTACACTTCGAAACACATCGGGCAACCCTGGTCGCCTTTACGCACTGACTCAACGCCGCATACTCGATCTATTTCAACGAGAGCCTGTATTCAACGAAATTCTACTCACAATGATTTGCCATCTCACTCATACCGGGACTATGGGTGTCCAGAGAACAGGAATAGTCACATCGACGGGAGGCAAGCGCCATGAGCACACCGATGAGACCAATGACTTCCGAACCGTGAGCAGTTGACCGACCCCGGCGCGAGGGACAGCGTCATCCACACTACACCCGCGGGACGATTTGGGGGCGCCCCAGTGTTCGGAGATTGATTTTTCGTGTCCAGGGTCGGCCGATTCCCTGTCGTTCGTGGCCAGGGTCCCTTCGGACGGTTCTATTGTTTCGAATCCCGTTGCGGGCCCGTCACAAAGAGGTCGGTGAAATTGGGATGATACGCGGATGGGTTCAGAAAATCAGGAAGCTCTCAACCGCGCTCTCCACGCCTGCCCGGGAGAGATTTGGATACCTGGCATACGCGGCGTCGGGGATGGCGGCGACCAGGGTCCGGAGTTTCTCAGGATCCACCATTTCACGACGTATGAATTCCCGAGCGTCATCCACGTCCCGCTGAAAGCCGCGGACGATCTTGGAAAGAATCTGTGCATACGGATCGTAGTGATAGAACGAGATTCTGCCGACCTCCTTGATGAACATGTGTCGATTCGCACTGCCCTTGAGAGAAGGGACAAAGTCTTCCGGGCGGGCAAATTCGATATTCATGGCAAGCCGCTCCTTGATCTTCTGGATATTCCGGAACACGGCGGGGTCTTTGGAATAGAGATCCACGTCGATAGACGAGTCTCTCCATCCCGCATAGACCGCCGTTCCGCCGCCCACGAAATAGACCCGGAACGTACCCCGTCCCGGTGCGTCTCGCGCCAGTTCCTCAATGAGCAGGTCCAATCGCTGACGTGTGACTTCCTCGCGCATCCGCGTCAATCCATTCGGACTTGCGCACAAGCATCCGCAAATGATGCCGTCTGGCGGAGCCAGGCGAGATAGCGGGCGTGGGCCAGGTCGCCTCCGGTTTGTTCAAGCAAGCGAAACAGGCGCGCCTCCGCATTCGGAAGCAGGTCCCGCGGCAGAGGAACGCCTTCCCGCTTCAGCCGGGGAGCCGCGAGGGATACCACCAGGCTCTCGATGGATTCCTTTCCCGCCGCCAGGTCGGCCAGCCCCGTATCGATCGCTCGGCCGCCGGGCAGGCCGATCGACTCGAAATCGGGTGCGCCGAATCGCACGCGAATCCAGCGACGCACCACCGCATTGCGGGCCACCGCCTTTTTCGATTCGGAACTCATGCGCGCAGATCGTCGACGCCCCCCCTCACGACCATAGGCGCGAAAGCGCTCTCGAACAGAATCAGGCAGTTTCATCGTGGGTAAAATATACGTAGGGGGTAAGTACAAGTCAAGAGTGGTGAATTCGCTCATTGCCCGAGTCCCTCTACCTTTGCGGAATCACCGTGGGACGAGCGGCCGGCCCTCTGATTCCGCGCCCCGCTTCGCCGGGTTCGAGCTTTGGAATCTCCTCTCAATCTCGGCAGGCTCCGATGGTCAGGCAGGTGTTCCCTGCGAGGCCGTTCGTCGCGTTGAGGATGACAGGGGTCACATCAACGCACCCGGTGACACCCGCATCTTGACCAGCCCCCTCCTCCCCCCCATGCTCACCTGCGTGAACACTCCATGTTTCTGAGTACAACCGAGAACCAAAAACCGAAAACCGCGGCCGAAGGCCGCACTGAAACGCAAACTCCAAAGGAATCCTGATAACGCTATGAGCGCAACTCCGCAGACCCTCCCCCCCATCTTTCTCAGCCAGGATTTCGAGGACCAGTATTACGTCTGCTGGCGGGTGGAACCAGCCGTGCCCGACGAGAAGAACAACCCGCTCTTGACGCCGAAGTATCCCTGGGACAGTGGAACGGTGGCAAACTCCGGGGGCACGATCCTGCGGGATCCGATCGACGGCAAGTACAAGGGGTACATCACCTGCTTCGCCGGCGAAGTGCCCGATCAACTGGGATGGGAGGAGTACAACCTCTGTTACATCGAGAGCGAAGACGGGATAAACTGGGAGCGGCCGCTCTTTGACATGTGGCCGCGGCCCGGCCACCCGAAGACCAACATCCTGCTCGATTTCCCGTCTGGCGGCCGCAGCATACAGGGTTGCGTGATGATCGATCCGGAAAACGATCCGGACGAGCCCTACGAGATGTTCGCCTACCGCGAACCGTGCTTCAAGTGCCCGTCCATGGTCGTGGAAGGAATGAACCAGACCCACGACGTAACCTACGAGGAAGCGGAGAAGGAAGGGCCGTACAACGTACCCGGCTGGAAGTACTACGGAATCTACCGCCACAAGTCGAAAGACGGAATCAAGTGGCGAGCCGTGGAGGGGCCCTTGTTCGAGACCGGGGATACCTGCAGCGTTTTCAAGGATACGGAGGGCGGGTACACCGCGCATTCCAAGGTGGGGATCCCGAGCGCGCCGGGAGCGCCGGTCCCGCACGACTGCTATCCAGGGCAGACGCGCACCATGTGGCGACGCACCAGTCCGGACGGCACGAACTGGTCCGAGCGAACGTTGTTGATCGTACCGGACTGGCGCGACCAGGCCGGCGACCAGATCATGCAGGCGGACCGGTTGCCGTACGGCGATGGATACCTGTGCCTC
>Ga0315336_1006664_pt1 | contig 11654 bp, 15 predicted proteins | sample ASW5metaG_FD_204512 | JGI IMG/M metagenome (GOLD analysis project Ga0315336, IMG submission 204512) | Ammonia-oxidizing marine archaeal communities from Monterey Bay, California, United States - ASW #5 | ecosystem: Environmental > Aquatic > Marine > Intertidal zone | place: USA: California...
ACTGATAATTTTCATAAACCGGCGTTGCCGTAACTCACGCGCGACGACCCCAAAGATCCGCGTCCCGCGCGGGCTGCCATCCGCATCGAGCAACACGATGGCGTTTTTGTCAAAGCGAACGTAACTACCGTCTTCCCGCCGCGTTGGTTTTTTGCAGCGGACAATAACACCCCGCACCAGCGTTCCCGTCTTCACGGCGCTTCCCGGTATCGCCTTTTGAATGCTGACGACGATGATGTCACCCAACCCTGCCGTTCGCTTTTTCGTACCGCCGAGCACCTTGATGCAACGAGCGAGCTTAGCGCCCGAGTTGTCGGCGACATCTAACATTGTCTGAACCTGAATCATCGCCCGATTCCAATTCCCAATATGTCTGAGTTTGAGTGCCTGACCGTGTTTTCATTCGGCGACAGCTACCAATGCACAACCGCCATCTTTTTCAGCCGCCAGATTTGTCAGCCGTGCTATTCTGCTGCGCTGCTCTGTCCGGCCACGACCTTGACAAGCTCCCAGCGCTTTTTCTTTGACTTCGGCCGCGACTCGATGATTTCGACGACATCACCCTCTTTGGCGACGTTTCCTTCATCGTGCGCGTAGCAAACAGTCTTGCCACGAACAATTTTGCCATACTTGGGGTGCCGATACAGACGTTCGATTTCGACACGTAGCGACTTGTCCATCTTGTCGCTTTTGACAACTCCTGTCAGCCGATTCTTCATCAATGATTCCCTCGAATTGCTTATGACGCGGCGGCTTGAGCGGCAATTTCCCGCTCCCGCTGGATGGTTTTGACGCGGGCAACCGTCTGCCGCAGTTTACGCAAGTTGCTTGGCGCGTCGAGCCGCTCGGTCGCGGCTTGAAACCGAAGCCGAAACAACTCCTGCTGCGTCTGTATCAACTCGTGTTTGAGTTGCTCGTCGCTCATTTCTCGAAGTTCGCTTGACTTCGCCATCACCCAACTCCCGCTGCCATCCGCTTCAATTGTGTATGTTCGTTCGCCATAGCGTCACCACTGGACGGCTGACTCAACGTGTCGCAAGCCGACCTACAAGCCGTCCCAAAACCCGTCTGTGATGAATCTGACGCGACAAGTAAACGTATTCCGCCACCCACCAGAGGGTTTTGGGACCGCTTCTAAATGTTCGGTCTCCGTCCCACCAGCCGAACGCGGACCGGCAACTTATAGGCGACGCGCGCGAAGCACTCCCGAGCCGCCTCCCTGGAAATGCCCCCGAGTTCAAACAATATTGTTCCCGGCTTGATCACGGCAACCCAATGGTCGGGTTCACCCTTCCCTTTTCCCATCCGCGTTTCAAGCGGACGAGACGTTACCGATTTCTGGGGAAAGATGCGAATATACAACTTCCCCTCACCCCTAACGTATTGCGTCGCCGCAATCCGGCAGGCTTCGATCGTCGTCGCGCTGATATGACCGGCCTCGTATGACTGAAGTCCCCAGTCGCCGAAGGCCACGGTATTCCCGCGCGTCGCGTTACCTTTTATGCGACCTCTTTGACTTTTGCGGTGCTTGACCCGCTTTGGCATCAACGCCATCACCCGACTCCTCGTCTGCGTAAACTCCCAGATCAATCCACACTTTGACGCCGATAATGCCGACACCAGTTTTTGCGACAGCAAAACCATAGTCGATGCGGCGCTGCAACGTCGAAAGCGGAACTGAACCGCGGCTGGCTTTTTCGTTTCGTGACATCTCGGCACCGCCGAGCCGCCCCGATAACTCGATCTTGATTCCGAGCGCCCCGGCGTCCATTACGGAATCAAGTGTTTTCTTGACCGTCCGCCGAAAACTTCCTCGCTTCTGTAGTTGCTGGGCGATGTCCTCAGCCACTAACGTTCCGTTACGCGCGGCGTTATTGATCTCGACAATCTTTAATTCCATCCGCCGACCGGTTAAGTCTTCCAATTCTGCCTTGAGCCGATCGACCTCCTGCCCCTTCCGACCAATAATGATGCCGGGCCGAGAGGTATGCAGGTGAACGACCACCTGGTCGCGCGTGCGTTCGATTTCAATTTTCGGGATGCCGGCGAATTGGTACTTCTCTTTAACGAACCTGCGGATTTTCGCGTCTTCAATCAGCAGGTCACCAAACTCGCGTTTGGGTGCATACCAACGGCTCCGCCAATCCTCGACGATCCCCATTCGAAAACCGGTGGGGTGGACTTTCTGACCCATCTGTCACTCTTTCGCAATGTCTCGAAAAACCACGGCTCACCCCCGCACGCGCGAGGGGACGTTCACGTTATTGTAGTTCCGGAGCATCGATGGCCACATGCAAGTGGGACATCTGACTCTTGACGACGAATGCCGTTCCGCGCGCCCGTGGACGCATACGCTTATAGTGAGGCCCACGATCGACACGGCACTCGACGATTTTCAACTTTTCGACGTTACGTGCGCCCTTTTCTTCAGCGTTGGCAATAGCGCTTTTTAGCACTTGCTCCAAAAACCGCGCCCCCCGATTGGGAACGTATCGCAGCGAGTCGATCCCATCGGCGGCCGTCATGCCACGAATGAGTTCTGCAAACGGGCGAACCTTCGTCGCAGAAATCCGTGCGTATCGATGACTGGCTTTTACAACACCCATTTCTCTTGCTCCAACACCGGCCGCCTCAGCAGTCCGCTCGTCCTACACGGTTCTCCAAGCAGCGATCGATTTCCGGTTATCGCTTCCCTTTAGCCCCATGCCCCCGGAACGTTCGCGTGGGAGCAAACTCGCCAAGTTTATGACCAACCATCTCTTCAGTGACGTAGACATTCATGTGAACCCGCCCATTGTGGACCAGAAATGTGTGTCCAACAAATTCCGGCGCGATGGTCGAATTGCGTGCCCAGGTTTTGATGGCTGTCTTGCCGCCGGACGTGTTGAGCGATTCGATCTTACGCAGAAGCTTCTCGTCAACGTAAGGACCCTTCTTCAACGACCGACCCATTGCTCTCCCCTCGCAGCTTCTTCCTACTCGAACGACGATCCACCTGAGGGGAACGCCGGTTCTGCACCTAAAACGACCGCCAACTCCGACTTTGATACCAACTCAATCTGCTGCCACAACACCGGGCAGTTATGTTTTCAACGCCCCATAACGCCGTGACTTTCGCCGGCGAATGATCGCCTTGGACGAGGCCTTTCGGCGCTTTCGCGTGCGGCCACCCTTGGCCAACTTACCGGTCGGACTGCATGGATGCCGACCACCCGAGTTTCGACCCTCACCGCCACCCATGGGGTGCGCCACCGGGTTCATTGCCGTTCCGCGCACATGCGGACGAATTCCCATCCAACGTTTCCGGCCCGCCTTGCCGAGCACGATACTGCTGTGCTCGGAGTTGCCGATTTCACCGATTGTCGCACGACACGAACTGGGCAGCCGGCGCACTTCACCGGACGGCAGCGTGATCTGTGCCCATTTTTCTTCGCGGGCGTTCATCACAGCCGACGCCCCCGCACTGCGGCAGAGCTGGCCTCCTCGCCCGGGACGCATCTCAATGTTGTGAATGGTCGTTCCCGGCGGAACCTTGTTCAACGGCAGACAGTTTCCGACCTCTGGCTCCGCCTCGGGACCACTCACGATCGTCGCACCGGCAATGAGCCCTTCCGGAGCGAGAATGTAACGCTTTTCACCGTCGGCATAGTGCAAGAGCGCAATCCGCGCCGACCGATTCGGATCATACTCAATCGAAAAGACCTTTGCCGGAATCCCATCCTTATTACGCTTGAAGTCGATGATGCGATACATCCGCTTGTGGCCGCCACCACGGTGCCGTGAGGTGATCCTCCCCTGGTTATTTCGCCCACCCTTTTTCTTCTGGCGAACGGTCAGCGACTTTTCCGGCCTCTTCTTTCGATCTGTGATTTCCGAAAAATCGCTGACAGACGCACCGCGCCGGCCAGGAGTTGTCGGTTTGTAACGTCGAATGCCCATCGCGTTTATCCAATACCAGACGTCACACCGACGCCATGACTGACGATTTCTGTTCCAATTGCCGCAGAATGCGACCCAAAATCAATTCAAGTTTTGCTGAGGCCACTTTCACCGAATGCCGCGGACCTAGAAGAACGAGATCCGATCGTCATCATGCAGTTGAACCAACGCCTTCTTCCAGCCGCTGGTGTAGCCGTAACTCATCTTGTGGCGACGCGGCTTTCCTTTTCGATTCTGCGTCCGCACCTTGACGACGCGAACGTTCCACAATTCTTCAACCGCTTTTCGTATCTCGGTTTTGCCTGCCGTTGTGGCAACCGCGAACGAGTACGAGTTAAACTGTTCCGAAAGATGCGTACCTTTTTCCGTGACCAGTGGCCGCAGAATGACCTGATACGGTTCGAGTGTCACACCCGATGATGCCTTGGCTGCCATCGCCTTTTCCCTCAACCCGTAACTCGGTGCCTAAGGTGTCCCGCCTTTACTCCGCCGATTTCCCGCCCCCGGAACGAACAGCATCCAGTGCTGCCTTCGTCACCAAGAGCTGCTTCTGGCGGAGCAAGTCGTACGCATTCAGCCCCGCCGCCGGCGAGACACGCAAGCTGGTGATATTCCGCGATGACTTCCAGATATTCTCATCGTGCGATTCGATCGCCAACAGGCAACTCGTCGCACCGAGGTCCAATGCCTTCAACAGATCCGCGACCACCTTCGTTTTTGGCTGACTGATCTCCAGGTCGTCCAGAACGCATACTTCGTTGTCCAAAAACTTGCTCAATAGCGCCATGCGTGTCGCAAGCCGGACCGCCTTTCGAGGCAACCGGTACCCCCAGTCCTTGGGCTGCTTGGCAAAAGCATGCCCGCCACCCCGGCGAATCGGCGTGCGAGCGCTTCCCGCGCGGGCACGACCCGTACCCTTTTGGCGATATAGCTTCGCCGTACTCCCGGAAACCTGACCTCTCGACTTCGTCTTCGACGAGCCCGTCCGTTGATTGGCAGCATACATCACGACAACGTCGTGCAACAACTGCTTATTCACACCGGACGCCAACTCGTTGGGATCGAACTCATACGTTCCCACGTCATCGCCGGCGGCATTCCGAATAGGCACGGAAATCATAGTCTCACCCAACAAAGCCCTCTAATACTCACAGCTGCCGAAAACCCGGCAAACGTGTTACCGCATACTCCACCTCGCGACCTCAATCGCCAGCTTTTCTGCTGACCTCGTGTCGCACTACCTTTTGTTTGTATGACGCACGACAACGCAACCACCATTCGGCCCCGGAATCGCCCCCTTGACGAGCAACATGTTGTTCTCTTCGTCGAGCTTGAGCACCTTAAGGTGTCGGACCGTCACGCGGGAATTACCGTACTGACCAGCCATCCGAGTCCCCTTCAACACGCGGGCCGGATCGGCACACATGCCAATCGAACCACCGTGCCGATGAACCTTCTTGACGCCATGACTCGCACGCTGACCGCTGAAATTGTGCCGTTTCATCACGCCCGCCGTACCGCGGCCTTTTGAAGTGCCGATCACGTCCACGTGGGGCATTTCAGCCAGAACGCCAACACCCAACGACTGGCCGACCTCCAGGCCATGCTCTTCGCCATCGGTGCGAAATTCTCTAACAAACCGCTTCGGCTCACAGCCTGCCTTGGAAGGCACCGTCGCGCCGGCCGCCTCGAGCCTTTTTTTCCGCTTACTTCCCAGATCGACAACATGCCCGCGCTCACTGCGCGACGCCAAGCGACGAGGCTTGTCATCAAAGCCAAGCTGCACCGCCTCGTAACCGTCGCACTCGCGAGTACGCACCTGAAGCACAACGCAGGGGCCCGCTTCAATGACCGTTGCCGGCACAAGCAGACCGTCGTCGTCGTAGACTTGCGTCATGCCGATTTTACGACCCAACAATCCGACGGACATGATTCTATTTCTCCGTGAACCCCCACCCGGGAGCACGCTACGACATGGATTGCCTGCGGAGCGTTTCCAATACGTACAATTACTTTGGGGCACACCTACTGTGGGAACGGCACAATTCCGATCACACCAAGTGCGGCGTGCCGTTAAGCAAACACCTTTCGCCCGGAAAACCAGCAGCGACGATTGGGCACCGTCGGCCTCTCCCCGAAACGTTCAAACGCTCAGCCAAAAACCCCTTAAGCCGCACCCATTGATGCCTTGATCTTGATGTCAACCCCCGCCGGAAGTGACAGCTTGTTCAATGCGTCGATGGTTTTCCCAGTGGGCTGAATAATGTCGATTAACCTCTTGTGGGTGCGAATTTCAAACTGCTCGCGCGACTTCTTGTCGATGTGCGGACTCCGCAACACCGTATAACGCTCAATTCGCGTCGGCAGCGGAATCGGTCCGTGCACAACAGCGCCGGTCCGCTTCGCCGTGTCGACAATGTCGGACGCCGACTGGTCGAGCACCGAATGGTCGTACGCTTCCATACGAATTCGGATACGATCTTGACTCACTGCGACCACTCAACTGTCCTTCACCAAAAGGTTTACGGTAAATTCAACCCGCACCATCGGTGCGGGAAACTCGCAATGGTAGTGTCGTGTTCAAGGTTTGTCAACGAAATGGGCGAGGGTTTGGCTAGATTGTCGCGATTTCGAAGCGAGAACCGAACCCGGCGGCAATTCATGCTGCTTGAGGACGACCCCCGACGTGACTTATTCGGCGCCCGAACGGAAAAACGTGACGCTCAAATCTGCGTCGGCCGTCTCGCTAGTCGCCGGCCTAGCGAAGCATCTCTTTCAACACGCCTGGAGGGGCTTGGTCGTACTTGAGCGGCTCCATTGTGAAGGATGCCCGACCCTGGGAAAGGCTACGAATCTTTGTCGAATAGCCGAACATCTCAGATAGTGCGGCATTGGCTTCCAAAACGCAGAGGTCGCCACGACGCTCCGAATTAATGACAACGGCTCGCCGGGCGTTGAGATCAGCCTGAATATTTCCACGCGAGCTATCCGGCGTCACAATTTCGAGTCTCATGATCGGCTCAAGTAGGATAGCGGTTGCCCGATTCAAGCAGTTCTGGACGGCATCTGCCGCCGCCGCCTCGACGGCGACTTCGGTCGTCTCTCCCGGCCGGTACACCGCATCCAATATCGTGAACTTCACCTTCATCAACGCGCAGCCCACGATGCCTCCGCTGCGAGATGCATCGAGAACGGCTTGAGTTAGGATTTCGACGAGCTCGTTGGGCAGCGTGCCCGGTTTAAGCTTATTGACGAGGGTGACCGAGCTCTCACCCTCGAAGGGCCCGACGCGCAAGGTCACGCTGGAATATTGTACAGATTCCCCCGATTTCCGGCTGAATTCTCCGGTTGCCTCGGTGGTGTCTTGCACCGTTTCGCGGTACGTGACGCGAGGCTTATGCACACGAACGTTGAGTCCGAAATCGCGCTGCATGCGCTCGCGGAGCACCTCCAGATGCAATTCACCCATCCCGCTGATGATGGTCTGGCCGGATTCTTCGCTCACACGCGTGTTGAAGGTCGGATCTTGCTTCGCGAGCCGCGCCAACACGTCTTCAAGTTTCTTTCGCTCGGCGTTCGAATCGGGTTCGACGGCCATTGAGATGACGGTTTCGGGAAAAGTGATGCTCTCAAGAAGAATCGGGCGGTGTGCATCGCAGAGCGTGTCGCCGGTCACCACATCCTTCGGGCCGATAATCCCAGCGATGTCGCCGGCGGAGATTTCATTCGCTTCGATTTTCTCGCGTGAGTCGGCTTGCACCCGCCAAATTTGGCTCACCAGCTCTTTCTTACCGGTGCGGGGGTTGAGCACACGTGAGCCGCTTTTAAGCGTGCCCGAATACACACGCACGAAACACAGGTCGGTATGCTGATCGGTGAGCACTTTGAAAATGAGACAGGAAAAAGGCTCACCTGGTGACGCTTTGCGCAGCTGTGGCTCGTCCTTCTTCTTAGGACTGGGATGCGTTCCTTCAACGGGCGGCCGATCAAGAGGGGTGGGCAAGTACCGGACGACGCCGTCGAGAATCGGCTGGACGCCGCAGTAGTTCAGGGCTGTCCCACAAAAGACCGGCTGCAACTTTCCCAATATTGTCGCCACTCGCAGCAGATCGTGGATCTGGTCTGCAGGAATGTCTTCGGTTTCGATATAGGACTCCATCGCCGAATCGTCGAGAAGGGCGACAGTTTCTAGAAGTTTTTGCCGCCACGAACGTGCCGATTCGACAAATTCGTTTGGGATTTTCTTTTCCTCGATCACCTCGCCCTTTGAATCAGCGTCGAAATACAGGGCCGTCATCGCGACCAAGTCGATGATGCCGACAAAAGCATCGGGATCCGGCGGAGAACCAGCTCCCATGGGAATTTGGATCGCCAGTGGCTGCGCTTCAAGCCGGCTACCGATTTCGTCGAACGTTCGTTCGAAGTCGGCGCCGATACGGTCCATCTTGTTGACGAAACAGATGCGCGGCACCCCGTATCGATCTGCCTGCCGCCAAACGGTTTCGCTCTGCGCTTCGACGCCTTCGACCGCACTGAACACGACGACGGCGCCGTCGAGCACACGTAGACTTCGCTCAACTTCGGCTGTGAAGTCGACGTGCCCGGGAGTGTCGATCAGGTTGATCGTCTTGCCGTTCCAATGGCACGTGATGGCCGCTGAGTAAATGGTGATGCCGCGTTTGGCTTCCTCCGCGTCGAAATCGGTAATGGTCGTGCCGTCGTCGACCTTTCCTATTCGGTGCGATGCGCCGGTGTAGTAGAGGATTGCCTCGGTCGTGGTTGTTTTGCCAGCGTCAATGTGGGCGATGATCCCGATGTTCCGGATGTCTTCTAACGCAGAATCGGGCATCGCACTGCCGTTGTTCATGGGACGAAGGCAAGGGCATCGACCGAGCCGTGCCCGAATATGACGCAATGTTAACGCTCAAGGATTCCTCAACCCAATCGACGCTACCGACATCGCATCTTTCTTGGAAAAACAACCGGCCCAATAAAAAGCGACGCGGCCGTTGCCTCACTTAAAAGCCGGGCACGGCAGCGTCGATATCGATGTCTCGGCCTATTACCAGGCGAAGTGCGCAAAAGCCTTGTTGGCATCGGCCATGCGATGTATGTTCTCGCGCGTCGTCATCGCAGTCCCTTCGCGACGGAATGCGTTGACGAGTTCCTCCGCGAGACTGATGTGAATTGGCCGCCCTTTCTTGCCGCGAATGGCTGCCAAAATCCAGCGAATGGCCAACGTTTGTTGGCGCTTTGAGTTGACCGGAGTCGGCACCTGATACGTGGCACCACCGACCCGTTTCGAGCGGACTTCGATGGAGGGCTTGACGTTTTCAATGGCCTGCGTAAAGACGGCGATGGGCTCTTCATCCTTAACCCGTTCACTGATCAACTCCAGCGCGTCGTAAAAAACTCGCTGCGCCACACTCTTTTTCCCGTCCCGCATTAGGCAATTCACGAACTTGGAAGCCAAGATCGAATCGTGCTTTGGGTCAGGCCTGAGCTGAGTTTTACTGGCGGTGTACCCTCTCGCCATCGATGCAACCTCTTAATCTACTGCCTCATCAGGAGAACTGAGCCCCGAGAGAAGAACTGGAATACCACTTCTGAAAACCGCGAGCATACGTAGGCGAATGCGACATTCAAGCGGACCAAGTTGTCGTTGACTCGACCCGGACGCTACTGTGCCTGTTTTGCCCCGTAGCGGCTTCTGGCTTGCCGGCGTTCGGTTACGCCCAGCGTGTCGAGCACACCTCGAACGATTTTGTATCGAACGCCCGGCAAGTCACGAACACGCCCGCCGCGCACCAGCACGATCGAGTGTTCTTGCAAATTGTGTCCCTCGCCCGGAATGTAAGCCGTTATTTCTTTGCCATTTGATAATCGAACGCGGGCGACCTTTCGAAGTGCCGAGTTCGGCTTCTTCGGCGTAACCGTCTTTACGTTCAGGCACACACCGCGCTTCTGCGGGCACCCTTCAAGCAGCGGCGTCTTCGACTTAACTCGCTGCTGCCTCCGGGGTTTGCGAACCAACTGGTTAATTGTCGGCATCTGGCTTTTTGAACCTCTCGTTCACCAACACGACATACGTCTTGTTTTGGTGAGCACCCAACGGGTACCCACATCTTTGTAAAACGTCTCCATGCGAATACTGGAAACGCGCTGCACTGTATCGGTATCAGTATTGAACGTCAAGCGAGCAGAGCCGGCGAGACGATGTCTAGTTTTGCTGTATCGCGTTAGGATGTGACTGAATTCAAAATACGAGCATCCGAGTCGCTACGTTTCGCTGAACTTGGTGTCGGTCGGTTGGCCCGCTATTCCCTCTTCAGGCGCCACATCGACGGCCAGCGCGCCGGCCGCGGGTTCAGGTTCGGCCGCGGGTTCAGGTTCGGCCGCGGGTTTGGATTCGGCCGCGGGTTTGGTCGGTTCCTGACCCGAGGTCAGAAGATCGAGACGAGCTGCCAAAATTCGCTCCTTTTCCTCCTGCAGTTCCTGGAGCGCCTCTGGACGAATACGCACGTCCGAGTCCTGGTGCAGGTGAAATCCAGTTCCTGCCGGGACGAGGTGGCCGAGAATCACGTTTTCTTTCAATCCGACCAGTTGATCGCTCTTGCCGGCCAATGCTGCTTCCGTGAGCACCTTAGTCGTTTCCTGGAAGCTGGCTGCCGAGATAAAGCTCTCGCTCTGGACCGCCGCTTTGGTGATTCCCAGTAACTGCGTGCTGGCTGTGGACGGACGTGGTTTCCGCACCTTGACCGGAGCCTGTCCGGCCGCCTCCAACTCGGCGTTCACTTCTTCGATCGTCTCCAACGGCACGATTTCGCCGACCTCGAAGTCTGCGTCACTCGGATCGTCAACGACGCCGCAGTGTCTGATCGCTTCGTTCACTCGGCGAAACTCAAACTTGTCGATGATGATGCCGGGCAATAGGTTAGTATCACCCACATCCTCGACGCGCCCCTTACGCAGCATCTGAGAGACGACGATCTCGACGTGCTTGTCGTCGATTTCGACCCGCTGCGCTCGATAGACGTTCTGGATTTCGTGTAGTAGGTACTGCTGAACCGCCTCTTCCCCACTGACGCGCAAAATGTCGTGCGGAACCAGTGGACCACGGACCATGGCGTCTCCCGCACGCACGAGGTCGTTCGCGTGGACCAGAAGCTGCTTGCCGTGAGGAATGACGTGTTCCACTTCGGTACCATCGTCGCCGCGGACGATGATGATCCGCTTGCCCCGTTTCTTCTCAGCCACAAGCTCGACTTCACCGTCGATTTCCGCAATGACGGCGGGGTCTTTCGGCTTGCGTGCTTCGAACAATTCGGTGACACGTGGCAGACCACCCGTGATATCCTGCGTACCGGTCGCTTCACGGGGGTTCTTGGCCACAACCGTGCCCGCCGTGATCTGGGCTCCTTGCTCGACCTCGATACTGGCACGTTCGGGCAAGTAGTAGAAATCAAGGATCTTGCCAGTCGAATCTTCGACAATGACCTGTGGATGCAGATCGCCTTTGTGTTCGATGATCGTTCGCCGAACGTTGCCCGATGAATCGGTTTCGCTGCGAACCGAACGACCTTCGATACAGTCCTCGAAACGAACCTGACCGCCGACTTCCGCCAAAATGGGAACCGCGTGAGGGTCCCACTGGCAGAGAACTTGGCCGGACTCGACCGTGTCATTTTCTTTGACCAACAGCGTGGCACCGTTGG
>Ga0315336_1006665_pt1 | contig 11654 bp, 10 predicted proteins | sample ASW5metaG_FD_204512 | JGI IMG/M metagenome (GOLD analysis project Ga0315336, IMG submission 204512) | Ammonia-oxidizing marine archaeal communities from Monterey Bay, California, United States - ASW #5 | ecosystem: Environmental > Aquatic > Marine > Intertidal zone | place: USA: California...
GCCGAGCTGCCAGGTATTTCGGCCCGTCAGGATGCTAGCGCGGCAAGGGCTGCACTTGGGGTTCGATGTGAAGCAGTTCGTAAACAGCACCCCCTCACGAGCGACCCGGTCAAACGCCGGAGTCTTGACCCAATCGACCCCATAAGCCCCCGCGTGCGGCCAACCCCAATCGTCGGCGATCGCGAACAGAATGTTGGGGCGTCTAGCCTGAGCCGGCAAGGCCGAAGCAGTTAGCGAGGCCAGCAGGAATTCACGGCGAGTCAAAGGCATCGCGCTATCGTAACGCGCCGGGCGGGCACCTGCTAAATAGGTATGGGGCGCGATGGAGAAAGCGAAAGACTTACGAATTGATCGGTCGGCGTTTGAAGTCGTCACCCTCAGCGAGTCCGATGCCCGAGACCGCGAATACCGGGCCGGAACGATATGGCTGACGTTGAGCGGCTGGGTTAACGGGCGATATCGAACCTCGGCTCAGCGCGCGTAGTAGCCCGACCGCGAACGCACCTGAGCGCCCCGCTTCTTCACTCTTACCTCGACGTCTCGCCAACTGCCGTCGAAATCCTGATTCTTCGGGTAGTACGCAACACTGTAGACGCTTCGTAGCTCATCCTCGACTAGCGGAAACACCGTTTCAAGGTCGGCAATCGACACTGCCGGGAAGAGCTTCCCCCCCGACGCCGCAGCGAGCTCCTCCAATTTCTCCCGGCCCTTCTTCGACCAGCCACGTCCGAAGCGTTCGCCAGACCGCAAGAATATCGGATAGATCATCGCGTTGATCTGTTCCGCCGCCTTGACCAGGCGCTTAAACTTTATGCTCGACGGCGCCTCTTGCTTGCTGATCTGATTGTCGATTCCGTCGCTGATGATAATCAGTCCGTTTCGCTCGCCGGCTCGGCCGTGAAGGTCCTGGGCGTAGGCGAGCGTGACCATATCGTAAAGGGGTGAAGCGCCGGCAACACCGGGCAAGCGCTGGATCCTCGTGAGCAACTCGCCTCGCTCAGACGTCAACGGCGAGATCACATGAAACATCCCGCCGGCAAGGGCGTACAGCGCAACCCGATCTGCCGGGCCGGCAACATCAAGAAACCCTTGGGCCGCCTGCTGCATGTGGACTCGATCGGGCTTTGTGCTGCCGCTGAGATCGAGTAGAATTGCCAGGTTAAACGGCACGTCATCCGACCCCGCATTGGCCACGTCTTGCCGTTCACCGTCTTCGACAACCTCGAAGTCCTGGGCCCCGAGACCCGTCAAGGGCCGCCCGTCACGGTCCGTCACTGCAAAGACGAAATTCGCCATGCGCACGTCCGACCGGAACAAGACCCCGCCCTCGGTCTCTTGAGATTCTTCCTCCTCGATCGGCTGCGGCTCGCGCGTAGGTTCGCCCCCCGCCATGATTCGCTCGAGCGTTGCCGGCGCTTCCCACGGAAACTTCAGGGGGGAATCAGGCCCTGGGTCGTAGTTTTCAAGCGTCAGGCTCTGCGGACGCTTCGTCTTGATGCGGTAGTCGCCATAGACGACAGCCTGGTCAGGCAGCGCGTCACGCAGGCGCCAGATTTTTCGGTCGTGAGAGGCGTCGATCAGGCTTTGCAGAAAGCGCACTCCGGGCGGCGCTCGAAAGCTTCCGGGAGCGCCGTCGGCGTCGAGTGTAAAACGGGTCCCCAGCAGCGGGATTTTCAAATGGATCGCGCCAGTGTCGGTGGACATCCGCACGCGGTGGATCATCCCCTCGATCGAAATATCGCCGCTGACAGTGGTTGCCACGACTCCGTATCCAAGCGGCAGCCGAATCTCGAAGTCCAAGGCCTCCTCGACTCCGGGCTTTAAGGCCATTACGACCTTGTCGGGCCCACGGGTGAGATCGACCCGTTGATTGGCGGTCGCCCCGTCAGCGTCCTGTGCGCGGTACTGAAGTCGACGTTCGTTGACCACGACGATCCGCAAATCGCCCTCGTCGTTGCGGACTTCGAGCGTGGCCCCGTCAACGGTTACGGCGACCAACACCGCCAGCCCTAACTGCAAACCGTATCGCATCGGCCTTATCATCCTAGCTGGCGAGCGATAATTGGAGCCGTGGCCAAGCACGTCATCGTCGGCACAGCCGGCCACATCGATCATGGCAAGACCGCTCTCGTCAAAGCTCTAACCGGCATCGAGACCGACCGCTGGGAAGAAGAGAAGCGTCGCGGCATCACGATCGACCTGGGCTTCGCTCATCTCGACTGCGGACCTGAGCTGAAGCTCGGGTTTGTCGATGTGCCGGGGCACGAGCGTTTCGTCAAGAACATGTTGGCCGGAGCAGGCGGCATCGACGTCGTTCTCTTGGTGATCGCTGCGGACGAGTCGATCATGCCGCAAACCCGCGAGCACTTCGACATTTGCCGCTTGCTGGGTATCGAGCGCGGGATCGTCGTGCTCACCAAATCCGACCTGGTTGATGAAGAACTGCTCGAGTTGGTCAAGCTTGAGGTCCAGGAATACGTTGAGAATTCGTTTCTCGCCGGAGCCCCGGTGATTCCCGTAAGCTCGAAGACACGCGAGGGCTTAGACGAGCTCCGCCAGACGCTTCAGCAAACCGCGTCTGAAACCAGCTCACGCGACTCTAGGCGACGGTTTCGAATGCCAGTCGACCGCGCGTTCATCATGAAGGGTTTTGGGCCCGTCGTGACCGGGACGGTGAGCTCGGGAACGGTCGCCGTCGACACGACGGTCGCGATTCACCCAGGCGGGCTGCGCGGCCGCATTCGCGGGCTGCAAGGACATGGAGAGTCGTCATCCAAAGCTGGCGCCGGGCGCCGGACAGCGATCAACGTTTCGGGCGTCGAGATCGCCGACCTCAGGCGCGGCCTCGAGCTCACGGAAGACGGGGTATTCGAACCCGTCTCGACCTTCGACGCGCGACTCGAACTGCTGTCATCAGCCAAGCCTCTCAAAAACGGCGCGCCGATCCACTTTCACTGTGGAGCCGCCGAAATTGAAGGCCGGGTGTTTCTGTTGAGTCGAAACCAAACCGGCACGGCGCGAAAGCGCTCCTTAAGGCCAGGCGAATCCGACTTCGCCCAGTTTCGCCTTGATCGCGAGTTGGTTGCACTGCCTGGTGACCGATTCGTTGTTCGACAGTTCTCGCCCGTGATCACCATTGCTGGAGGCCGAGTTCTCGACAACCGCCCTCCTCGACGCGAATCGCATAAGGCCCGCATCGCGCGGCTCGAAGCGTTCGATTCCGGCGACGCGTCTCGGATGCTCTCGGCCCTTGCCGCTGGGACCACCGAAGGAGTTTCCGCCGAAGAGATCGTCCGCCGAACAGGCTGGACCGCGGCCGAGATCGGCGCCGCAACCCAGAAACTCGAGCGCCAGGACAAACTCGTGGTCGTCCGGCGCAAGCCCCTGTTAGCCGCCGCACCGCCACAAGTTGTGGCTGCGTCTGAGCGCCTGGTTGCAACGCTAGCCTCGTTCCATCACCAGAACCCACTCGCTCCAGGCGCTTCGAGGGAAGCCATTCGCAGTGGCGGCTTCGAAGATCCCTCTGGCGCATTTGCATCGTTTGTCATCGACCGCATGGTTCGCGAAGGGAAGCTGGCGCTCGAGGGCGACCTCATCCGGCTAGCTAACCATCGCGTGCAACTCCAACAAGACGAAGCCGAGGCCGAGAACAAGATTCTCGCGGCATTCGCCGATGCCGGCCTCGCGGTCCCCGGCCTCAAGACATTCCTCCCAGAACTGAAGATCGACCTCGTTCGAGCACGTAAGATCCTCGCGAACTTGACGCGCAACGGTCAGCTTATTCGGGTGACGGACGATCTCGTTTTCCATCACCAGTCGATGGAGTCTCTACAGCGCCAGCTCGCCGAACGAAAGCGCCACAACCCACGAATCACCATTCCCGAGTTCAAAGAATTGGCCGGCATTAGCAGAAAATATGCGATTCCGCTTCTAGAATTTCTCGATCGCCAAAAAATTACTCTCCGCGACGGGGACGCGCGCCTGATAGTTTAGACTTCGAACGCGAAGTGAAAGCTTTCTCGTCAGCCGATGCGGCGCGGCTCGCGCCTTGGGCGACAGCTGTTGCCATATTTGTGTTTCCCGCCGTTGGAATCACCAGCTGGACGGACCCGTCTCACTGGCTCGCTTTGTTTCTTATCTGGGTCTTCGCGCAGGCCGCGCTCGCCCCTGAGCGTTTCAGCCGGTTCGTTCCCGCGGCAACTCCCTGCGCGCTGGGCGGCATTCGAGCCTGGACCTGCCTGATCATGCTGAGCTACGTCCTCACCAGCGATCTAGCGCGAACGGCACGGCTTCCGCGCGAAATGCTCGTCTCGATGGGGCTGATGAGCATGCTCCATCGGCTTCCTATTGCCTTCGGCGACTTCCTGGCGAGCGAAGCCGCCCTGAGGGCATTCGAACTTTTCACGATCGTGGCGCTCGTACTTGGTGCGATTGGGCTATTCACACGCGTGACCGTCCCGCTGGCGGCGTTAAGCACTCTTGTCTACATCGGGGTTTTTTGGCACTACGCATATTTTTACCACCAGTGCATGATGGGCATTTACGTCCTCTGCGCTCTCTCGCTGACGCCCTGCGGTGACGGGTTCTCGGTTGACGCCTGGCTAGCCCGAAGCCGCGGTCGCCCGGTTGCGCCCAACGAGCCAGCGATGGTTTACGGTTGGTCGCGCTACCTTTGCTGGATCGCTCTCGCAATGCCCTATCAGCTCGCCGGGCTAAGCAAACTGCACTCTGGGGGATTTTTCTGGTGGGACCCGGCCAACCTCCGCGGCAAGATCTATGGCGGCATGTTCGAGCCCGGTCCCTTGGACGAGAGTTGGGCCAGCGCAACACTCGGGGCCCCAGACTTTTTTTTCGCCGCGATCGGGCTGACGACCATCCTGTTCGAAATTACTTTCGCCGCAACCTTATTCTCGGCTCACGCTCGGCGATTCCTTCCGATCTGCGCGGCGGGGATGCACCTGGGAATCCTTACACTTCAAAACTTCATCTTTCTCGATGCGTTCCTGCTTCAAGCAATCCTTTGGCGCGACGGCGCGCTGATCAACAGAATCACCTCGATTCGAGCGACCTCCGCGTCGGACCAGTTCAAGCGAAAACCGAACCCGAGTTACTACTCGATGGTTGTGTTCGACGCCGCGCTCGTGTTCATTCTAGGGTGGATTTGGACACTCGAGTTCTACCCCGTGAGCACCTGGAAAATGTTCGCGGGACGCGGACAGGGAACAGTCGCCGTTTACCACAAGGTATGGGCTGATCAGGCTTCCGGAGCCCGCGCCCCAGCGCCATATGAAGATTGTTTCCCCGCGCCGTCGTACAACCCCTTCGTCCGCATGCCTCGCTACGCCTTTGATGAGCGCCGGACCACCATATCCCGGCAGTTCTTTGAAGCTTGCGCGGCGGAGCTAAACAGGGAAGTCGCGCCCGACGCGCGCACCCAGGCTTTTGAGATCGAACAGTGGCGTTGGGACTTCGGCGAGAACCCCAACCCGCCTCCCTACGGCGAGATTGTCGCCAAACGGACGTTCCGTCTACCTGAGTAAGCTGGTCGAAAAGGCCCTAGGATGAATGCGGCGAATGGTTTAGCACCTCAGGTGTACGTTCGAAGGCGTATTCTTCTTACCCCGAGCGGCCAGTAGCCGCCTTAGACAAACCATTCCATAATCGCAAAGGGCGGAATGAGGAGCTGTTGTTGGCGGAGCCAGAATTCATTGACTACTACGAGCTGCTGATGATCTCGCCACGGGCGGACCGAGGCATGATCGAGTGGGCTGTACGGCTCATGTTGACGCGTTACGGCCAGAAAGGCGGCAAGACCGCCGATCCGGAAAGGTGCGAACAGGTCAGGCAAGCCTATCAGACGCTCGTAACGCCCGAAGAGCGGGAGTCCTACGACAAGCTGCACGCCGCTCAGACTAGCTCATTAACCCCTGTCAACACGTCGAAGCCCAGGTCCAAACCTGGCCGAGAGGCTGCGACCCTCGACCCCGACACGATCCGCCTGGAGCCCCTCGCGACAGCCCGTGATGTCGAGGTGAACAAGGCTCTGCGCATGGCCGCACTCTCAACGCTCTACGACGTCCTTGTCACCCGACCGAGAAACCCTGAGGCGGATCGAGTCGAGATCGCCAGAGCGATCGGGGTCACGAGTGACGACCTTGAGGTGGCCCTCTGGTATTTGCGCGAGAGCGGGTTCATGATGACCACACACCAAGGGGCCTACTCGATCACCGCCAAGGGCGTCGAGTGGGCGGAAGCCGGTGGAATCCCTCACTTGGTCGAAGACCCACCGGGCCCTCGGGCAGTCGCCTCCGGAACTGACGGCTAGACGAGGACTAGCTAGTCCTCCCGGTGCAGGAACCGGAAGTCGCAACCTTCGTGGGCCTGCGTGACCTGTTCCATGAACAGCCTTCCGTAGCCCCGCTTGTAGCGCTGTGGCGCTGGAGGCCTCTCAGCGATTCGGCGCTGGATCTCGTTGTCTTCGAGCCGTACGTCGATCTTGCGGGCAGGCACGTCCAAAGTAATCTCGTCACCGGTCTGAACCGCCGCAAGCGGGCCGCCGATCGCCGCCTCGGGCGAGATGTGCAGCACGTCGGTGCCGAAGCTCGTTCCACTCATCCGAGCGTCGCTGATGCGGACAATATCGTTGATGCCGGCTTTGAGGAGCTTTGCGGGGATCGGCAAGTGACCCCATTCCGGGAATCCTGGGCCGCCGTGAGGGCCAGCGTTCTTGAGGACCAGGACAGAGTTTTCGTCGATCTCGAGGTCTTCATCGTCGATGTGCGCGTATAGCTCTTCCTTGCGCTCAAACACCACCGCTTTGCCTGTGTGTTGCAGCAGATGTGGCGAAGCGGCGGTCTGTTTGATGACCGCGCCGTCGGGGGCAAGGTTGCCGTAGAGGATTGCCGTTCCGCCTTCGGGCTGAAGTGGGTCGTTGAGCGGCCGAACGATCTCGCGGTTACGGATTTCGACGCCATCGAGGGACTCAGAAAGTGTCTTGCCCGACGCCGTGCGCGCATCACCATGCAGCAGCGGCAGGATCTCTTTCATCACCGTCGGCAGGCCGCCAGCGTAATAGAAATCTTCCATCAAGAATTTGCCCGACGGTTTGATGTTGGCGATGTAGGGGGTTTCGCGCGACAGCTTGTCGAAGTCTCCCAATTCGAGGGGGAGGCCCAGTCGCCGGGCTAAGGCCAGCAGATGCACCACCGCGTTGGTCGACCCGCCGATCGCCATGTCGGTTCGGATCGCGTTTTCCATGGCCTCTTGGGTGAGGATCTTCGAGGGCTTGAGGTCCTCCCAGACCATCTCGACGATCCGTTGGCCACTAGCTTCGGCCAATTGGTAGCGCCTCGAGTCAACCGCAGGAATCGCGGCTCCGCCACTGAGCGTCAGTCCCAGCGCCTCGGCCATCGACGCCATCGTCGAAGCGGTCCCCATCACCGTGCAGTGGCCGGCACTGCGAGAGATGCACCCTTCGACTTCAGCCCACTGCTCTTCACCGATCCTCCCGGCGCGGAACTCTTGGAAGAGTTTCCGTCCGTCGGTGCCTGATCCAAGCGGCTCACCGTGCCAACGTCCGGAGAGCATCGGCCCGCCAGTGACCATGATGGCCGGCACGTCGGCGCTAGCAGCACCCATCAGCTGGGCCGGCGTCGTCTTGTCGCAGCCGCTCAACAGCACGACCCCGTCGATCGGGTTGGCGACGATTGACTCTTCTACGTCCATCGCCATCAAGTTGCGAAAGAGCATCGTGGTCGGCTTCATGAACATTTCGCCGAGCGAGATGGTGGGGAATTCAAGCGGCACGCCGCCGGCCGCCCAAACACCACGTTTAACCGCCTCGGAGACCTGCCTCAAATGAGCGTTGCAGTTAGTTAGCTCACTCCACGAGTTGCAGATGCCAATGACAGGTTTGTCTTCGAAGACCTGCGAGCCGAAGCCCTCTGAGCGAAGCCAAGCGCGGCGGGCGGTGTGCTCGTATTCAGGGCCGTTGAACCAAGCGTGGCTGCGTAGCGTTTTCGGGTCTCGCATAGAAGAACAACGATACCAGGGGCGGCGTGTGTAAGCTGGGGGCTAGATCCACGTCGGCCAGGGTCGGCGGTCGTGGCAATATCAGACGCCCGATGAGCGGCAGACCGTCAATGATCAGCGTGGTGGTGTGCACCGCCGACCGCAAGGCCAAGCTGAAGTCGCAGCTCGCGAGTCTCGCCCAAGTCACGGTTCCCATGGCATTTTCGGCTGAGTTGATAGTGGTCAACAACAAGCCGGCAGTTGACATCAATCCGCTGGTCAGCGAGGTTTCGAAAGGCTTGCCGATGCCGGTTGAAGTCGTTTCCGAAGCAGCGCCCGGGATCAGCGGCGCGCGCAACATAGGGGCGAAACTATGTCGGGGCGAGATTATCGCGTTTACCGATGACGACTGTGTGGTCGACGACGATTGGCTGGTAAGGATATGGGAGTGCTTCGCGAGCGATTCCAGGCTAATGGGTCTGGGGGGACGCGTAGAGCTCTTCGATCCCGCTGATCAACCGATTACGGTTCGGCGGGGCGACTCCCCGGCACATCTGTCCTCTACGGATCAGATCTTTGGCTTTCTCCACGGCTGCAATATGGCGGTCCGACGGGATCTGTTCGACCGGATCGGCGGTTTCGACCCGAATTTCGGGAGTGGCTCCTCGGTGAGTGCGGGTGAGGATACGGAATTTCTGTTCCGTGCGTACCAAGCCGGAGCCAGAATCCGCTACGAGCCAAGAGCATTGGTGCTCCACCATCATGGGCGAACCACTCGGAGTTCGGCGCGCCGGACGCTGATTCGATACCACCTGGCCAACGGCGCCATCCTAGCCAAACACGCTGGCCGGGGCGACGAGAAGGCCCGAAGCCTTCTGAGAGGGATAGCGCTGGCGCCTCTTGCCAGCCCCTTTCGCTGGCCCTTTTCGGCTTCCGAAATTCTTCGAGCCTGGTACCGGCTGAGTGTATGGGGTTTCGGGGCCTTACGCTACAGGATGTTTGTGGAGACCAGAATAGGTGGATGAGAGATAGCCCGCCGGGTCGGCTCCGTGCGCTCCCAAGATCAAGCTAGCTCCGATGGTGTTGCACGCCCTGGACGTCCAGATCCATCATCGATCCGAGGCCGTTCGCTGCTCTGAGGCCTTCTCTACGGCCGTGGCCGAGAGGGGGCGGTGAGCTCCAGATGAACGCGCGGTGGAGCCTCCCGCTCCGCATCACACAAAGGCCCACGCAGCTGGATGTAAACTTTTGTAGGCTAGGGCGATGCCAGATTTTTCCGACGTTCTCGAGATCCGCGCGGGCGTGCAAGACCGCTACCCCGATGTGTTGACGCCAAAAGCTCTTGGGGTTATCGCCGAGCTGGCCGGACTCGATGCCGATCGCAAGGCCGTGATGCAGCAGAGGCTCGAGCGCCGCCGCGGGCGGGCCGAGCGCGGGGAGAGAATTCAGTTCCTCGATCCCGAATCCACCATCCCGCGGACAAACATAAAGGTGGCGGACGCTCGCGCCGGGCGATTCACGGGCTCGGCAATCCCAGACGATCTCAAGTGCCAGTGGGTGCAGGGGACGGGACCAGGAGCAAAGCCGCGGGCGCCGCTGGAAAATAGCATTCGCAACGTAGCGTACGCATTGCTGTCAGGCGCGGACGGCTGGATGTTCGACGGCGAGGACGCGCTGGGCCAGATCGAGACGATGTCGCTCGACAATCAGCGAAACCTCAAGCTCGCGTTTGCAAAAGACCCGATCTTTTTACAAGCAGCCGAGGGCGTTGCAGCGCAAATGAATACCTGGGCCGAGGGCTTTTTTGGCCGGAAGACGATTTCGGACTGGCGGCAGCAACTCGACTTCACAACAAAGATCTTTCGGGCGCGCGGGCTCCATTTAGAAGACCGCCACGTTCGCAATACCGACGGAAGCGGGTTCTCAGCGTCAATTGTTGACGCCGCGGTCTACGTGGCGAATAACCACGAGTCGTTTGCTGATCAGGGCGCGAGCCTAGTGTTCTATTTGCCGAAGATCCAGACCGCCGAAGAAGCGGCGCTGTGGAACGAAATCTTGAGCGGCGTCGAGGCCTGCTTAGGACTCGAGAACGGGGCGGTCAAGACCTACGTTCTGGTCGAGCAGATTGAAGCCTCGTTCCAGCTCATGGAAATCCGCGCGGCGTTGGGGCTGCGGTTCGTCGGCTTCAACACCGGCCGCTGGGATTACATCAACAGCGTCGCCGATGCGATGGCATGGGATCCGGGGTTTATCCACCCAAACATCGATGCGGTGGCCATGACGTACGGCTACATGCGCAACTACGAGGATCGCGTGCGGCGGGCGACCAACACGCCTGACGAAAAGGGCCAATTCGCGCTCTGGCAGGGCGGCATGGAGCCGAATATCCCAGTCGGATCAGAAGCGGGCGTCTCGGCGAGCATGGCCAAGGCAACAGCCGGAGCCGAGAGAGAGCAGCGGGAGGGGGCCAGCGGCAAGTGGGTAGCGCACTGGAAGATGGTGCACATTATTCGCCCGGTGTGGGGCCAGGCCGGGGAGGCGAACCAGGCCGGACGGTCGTTCCCGGCGCTGACTTACACCGGTGCCGACGCCGATGGACTCACACTCCTCGAGCCGGCTCCGCGGACGATTCGCGGCGCGAGAGATCTGCTCAGCGTGGCTATTCAATACGGCAACGCGTTCGAGCAAGGGTTCCAAGCAGCAGCGTTGAAGCCTGCGGATTTCTTTGGCAATGACGACGTTCTGTATTTGATGGAAGACATGGCGACCGGCGAGATTCGGCTGAGCATCCTATGGGAGTGGTTGCACAAGACAGCGACGCTAACGGCGGATGACCCCGAGACCGGTGCGAAAGAAGGCGATCCTTTCACCGACAAGCTGTTTGCTCGGCTCCTCGCGGAAGAGTACGAGAAGCTTCAGCAAGCTGGGGACGTGGATGTGCACGACGACTCGAAAGCCACGACCCTACCGGTCGCGAAGGTGATTGCCGACAAGTATGTGAGGTTCGCCAAGAAAGCCCCTTGGATGGTCGATTTTCTCAACATCAACCTCACCGTCGAGCAGGAGGCGACGGCTGAGCAACGGACACGCGAGTTCCTAGACCAGTTCGCCAACGAGGGCGTACGAATTACGAAGAATCTGGATTTCGCCTAGCGCAGCATCCGAACACCCTGCGATAAGGAGTGTCATCCCGTTGCCCAACGGACGAGTCCCAATGGTTCCACGATCGCTTTGCGTCATCGTTGGCGCTCTCGCGGCGTCAGCGAAAATCGTTTAGTGTCCAAAGGTCGGCCTAAGCCCGCCGGCGAGGAAACGAAGCCCGAGATCTTCGCGGACGCGTTGCTCGATCCGCCGTGACGAGGTGAGCCCCAAGGCATAGGCGTAGAGCCACATCTAAGTGACGACTTGGTGCTAACTCATTGTGATTCAGCTTGCTATCTCGATGCAGGCTCGATTGCAATTTTCTTGCAGTTTGGGCTTCGGAATACGTTTTTCAGTCCTCATGTCGGGTTTCACAGTGATACCGCGCTTCAACTAGCGAGGGAGAAGACGATGGCCGATCAAAGGACCTTCAATACTGGTTCCCTGCAGAGTCGCGCTACCATCCACCGTCGCGAATGGCTTGTTTCGCCGCCCAATTCGGT
>Ga0315336_1006666_pt1 | contig 11646 bp, 8 predicted proteins | sample ASW5metaG_FD_204512 | JGI IMG/M metagenome (GOLD analysis project Ga0315336, IMG submission 204512) | Ammonia-oxidizing marine archaeal communities from Monterey Bay, California, United States - ASW #5 | ecosystem: Environmental > Aquatic > Marine > Intertidal zone | place: USA: California...
CTGACCGAATGGCTGGGGCCAAGTCCGTGGTCGGATCGGATGCTCGAACTGCTCGACGGCATCCTCGGCCATGCCGATCAAGAGACGCCGGTGGGGTTGTTACCCGCCACCGATCACGAGGTCTGTGGTGAACTGATGCAGAGCCTCGCGCGTGCCTATTGGATGACGCGCAATGAACGCTACCGCGGTCTGACCTTCCGCATTGCCGGTTACTTTTTCAACCACCACTTGCCGACTGAGGAAGACCGCCTCCAACTGGACGACCATGGCTGTGAGGTGATCGGTGGGCTGTCGGAAGCCTATTTTCTGGCGGCGCACGTCGACCCCGCTCGCCGGGAAGCCTGGCGCCCCCGAATTCATCAGATACTTGACCGTGTCCTGGAGGTCGGCCGCGACGAATTCGGCTTTTTCTACGACGTTGTCAATCCGAAAACGGGGAAGATTCTTCGTGGGACGCTGACCGACAACTGGGGCTACAACTACAATGCGTTTCTAACGGTCGCGGAGTTGGACGACGTAGATGAGTATCGTCAGGCGGTTGCGTTCGTGCTTTCCAATTTACCCAAGCGAAAGGACTATCAATGGGAGAACGGGGGGGCAGATGGCTACGCCGATGCGATCGAGGGGGGACTGAATTTGCTCAATCGGATGCCGACCGAGGTCGGTTTTGATTGGGTCGATCATTCTGCACGGATCATGCTCAAGAAACAGCGCAACGACGGGATCATCGAGGGTTGGCACGGCGACGGTAACTACGCACGGACCGCGTTGATGTACGCACTCTGGAAGACCAAAGGCACCTCGATCAGGCCGTGGCGGGCCGATGTTGTCTTTGGAGCCGAGCAGAGCAATGACGGCACGCTCCACATCGTGCTCCGCGCCGACTGGCCGTGGAAAGGCAAGCTGATCTGTGATATTCCCCGGCACGAGTGTTATTTGCACCTGCCCGACGACTATCCCCGGCTGAACCAATTTCCCGAATGGTTTGCCGTTGACCCGAACGCCGCTTACCGCGTTGAGATCAACGGGCGCGTAGCCGAACAGAATGTTTCGGGCACGCTCCTGCACACGGGATTTCCGGTCCAAGCCGAACGCGATCAATGGCTGCACATCTCAATTCGCCGGGTCGCCCATTGACGATCACCAGACAGGGCAGTGTGGTATTCTCGTTGGCAGGAATGCGGTGGGCGTCGAGCTGTAACGGCACCACGGATCCGCGAAGAGTCGGCGACTTCAGCCCCGGCGAATCGAAAGGCATCGAATGCGGCAGGTGAGCAGACCATAATGCCGGACTCAGCCAGCATGGCAAACGCTGTCTCGGCGACCGTACGGACGTCACCTTCGGAAAGAGGCTGGTACGGTAACGCGGGAGTTCATGATACGATTTCCGCTTTGAGCGCTTGAATGAATTCGTGTGTCGCGCCGCAGCAACCGCCTATGAAACTCGCTCCGGCCTGCAGCAGTGCGGGTGCATATTGCGCGAACTCGCGCGGCGAGGTGCGGTAAACAACCTGATCGTCGACTATTTCGGGTGTGCCCGCGTTCGGTTTGACCCAAATCGGGCACTCCGTGGCGTCGTGAAGTCTCTGACAGATCGTCGTGTAGCCGGCGATGCCCTGACCGCAGTTGGCGCCGATCACGTCGGCGCCGGACGCCGTCAGCTCTTTGGCAGCTTCTTCGGGAGTAACCCCCATCATTGTGCGATCCTTCTCCTGGCCCGAGTCAAACACCATACAGGCGACCGTGGGAAGTTCGGTGTTCTTTGCAGCGGCCAATGCCAGTTTCGCTTCGGCCAGATCGGACATCGTCTCAATCACCAAGCCGTCAACACCACCGTCGGTCAACGCCCGCACCTGCTCGTCAAACGCGGCTTGAAGTTCCTCTTCACTGATGTCACCAGCAAATAGCATTTTTCCGCTGGGACCGATGCTGCCGAAAACGTACGTTTCAGCACCAGCCGCACGACGGGAAATTTCGGCGCCTGCCCTGTTGATCGCTTCGGTCTTGTCGGCCAAACCGAAGCCGGCCAGCGCCGGACCGTTCGCTCGGAAGGTGTTCGTCAAGATAATCTGACTGCCGGCCGCAACGTACACCCGGGGGACTTCTTCCACGCGATCCGGATGTGACAGATTCCATTCATCGGGACAGTCGCCGTCTGAGAGTCCGCGGATCTGCAATTGTGTTCCCCACGCTCCATCCGTGACTACGGGGCCATCATTCAGTAGTCGTTCAATGAGTGCGTGCATAAAACCGTCAACCCTCTGGAGAACTTACGAGCATCCCCACTTGGATTGTCCTATAATGGAGGCAACTCTGCTGCCGAAAAACAGAAGCATGCGGAGAATGGCATGGCGAAAGAGACGATATCCGGTGGCGCATCGAGCATTATGCCTGACATGCGTCCTCGTTTTCTCGATCACGTGACTGCTCCGGTCGACCGCGCGGAAGTCCTGCGTTATCTCGGCTACCCCGTCGATGCCGCTCCGAATCGCGAGCTTCGGGAGTTGCTGGACCACTGGATCGCTGAGGCGGAAGAACGCGCGCTGCCGCGGGCAGTCTTTGCGGGGTTCCCAATTGCCAAGATCGGCAAGCAATGCCTGCATCTGAAAACGACTTGCGGCGCGGCCAAATTCCACGGCGCCATTGGGGAGTTCTTGGGGATGGCGCGGCAGATTGTGGCGTTCATTGCCACCGCCGGCCCGAAAGTGGAACTTCTGGCAAGCCAGTTGATGCGTAAAGGCGAACACCTCGACGCTCTGATCGTCAGTGCGGTGGGCTCCGAACGCGCCGAAGCCGCCGAGATAGCTGTCATCGAACAGTTGCGCGACCAAAGTCGTGTCACCGGTCTGGTTCCGACACTTCCTTACAGTCCCGGCTACTGTGGGATTGCGTTGAGCGAACAAATTACGCTGTTTGAACTGTTCGAGAGCAATACTGTGGGCGTCAGTCTGACGGCTGATTGTCTGATGAAGCCGTTGAAATCGGTGTCTGGATTGATCGGGCTCGGGCTGTCGGAGGACGTCCAGCAGTACGGCTCGCCATGCGATCGTTGCGAGCTGCAGAACTGCAATATGCGGAGGTCGTCGGCCAAATAGCAAGCCTGCACTCGTCGGAAATGACCCTAGGATGTTTACTTGTGAATTCGCTGCGATCGGGCAATAGTGAGAAACTGGAGTTGTCATCGGCAGGCCGCCGCATTCCGGATGTCGTTGACAGAGCTACTGCTTCGGAGTTACCGTAAGGCATTAAACTAAACTTTGCTTGTACAGTTTTGTTTGCCTCGCGGCAAGCGTGGCTCGAAAAGGACCTGCCGATCATGGCTCTTGGACAGCTTTATTCTCAACGTTCCGGCTACGCGATCCATGCTTTGTGCTATATGGCCAAGAAATCGGCCGGCGAGTTGACTACTCTGCCGGAATTGGCGGAGTGGCTGAAATCGATGTGGCCTGCCACATCCGAAACATATCTCTCCAACGTGATCCAGCGCCTGGCCCGCGGTGGTGTGCTCCGGAGCCACCGGGGAATTGCGGGGGGGTACTCGCTGGCGCGAAGCACAAAGGAGATTACGCTTCGGGACGTAATCGAACTGCTAGATGGTGTTGCTCTGGACCGTTGCGGCTTGTCGCTGGAAGGCGAATGCCCGGTTGAAGGCTTCTGCCGCATTCAACGCAAGCTGCGGCGGATCGAAGAGGACTACCTGCGTTCGCTGGAACGGCTCAGCATCGCTGAACTGGCTAGAGATCTCACCGTAAAGCTGCCCAAGAAAACGACCACATGATCTTCCTCAGATCGAGCGAATGCACTCATGAGTATTAGCGACTATACAAAAGCCGACTTCGGCCGCAGTCCTTTGATGTTCTATTACGAGGTGACCCGGGCATGTGACCTGGTGTGCAAACATTGTCGCGCTTCGGCACAAGACAATCCCCATCCGGGCGAACTCACCACGGAAAAGTCTAAGTCGCTGATCGACCAGTTGGCTACGTTCCCCCGGCGGCCAGTACTCGTAATCACCGGCGGCGATCCGCTAAAGCGGTCCGATCTTTTCGATCTGATCCGGCATGCTGTCACGGCTGGAATCCAAGTGGCGCTGACGCCTTCTGCCACCCCGTTGGCGACTTTTGAAGCACTTCGAGCTGTCAAGCAAGCCGGTGTCCGTCGGTTGGGGATCAGCTTGGACGCAGCCAACGCGACCACGCACGATGCGTTTCGAGGATGGCAGGGCAGTTTTGACCGAACGCTGCGGATGCTTGCCGATGCCCAACGGTTGGAGCTGCCGGTCCAGGTCAACACCACGATCACCCGCCGCAACTTGCACCAGATAGACGAGATGGCGGCGTTGCTGGCTACCGAAGAAATCGCGATGTGGTCTGTCTTTTTCTTAGTGCCTGTGGGACGCGGCGTGCAGGAAGAGCGGATTTCGCCGCAGGAATACGAACACGCGTTCGAACGGCTTTGGTATCATGCCCGTCATCTCCCGTTTGGCGTAAAAACGACCGAAGCACCGCACTACCGACGTTACGTACTGGAACACGACGGCAATCCGCTGGCCGGCCCGCAAGGCCAAGACAACGGTTCTCGAGCGCGCGGCCACCGGGCACCTTTGGGTGTCGGCGACGGTAAGGGTGTGATGTTTGTCAGCCACGCCGGAGAAATCTTTCCGGCAGGCTTTTTGCCAGTGACGTGTGGACGCTTCCCACGCGATTCCATCGTTGACGTGTATCAGAACCACCATTTGTTTCGCGCCCTTCGGGATCCCGACGGGTTCAAAGGGAAATGCGGCATCTGTGAATACCGTTACGTATGCGGAGGTAGCCGTTCTCGAGCCTACGGCGTCACTGGTGATCTCTTGGAAGCCGAACCCGACTGTCTCCACATACCAAGCCAGAATGCGGAGCTAGTTGTCTAGGCGGCGCTACCGGTTACGCAGAACGGATTGAGGAGATGGGAGACTTCGCGCTCACCGCAGCACAACAGAAGGCAGGCAGAGAGCGGCCGCGGATCGCGGTCATCGGTGGCGGCATTACGGGATTGGCTGCCGCCCATCGCCTCGTTGAGCTAGACCCCTCATTAGATGTCACACTGTTCGAGGCCGGCAGTTGCCTGGGTGGCGTGTTGCAGACCGTACGCAACGAGGGCTTTCTCGTGGAGTGCGGCGCCGACAACTTCATCACCAACGTCCCCTGGGCGCTCGACCTGTGCCGTCGCATCGGCATCGAAGACCAGTTGCTGGAAACCGACAGTCGGTGGCGGCGAGCGTTTGTCGTCCACAAAGGGCGGCTACGAAAAATCCCCGATGGCTTCTTGATTATGGCGCCCAGTCGAATTTGGCCAGTGCTGACCACGCCAGTTCTGAGTCTGCGAGGCAAGCTGCGGCTGGTCCGCGAATGCTTTGTACCTCCCGGATCGACAGAGAGCGACGAAAGCTTCGCCTCGTTTGCCACCCGTCGATTTGGCCACGAAACCTACCAGCGGCTCATCCAACCATTAGTCGGAGGCATCTACACGGCGGATCCCGAAAAGCTTAGCGTCCAAGCCACCATGCCCCGATTCGCCAAAATGGAGCGGGATCACGGCAGTCTCATTCGCGCGTCCTGGCGACAGGCGGCTGCACGACGACAAGCAGACCAGTCGAGCAGCGGTGCTCGCTACAGCATGTTTATGACGCCGCGCAACGGCTTGTCGAGCCTTGTCGAGGCTGTCGCCGCACGCCTCCCCAAAGGTGCGCTGCGAGTCAATTCTCCTGTGGAGCGAATCGTTCGAAAGCCGGGCGGTGGATGGGCCCTGTCGATTGCCGGCCCCTTCCCGCAATCGTGCGAGGTCGATGCCCTGATCGTTGCGACACCGGCCTATCGCGCGGCGGACCTGTTGGCTGACGTCGATTCTGAACTCTCGTCACAGCTTGGCCAGATATCGCATGCCGATTGCGCAGTCATTTCGCTTGGCTACCGGCGGGATCAGATCGCACATCAGCTTGATGGGTTCGGCTTCGTGGTCCCACATATCGAGGGTCGCAAGATTCTCTCGGGTAGTTTCTCGAGCGTTAAGTATCCCGGACGAGCACCGGATGACTGCGTGTTGGTGCGCGTTTTTATCGGCGGTGCGTGTCAGTCGGAACTGGTGAAGCTCGGCGAAAGTCAGCTGGTGGCCACTGCCACACAGGAATTGGGGCAGTTGTTGGGAATCCGCGATCAACCGGTGTTTCAGCACGTCAGCCGATGGTCGCCGGCGATGCCGCAATATCACGTGGGACATTGTGAGCTGATCGGCCGGATTGAATCACGGGCTTCGGCTCTGCCGCACCTCGGTCTGGCCGGAAACGCGTATCATGGCGTTGGCATTCCTCACTGCATTCACAGTGGCGAGCAAGTTGCCGAACGGATTGCCGCGGAACTGAACGTGAAGGTGCCTTCCTCGAGTTGATCGCGGTTGCTCAACCTCGACTCGGACGTCTTCAAATAGAAGCGCCTGCCAACGATCGCTCTTGGATATTCATCCGTTCTGTTTTCCGAAGCGATCGGATCCAAGCAGTCGCTGGAGAGGCTGCTTCGCCATGGTAGGTTGAGGTGCGCCGCAGACCGTCACGGAATCCAAGCTGGAAGAACTCCGCGCGGCAGGCATTACCCGTGTGAGTCTGGGAGTGCAACAACTCGACGACGCAGTTCTTGAACGGAACGGGCGTATCCACCTCGTACGAGACATAGAGCGCGCTTACACGGCAATTCGTCGATTCCGGTGTTGACCCGGAGGATAAACAGGATAAAATGATCTACATATCCACCCTAATGGTACGGTCAAGTTTTCGTTGATCATCAGGACCTTCAGCGCTTGGCTTTCCTTCGAAGACAGGCCTAACAAGCTGGATTCGTGCCATCCCACCGTGCGGCTGCCTGCATGTCGGTAGTCAACGCTTTCCGTCCATCCAAGGCATGTTATGAGTCGGAGTCTGATGCGCTTTGCCCTGATGCTTTGCATGTTCTCGGTGGGAGCCTTTGCCTTCGGCGAAGAGCCCGGCAATGGTGATTCCAACGCGGCAAGCGGAAAGGATCTGTTTGAAAAACAGATTTTGCCCGTGTTGGTTAAGAACTGTTACGAATGTCACTCGAAGGAGAGTGAGACCATCGAAGGCGGGCTTGAATTGGATTCACCCGCGGGCTTGTTACGAGGCGGCGATTCCGGTCCGATGTACGAGCCACATCAATCGGACCAGAGCCAATTGCTGCGCGTGCTTCGTCATGCGGATGATGCTTCGGGAATGCCGCCGGATGAGAAGCTATCGGACGAAGTAATCGCGGCATTCGCGCATTGGATTCGCCTTGGAGCGCCGGACTCGCGCAAAGATACCGGGCCGACAGCAAAGGCACAGCGTCTTAGCAAAGCGAAAAGCCATTGGTCGTTTGTCCCGCCCCAACCCGTAGAGCCTCCGGTCGTACACGATGACAACTGGGCTCGGGATCCGATGATCGACAACTTTGTGCTCGCTCAACTCGAAGAGCGAGGACTGCGGCCCGTTGCCGATGCGAATCGTCGGACGCTGGCGCGTCGTGTCTTTCATGATCTCATCGGGCTTCCTCCGTCGCCGCGACACGTGGATGCGTTTCTCGCCGACGAATCCCCCGCAGCGCTGGAAGCGCTCGTGGACGAACTGCTCGATTCGCCACAGTTCGGCGAACGCTGGGGACGTCATTGGTTGGATGTCGTCCGGTTCGCTGAGTCGAGCGGCATGGAGTTCAACTTTACTTATCCACACGCGTGGCCGTATCGCAACTACGTGATCGATTCGTTAAACGCGGACAAGCCGTACGACGTATTCTTGCGTGAACAAATCGCCGGTGACCTTTTACCGGGCGGCGACGACGAATCGCCGTCCGCCGCTGAAGCGCGGCGAGTTGCTCCGAGCATGCTGGCGTTTGGGCCAAAGCGTCACAACTCGTCCGGCATGGCGTTTCGCTTCGACATTGCCGACGATCAGATCGACGTGATCACGAAATCGACGCTGGCGTTGACCGTCTCTTGTGCGCGATGCCACGACCACAAATTTGACCCGATTCCAACGAAGGACTACTACGCGCTGGCGGGCATCTTTCTGAGCACCGAGCCACTTTATGGAACGATCAAGCAAAAATACAGTAACACTCCGACCGACCTGCTTCCGATCGGCCAAGACGCTCAAGCCATGCACGACGCGGCCGAGAAATACGAAACCAAGATCTCGGATGCGGAAAAGTCCCTAGCCGATAAACAGGACGAACTGAACAAGGCCGTCGAAACAGAAAAGTTGGCTGCCAAAGAAAAGGACAGCGCGGATGAGCTGCTAGCGGCGACCGCTGATCGAGAGTCGGCCACGAAGGCCGAAGGCGACTCGGCCGAGAGCGATTTGGCAGTGTCCGCCGCGCCCGAACAGGACGCGAGACGCCGACTCGAACAAGCAGTTGCGGAGTTGACCGATGCCAGCGCGCGCGTCGCAGCCTTGAAGGCCGAAATCGAAAGTCTGGAGGCAGGTGCAAAAGAAATTACAGAGAACCGGCCACCGAGACCTCGGTACGCAATGAGTGTACGCGACCGCGAGAAACCGTCCGATACCAAGCTCGCCGTACGTGGCGATTTCCGCAGCCTTGGTGAGGTCGTTCCTCGCGGCTTCCTGACTGTCGTGAATGTTCCGAATGTCGCACCAATCGATCCAGCCCACAGCGGTCGACGTGAACTGGCCATGTGGATCACCAGCCCAGATAATCCGCTCGCTGCTCGCGTGATGGTGAATCGCATCTGGCATCACCTTTTCGGTCGAGGCATCGTGCCGACCGTCGACAATTTCGGCGTGATCGGCATACCACCGACTCACCCACAGCTTCTGGACACGCTGGCACTGCGATTCATCGACAAGGGTTGGTCGGTCAAGCAGATGGTGCGGGCGATCATGCTCAGCCGAACTTACCGACTGAGTTCTCACATCGAAGAGCAGAATATGGCGATCGATCCAGACAATCAGCTGCTTTGGCGCGCCACTCCTCGACGGCTCTCGGCTGAGGCCATTCGCGATGCAATCCTCACGGTCAGCGGAGAGCTCGATCTGCGTCGACCGGACGAGTCTACGGTGGCCGCGCTGGGTGACAAGTTGGTTCGCGGCATTCCCACCGAGAAGATCCAACCTCCGAGCAATCATCGCAGTGTCTATCTACCGGTTGTTCGCGACTATGTTCCGGAGTTGTTCGATCTGTTCGACTTTCCGTCGCCTAGCCTCGTCAGCGGACGGCGCGCCGTCACCAACGTGCCATCGCAGGCGCTCTACCTGCGGAATTCGACATTCGTTGCTGAGCAGGCCCAGTGTGCAGCTGAACGCCTTCTGGCATCCGAGGAAACAACTGGCGATACAGGGCGAGTGGCATTGGCGACGCGGTGGGCCTTGGGACGAGAGCCATCCGATGCGGAAACAACCGCCGCGTTGCGATTGATGGATGAGATCAAGCAAGCCGAAACAAGCGATTCGAAGGAATCGCAGGCGAATGACGACACATCGGCAAGTATCACGGCATGGTCGGCGTGGTTCCTTACTCTCTTCACAACGGCTGAGTTCCGATATCTGGTGGATGTTGATACGTGATCGTTCCACGCTCGTTATCGGGAGTCGCCCGAGGCCCATGGCATCCAAGAAAACGAAGTTATCGACGTTGGAGCCCACCTACGATGACAATCGATTCGTCGAAACAGTCTCTTTCGCGTCGTGAATGGCTCAAGTCTGCCTCGTGTGGTCTCGGATCATTGACGATTACTGGCTTGGCTTCCGATCGAGCACCCGCCAGTTTGCTTTCGACACGGCCGCCCCATTTCGCGCCCAAAGCGAAGCGAGTGATCTTCTTGTTCATGGCAGGCGGGCCATCGCAATTTGAGTCCTTCGACCACAAGCCGGCGTTGAGTGCCAGCGGCGGCAAGAAGGGATTGAAGAAGGGAAAGCTGCTCGCCCCTCTGGCGAATTTCGCACAACATGGCGAAAGCGGGATGTGGATCTCGGATGCGTTTCCGCATCTTGCCAGCCAGACCGACCAATTGTGCATGCTCAATGCGATGACAGCCCCCAGCCGGGCTCATCCCATTGCCGTGCCAATGCTGCACACGGGCGAGTTTCAGTTCGTGCGCCCCTCTTTTGGCTCGTGGATTCTCTACGGTCTGGGAACCGAGAATCAAGACTTGCCGGGCTTCTTCACTATCAAGCCGACTCGTACTTTTGGTGGCCCGGCAAACTACGGCAGCGCGTTTCTGCCAAGCACATTCCAGGCAACGCGACTGGGCTGGGAGGGGCAGCCTGTCAAGAATGCTTCGATCAGCAATCTGATCTCCCAGCATGGCCTGCCTCCAAACGTTGCGCGTCGATCGCTGGAGTTGGCTCAAAAGATGAACGAGCGACTGTTGCAGCAGACCAAGGACGTGCGCGGTGTGATCGATTCACTGGAACTCAGCGATCGGATGCAGTCCGCGGTTCCCCAAGTGCTGGACATCAACCAGGAGTCGAAGGGGACGCTGGCTGCTTATGGTATCGACACCGGTCGCACCGATGATTTCGGCCGACAATGCCTGTTGGCCCGACGGCTCGTCGAATCCGGTGTTCGGTTCGTCGAAGTCAGCTCAACTGGCTGGGATCATCACAGCAGCCTCGACAAGTTCAAGAAGAAGGCCGAGGAGGTCGACAAACCGATTGCCGCGCTGCTGGCTGATCTGAAGCAACGTGGCCTACTGGAAGATACGCTGGTGCTGTGGATGGGCGAGTTTGGTCGAACGCCGGAAACACAGGTTTTGGAAGGAAAGGAGACGATCGGACGCGATCACAACGCCGAGGGTTTCACGGCGTGGTTGGCCGGCGGAAGTGTTCACGGCGGGTTGACTCATGGCACGACCGACGAACTCGGATACAAGGCGGTCGATGGCGAAGTTCATCTTCACGATCTCCACGCGACGATGCTGCACTTGCTCGGACTCGATCATACGAAGCTGGTCTACCGCTACGGCGGACGCGACTTCCGGCTTACGAACATCCATGGCAAGGTGGTGGATGAGATAATTGCATAGAGAGACACGCGGCTGCTCCGTCCACTCAGGTCGGCTTGGCGCTTGCGATAGCGCCCGAATGCCGCACGCTCACAGGCACGACGACCAAGGGCAATTCGGACCATCTTGGACGAGACCGACATGATGACTCACAAGTTCCGTTTCCCAACGACCCAATCGTTCTGGATGAGTTGCTGGCTGCTTCTACTGGCAGCGACGACGCTGGCCCAAGAGGAATCAGTGTTGCCTGCTGACGATTCACGAGAACTTCCCGGGCCAGTCTCGCGGCGGGTTGACTTCGTCAAGGACGTTCAACCGATCTTTCAGGCCAAGTGTCTGTCGTGCCACGGCGCGGAAGAGGATGAAGGTGGATTCCGGCTGGATGCCGGAGCCTCCGCTCTCGATGGGGGCGATTCGGGCAAGGCAATCGTGCCCGGAAGTAGTGGCGAAAGTTCGCTGATCCTGCGCGTTGCCGGTGTTGGCGATGATGACCTCATGCCGCCCGAGGATGAAGGGACACCACTGACCGACGATGAAGTAGCGGTCGTGCGGGCGTGGATTGATCAGGGCGCAAACTGGCCGAAAAGTGCGGATGCCGATCAGGTT
>Ga0315336_1006667_pt1 | contig 11641 bp, 18 predicted proteins | sample ASW5metaG_FD_204512 | JGI IMG/M metagenome (GOLD analysis project Ga0315336, IMG submission 204512) | Ammonia-oxidizing marine archaeal communities from Monterey Bay, California, United States - ASW #5 | ecosystem: Environmental > Aquatic > Marine > Intertidal zone | place: USA: California...
ATCTTGGCATGAGTAGTAAGGATCCCAAATTGGAGGTCGAGCAATTTATTCGTGCGCTCGGCCCGATAGAAGAGGGTGACATGCTTCCTGTTTTAGATCTTGAAGCAGGCGTAAAAAAAGACGCTGATCACAACAGACAGTGGGCTTTAGAATTTCTCAAAGAATTTGAAAACGAAACAGGCTTAAGGTGTGTCATATACACAGCAAAATGGTATGTATATAGTTATCTTAAAAACGATGTTGGAGATCTAAAGGATTATCCTTTGTGGGTTGCCAACTACACTCGCGCCAAAGATAGAAGCAAACCAGACAGAAACGAGCCTAAAGATTTGTGTGGCTGGAAAAATTGGGCAGCTTGGCAATGGACAAGCAAGGGTGTGATTGAAGGTTTCGGACGAACAGGAATTCGACATGTCGATAGAAATTGGCTTTGCGGTGGACCTGCAGGCTTGAAGGAGATGCAAGTTTGCCAAAGTCACTAGAAGGAGAAAGGGAAAATAGTATGGCCGAACAAGATGCTATTAATCGGCCACGCCATTATAATATAAATTCAGCAGGAGAACAAGCTATTGAAACTTATGATTATATTGACTCATGGAAAATGGGATATGCAGAAGGAAACATTATAAAATATGTTTCAAGACACAAATATAAAGGGAAGGCCCTACAGGATTTGAAAAAAGCTCGTTGGTATCTAGATCGCCTTATTCTCGAACTGGAAGCAAAGGAAGACCAATGAAATTAGGAGACTTGATTAAACACAAAAGAGCTAGTGTCATTGGTGTCGTTATAAACATTTTTGCAACCAACGATAAACGGTTTGCCACGGTGTTTTTTTCCAATAGCCCAAAGCCTGCAACGGCACCACTAACTATTTTAGAAGATAACTGGGAGGTTATAAGTGATCGCTAAAAATGAAGCTTTAACATACGATGATGTGCTTTTGGTTCCCCAATATTCTGATATTAAAAGCAGAAAGGAAATCGACATTAGTAATGACTTAGAAGAAGTCATGCGCTTAAAAATTCCCATTATCTCTGCACCAATGGACACAGTAACTGAAGCCGAAATGGCTGTGGCTCTCGGCCGACTAGGGGGTTTAGGAATTATTCACCGCTATAGCTCTATTAAAAATCAGTGTAAGCTGGTTGCAAAAGCGTGGGAAGAACTAAGTTTAGACCCCAACCCGCGCGTTGGCGCAGCTATAGGGATAACAGCTGATTATTTAGAGCGCGCCATACAGTTGGCGCACAGCGGCGCAAAGGTATTGTGTGTCGACGTTGCGCATGGCCACCACTCTTTGGTGGAAAGAGCAATTAAAACCATCAAGGAGGCGCTCAACGGCAGCGTACACATCATGGCAGGCAACGTTGCGACTCTAGAAGCCTTTAATAGTCTCTCAGACTGGGGCGCCGACAGCGTTCGGTGTAATATCGGAGGAGGTTCGATATGTTCAACGAGAATTCAAACGGGCCATGGTGTACCGGGCCTGCATACGATATTAGAGTGCGCGAAAACTGACCGGCCAGCTAAAATTATTGCTGATGGCGGCATAAGAACATCTGGTGATATATGTAAAGCACTCGCTGCCGGTGCAGATTTTGTTATGTTGGGGTCATTGTTAGCGGGTACCGCCCAGTCGCCGGGAGAGCAAGTTACCGTAGCTTCGGGAGAAAAATTTAAAGTTTATCGGGGCATGGCTAGCAAAGAAGCACAGTTTGACTGGCGTGGAAAATTTTCCTCTAATGAGGGAATTTCTACCACTATCCCTTTTAAAGGAAATGTAGATAATGTGATAAAGGATTTGGCTAACGGTATATGTTCAGGGCTTTCATATTCAGGATGTCGAACAATTTCAGAATTTCAAGCAAAAGCACAATTTATCAAACAAACGGTTGCAGGCTTGAAAGAGTCAAATACACACATATTGTATAAATGAAGAAAAAGAAAGATCGACCCGTTGGCGCAAAAAATATTATATTTCCTTCGATGGAAGAATTGCATGCTAATTTAATTATTAAATTAAACTTTGACGATATAACAAAATTTTTCTTTTTTAACGAATATATAAAAGCTTATCTAAATGAAGATAAAGACCTGATGCCTTTTATACAAAAGATAAAAGAAAGCAGCATGCTGGCGAGAAAATTTCGTACCAAGAAGGCGCAACAAGTTCGACAAAAAGAAAAAGAGATAACACAAAAGTTTAGACTTGATTTGAGAGACATTGAAGACATATTTGATTTAATTGAAGAGGAGAAAACATGAAAGAATGTGCAAAAAATTGTATGATTGAAAATAAAAATTGCAGACGTAAAAGCTGCCGAATGTGGATTAACTATCGAGATGACATGAACTGTACTTTAATCGCTATAAAGAAAAACGGGAACATGACTCTCCATGAGGTGGGAGAAAGATTAAACATGTCTTTCGTAAGGGTGAAACAAATTCAAGACTATACTATAAGTAAAATGCAAAAAAAGAGAATTTATGCAAAAGATTAACTAATTACTTAAGATTAGAGTAATAGACCCACCCATGGGTACCCAAAGGAGATAACTAATGAGTAAAAAAACATTACTTGAAGAAGGAACCATTCGTCGGTTTATGAAATTAGCCGGTACACAACCGCTTTCTAACACGTTTGTGGAAAATTCGCTCACCGACGCTGCGGACTATAAAGATGATGACGGGCCCGTCGAAGAAGGTCTTTTTATGGAAGACGACATTGAAGGCGCTCTCAATTCAGTTTTAGAGGAAGCAGACGAAGATGAGCTTGAAGCGGACGAGGCAGCTCTTGACGCCGATGAAGACGATTTAGAGGGCGAACTTGACGCAGACGAAGAAGCGTGGGATGCCGACGAGGCTGAGCTTGACATCGGCGGCGAAGAAGAACTTGACATCGGTGGCGAAGAAGAGGGCCTTGACGATGCAGTGGAACAAATTAGAGCCCTTGTTTCCGATGCAGTTTCCGATGCTTTTGAAAGTGCTATTGAAGCAGGCGAACTCCAAGTTACGGTTGGAGAGCCAGCTGAAGAAATTGACGCTGCTGAGTTTGAGGGCGGCCCTGAAGATGAAGGTGACGAGCTTGCAGTAACAGACGTCGATGTGGATGTAGAAGAAGAACCACCTGCTGATGAGATGGTTGCTGAAATCGCGCGCCGCGTTGCGAAACGCCTTCTCCGACGATAGATTTAAATTTCAAAATACACTAAAACGAGGTGTTTATGGTAGAGTTTTTATGGTTTCTCATGGGTGCACTTCTTTGTCAACTTTTCACAAAAATTTTAAACAATGTGGATATATATTATAGAGCAACAATAGATGCACACTTGTCTCATATTAAAGAACACGGCGCGTCTATAAAAAATAAAGGGTGCCCATGAAATATAATGCAGATGATGAAGAAATAAAAGAAAAAGAAAAAGAAAAAACTCCTATATTTATTTTAGACTCTGGTGGCGGCCCACGCGAATCTAAAATAAGAACCATCACTTTGTTTGGCACGCTAGATGAAGAGAGATCCGACAATATATGTTATGGCCTCTTGGCCTTAAAAGAAGTAGAAAAAGAAATCATATATGAGGAGCCGACCGATATTGATTCGGCTGTAAAAGAAATAAATTACAAACCAATTGATTTTTTAATCTCTACGTTTGGTGGCGATGCGATGGCCATGTTTACAATATATGATTTAATGAGATACGTCAGAAATGAATGCGACATTAAAACTTTTGCGTTGGGAAAAGTAATGTCGGCTGGCGTCCTGCTATTGGCAGCGGGAACGAAGGGGCAGCGAAAAATAGCAAAAAATTGCAGAATCATGCTGCATTCGATCAGTTCGGCTCACTATGGAAGTATCCATAATTTAGAAAACGAAATAAAAGAAACAAGATGGCTACAATCTCAATACATAAAAGCTTTAGCCGCTGAAACCAAACTGACTCAAAAAGAAGTTCGCGAAATTATGGATAAAGATATGGACCATTATATGGATGCAAAACAGGCAATTAAACATGGCATCGCAGACATTATCGTATAAAGAGGACTATTTATTTTATGAAGTTGGATGAAATCTTAAAAAGTTATTATACTCTTTCTGATGATGCTTTATATGAGAACTTTTTAACAGCTGTCGATACGCTCATGCATACTGCTGAACCAAAAGAATATTTAGCAGAAGATGAAGGTCTCCCCCAGACATACTCAAAAGAAGCTAAAAGTTTTGTACTTTCTTTGCCCAAGTTTTCCCCATCAGAAGCGTGGGGGGATCCCAACAGCGAAGCTCGCGATTTAATGGAGAAGTTTTTTAGACAAATTGGCGGCGGCGCTGACGTAACCAAAAAACTTAAATATCTTCAAAGACTTTCGGCCGCCATTCCTACAAAAGGAAGAGAAATTTCGTCGCCACGTCGGATCATTTCTACTTTAATTCTTTTAGAAAGCCTTTCTGCGTGTTTTAATTCATTTAACGATTCGGCAGCAGGGTTTGTTTTTGAGGGCTTTTTGGCGGCATTGTTGGGTGGCCACCAAGTAAGCGATCCAGAGGACGGTAGCTTACCTATTGAAGATATTGTGGCATTTTCTACGTATGGAAGCAGTCCGGATGTACCCATGAGCCTTAAAGCCCTTAAGCGCACTACTAATGTTAAAGGGAGTTATACCAATTTGGTTAATGCTCTTAATTCTTATCCTGAAATGAAATATATCATTGCTTTTAAAGACAAAGTGGGCGATGACGTAGGGGCTGTTGAAGTAGCCGAATTCACATTGAGCCGCACAAATTTGTTAGAGGTACTAGCAATCAATCTGGCTGGCCGCCGCTGTTTAGTGTTACCGGGTAAATCATTCCAACAGTCATATGACTTTTTAGCTACCACTGTAGATAACTGGGAAGTGTTTTATGCATATCTTCAGCGTACAGCAGGGTATGGGAAAACTCCGACAGTTCCGCTTCCAGATGAAGAGGAAGAGGTGTCGGTAACAGATATAGAGGCCGAAGAACCCGTTGAAGATATTCAACCGATTCCAGAATATAAACTTCCCCGCGCTGCACTTTCTATTTTAACTGAAGCTGCAGCCAAAGAGGGACGTGGCATGGGCTGGCATATATCTCCAACCGAGTTGCAGCGACTGGCGGGGGGAGTAGCATATGCCCATTTAGCTACGCTAGCGTTTAATAAGGAAAAACTATACAAAATAGCTGAACGATATATGAAGGTTTTGAATCCATTCGGGTATTATTTCAAGCCACTTCTGATTTATCTACAAATATTAATGGCTATTTTGCTACTCAAAAAAGGGGCACCGCTCTCAATAAAGGCAATGCCGCCATAAACAATGCTAAAGCAATTGAAAAAGAAATGACTGCACAAACCACCGATACCGACACTGAAACAGAACTTTCTGATGAAATTTAAATTTAACACTTGACAAATCTATTGTATTATTATATTATATATAAGAGGTATTGATGCGAAGCTATGATAATGGCGACTCTCTACGCGCTAAACTAAAAAGTGGAGTACAAACGTTATGTGAGAATGTTGCTTCTACTTTAGGTCCACGCGGCAGAACGGTTCTTTTACACCAACACGGTCATGAACCTTTTGTAACTAAAGACGGCGTAACGGTGGCAAGATTTGTGGACTTTAAAGATCCATTTTCAAACATGGCAGCGCAATTGGTTAAACAAGCTGCTGAAAAAACAAACCAAGAAGCTGGTGATGGTACTACAACAACTACAATTCTCACACACGCAATATATAATGAGACGCAAAAATATTTAGCCTCCGAAGTTCCCCCTTTGGATATAAAGAGAGGAATGGACAAAGCAGTTGAATTTTTAATACAAAAAATCAAAGAAAAAGCTATTCCCATTAAATCAATCGATGACATTCAGAACATCGCCACCGTTTCAGCTAACGGAGATAAGTCAATTGGAAAATTAATTGCAAAAGCTGTTGATATGATTGGTAAAGATGGAACAATCACTATCGAAGAAGCGCGGTCCTTAGAAACATCGCTAGAATTAGTAGAAGGTTTTCGTTTTGATTCTGGCTATTTAGCAGCTGCTTTTATCACAGATGAAAAGCGCGCTACCGTTAAATATGACAACCCTCTCATTTTGGTTACAGATGAAAAAATAGAAACAGTAGAGGAAATGATGCCAGCGTTAGAAATCGCAGCGCGCGAGTCACGCCCTTTTGTTCTAGTTGGAGAAAACATTGAGGGCCAAGCCTTAGCGGCGCTAATTATGAATACAACGCGCGGGACGTTACGCTGTGCTGGCATTAAAGCCCCTCGTTATGGAGAAGAGAGGCGCAGCATACTTAAAGATTTATGCTTGTCCATTGGCGCTACGCTGATATCGCGGGAAAATGGATTAAAATTGCGTGATGTTAAATTAACTCATTTTGGAGAAGCAAAACGTTTTGAGTCTAGCAAACGCTTAACCACTCTTGTGGGCGGCAACGGCAACATTGAGGAAGTGGAAAAACAAATTGAAAAGCTTAAAGCTATTCTTGCCGATACCGATGGCTTACAAGAGTGCGAGAAAATACAAGAGCGCATTAGTCGTTTAGCTTCTGGCGTTGCGATTATTCGTGTCGGCGCAGCAACAGAAGTCGAAATGACAGAAAAGAAACACCGCGTAGAAGATGCGCTAGAAGCCGTTAACGCTGCCCGATTGGAAGGTCTTCTGCCCGGCGGGGCAATTGCGTTAATTCAAATATGTAAAAAATATAAAAAAGAATTACATCAGTTAACAAATAATACAAATGAGAAAATTGGCATTAAAATAATTGAACAAAGTGTTCATGAACCTTTGAGACAAATGTGTTTAAATGCCGGTATTTCTTCTGATTTAATTATAGAAAAAGTTAAAACTGCGCGCTTTGGCAACGGGTATGATTTTTCTACTTTTAAGATGACAAACTTAGTTAGTGCTGGAATTGCAGATCCGGCAAAAGTGACGCGCTGCGCTCTACAAAACGCCACCAGCGTTGCCTCTACTTTAATTGCCACCAACTATGCAATAGTTGAAGATGGTACTAATTAAAAATGAAAGCACGAAGCCGGGAGGGTTATCAATGGACGTCGACGTGGCACTTACCGAAATAGGGGGCAAATTCGATATTGTGATGCAAAATATTGTAACTGTAAAAGAAAAACAAGAAGAAATGGCTACCGATATTGCTGAAATTAAAAAAGCAGTTTATCATCCGGACCAAGGCTTATATGCTCGAATTCGAGAACTAGAACAATGGAAGGAAGGCGCCTCGCGCCTGATTTGGATATTAATGACTGCTGTTGTTACTTTAGGGGTGGCCACTGCATATAAAATGATTTTTAGTTAAGAGGAAAAATGAAAGTATCTATATCGTATCGTGTCGACATGAAGGATGTATTAAGCACTGTTGAGAGCTTGACAAACACAGCACTACAAGAGGCCGAAGAGACTTTACAACACGCCACCACAGCATGTCAAAACATTAATGAAGACTCAATACAAAAAACAGTTAATAATATAAAAACGTTAAGAGAGAGTCTCATTTCTCTAGATACACAGTTAAATGATTACGTAAACATTTTGGTGGGATATCAAAACATTATTAATTCACCGCCTGCTCCCCCCACCACCGCGCCGGAGGCAGAGGATGCATAATTTTAATGTAGGAGATCTTGTATGGATTCCAGACACTACGTATGGCCGCGGCGAAGATGATTATAAGTATATGATCACTGGCGGCCCTAAAATTGGTATAATTGTCTCGCGCAATCAACAAGAAAATTTTATAAAGGCAGCCGTTAGCACTAAAAAGGGAATGAAAAGGTTTATTTTTTCAAATCTTGATGTGTTTAACATAGGAGAATAAAATGGTTAAATTAGTAGAAGTGGTCAAAGAGATAGCCAGCTATCGATTAAGGGAGGTTTTTATTAACCCTAAACATATAATTTCTTTAAGAGAAGATGATAATATGAAAAAAAAGCTAAACGAAGGAAAGCTTCCAAACGCTTTGGATGAAAGACAAAACTTTACAAAAGTAATATTAGATAAAGGCACCTCCGGACAAGAACTTATTGTAATAGGTGATCCTGTACAGATTGAAAAAAAGCTACGTAGTAATAAAAAAGAGGTGTTATATGGATAGAAAATATGCATTGTGGGTTAAAAACACCTGTCCTTATTGCACAAAGGCTGTAGCTTTATTAAACGACAAGAAAATAGATTATGTTGTGTGGGATGTAACAGACGCGTCCGATACGCGCATTAAGGCTTTAAAAGAAAGCACGGCCCATGAAACATTTCCAATATGTTATGAGTTTACAAGCATCGGACCTAAAAAGATTGGAGGGTTTGAAGAATTAGAAAGTCACCTAAATGGCTAAAAAAGAATATTTTTTAACTAAACAGGAATATTTTGATTATCTTTATTTGATTGACTATTCTCGCTACAATCTGATTGATTTAATAAAAGATAGTTTAAAAGACCCGGATTCTCTTGTATATCCTGAAAAACTATCTTTACTTTGTGAAGGTATAGGAATATTATATCACTTAGAACATTTCTTAGATACAATGATTAAAAAAGCAGAACTGGATGAAACTCAAAAAGCATGGACCATTGCACAAGAAGATGGACTAAGGTTTTTAATTCATTTTGAGGCATTTCTTCTTACGAAAGAATCATTATTAAAAAACAACTTAAGTTTTTCTTTACATTAAGTTGTTAATCTGACAAATATTTTCTTTATATAGGGTGCAATACTATTTATTTTATGCGCAAACTCTTTGAATCATTTCGCAATTATTCAATACTTATCGAAGAACAACTTCTCGTTGAAGGGCGAATTGATGACGTCAGAAAGAAATATCCTGAACTAGCAAAGCCAACAGTAGAGCTTGACGGTGAGAATCTTTTAGACGTTCTTATCCAAGCCGATCCATCTGGTAATCAAAAATACCTAATGGGCACAGCAAAAATTTTACATAACTCCATGGCGCTCGCCAAGGCAGACGGATATGAACCTTTTTGGGGAAAACAATGGCCAGTAAGCACAGATGAAGAGCCTATTGACACTGATACTCTTTTCTCGCCATGGGGTATAGCCACTAATATTGCGCGCGAACTAGAAAAGTTTCATAAATTGCAGACATTGATCGCGCCCGAAAAAAGAGATATTAATTCAATACAAAATTATTCTGAGTTTAGTAGCATTGTGGACACTGCTGCTCAAAAACAACAAGACAAAGAACGAAAAAAGGCTGCTAGCGAACGCGAAAGAACTCAAGCTGGCGAGGAGTCTACAATTGTTGCGGATAATGATCACTATACTATGATTCGACCTACAACAGCACACGCCTCATGTTATTATGGAAAGGGCACCAAGTGGTGTATTTCAGCTACACAGTCTAGTAATTACTTTGATGAGTATACTAAGGATAACAAAAGCTTTTACTTTGTTTTCTTTGCCAACATCTCCAATATCAACCCTTTTAAGAAGCTAGCCTTGGTAGTGGATATGGAGGGAAACTATGAGGAGGCTTTTAATGCGGAAGATGACAGTTTGTACCCGGGCCAAGTGGTCGATGCTATTATTCAGAACTTGTTACATGAAAAAGAAGACGCGGGAGCATTGATGGCTTACCGATGGTACGACAATGACCGATATGCCGATGAGCTATCTGACAAGGATAAGGCAGATTATGTTAAAAAGGTAAAGGAATTGGGGATAGCATGGGATGATGAACTCGCCACATCGGAGCATCTTTTTAAGGAAGAGGCAGAAAGAGCAAACGAGGCGATTCGCAACACAGCAGAGTTATTGTTCAGAGACATGAAAGCTGAAGCCGAAACAAATCATCAAGAAGACCCACCGGGCGCGACTGAAGAAGAATATAATGAAGTATTAGCCAAATATGAACCCGGCTTAAATAATATTTCTGTCTCAATGCAGATGCCTTATGACACTGGAGCCGGTCATCCTTATTGGGACGCTACTATGTATGTTGATATAGAAGATGTTGTTGAAAATAACAAGCAAAGATTAAAGTGGAAAAAAAGCGTAGAACAAATAGCAGAAGAGGAAGATGAACTAAGACAAGCTGTTGATCTTGCTCTTAATACCGTTGATATTTGGCCAGACAACTTAGAACAGGAATATAAAGAACCCTTTAGATACTATGTAACTCTAGATCCCGGCGCGGGATCACCGGATGAGCTTGAGTCATATATGGATAATATACAATATATGGATGAGGCGTTTACAAAAGGATTTGCAGAAGCGCTATTAGAAGAACTTGTAGACAGAGATTTGCTTGGCCGCGACACGCGAGAAGAAGAATATTGGCCAGACCCAGAAGAGAAAAAGAAGCAATTGGAGCTACCTTTACAGGAAAATAGAAAAATTATAATTAAACTAAAAGGAGTTGAAATATGAAAAACTTATTAATTGCAACATTCTTACTGTCTATAATGGCATGTGCCACTGTGCGCGCGCCCGTTGTGGATCCTTATTCTCACATATCAGTAGCCACGGTTAAAGAAGCTTGTGGGGCCGATGAGTACTGGAATGTAGGGGTGTTGGGGGTGTCGGGCCTTGTGATGCGCTTTGATAATTGTTTAAAAATTAAATTTCTTTTGGCAATTGCCATAGCCCCCGCAGACGCTTCTGATATTATTAAACACACTTCTATAGATTTGCTTGCCATGCATTATATGGAATACTTAAAACGTGAAAATGTTCAAAAAGAATACAACAGGGTTTATAGCATTAAAAAGATTAAAGAAGAAAAAGGCGACGAATGGATTACTTATTTCTTTGAAATTTCGTTTAAAGAAGTAGAATGTGATGGCGCTACATGCATCCCGAAAAAAATAAAAGAATGAAACTGCTATTTGAAAATTGGCGAAATTTCTTATTAAGGGGTGTAAATGAATTTAGAATATATTAAGCGCCGACAAAGACAGTGGGAAAAAGAAAAACAGCGCGCTGCTGAATTGGAAGCTAAAAAAGAAGCAGCACGAGTTGCTATAATAGAAGCCAAAGCTCGCGAGCAGGAAGAGATCGCTGCACGCAAAAAACTTCTTCTAGAGCAACAGGAAGCCGAACGCCTTAACCAGAAACGTATTCAAAGGGAAGAAAAAATAGCAGAACAAAAATGGGACAACCAGCTTGACACTTTATTAGCTCAGGTAGAAGAGGATCGCCTCCATCGAGAAAATAATAAGCTTGAAGAAATAAGGATTATAATCCAAAATCGTGAACCTTCTCTTCAAGAGCTTGATTGGGCTACTTGGTTATCCAACCCCCTTAATCAAGAACTGGCTGAATTAGATTTTGAGCACGCCATGGATATGTTTAAGCGCGACAACCTGATGGCAAAACGGCGCAAGAGAGCGGGTAGAAGGCCAAAAGTTCCACAAGTAGTAGACAATTATGCCTTAGCGTTCACTGGTGATACACCGGGAAATACGGCTACTTATCCATTGGCTGTAGGAGATGAAGATTATGTAATAACTACGTTTGACCCTCAAGCTTACAATCTCAATAATGGATTTACTATTTCTTTTTGGGTTAGACCAGACGAACTTGGCACACATATGTTTGCTTTAGGCAGAAGAGGCGTCAACACCA
>Ga0315336_1006668_pt1 | contig 11640 bp, 8 predicted proteins | sample ASW5metaG_FD_204512 | JGI IMG/M metagenome (GOLD analysis project Ga0315336, IMG submission 204512) | Ammonia-oxidizing marine archaeal communities from Monterey Bay, California, United States - ASW #5 | ecosystem: Environmental > Aquatic > Marine > Intertidal zone | place: USA: California...
TAGGTGAATCGATTATCTTTGAAGCGCACATTGACCGGAAACATGTTGGGTGATCGGGCGGCCCAGTATTCTGGGTCTCCTTGCCAGAGGTATTCGATCCCTGTCGGAATGTGTTTGATGCTTTGGAGTTCAGCACCCTTTTTTGCAAGAGTGACGGACAGCTCCTTGTTGTTAATGATCACAGTATGGTGGCTTCCAAAAAGTGAGTTGGTTGCAATTAGGCAAAGAGAAAAGATGAAAAACTTCATAGGTTTAATATTCTAAATGGATACAGTATTCGGTCAATGAGTTAACTACCATATTATTTCTTCTGTTTCTCTGGCAGAACTCGAGGACGGTGTCTTTGAGTATTTCTCTATCAAACGGTTTCGATAAAAACCCATCCATACAGGCTTTCCTGTCCTCGGGCATACTGTGGGCAGTTAAAGCGAGGATAGGTGTTCGAGGCCTTTTGTTTTCAATTTCGAAGGTTCTTATTTGTCTGGTTGCCTCGTGCCCGCTCATATATGGCATACCGACATCCATGAGAATACAATCGAATTTATGATTCCTTATACACTCTAATGCTTCCACTCCTGAAAACGCTTCCGAGGAATTTTGATTCGCTAACTTAAGGATGGTTTTAACCAGCAATTGATTGGCTGGGTTGTCGTCTACGATTAGAACATGGTATGGGTTGTTCGTGTCCTGATCTTTTGAAGCATTTGAAAATGAGATAAGGTCTCCTTGAGCTTCCTTCTCGGTATTAATTACTAAAGGTAATTGCACGGTGAAGCAGCTTCCCTCGTTTAAAGCACTTTCTACCTCAATACTTCCGTTTAAGCCTTCGACGGTGCGTTTGACGATCGCCAATCCCAATCCCACGCCCTCGTTCTGACGACTATTACTTTGATCCACTTGCTCGAATGGAGAGAAGATGGAGCTTAGTTTATCCTTTGGGATTCCAGTGCCCGTGTCGGTTATTTGGATACTAACTACTACCATAGAATCTGTTTTAGATACCAATTCGATGTTTAGGCTTACTTTTCCGGAATTAGTGAATTTTGTGGCATTGACCAGAAGGTTAGTGATGACCTTATGGATACAATTGCTGTCGCCGATGAATTTGTCTGGGATCCCTTGATCTACTCTGACCTCATAGGCCAGGCCTGTATCCAGTAGTCGTTTATGGGTCACATCTGTTATGTGTTTCACAACATTGCGGAGCGAAAACGGCTTCGCTTCAATTCCCAGGGCTCCTGATTCAATCTTGGAGAGATTGAGTAGCTCGTTGATTAAACCCAATTGATCTCGACCTGATTTTAGTACGAGTTTCAGGTAGTCTCTTTGTTGCTGGGAAAGGTTGGTATCCAACGTTAGTTGGGTCATGCCGATAATTGAATTGAGTGGGGTGCGAATCTCATGACTCATTACCGCCAAGAAATCGCTTTTGGCTTTGTTCGCTTTATCGGCGACTGTCTTTTGTTTTTCTAGTTCCTCCTTACTTTCTTCCAAGGTTTGCACCAAGCGAATGCGGTGCAGCTTTCCTTCAATCAATGGTTTTAACTTTTGATTGAATAGCCCAAAATCGCTCGACGTATCGACGACTAGAATGCTGTCAATTTTTCCATTCACCCAGAGTGGCATGAGATCAGACGAAAAGGATGTATGTGCAGGCTTCTTTTGCCGAAGAGTATCCACTAGCTCATCGAAACTTACGCCATTTTCTTCTGAAATGTCGTCTTCAATTACCATGGTCAAATTCCCTGTACGCCCTCTGAGTAATCCAAGACGCTCCGCCGGCTCATCCAACTGTAGTAAACTAATAAACTCGAAATAGGGAGATTTCTGGAGCGCCAATAACGATTGTCTTAAATTCTCAATAGACAATACAGGTTCAGGTCTGTTTCCCCAGTCGGAAAGATAACCATCTATCTCACGCTGAGTGACCCAGAAATACCGACCAAACTTTGTCATTTGTGTGCTGGCAAATGCATGGAGTAGTTGCGGAATCGGCAGGTTCAGTTTGCTAGGCTCATCTTTTAGATTCAGTAGCTTAAGACTGAGCTCGTGAGCATATGCAGCATCTAATCCATAGCTAATTGCCTTTTAAATGACTTCTCTTATAACGGAAACAGGTTCTTTCCGAGCCATCTGCTCCGCCCTGCTAAGTTGTTTAAGCTCCTTTCGTTTGGCTTCTGATAGTGAGGCACCGACGCACAGAATAAAATTTAGTGAACCACCATCTTTTGTAGCGGTGGCCTCAATAAGGGATTCGGAAAACTCTGGTCCAATTGTCGTTTGGCGTATTACGAGATGAGTCTTCACCTTTTCAATATCCGATTCTGTGTCTCGGCTTTCAATTCGGCGAATCAACTTTGAAACTGCTTGATATCCGTTGATATAAATAGGGTCGACTACCGTGCTTAATGGATGCTCAGCAAGTTCAATGAATTCTGGGAAATTTCCAAGGCCTACCACTGCTACGTCTTCTGGTACTCGTAAGCCTAAATGTTTCGCAGCATTGACTACTCCGTTTGCTGCCCGGTCGGAGCAACACATAACGGCGTCAACTTCTTTGCGCCTCCTAAGTAGGTTTGTTGCGGCGTCTCTTGTGATTTTATAATCATACGCGCCTTCTGTTACAAGGTTCTCATTAAGTTTCAGCCCGTTTTCAGCAATTGCGCTTTTGAATGCTTCAAATCGTTTAGCCGCCGTAATGTCAGATTTTCGACCTTTTATATACGCTATGTTAGTCCTCCCGAGTTCCTTAAAATGCTTGATTGCTTCAATGGTGCCCGCTTCGAAGTCTGAATTTATAGAAGGAAATAAACCATCTCTTGAATTCAGGACAACGATACTGATTCCTTTATTTTGCAATTTTTCGAGGATGGTCCTATCTGATTCAATTTCGTCGCGATAAAGAACTCCATCGACTGGTAGAAACTCCAAGATATCCATGTTGTCCACCGCGATCAAATCGTAACTCTCTTCTTGGGTACGTAGCTCGGCGGCTAAACGCCCATAGTATATATGCGATTTTTGCGCAATGGGATCCAGGATCGCTATGAGTTTTCTGCTTTGTGACATGTTTTTGAGGGTGTTGAGTTTTATTGGAGCGAACGTTTACTCATAACGCCATTTCATAATCCATGGGTCATCCATCACCTCTTGATATTCTTTTAACTTAGTTTTCAGTTTCGCCAGTGTTTTGACGTACTTTGGATCTTCCGCCAGGTTCTTATTTTCGTATTCGAGTTTGCTCAAATCGTAAAGCTGCCAGGTAGGGCGATTGACGTATTCATCTACTGTCATCATGCCATACTCAGCATCAGATCCCTTGGCCAACTGCGCTTGCCAAGTAGAGCTGGCCCAGAGATCAGAGGCAAAAGGATAGGGGAGGCCTGCTGCGATATTCCAAATCAATTTATACTTACCGTCGTTTACGGAACGCATCGGGTAATACATTTGTATTTCATGGAAGGTATGGGATCCGAACACGACTTCCCAGTGACTGGCTTTGGGTTTCCCAAGAATATTAATCCACGACTTTCCATGGTAGGTATCGTAGTCGTTTCCGCCCATGTTTTCCATAAAGACGTAGTCCTTGTTCTTCCAATATTCCTTTGCCGGAATCAGCTTCTTTGGGGAGTTCTTTTTCTTATTTAAACCACCGACGAAATCCAGGAGCGATGGTGTGATATCGATATGGCTGATCATGGCGTCACTCACAACGCCGCGATTCTTCTCGTAAGGATTGCGAACGACGAAGGGCACCCGTAACCCACCTTCAAAGATGGTAGTTTTGGCCCCTGCAAATGCCATGCCGTGATCGGCAGTGAACACTAAGAGGGTTTTATCATAAAGATCATTTGCTTTCAGAATTTCAATCAAGCGCGCTACTCCTTGGTCCACTCGTGCTGTGCTTTGGTAATATTGTGCGAGCTCGCTTCTTGATTCAGCTGTGTCCGGGAGAAAAGGTGGGATGAGGACATGGTCCGATCCATAGATTTTTTCATCGACTCCATCGTAGGCTGCATCGTTGGGAAGATTGCCAAACAAGTCGGGTTTTAGATCGCCGTCGAAGTTTTCATCTTTTCCTCCCCCACGGTGTGGGTCGCTTGTGGCAAAATATAGGAAAAAGGGACGATCATCATCAGCCGTAATAAATGCCTCCGATACGTTTGCCATTTGTACCGCATTTCGGCTGTTCCCTTTCAGATAGGTATCGTAATGGAAGACTTCCTCCGGAGCTACGTGATATTTACCGATCTGTGCTGTTCTATACCCTTCATTGGCTAATACTCTCGGCAGAGCCAAGCTGACTACATTTCGATAGGATTCAAATTTGTGGTAGTTATGCGTGTGACCGTACTGACCATTATGATGATTATGCAAGCCGGACATAACCACCGATCGGCTGGCCGAACAGCTGGCTGTCGTCGCATAAGCCCGACTAAACATCGTCCCGTCCGCAGCCAGGCTATCAACAGCCGGTGAAAATCCGACTTCATCTCCATAGCAACCTAAGGTGGGGCTTTGGTCATCGGTGATGATAAAGATAATGTTCCTCTCGGCTGCGTAAGCCGAAATTGAAAGCAATAGGGAAAATACTGTAAGAAGGTATCTCATATCTTCATCAAGAATTCACGTGGTCAACTGTTCAACTCCTTTATTCAAATGCCTGATTGAATCTGCAGAACGAATGGTTCACGTTCTTTAAAATGAAATTCGAACACTACGCCATAAACGTTGAAGATTCGGTCGCTGTGGCGATTGGTACATTGAGAATTGTGGACTTACAGCTGCCGTGGCTATGTCGGAGGCTCCTTTTACACGATTCTTGGCCGATGATACGGGACGCGTGTTCCTTGAGATCTATTCGAATTTAACAGCGACTATTCCTGATTACGCGAATATGAACCATTTGATATATCATTTGGCATTTGCGGTCACCGATGCCGGCGCTGAGCGAGAACGATTGATGGCTGTTGGGTGCACATTCATAGAGGAGCTAAATCCTCAACCAAACACGCGGCTTATTATGCTGCGTGATCCATTCGGCATTCCGTTGCAACTCTGTCAGCGGGCCAATCCGATGCCCTAGTAGATTATTTAAGGGTTTGATTCTTTTCGCCTAGCAACTGAAAAGGATTGAATTACCGTCTGGGGTTTCTGATCTGCTTCGCTGCTTTTGGCTCTTTAGCTAACAATGCTTTCATAAGTTCAAGGCCTTTGGAATCGGTGGAAGCGACATTCTGTTTTTCTAGCGGATCTGTCAGGTAATCATAAAGCTCATACACGATCTCGGATGTGCTCGTATTCATCCATTCTACGATTCTATAACGTTCGTTGCGGATGGCTCGACCAATATGGCCGCCTTTGGGATAGGCGTGGTATGCATAATCACGAATTCGTGTGTTACCGTTTTTCAAAACGGGCGTCATGTCCAAGCCATCTATCGGTTGAGAAGTTTTCGGTATTGGAAGACCGGCTAAGGATGCGATAGTTGGGTAAAGGTCTACTGTCTCAGCCAGTTGATGCGTAACTGAATCTGGTTTCGTGACTCCTGGTGCGGAAATAATAATTGGAATGCGGTTGGCTTGTTCGTAATTACTATGCTTGGTCCAAGATCCGTGGTCGCCCAAATGCCATCCATGATCCCCCCATAAAACCACAATGGTATTGTCAGCGAAACCATGCGTTTTTAATCCATCCAATAATTTCCCTACCTGAGCATCCATGTAGCTTACGCTAGCGTAGTAACCGTGAATCAACTGGCGAGTGAGGTCATCGTGGAATGGTTCCGAAGTCGGAATGGGTTTGAAAGCCATGATTTCTCCCCGACGCTTCACGGCGAAGCTGGGAGCATCTTTGGGAGCGTCTACAAACTCGGGCATCGGAAGCTTGTTTCTATCATACATATCCCAATACATTTTCGGAGCTGAGAAAGGTAAATGGGGACGAACAAACCCGACTGCCATAAAGAATGGTTTCTCTTCGTTTTCCTTCAACCAGCGTAAGCGATCAAGTGCAGTCGCTGCGACTCGTCCGTCGGCGTAGGCTTCGTCCAGGACATCAGCCGCTTCCCATGCAGCACCCCGGGGACGTTGTCCATTCGTTGTATTTCTGCCCGCGTTTGTAAAAAGACCTTCTTCGCGGGTTAGCTCCCGGTGATTACTTTCCGGCAAAACATAATCGATTACCTTATCCGGGTGGTGAGGTACGCTCCAGGATGCATCGTCGTTTGTGTTGCCATGTCCGATATGAAATACTTTACCCATCGAATGTGCCACATATCCATTGTTGATGAAATGTTGCGGGAGGGTAATCGCATCTGGATACACATCTCGAAACTGCGTTCCAAAACTGTAAAAGCCTGTTGAAGATGATCGACTGCCCAACATGAGATTATAGCGCGACGCCATGCAGACAGACTGATTACAGTAGGCCATTTCAAAGCGCATCCCTTGAGCCGCTAGGCGATCAATACTAGGGCTGATTGCAACGGGGTCGCCAAATGAACCCAGGGCGGGTTTCAAATCGTCGACCAAAATCAATAACACATTCGATTTATCGCTTTGTGCTGCGTTTAAGAAGGAGAAGCCAAAAAGCAGGAGGGGAGCCAGCCCCAGAAAAAAATGGCGTTTAATTGATAAAATCATAATTGAAGATTGGGCTCAAAAGATCAATCACAGCCCGGGTTTTCATTCAAACTTAATTATGAAACGCGGGTGGGAGAGTTCCATGAATGTGAACGAGTTCTCGTATTTGTCATGCGGGGTTAGCTAATCATACCGGGTTCCGTAACGGTCTCAAAAAATGAGCTTTGATTTATTAGGATCAAAGCATTGAGTTAGGGCATTGTTATCAGAAGGAGGTGATGATTCATCAACTCGGTCAGTGGTCCGAAGGTGTTTGAGTTTATGGAAACAGGCTGGGATGTTTATGCGCCATATAGTGTTGTTCTCGATCGCAGCGTCGAAAACGATTCTTCCAAGTGCAATCTGTCAACGGACGAAGTCTGACCTACATGACCAACGGACTGTTGTATGATGCATTTCGCCTTGATAAAAACGAAAATGGTGAGAAACGAATTTCACATTTGCAAGTGGAGGTAGATAAAGAATATCGATATTTAAATACCGCGCCTTATTCCAGAAAAACCAAGAATGAGTCCGCAACATAAAACTAGAAGTTAACTCAAATTGTTTTAATGCCTACATTTTCAAACGAAGATCTCATCGCTCAACTCAACTGGCGCTATGCCACCAAGGAATTCGATCCAACCCGTAAAATCGATTCCAGTACCATCGATGCGCTTGAGGAATCCTTGGTGCTTGCTCCGTCCTCTTTCGGACTTCAGCCATGGAAATTTATTATTGTTGAGGACCAATCTGTTAAAGATCAGCTACTTCCTCTTTCATGGAATCAACCACAGACCCGTGATTGTTCCCACTTTGTGGTATTGACTTACAACGACTCCTTTGAGTTGGAGGAAGTAGACCGTTATCTGAATGCGACGGTTGCTGCCAGAGGTGGAGATGTAACAGATCATGAAGGATTGAAGGGTATGATGGTTGGATTTATCCAGCGTTCCATTGAAGGTGCAACCATTGATGATTGGAGTAAAAATCAGGTGTATATCGCCCTGGGGCAATTGATGGCCAGTGCAGCTTTTCTCGGTGTCGATGCCTGCCCAATGGAGGGGATCGATCCGCCTGGGTTTGATGCAGCCCTGGGCCTCGAAGGAACAGGATTTAGTACGATGGTGGCATGTGCACTAGGTTATCGTCAGGAGTCCGATAAATACGCAACTCTCCCCAAAGTTCGCTATCCCAAGGCGGAAATTATCCAAAGAATCTAGTTTAAACGTCCCATTGTTATAATGTGAACGAAACACCCGAATGAAAATTTTCGGAACATCTGCTTGCGAAATCTCTAAAAATCATAAACTGCGTTGTTTGTAGTAACATACTCTTACATGAAAACTATTATGAAATCGAAAATCCTTACACTTATTGCTCTTCTACTTGGAACAGCAGGAATTGCACTCGCTGATCACCACGGAAATACCATTGAGCTCACTGGTAATGACACCATGCAATTCAGTAGCAAAGCGTTTGAAGTAACCGTCGGAGAGGAAATAACGCTTGTTTTCAAGAATTTGGGAACGCTTCCCAAAGTGGCCATGGGGCACAATGTCGTAATTTTGAAGCCAGGAACGCAGCCGGCAGCATTTGGAATGGCAGCAATATCAGCTGCAGCAAATGAATACATTCCTCAAGACGAAGCGAATAAAGCTCTAGTAATCGCTCACACCAAATTGCTCGGTCCAGGAGAGACAGACACCATAACCTTCACTCTGACAGAAGCCGGTTCCTATCCTTATATTTGTTCATTCCCAGGTCACTTCGGATTGATGAGCGGAATCATAACCGCAAAATAGAATTAGTTTTTACTTTCAAGAGCCACACGCCTTCTCGGTGTGTGGCTTTTTTATGTTTTTATCTAGAGTTCTCGAATTCGGATGTTCCGCCATTTCATAACAAACTGACGTTCGCCGTCGATTCCGTGGATCTGGAGACCGATGAAACCTTTGGGGTGAGTTTTATAAACATCTTCTCGGATCATATCTTCAATCAAGTGTCCATTCACCCAGGTTCTCATGCGAGGACCTTCCGCTACGATTCGGAGTTTATTCCAGCCTTCTGAAATAAAGAAATCGTGACTGTCCGCCTTCTTTTCTTCCGTTGACAACCAACCCGTACCCAAAGCTTCTCCATAGAGAACTCCGGTAGTGATTTTTCCGGCCCCCATGTTGCGACGTATTTCCAGTTGAGGTCCCCAAACACGGCCAGCCCTCCAATTGTGGTTGTCACGCTCTGTCACCGGGCGAACTGAAGAACGGAACTGAATTCCCTGATTGGTGATATCATCTACAGTGGTTTCCACTTCAAATTCAAAGTCGTCAAATTCTTGAAGTGAGCAGAGAAAAGAGTTCTGACTACCTGCAACAGTTCGACCGACGATGGCACCGTTTTCAACAGTGTAGGAGTGTGACCCGTTCATGTGAACCCAGCCATCGAGTGTGTCTCCGTCAAAGAGTTCAATCCAGCCTTCACTATTGGGTATTCCAATTGAAACGAGCGGTGTGCGTTTAGATGTGTCCTGGGGAAGAGCAAAGGACATGACTGAGTCCCCGGACTTAGTTGCGTTTTTTCCACCGCCTCCGCATACGATCGCCACGAATTGTCTGCCATTGTGCATATACACGCTAGGAGTGGCATATCCACCGGCAGGGAGTTGGTATTCCCATAAAAGCTTGCCGCGACTCTTTTCAAAAGCTCGAATTTTTTCGTCGGCGGTAGATGCTATAAATACAAGTCCTCCAGCGGTAGCCACTGCTCCACCAAAGGTTAGGGTACCCGTGTTACGAATACCCCGATCAACGAGTTCGGGATACTCTCCCAATGGAATCCGCCAGACAAATTCTCCTGTTGAAAGGTCGATTGCGGTTAACGTTCCCCAGGGAGGACTGATAATGGGGTAACCTTCCTGGTCCTTTAAGAATCCATAGCCTTGAAAGAGATATCTTACTTTGCCCGTGTCTTGGGTGGATGGAGAAGCTTCAACGTCATCACCCCTCATATATTTGGAAAGCTGAGCTAGTTCCTTTTCTGTGAATTGAGGAAAAGCTGGCATGATGCTTCCTCCTGTTCGAATCCAGGCCGAGATTTCTTCCTCAGTCTTTTCCAGTTTCAGCACACTGGGGAATATGGGAGGCAGTCCCTTGCGATCGAGACCGTGGCAAATGGTACAATTTCTTTCGTAAATTATTTGGCCTCTTTGGATGTCCGACAAATGGGCCTCGCCTGTAGGCTCAAAGGTCTTTTTCAATTTTAGCAATCCCGGTGCATCGTTGGAATTTACATATACAATATTGGTATAGGGATCAAAGGCACCTCCATGCCATTCGACGCCTCCGAGGGTTCCGGGTTGTGCGATCGTTCCCATTTCGGAGGGCGGAGTAAACAGTCCACCAGACAAATAATTAGCAACCTCACGCTCCGCGTAATCGCGGTTCCTGGATGCGATGTTTGTCAAATCCGTCTGACTGAGCCCAAGTCGGGTTAGAGGAGCGGGTTTGGTGGGGATAGGTTGAGTCGGCCAGGCTTCTTCTCCTTCCACAGTTGAAGGCGGAACGGGTGTTTCGATAATGGGGAAGAGTGGTTCACCGGTATCCCGATCTAGGACGAAGGTCAGGCCCATCTTTGTGAACTGAACAACTGCGTCCTTTTTTTCGCCCTCTTTGTTGATGGTCACCAAGAGTGGGGCGGGTGGATTATCATAATCCCAGAGGTCATGATGAACCGTTTGGTAATGCCATTGTCTTTCGCCAGTAGTGGCATCTAGGGCCAATATGCAATTACCAAAAAGGTTCATGCCTTTGCGGTAGCCTCCGTAAAAATCGAAGGACGGCGAACCGGTCGAAGCAAACACCCAGCCGCGTTCTTCATCGACAGTGAGGCCACCCCACGAATTGGCACCGCCGTATTTTTCACCCTCCACGAACTCCCAGGTGTCGTAGCCAAATTCACCTTCCTGAGGAATGGTATGGAAGATCCATTTAAATTCACCGGTTACGGTGTCAAAGGCCCGGATATGACCTGGAGTAGAATCGTATCCCTCGGGAACACGGGAAACTACTATTAGGAAGTTTTTATAAACAATACCTGGATTAGTGACTTCGATAGATGCTGTCCTTGGCTCCACGTCCAGGTGTTGACGCAAATCGATATGGCCTCCGTTGCCAAAGGAAGTGATGAGCTTTCCTGTTTTTGCATCAAGAGCATAGATCCTGTCTTTAACCGAATGAAAGATCCGTTTGTTGTCTCCTGATTCCCAATACACAATACCACGACTGCGACCTCGAAACACGGTTTTCTTCGGATGGTGATCCTCCGCCTTAAACACCCATGTTTCTTCTCCTGTGCCTGCGTCAATGGCAACCGCACGCAGGGTCGAAGTTGTGAAATACATCAACCCATCGATGATGATGGGATTACTATGCATGTTGGAGCGTTCATTGGCATCTCCGGCGTGATATTCCCAGGCGGGTTCGAGTTGGTGCACATTCGCTGCATGGATGTACGCGAGTTCAGAGTATTGATTCCCCTTTTTGTCTCCTTTGTTCATCGCCCAATCTGTGTAGTTGTCGTAAGGATCTTTTTCGGAACCGTTTTGGGCAGATAAGGTCGAGACAAGGAAAATAAACAGTGGGGCAGTCGGGGCTTTTAGAAGCATAACAGTATGGTCTATTTTGATAGAGCCTCTTTCAAGTTCAAATAACTGGCATTCCGCATTGTAAGCATGAATATCCTTGCGCAATGTCTCATGCTTTATGATTCCAGGCTTTCAGATACTCGATGCACAAAACACCCAACTAGGAGCCCTGGTGTTACGTCGTCGATCGATTGCTGCACTGGATGGTGAGGAAATTTATGAAGTAAAGCTCGGTGAAGAGTTTCTTATGTCTAGCCTTTTCCCGGAGGCTGAAAAACAACTGGCCCATCTTGGATTAGCCAAACTCAATGGCGAGGATTGGGATGTTGTGGTCGGCGGTTTGGGTCTCGGCTATACCGCCGCAGCTGCTTTGGA
>Ga0315336_1006669_pt1 | contig 11638 bp, 10 predicted proteins | sample ASW5metaG_FD_204512 | JGI IMG/M metagenome (GOLD analysis project Ga0315336, IMG submission 204512) | Ammonia-oxidizing marine archaeal communities from Monterey Bay, California, United States - ASW #5 | ecosystem: Environmental > Aquatic > Marine > Intertidal zone | place: USA: California...
TCCGGAGATCTACGAGGTGCAAGTGCGGGCGATCATGGAGGCAGCGTGCGAGCTGGCGGCGGCGGGGGTGGTCGTGATCCCGGAGATCATGGTGCCGTTGGTGGGGGTGCCGGCGGAGCTGGCGTTGGTGCGCGAGCAGATTGTGGCAGTCGCGGAGGCGGTGGTGGCGGAGACGGGGACCGCGGTGGCCTACACGGTGGGGACGATGATCGAGCTGCCGCGGGCGTGCGTGACGGCGGACGCGATCGCGGCACATGCGGATTTTTTCTCGTTCGGGACGAACGACCTGACGCAGACGACGTTCGGGTTGTCGCGCGATGACGCAGGGCGATTCTTGCCTTCGTACTTGGAGCAGGCAGTGTTGGAGCGAGACCCGTTCGTGGAGCTCGACCGGGAAGGGGTGGGGGCGCTAGTACAGATCGGGATTGAGCGAGGGCGTAGCGTGACGTCGGATCTGAAGATCGGGATCTGTGGTGAGCACGGCGGGAATCCCGCGTCAGTGGAGTTCTGCCACGAGGTCGGGATGGACTACGTGTCTTGCTCTCCGTATCGGGTGCGGATCGCGCGGCTGGCGGCGGCGCAGGCGGCGCTGCGGGAGTCTGGTTAGGCAGTTTATTCTAGACTGCGTCCCTCGTGGGTTTTTCGCGAGCGGAGGCTGTGATGTCCAGCATCCTCTTTGAACATGCACAGGTGCTCGATTGTACTGGTCGTGACCCGCAGCCGGACTGTGCGCTGTTGGTGGAGGATGGGCGGATCGCGAAGATCGGCCCGGCGGGATCGTTGGACGTGAGGGCGGAGCGGGTGGTGGATTGCGCAGGGCGGACCCTGATGCCGGGGTTGATCGATGCGCATGCGCATTTGGCGATCGTCGATTTCGATGTGAGCTCGGCACAGCGGCTGGCGCCGGCGGTGTACGCGCTGCGGGTGGCGCGGAACATCGAGGCGACGCTGGCGGCGGGGTTTACAAGTGTGCGCGATGCGGGAGGGCTGGATTGGGGCTACAAGGACGCGGCAGCGCGAGGGTTGTTGCAGTCCCCGCGATTGTTCATCTGCAACAGCTGGATCTCGCAGACGGGTGGGCATGGAGATTTCCGGAGGGAGAACGACACGCGGGATTTGCCCTACAGCCCGGGTGTGTACTGCCCGTCGCTGGTGGTGGATGGTCCGGAGCGGGTGCGGTGGGCGGCGCGTGAGGTGCTGCGGCGGGGGGCGGACCAGGTGAAGGTGATGGCGAACGGCGGGGCGGTTTCGCCGACGGACGATATGTGGTCGACGCAGTTCACGGTGGAGGAGTTGGGGGTGGCGGTGTCAGAGGCGGAGGCGACGGGGAAGTACGTGATGGCGCACACGTACACGCCGCAGAGCATGCGCAATTGTGTTCAGGCGGGAGTGCGGACGCTTGAGCACGGGAACTTCTTGGATGAAGAGACGGCGCAGCTCTTGAAGACTAGTGGCACGTATTTGGTACCGACGGTGGCTGTGTATGAGATGATCGCGTTGGAGGGGAGGGAGCTCGGTGTTCCGGAGAAGAGCGTCCGAAAGATTGAGGAGGCGCTGGCGGCGGCGTACATGGCGTTGGAGGTGGCGCATGAAGCCGGCGTGATGATCGGGTCGGGGTCGGACCTGCTGGGGGCGCACCAGCCGTTGAAGGCGCGGGAGCTGCAATTCAAGGCGCGGGTGCTGGGAGCGATGGGGGCGTTGGTGGCGTCGACGGCGACGAACGCGGCGATTATCGGGATGGAGGAGGATCTGGGGACGGTGGAGGAGGGGAAGCTGGCGGATCTGTTGGTGGTGGACGGCGATCCTACGTCTGACATCGCGGTGTTGGAGGAGCTTGAGCGGGTCCAGATGGTGGTGCGGGGCGGCGAGGTGATGGTGGAGCGGGGTGAGAACTAGCCGTCCCGCTAGGACTGGGCGAACTCCTGCGCGATGTCGATAGCGCGGGCGAAGCGGACGTTTTTGAAGTCGCGCATGTGGTGGATCAGTCGGTCCAGCATTCGCAGGCGGCCGGGACGGCCGATGATGGAGGGATGGGTGGTGAGGACGAAGTAGCCGCGACGCTCGTGCAGTTCTTCGAAGGCGGCGGCCCAAGCGTCGAAGACGAAGGCGGGTGAGGCGGGGAGGCGTTTGGCATCAAGGGCGCTGAAGTTGAAGTAAGGGTAGTCGTCAAGTGACCAGTGGATGGGTATTTCGACGAGGCCGTCTTGGAGGGCGTAGGGGCGGTCGTCGCCCATGAGGCTGGAGTCGTAGAGGAAGTTTCGGTCGCGGAGGAGGTTGAGCGTGTGCTCGCTGAGCTCCCAGGCGGGGGAGCGGTATCCGCGTGGGGCGGTGCCGGCGAGTGGCTCGAGGATGGTGGAGGCTTTGTCGAGGACGGCGGCTTCTTGGTCGGGGGAGAGGGAGGCGGGGGGCTCGTGAAGGTAGCCGTGGTGGCCGACTTCGTGGCCGTCGGTGGCGATTCGGCGGATGAGGTTCGGGTGGCGCTCGGCGACCCAGCCGGGAATGTAGAAGGAGGCGGGGATTTGGTGGGCGTCGAGGAGATCGAGGATGAGAGGGGCGGCGACGCCGGGACCGTACTCGCCCATGGAGCGGGTGGAGGGTCGGTGCTCGACCTTGGGGTTCTGGCTGATCATGGCGGAGGCGCCGTCAACGTCGAAGGAAAGGACGACGGTGCACTCGCCTGGTGGGTTGGTTTCAGTCACTCGGGCGAGGCGTGCGCCGCAGGCGTCACAGAAGGTGGCGTGGGGTCGGTTGTTGCGGGTGCAGTTAACGCACTTCACGGTTTTTCCTGTTTCGCGCTTGCGCGCGGGGGAAGTCTAGCCGCGTGGCGCGAGCGCGGGGGAGGCAGGGACGAGGAGTTTGGTTAGGTCGTGCCGGCCGGGATTTCGGCAGGGGCTGCGGAGTCTGAGGTTTCTTTGAGCTGTTTGGTGAAGTCGGCGCGGCCGGTGCGCTCTTTCTCGGTGAGCTGAAGGACAGTCTCGGGGATCCAGAAGGGCATCTGGGCGTCGGCGCGACTGGGGGCGAGGAGATCGTCCAGGTCCATGATGAGTTCGCGGCGGTCGTATTTGGTCTGCTCGTGGCCTTCCCAGACGGGGAGCATGGCGATGGCGTCAAAGGGGCAGACTTCGACGCAGATGTTGCAGCGCATGCAGCGGCCGAAGTCGATGTAGAAGTCGTCGATGACGGATTTGTGGTTGCTGTGGCCGTCGGCGAAGGCGGGGTTCTTTTGGAGGGTGGTGGTCATGCAGTCGACGGGACAGGCTTTCGCGCATTTGCCGCAGCCAGTGCAGTTGGGCTCGTCGAGTTGGTGGTTCCAGATGAGGTATGGGAAGGTGCGAGCGCGGGCGGGGAGGCGGCGCTTTTCGTCTGGGTAGTGGATGGTGACTGGCTTGCGTCCGAAGACGACGGCGCCGCGTGTCATGGATTTGAGCAGTCCGCGCATGTGCGCTCCTTCACGAGCCTCCACCGATGATAGAGGTGGGATGTCGTGGGGCTCAAGTGGGGTGGTGGGTGGGTGGAGTGGTGGCAGGCGCGGGCCGATAACGCGCATCCGTCATCCGTCATCTGTCAGCGGTAGCGGTAGCGGTCGCCGAACGGCAATGCGGCATGGTGGTCGGGTTTCGCGCGTCAGATAACGCGCCTCTCGCGATCGGGCGACGCCTCCGGCGGAGAGCGCACTGGACAGCCCGGCCCTATCCTGGCCGAGTGACAAATCGCTCTGTCGATCCGGCGCGCGCGCAGGAATACCGCGAGATGATCGTGGAGGAGCTGGAGAGCGCCTGGATATACGAGCGGTTGGCGGCGACATCGCGGCACGAGGCTACGTCGACAACGCTGCAAGGGCTGGCAGTGGCGGAGGTGGAGCACGCCCAGCATTGGGCGCGGCTGCTGGGCGACGAGGAGCTGTTGGAGCATCGTCCGTCGCCGAGTATGCGGGCGCGGTTGTTGGTGGTACTGGCGCGGGTGGTGGGGTTGGGAATCGTGCTGCCGCGGCTGCGCACAGGTGAGTTGGCGAATATCCGGCTCTATCAGGGCGACCCGGAGGCGGCGGGGTTGGTCGATGACGAAAGGGAGCATAGAGCGGCGCTTGGCCGACTGCAGGGCCCGGAGAATCTGGCGCAGGCGGAGCATGGGTTCGCCGGTACCAACGCGGCGAACATGTTCCGCGCGGCGCTCTTTGGCTTCAACGATGGGTTGGTTTCCAACCTGAGTTTGGTGGCGGGTGTGGCTGGGGCGTCGATTGAAGGGGATACGGTCTTGATCGCAGGGAGCGCTGGGTTGCTGGCGGGGGCGTTCTCTATGGGAGCAGGTGAGTATATCTCCGTGCGCAGCCAGACTGAGTTGTTGGAGAATTTGCTGGCGAAGGAGCGGCTGGAACTGGAACTGGACCCGGAGGAGGAGCGGAAGGAGTTGGTGCAGATTTACCGCGACAAGGGGATCAGCGAAGCGACGGCGAATTCACTGGCGGACGAACTAATGGTCGACCAGGAGCAGGCGCTTGACACGCTCGCACGCGAGGAGTTGGGGCTGGATCCGTCTGACTTGGCGTCGCCATGGTCGGCGGCGATCGGGTCGTTTTTCGCGTTCATGCTCGGAGCTATTGTGCCAGTGCTGCCGTTCATCATCATCGGCGGTGGATACTCGGCGCTGATCGCGGCGATCGTGGTGGGTGCGGTGACGCTGGCTTTAGTGGGTGCGTTCTCGTCGCTGCTGACAGGACGCCATCCGGTGTTCTCAGGGGGGCGGATGGTGGTGATCGGCCTGGCGGCGACGGGGGTGACGTTCGGGATTGGGTCTGCGCTACCGCTCGACTAGCCCGGTGTTACCTGCACCCGGGAGCCGTTCCCGTCCAGCAGGCCATGGACGGCGCCGCTCTGGACGAGCGCCGCGACGAATACAGAGCCTTGGGGTACGTCCTCGGTCACTTTGGCGGGGAGTATGACGGTGAACCCGTTAGAGCCCAGCTGGGCGGGCTGACCGTCGCTGAGGCCGACGGCCGCGGCATCTTTCGGGTGGATCTCCAGCGTCTCGCTACGGTGGAGGCGGTCGGCGTCTGGGAGGTGGAGGGCGGCGGCTTCGCGGTCGGTATAAAGGTCGCGGCCGGTGAGTAGCACTAGACCTTTGGCACCGCTGGCGCTCGGCTCCGTGGGTAAGGGCAGTAGGCCCTTGGCGGTGGCGGCCTTGACGGGCAGGCGCTTGCCGTGGACCAGCTCGCGGTAGGTGGTGTCCTGGTAGCTGGGAACGGTGCGGCTGATCTCGTCCATGATATGGGCGGCGCAATCGTAATCGAATGATGTGACATCGGCGGGTTGGTCTGCGGCGTGTGCGTAGGCAGTGCTCAGAGCCGCGAGGTGCGTCCAGGCGGGGCGGGCGTCCCCCTGCCAACCGAGTGCTTTGCGCTGTCGTAATAGTTGGTGGTCGGCGGATGTGATGGTGCCGTCCTTGGCGTAAGGCGCGACGTCGGGGAGGAGGTGTGTGGCGACAGCGGTTGTGTCGGTCGGGACGTCGTCGATGACGAGGCAGAGTTTAAGCTTTTCCAATGCCTCGCGCGTGCGCGTGCGGTTGGGGAGGGTGAGGAGTGGGTTGTCTTTGGCTATGACCAATGCCTTGAGCGTGCCGGCGCAAGCGGCATCCAGCATCGCGTCGACACCCAGGCCGTCTTGGCCGGGAACGACTCCCATGTTGCGTAGGCCTACCGCGTTGGCGTCGGCGGGGAGGATGTGGAGGGCGGCGGGCGCGTCTTTGGGGCCTGCCACAGCGATCGCAAGGTTGATGGCGACGTGGGTTTGGGCGGTGGCTTGCAACGCGTTGCTTCGGGGCGGCGCAAGGATGATAGCGACGCCTTCGCCGCGACCGGCAGCGAGAATGCGGGCCGCTGCTTCTACCTCGGGCGCGGGCTTGTCCGTTGCGGCTTCCGGCGCGGCTTCACCGATGGCGGTTCGGACCGCTTCGTCTGCGAGGAGAGCCTGGAGGAGCGCGGTGGCAGTGGTGGCCGTATCTCCGTGGATCGCGCGGAGGACCACAGCGGCGCGTTCGTCTACCTCAGAGGCGCGTGGGCCGACGCTAATGAGCTGGGCGCCACCATTGACCACGGCGTCTTTGACACGCAGAGCGGCTATGTTGTGGCTGGATTCGAGGTCGTCGGCGATGACGACGATGGTTTTGGCGCTCTCGATGTCGGCGAGGCTGCTCGGGAGTCGCTCGGTGCCGAAGGCTTCGCGTAGGACTTGGGCGACGGGGCCGTCGATGTAGCCGGCGCTGGAGTCGAGGTGAGGGGTGCCGATCAGGGCGGCGAGACGGCGGACGAGGTAGTTGTCCTCGTTGGTGGCGACGCCGGAGCCGAGCAGGCCGACCGCTTCGGCGCCGTGCTTAGCGGTGATGGCTTGGAGCTGGGCCGCGGCGTCGTCAATGACGGTAGCTGGGTTCGCATCAAGGGCGTCGGGTCCGCGGCCGAGGCGGCCGGTTTTGAGTCGGTGTTTGTCGCGGACTTGGTCGTAGCCGAAGCGGCCGCGCACGCAGATCTGGTTCCGGCTGACGTCGTTGCCTTGACCGGGGCGGACGATGACGCCGCGTCCGTTGCGGATGCCCATCTGGATGGTGCAGCCGATGGAACATTCGGTGCAGGCGGTTCCGACCCAGCGATCCGGACGGGCGATCCACTTGTTGGGCGCTTCCATGAGGGTGGCGGTGGGGCAGACATCGATGCAGGCGCCGCAAAAGTCGCAGTTGGACTCGTCGATGCGGCCGCCGGCGCCGAAGGCGATGCGGGTGGAGAAGCCGCGGCCGGCGAGGGATATGGCGGTGGTGTGGCGGAGTTCGTCGCAGGCGCGGACGCATCGGGAGCAGATGATGCACATCTGGGGGTCGAACTCTAGGAAGGGATTGTGGGTGTCCGGAGGGGGCTGGTCGTGCTGGTAGAAGGTGCGGGCTTCGTCGAGGTAGGGCTCGATGTTGGCGCGGCCGACCTCCGCCATGTCTGAGGCGGTTTGGAGTTCGCAGCGGTAGTTCTTGGAGCATGTGACGCAACGGTGGGTGACTGTGTTGTCACGCAGGCAGATCTCGCCGGTTTTGCAGTGCTCCACGCGGTGACAGGTGAGGCAGCGATCAGAGTGGTTGGCGAGGATGATCGCCATGACTTCTTGGCGCATGTCGAGGACCGCGGGGGTGTCCGTGCGAACGACCATGCCGTCGGCGACGGGAGTGCTGCAGGCGAGTGGGAGGTCGCGGGCGCCCTCGATCTCGACTACACAGGTGCGGCAGCCGGCATGGGGCGGCAGGCCGTCGATATAGCAGAGGTTGGAGATGTAAAAGCCCTGCTCCTTGATCACCTCAACGAGCGGACGCCCTTCATCGACATCGAAGTCTTGCGCGTTGATGGTGATGCGGGCCACGAGCATTCCGTTTCGTGGTGCGGGCCGGGATTAGTGGTGCTGGCGTTGTTCGGTGGGGTGGATCGACTGCTGCACGGCGGGCTGGCCGTTGGGATATATCCAGTCGTTCTTCTCGAGATAGTCGTTGGCTAGCTCTATGAGCTTTGGCTTGTTGCGGTAGAGCTCGTTGGGGTTGGTGACGACGTCGTTATAGGGGCCACCGACCTGGATCGCCTCGTAGGGGCAGGCTTCAACGCAAAGGGCGCAGTACATGCAGAGGCGGAAGTCGATCTCGTAGCGCTCGACTAGGTAGGATCCGTCTTCCCGGGGCTGCGTCTGCACCAGGATGCAGCCGTCTGGGCAGGCTTGGGCGCAAGTGCTGCAGCCGGTGCAGCGCTCTACGAACCAGACGAGGTTGGTGCGGGCGCGCTTGGGGATGGGGCGGGTTTCGTCGGGGAATTGGACCGTCACCGGTGGTCGAGCCAGGTGTCTGATGGTAGTCATCATGCCCTTGGCGATACCGAGGCCGTACATCAGGCGCCGCCTCCGCCGCTGACGGTGAAGTCTTGTGGTAGCGCGCCGGTCTCGTGGTCGCGGGGGAGGCCGTCTTTACTGAGGTAGGGAGGGAAGAGGGATTCGAGTTCGCGGCGGATGGGGTCATCTGGTGGGAGCATCTGGGAGAAGTCTCCGCTGGGCTCGGGTCGTTGTCGTTTGCCTCTGACTCCCTCTTGCTTCATCACATCTTGTAGCAGCATCAGTCCGGAGAGCAGGGATTCGGGGCGGGGCGGGCAGCCTGGGACGTAGACGTCAACCGGGATCACGTTGTTGACGCCGGGCAGGACGCTGTAGCCGTGCGCGAAGGGTCCGCCGATGTTGCTGCAGGAGCCCATGGAGATGACGTACTTCGGTTCGGCCATCTGCAGGTAAATTCTACGGACCGGCACAGCCATCTTCCAGGTGACAGTGCCGGCGACGATCATGAGGTCTGCTTGACGGGGTGAGGCACGGAAGACTTCGGCACCGAAGCGCGCGATGTCGTAGCGCGAGGTGGCGGTGGCGATCATTTCGATAGCGCAGCACGCGAGGCCGAACATGACTGGCCAGAGCGACGAGCGCCTGGCCCAGGTCAGGACGGAGTCCATTTGGGTGAGCAACAGTTGCTGGCTGAGGTCTGCCTCGATGGAGTCGGCGCTGGCGTCCAACACTGGGATGAGGTTAGGGTCGCGCGGCATGGGGCCTCCGAGGTGGGAACGAGGTTGTGCAGCTTGTCCCAAACCTGTGTTGTTCAATCATATCCGCTTGGGCGGGGAGGGACAGGGCTAGGCGACGGGGGAGAGAGCGCGAAGACGGTCGATAATCAGCGGCAGCTCGGATGCGACTGTTTCGACGTGGGACGCTTCGTTATCGGTGCCGAAACTGAGCCGGACGGCGGCGTGGGCGAGGTCGGAGTCGACGCCCATGGCGGTGAGGACATGACTGGGCTCGCTAGAGCCGGTGGTGCAGGCCGAGCCGCTGCTAGCGGCGATGCCGGCCATGTCGAGTTGTAGGAGGATGCTTTCCCCCTCGACGCCGCTGAAGCAGACGCTGAGGTTGTTGGGAAGGCGGCGGTCGAAGTCCGCGGGTCCGTTGAGGCGGAGGCCGTCGATGCGCTCGCGAAGCTCGCGCCAGAGGTGGTTGCGGAGGCGGCGAACGTGCTCGCCGTGTTGCTCGCCTTCGCGGACAGCGAAGTCAAGGGCAGCGGCGAAGGCGACCGCGCCAGCGACGTTCTCTGTGCCAGCCCTTAGTTCGCGCTCTTGACTGCCGCCGAGGATCTGCGGTTCTAGGTCGGTGCGCTTGCGGACGTAGAGGATTCCGACGCCCTTAGGGCCGTAGAGCTTGTGCGCGGTGAGCGACATGAGGTCGACGCCGATCGTGTCTGGACGGATGTCGACCGCACCGGCGGCTTGCACGGCGTCCGTGTGAATGAAGGTGCGGGGGTTGCGCGCTTTGACGGCGCGTGCGAGTTCGGCGACAGGCTGGAGCGTGCCGACTTCGTTATTGGCTGCCATGATCGTTACGAGCGTGGTGTCGTCGCGGACTGCGGCTTGGATGCTGGCGGGGTCGACGAAGCCTTCCACGTCAACGGGGACGAGGGTGACTTCGTAGCCGTCGCGCTTTAAGCGTTCGAGTGTGTGGAGGACGGCATGGTGTTCCGTGGGGCTGCTGATGATGTGGCGGCCGAGCGCTTTGTTGGCGGTGACGGCTCCGCGGATGGCGAGGTTGTCGGATTCAGTGCCACCGGAGGTGAATACGATTTCGGTGGGAAGGCACTCAAGCAGGTTCGCGACCTGCTCGCGGGCCTCGTCGAGACCGCGGCGGGCAGCCTGTGCCTCCATATAGATGCCCGAGGGGTTGCCCCAGGCGCTTTGGTAGTAGGGGAGCATGGCCTGGAGCACGCGGGGATCGACGGGGGTGGTGGCGGCGTGGTCCAGATAGATGCGATCGGGCATGTGTGCTCCTAATCGGGCGGCACCGTTGATCCCAGGCTATAGACGTGGTTTCGAGGGGGTCAATATGATGGGGGAGCGAGCAAAGATGGGCGGTCCCAGTCGACGGCGAGTCTGGGCCTGCCAGACTGCAGCTAGTGTCGTCAAAGCAAGGCGATGACGCCCGCGGAGGGGAACTATGACAACGATTGTGCCAGAGATGCTGACAGTTACAGATATCGCAGCGGAAAAGGCTTCTGCCATGCTGCAAGAGAAGGGCTACGCGGAAGGTTATCTGCGCGTCTTCGTGGTGGGTGGCGGCTGTAGCGGCTACCAGTACGGGATGGCGTTGGCGACTGAGAAGGAAGATGGAGACGCGGAGATCACGAAGAGCGGAGTTCGCTTCCTGGTCGACCAGGAGAGCGCGCCGCTGATTGCCGGATCGCAGGTAGACTACATCGACGATGTGATGAAGCAGGGCTTCAGCATCTCCAACCCGAATGCGGCGAAGTCGTGCGCGTGCGGGACGTCGTTCGACACGGCAGAGGCATCGGGCGCCGACCAGGCTCGTTCGTGCTGCTGATTGCAATTTTCGTTTGATCGAAAACGGCCCGCTATCGGCGGGCCGTTTTCGATCAGGCCGAAAGGCCGAGCCGCTAGGCTGCAGGCACATGAAGCGTGAGCATGACGATATGAAGCGTCAGCATGACGATTGACAGAGCCGACGGCAGGCAGGTGGACTACCGCTTTCGACGGATGCTGGAAGCGGGCGAGTGGATTTTGTCTGTGGAGCTCGACCCGCCGCACGGGTTGTCGGCGGAGACGGGGGTCGCGGCGGCGGCGGCGCTGCGCGAGGCCGGGGTCGATTGTATCGACGTGGGGGACAGTCCGATGGCGTCCGTGCGGATGAGTCCGCTGGCGTTTGCGTCCGAGGTGCAGCGGCGGACGGGAGTGGAGGCGATCATCCATTTCGCGGCTCGGGACCGGAACCTGATGGCGCTGCAAGCGGATTTGCTGGGCGGTCATATGCAGGGGATTCGCACGGTGATCGCGCTGTCTGGTGACCCGCCGAGTTTGGGTGGGTACGCCAACGCGACCGGAGTGTGGGATGTGAAGGCGGAGGGGTTGATCGAATTGATCGCGACGCTCAACAGTGGTGTCGATTCGGCGGGGAACGTGCTGGGAGCGGAGGCCGAGTTCACGATCGCGGCGGCGGCGAATCCTGGTGCTACCGATCTGGGTGCCGAGTTGAAGCGGCTGGGTGAGAAGGCGCGTCGCGGAGCGGATGTTTTCTTTACGCAGCCGTCGTACGAGCCGGAGGTGGTGGAGCGGTTCTTGGAGCGGGTGGAGGTGGTGGGTCGGCCGGTGGTCCTGGGGGTGATGCCCTTGGTGAGCGGTCGCAACGCGCGGTACATGGCGGAGAACGTGCCCGGCGTCGATGTGCCGGCGCGGGTTGTGGAGGCGATGGAGGGCGCAGGCGACGGCGCGGCCGAGTTGGGGCTGGAGATGGCGTACGATTTGGTTCAGACGGTACGAGGCTGGAGCGCGGGGGTGTACGTGATCCCGATGCTGGGGAAAGTGGATGGTGTGGTGGAGTTGGTGCGGCAGATCCGCGCCTAGGCGAATCGCTTCGGGCTCAGTCTGGGACGTGCTGCGTTACAGCGGTGGGGACTTGACCTGGGAAGTCAGGCTGCGCAGTCTGTGGGCCGCGGTGGTTGGTTTCTGGGGTCTGTTTCGAGCGCTGGCGAGGAAGGAGCATCGGGATGCTGACGGAGCTTTGGGAGTCGGATCCATTCTCTGAGCGGA
>Ga0315336_1006670_pt1 | contig 11637 bp, 12 predicted proteins | sample ASW5metaG_FD_204512 | JGI IMG/M metagenome (GOLD analysis project Ga0315336, IMG submission 204512) | Ammonia-oxidizing marine archaeal communities from Monterey Bay, California, United States - ASW #5 | ecosystem: Environmental > Aquatic > Marine > Intertidal zone | place: USA: California...
GGCCGAGCGCCTCGACGAAGCGCGGAAGGTGCAGTACGACCTCGTCACACTGTTCGATACGATGATCTATTCGGCCGAGTTTCCCGACGGCTTCCGGGCCGCCGTCGATCTTCGCGGCTTTCGAATGGGCAGCGGACGCCAGCCGCTTTCGCCGGAACAGAAAACCGACCTAGCTACTCTCAGTCAGACGCTTCAATGCATGCTGTCAGAACATGGTTTCACCGATGAGCCCGTTGGAGGCTGCCCGGTCGGTTCAGAACCTGCTCCCGCCGACGTAGGCGAGATCGTCAGCAAGGTTGTGGCTGAGCTGAAGCGGCGCGGGCTCGCATAGCCGACTCACCCCGCGAATCGCATTTTTTTTCGAGTCGTCTTTCGATCACGTCGGAGATCGGCGTGGTGCATCGAAGATCGCTGCGAGTGCTCGCGTTTGTTCGTCGTCGAGACAGAGGCGACAACTCACCCGCCGAACGCTCCGTACCGTCGAACACCGCGCTGAAAAGCCACGCGGTTGGCGGCCAGCAATGCGATGATCCAGCACATTTCCGTCGCCAATTCTGCAAACAGTTGCGGCTGGCTGTAACGGCCGAGCATGATCTGGGCCGGCACGTAGGCTAGGTACTTAAAGGGAAGGTACTGCACCCACTCGCCAAAGCGACCCAGATAATCGAGGGGGATCATGTGGCCGGAAAGGAAGTAGTTGATCATCATATAGATGAACAGCAGCGAGCTGACTTCCAGGAACCAAAACGAGATCAGTCCGATCAGCGATTCCATGAGAAACCCGAGCAGGAATGCCATAACGAGCGAGGCGATGAAGCCGACGATCGTCAGAGCGTCCGGCCATCCCGAGAAGTAATCGCGACAAACAAAAAACACGAGCACAAACGGCCCGGTTGCCACGACGTAGTACACCAGCTTGTGCGCGATTCGATGCCAGAGCAGGTAGCTCAGCATGTCGATCGGCTGAGTAAGGTATTTCTTGACCGTTCCGTCGCGAACGTCCTGCGCGATGCCACTGGCCAATCCCGGCATGCTCGAAAAGGCGCGGCCGATCATCGCCAACAAGTAATAGGCTACCATGTTCGAATACGAGTAGCCGTTGAGCGTCTCCTGTTCGTATTCCGTACCGACGGCAAAGATGGCGCCCCACAGGAAGATCTGCGTCACGATAGGGAGAAACCGAATCAGCGTAGCAAAGGCGAAATCAGCCCGATAGACGAGCCTCTCTTCGATGCACGTCTTCAAAATGATCCAATTGACACGCGCGTTGGCAATCATCGCTTTATCTGATCTAAGAAAACAAAGTGCGTGAAACGGAAGACTGTCTCGTCGGTTTTCGCCGCTAAACCGCCGCGCAACGTGAGCACCGAGCAGCGGCTACTCGGCGCTCGCAGCCAGCGGCTGCGGTTCGTCGTCCGATTGTCCTTGATCCAGGTTCGTAAACAACTCGGCGATCACCTCTTCCAGCGGGCGTTCGTGCACGCTGACGTCTTCGATCGTGTAGTTCGAAAGCAGAGCCGATAGGATTTCCGGAATGCGAACGCGCAGGACTTCGATCGTGGCGCGGGGTGGATGTGATTTGACCACGGTTCCGTAGCGGCTGAGATCTTGCGGTAGCTCTGAACCGGCGAATTGCACGTCGATCATCTTGTGTTGGCTCAATCGATCGACGATGTCCGACAGCGCCCCATCGTGCTTGATTTTTCCCTCGTCGATAATGACTGCCCGCTGGCAAAGAGCCTCAACGTCCTTCATGTAGTGGCTCGTCAACAGAACCGTCATCTGTTGCTCTTGCTGGTGGTACTTGAGAAATTCTTGAACGCGGCGCTGAGAGACAACATCCAGCCCGATCGTCGGCTCGTCCAGCAGCAGGACGTCGGGTCCGTGCAGCAGCGCAGCAATGAGTTCCATTCGCATCCGCTCACCTAAAGACAATTCTCGCACCGGCTGTCCCAACAGCGAACGAACTTCGAGCAGCCCGGTCAGCTCGTCCAATCGTCGCTCGAAGGCAGCCGTGTCGATGCGGTAGATTTCCTTGTGAAGCCGAAACGACTCCTGAGCGGGCAAGTCCCACCAAAGCTGATTCTTCTGCCCCATGACCAGCGAAAATCGCCGGCGGTAGGCGTTCTCGCGCTTCCACGGTACGTGGCCGAGCACGCTGGCTTGGCCCGACGTGGGGTGAATGATTCCCGAGAGAAGCTTAAGCGTTGTTGTCTTTCCCGCGCCGTTGGGCCCGAGAAAGGCGACCATTTCGCCTTCCTCGATCTGAAAGCTGACGCCGTCAACCGCGTGAACTTCCTTGTGTTGGCGGCGAAACAACCCGGCAATCGAAGCGCGCAGACCCTCGCGTTTGTGATAAACGCGGTAGATTTTGCGAAGATCTTTGACCTCGATGATAGGCATGCGGCTATCTTACGCAGCCGATCCTTCGGGGTCGAGCCAGTTTGAGCGAAGAGACCACGAGAGAGAATTCCCGTAAGCGTCTCTCCCGACGTAGAGGCCAACGCCCTTCTTGCCGCAACAATTGCAAAAAACTCCACCAGCCGCGCATTGCAACCGGTGGAGTCGCATTTGGTCACCTAACCTACGAAAGAGTTTAGGAAGCCTCGTAGCACCTCCGCTTGTCGTCGCGGCATTGGTTGGGGTCGCACAGGCGTTGATCGGGGCCGTAGTTGGTCTGGTTGCGTGCGCACCAGAAGTCGTCCCCTTCGTCGCCGACGACTTCCTCGCCGGGCGGAAGTCCCGCGTTGACGTACATGCTTTTCGAGAGCAAAAACCGGCAACGTGGAGCTTTGTAAATGACGTTCAGTTTGTTTGCCATGTCTACAGACCTCCTTCGAGCATGTCGGCTGCGCGGAGCAGAGCCCGCTTGACCGCGGTTTTCGCAAGCTGCACTTTGTAGCCGTTCTTGGTGAGAGGCGTCGCATTCTCGACAGCGATTTCGCCGGCGCGCTGTGCCGTTTCCTCGCTGAACGTCCGACCGATGATCGCCGTCGCCGCTTCGTGCGCCACCCAGGGGAGCGGTGCGACCTGCCCCATGACAATTCGCGCGTCGCGAACCTGCCCGGACGAGAGTTCCAGGCAAGCCGACGCGGCCGCCAGTGGCCAATCGAGCCCCTGCATTTCCAGCACCTCGTACGACGCGCTCAGCGCGCCGCCGGTATCAGGCATCCAGAGGTGCGAAATGAGCTGACCGGGCATGAGCACCGTGACGCCATGAGTGGGCGTCTTGGGAGTCAAGTAGAAGTACTCCAGCGGAAGCCACTCCTCTTGGTCGGGAGCCGGGCCAATAATCCGTACCCGCGCTCCCCAGGCCATCATTGCGGGAGCGAACCGCGAGGCGTTGACAAACTTTGCCGGCCCCTGGTTGCCGATGATGGCGTGATAACGGTTGTCACCGCCACCGACCAATGATTCGTTGTTCTCCATCGCCAGCAAGCCGTACCCGTTGCGGAAGTACCAGCAATTGGGAAACAGGCACAGATCGCCGCCGATGGTGCCGGACTGTTGCAACTGGATCGAACGGATTCCGTCAATGACGTCCCGCAGTGAACGGTGCTGGGCCAACAACGGGCTGCCCGACACTTCTTCTAAGGTGGTCATCGCGCCGATCTGGACGCCGCCATCGACCTCGTAGACTCCCTTGAACGATTCGACCGAGTTGATGTCAACCACACGCTTGGGTTGCAGCAAGTCGTCCTGCATCATTCTGATCAAGTCGGTTCCGCCGGCAAGAACCGCCGTGTCGCCGTCATGATCGTTGAGCAGGTCAACCGTTTCCGCTTCGGTTTGCGGGTAGGCGTATTCGAACGATCTCATGCTTGGCCTCCTTCCAGCGCTTCCAGCACCCGTTGCGGTGTCATCGGAAGCACGGGGACTCGGACACCGGTGGCGTTGGCCACGGCGTTGGAAATAGCAGCACCGCAAGCAATGACCGGAGGCTCACCGAGGCCGATCACGCCGCGATCGTAAATGCTGTCCGGCTGATACATCTCGACGACCAGTTCGCCAATGTCGCCGATCCGTGGGAGTTTATAATTCTCCAGATCGGCATTGATAAAGCGGCCCGTCTTGTTGTCCATGATCCGCTCTTCGCTGAGCGCGTAGGCAATGCCCATGATCATGCCTCCATAGACCTGGCTTTCGGCCGTCATCAGGTCGATGATCAAGCCGCAATCCTGGACGCAGACGAATGTGTTGATCGTGACGACGCCGGTTTCGGCGTCGACGGAGACATCCGCCATCTGCACACCACCGACGCCCGAACCGGTCAAACCGTCGTTCTCCGGCCCCTTTCCCTCGACTTCGAGGTACATTGGGCCCACGAGCGAGGCGGCTTGCTTCCAACTACAGACGACTTTATCGCCGGAAAGAATCTTCTGATCTTTCGCGGCAAGTGAGTCGGCGTCGACGTCGTATTTTACCGCGACGAGATCGAAGATCTTCCACAGGGCATCAAGCGCCGCACGGCGGTTTGGCCCGGTAACACCACCGATGGTCGTACTTCCACCGGACCCACCCGAAGGCGGATACTGGTTCGAGCCGATATTGATCTTCACCCCGTCGATCGGCAGACCAAACGTCTCGGCGACGGTGATGGCCAAGGCCGTTCGCGTCCCAGTGCCGAGGTCTTGCGTGCCGCCGAATGATTCGACGGTACCATCGGGATGGACTCTCAGCCGGCACGTTGCGGCGTGAGCCGATCCGCCCCAGCGATGCAGCGCCATGCCGATTCCACGTTTCACCGGCCCACGCCCTGCCCCCTTGCCGGCCGGATGCCATTTGGCCTTCCAGTCGATCAGTTCGGCGGCGCGCTTCATCTCGCCAGTGTAGACGTCGGGTTGAGGCGTCTTGTCGGCGTTCCGCATGAAGACGTCCAGGCTATCCATCTTTAACTTGATCGCCAGGTCATCGATTGCAGTATGCGTCAGCGCACACAACTGGGGATGTGGGGGCGCCCGCCACGCCTTATTCGGGCCACAATTCGTGACGATCCCCGTCCCCCGCCGGTTCCGATTCTCAAAATCGAACACGTAGGGATACTGGTTCATCGAGACGATGCCGCCGCCCATGCCGTTGCTGCCCCAATGGTGGCTATCCCAGGCGATGATGTTGCCGTCTTTGTCGGCCGCAATCGTCACGTCGGCGTATCCCGAAGGCCGGGTGCCGGCGATCTTCAACTCGGTGGCCCGGTCGAGCATGAACCGCACGGGACGTCCGGTCTTGCGAGCGAGTTCCGCACACGCCACGCCCCATTCCCCGGCGGCAAACTTGGAGCCGAACCCGCCGCCGATGTAATCGCAGGTGATGCCAACCTTCGATTGGTCGACACCCATTGCCCCGGCGAATTGGCCCGCGGTTCCAGAGACGTTCTGCGTCGAAAGATGGACTTCCAGGCGACCCTCGGGCGTCCATTCACAATGGGAACCGTGCGATTCATGGCACGAATGCGAAATGGTATGAACGCCGTAGTAGCCCTTGTGAACGACAGCAGCCTTCTTGATCGCCGCTTCGACGTCTCCCTTGTTATCGTCACCGAAATCGCGCGTTCTCTCGACGTGACCTTGGTCCTCAGCCTTTTCGGTGAGTTCCTCTTCCTCTTGGTCAACGTTTTGCTTGTCGAGTTCGACGGCACCTTCGAGATTCTGCTCGTCGACGTAGAACGGCAGGTCTTCATAGGAGACTTCGATGGCACGAACGGCGTCGTCGGCGATTTCGATTCGCTCGGCGGCGACAACGGCGACCATCGTTCCGTCCCAATTGATCTCCCCGCCGACGTCAAGAAGCACGAGTACGCCGTGAACGCCGGGAATGGCTTCGGCCGCCTCGACGTTCAGCTTCGTGATTTTGGCATGCGGCCTTTTGCACGTTAAGGCTCGTGCGTACAGCGTGCCGGGCGTGTTCATGTCGGCGGCGTACTTGGCAGCGCCTGACGCCTTCTCAACACCGTCGATACGTTGAATGCGTTTGCCGATCAGCGTGTTTTCAGCTCGTGGTTTCCAAGCAACTTTTCGTTCAGCCATGATCACGCACCTCCTTTCTTCGCCAGTTCCACGGCACATTGCGTGATCCCGTGGTAGGTTCCGCATCGGCAGATGTTGTGACCAAGGCCTCTTCTAATCTCATCTAAGTCGGCTCCTGGATGAGAATCGAGGAACGCACGTGTCGCCATGACGAATCCCGGCGTGCAGAAGCCGCACTGCATCGCGTCGTGCTTGACGAAACCTTGAATCACCTCGTCGTCATCGGCGAGCGATTCGACGGTGGTGATCTCCTTTCCGATGCATTGCACGGCGAGCCGGCTGCTGGCGAGGACCGCCTTGCCGTCGATGATGACCGTGTCGGCGCCTGAGGCGTTGCGATCATCGACGTCCTTGCAACCGGTCAGGTTCAGGTCATCACGGAGCACGTCGAGCAGCGTCACACGGGGTTCGAGCTTCAGCGTGTGCTGTTTCCCGTTGACGTTGAGTGTCACGCTTCCCGCGCGGCTCGACCGCACGTTGGGTTTGGATGGTTCGGCGGCGACGGCTTCTTCTTGGCCGGCCGTCGCTAGAGCCGAGGCGGCGACCGCTGCCCCGGAGCCTTTGAGGAATTCTCGACGATTAAAGCCGGGCCCGCCCTGCTGCCCACTTGGCTGATTGTTCATGAACTTCGCTCTCCCTCTAATCAGTTGGTGCGAAACATGTTCCAAGCGCAATTGAGCATTCATTCTACCGATCCGGTTTCGCATCACAACGCATCGACCCATTTTTTTGCATTTAGCGGAATTTTGTTTTGCGCAAACGTGTCGGGGGTCGTCATTCTATCGCCACGAATTGACCGTAAGAACCGGCCGGAAAATTGTTCGTCGAGCGAGATTCGTTCACAACGCATCTGGCGTATTCGTGTGCGCCCAGGGTACGATTGAACCATGCCGGATTCGAAAGACGCGTCGACATTCTGCCTCGCGCACCAACTGCCCGAAGACGATTCGAGCCCCGTCGGACTCGTCTGCGCCCGCTGCAGGCATCAACTGCGCGCCGATCCGCCGCGCGGGAATCCGCTGTGCTGTTGGGAGAGTCAACCACCGGTTTTCGGCCTCGATGGCAGCCCCTGCTTCGTCTATACGCTCATTTGGGAGAACTTCCGTATTCGCTCCCTGCACCCGGCGGAGTTGCAGACCGATTTCCGATCTCACGACGTTCAATCGCATGTTGACACCGAGCCTGATGCGCCGATCTGACACAATTCGGTAGGCCACACCGAAATGGAATCCGAACTCGGTGAATTGTTGACACTCTGGTCAGTTCGGCTCGCCGTCGCCTGTTATGTGTTGCGTCTCGGCTTCGATGTCAGCGGATCAGCGGCCCCGCGCGCCGGACGAGCCGCCCTCTGGTTCTGGACGGTTGGCTGCCTGCTGTTTACGGTGCATGTTGTCTGCGCCTTTCATTTCTATCATGGTTGGAGCCACGCGGCAGCGTACGAACACACCGCTCAGCAGACGGCTGCCGTGGTCGGCATCGATTGGGGCGGGGGACTCTATTTCAACTACCTGTTCGCCGGTGTCTGGATGCTCGACGTGGCTGCCTGGTGGCGATTCGGTGATCTCCACTTGAATCAGCGCGGATTGTTTTGGTCCGTGCAGGTCCTGTTTGCGTTCACGTTCATCAATGCTACGGCGATCTTCGGGCCACCTTTTTGGAAATGGGTTGTTGTGGTCGTCGTGGTCGGCTTGACGCTGATTCGAGTCGCCGGCCGGCGGCGACGGCCGGATCGTCCGTCGGAATAAGGAGCCATAAGTGCCGGGCAGGTTCAAGACGCATGGGCGGCGCGACGATGCACGGCGTGCTTCGTACCTGTTAACTGTGACAATCCCGCCGAAGAGCGTACACTCGTTTCGAAACGTCCAAGAATCGTGTTGAGTTCGTGGGCGACGTTGAACCGCAGAACGTCAGCCGGAAGTCCGCACCGTACCAACCGCCAACTACAGATCGGTGATGAAATGAATGTCTGGAATCTTCGCGCACGGATGGCGCGGCGCACGGCGTTCCTATTCGGAATGTCGGCAGCGTTCTGCCTCGTTTTTGCATCGACGCTGATGGCCCAGGGCTCCGACGTGTCGACGAACACCAAGACTGTACTCGGGCAGCCGCAACATCTGACGATGATGATTGTGTACGCAACGGTCGCTTTGACCTTTTCGTTCCTGTGCTCCGTCGCCGAAGCGGTCGTGCTGAGCGTGTCGCCCTCGTACATCGCCAATTTGAAAAACGCCGGCAACGAGAAGGCCGCCGCACTACTGAGCAAAATTAAGACCAACATCGACCGTTCGCTGGCGGCAATTCTCACGCTGAACACGATTGCCCACACGGTTGGCGCCGGAGGCGCGGGAGCGGAAGCGGCTGCCTACTTTGGCGACCAATACGTGGGTATCGCCATGGCCGTGCTCACGCTATTGATCTTGTTCTTGTCGGAGATCATTCCCAAAACGCTGGGAGCCGTCTACTGGCGATCACTCGCGCCGCTCACTGGGAAATTCATCCAACTGCTCATTTGGGTGCTGTATCCGTTCATTCTGTTGTCGGAACTACTGACCAAATGGCTGGCGCGAGGTAAGAGCCCACACGCATTCAGCCGCGACGAATTCACGGCGATGGTCGACATCGGCACCGAAGCGGGTCAACTCGATTCCACCGAGTCGCAGATTCTCAACAACCTGTTCCGGTTTCCCCAACTGTGCGCCGAGGACATCATGACGCCTCGAACGGTCGTGTTTGCCTTGCAAGAAGACCTGACCGTGAACGAAACGATGGATGAGAACGCGAGCATCAACTTTTCGCGAATTCCGATTTACGCGGAGAACCGCGACGAAATCACCGGCTTCGTTCTAAAAACCGATCTCCTAATCGGCCAACATAAAAACGACGGGCAGACAAGAATTCGCGAATTCAAGCGGGAAATCGGAGGCGTGCATGAATCGACGCCGCTGAGCAAGGTGCTGGTTGATTTGCTCGACAACCGGTCTCACATTCTGCTCGTGGTCGACGACTACGGCGGTATGGACGGCATTATCACGCTGGAGGACGTCGTCGAAACGCTAATCGGCATCGAGATCGTCGACGAAGCCGATACGATCGACGACATGCGCCGCCTCGCCCGGCAGAAGTGGGAAGAGCGCATGAAGCGTATCGGCATCGACATACGCGAACCCGATAGTCCTCCGACCGAGCCACCTGCGTGAGCCTAGATCAGATGTAGAATTCGAACGCGCATTCCGATACGATGTGGCCGCGATGACGTAGCGTGCTGTCTCGTTTCGTCATTCGCGCAATTTGAACGATCAAGGAGGATCGAACAAATGGGTATTGGCCGTTGCGCATCGATATTGCTCGCGGTTGGATTCGCGGCAACGAACGTCGGCTGCTCGGGTGCCGCTGCGAAACCGGGGTCCCTTCGAACAGCCGAGCGAAATCGACAGTCTTCTTTTGGTGTCAATCAACCAGTGACCTACACTGACAAGGAACAACTTATGACCGACACAGGCCCCGTTGATGATGATGCTCCTGAAGAATTCACAGAAACAGGCTCGGGACTCAAATACCGCATTCTGCGAAAATCGGACGATGCAAAAGCGACCGCCAACGACTCGGTCACGGTCAACTATCGAGGTTGGCTCGACGACGGCACGGAGTTTGACAGTTCCTACGAACGGGGCGAGCCGATTTCCTTCCCGCTGGGCGGCGTCATCGCCGGCTGGACCGAAGGCATGCAGCTTGTGGGCACCGGCGGAATGATCGAGTTGACCATTCCCTCCGAGCTGGGCTACGGAAGCCGCGGTGCCGGTGGCGCCGTTCCGCCGAACGCGACGCTGCACTTCATCGTTGAATTGATCAGCGTGAACTGATCGAGACTTCCGTCAAGGTCGACGAACGAGTAGCCGTCCCGACCGCCTCGTGCCTGGTCGCTGCGCGGCCGCGCTGATTTTTTGCTACGCTATCAGACACGTGAGAACGAACTTCGGCTAACCCGGCAACGTGTCGTCAGCGGATCGCACGCGTTGGAGCGTATCTATTCTCGCCGACTGCGAGCTGAATGGCACCGTTCAGGAGACCAACAAGATGAACCGAACATGGGCGATCGCGTCGAAGTTGAATTGTTTTCGGCAAACACATTTCAAACGAGCCGACCGTGCCCGTTACGGCTTGGCCACGCGACATCTCATCGCATCGATGCTTCTGGTCGTTTGCCAACAGTCATCTCTTGTGGACTCGCTACGGGCGGCGCCGCCGGAACTCGTCACTGTGAAAAAGATCTGGGATCATGGGGAGCACAACGCGTTTACCGATTTGATCCGCTTTGGTGATCGTTGGTGGTGTACGTTTCGCGAGGCGAAGGACCACGGCCCGAGTCTCGGTAAGGTGCGGGTCATTGTTTCGGACGACGGCGACGCGTGGCAGTCGGCCGCCTTGCTCGATCAGGACGGAATCGACCTGCGCGATCCTAAGCTCTCGGTCATGCCCGACGGCCGGCTGATGCTTATCATGGGCGGGTCGGTTTATGACGACACCAGCAAGTATGGAACACGCGCGCCGCGGGTCGCCTTCTCCAGGGACGGTCACGACTGGACAGAGCCGAAGAAGTTGTTGGCCGAGGATCATTGGCTCTGGCGTGTGACTTGGCACAAGGGTCAGGCGTGGAGTGTCAGCAAATTGGGCGAAGGTCGCAATCCGCGCCGAGGCATGCTATACCGCAGCGACGATGGGCTCGAGTGGAAGTGGATCACCGAGTTTCATCTGCCGAATAGGACGTGGAACGCCAGTGAAACAACCCTCCGGTTCATGCCCGACGGCGAACTGATCGCACTCACCCGCCCGAATTGGATCGGCACGAGCCGGCCTCCCTACAGGAATTGGTCTTGGACGGACGTCAAGCAGAAAATCGGCGGCCCGAATTTCATCCGCTCGCCCACCGGCCAATTGTGGGCGTCGGGCCGACACTACGGAAAGAGTGCCACGACGGTGCTCGCACGAATGACCAACACGAGTTATGAGCCGGTGCTCACGCTTCCCAGCGGCGGCGACAACAGCTACGCCGGCATGGTCTGGCACGACGGGCTGTTGTGGATGAGCTACTACTCGTCCCACGAAGGCAAGACGAGCATCTATCTGGCAAAGATCAAAGCCGAGTAGGCCGATCGTCGTGCCCAAAAGAAACGGCCAGATTGCGCCCTTCTTCTCGAATCGGTTCCGAAGCCCTCTGACGGAAGATGCGATCCCGATTTCTGTCGCGTCGATGGCGCCGCAACAGGGTTTGGGACGAGTTTTACTTGGCCGCTGCCGCTTCGATCAACTCTTCGCTGCTGTGCCGCTTTCTGTAGCCGTCGAGAAACAAGTCCGCCGTGATGACCCCGTCCTGGCCGACCAGATACGTGCCCGGGTGGGGCACGCCGTCTTTGTTGTGAATTCCGTAAGCACGAATGGCTCGGCTGCCTTCGTCGGAAAGTAGCGGAAATGAAATCTTACGGTCGTCGGAAAACTCCTTCAATACTTCCACCGAGTCGAAGCTAATCCCCACAACCTGGGTTCCCGTTTCCTTGATCTTCTCGATATCGTTTTGCAACTGGACCAGTTGCTTCTGGCAGAATGGTCACCAGTCCGC
>Ga0315336_1006671_pt1 | contig 11635 bp, 4 predicted proteins | sample ASW5metaG_FD_204512 | JGI IMG/M metagenome (GOLD analysis project Ga0315336, IMG submission 204512) | Ammonia-oxidizing marine archaeal communities from Monterey Bay, California, United States - ASW #5 | ecosystem: Environmental > Aquatic > Marine > Intertidal zone | place: USA: California...
ACTCCAGACCACAACATCTTGCGCACCACCGCAGGTGTACCGGCTCGCCTCGACACCCTCATCCTCCTCCAAACGCAGCGTGGGGCCGAACCCCTACGCGGGGGGAGGTGCTTCTCCGGACGCTTACGTTCTCAACGTGTCTGGTGTGCTACAATCCAGAATTGACCCAAAAATTCAGTTCTGAGTAGGCGGCGATATGTCCGACTAATCAGGACGCGTTTTGCCGGCGAACGATCCTGAGCCGAAACGAGTTATGGCTTGCCGACGAGCCCCTCATGTCTTTGGATGTTGGTTTACCGGCTAATCAAGCCGGTTTCCCTTTAGTATCGTTCTATCTCGTTCTATGTATTTCGTTATGCAGGGATGAAGATCCCTGATGCGTTTCGTTCCCCCGGATCAAATCAGCAAGATGCCCCAGGCGCCGTCAGAACGCCACAGAGAGCGTTCGCGATGCAAGATGCGTACTCGATATCCTGCAGACACCTTGCAAACGGTTCTCGCGCAATTTTGACCATCACTTGATCGTGCACATCCGCTTCTTCATTTCGTAGTTTCTAAACTCATGCACCTTACCTATAATAAGGGAGCACTTATTTTCGGAGAAAAGATAATCGTGCACTGACCAAAACTAACCTCGAAAAAGTTTCTTCAAATCACGGGTCTATACGATCAAAGAAAAACGGTGGCCGATTAGCCGGTAAATGTTGGTTACAAAACATTCAGCTCCCGATTTGGGCCCCGCCGGGCTTCGGCGGAGCAGGCCGAATTCGGAGCATAGGGTAATTCGAAGAATTGGTAGTAATCGGACATAGATTACAGGCCGTAGTGCCGGCCTCAACACGGGGCAATCATGAAGGACGACCTCGTGGAACGGCAGGTCACCCCGCGGCTTGCCTGGATTCTCGAACGCTCCGTACTGCGTCTATTGATTAAAAAGAGAAATTCGCCCAAGGGTGGTTCGTGGTCGTGCTGTCGGCAGCGCTGTCGCCGAATACTGCCGGGGCGCTTGCGCTGGTGATGTCTATGATCGGTCCGTAGCGGTTGTTCGCGTCGATTACGTAGTTGACCGTATTCCCGCTGGCGCTGTTGCGAAGAATGAGATTACCGGTTCCCTGTACACGGATTCCCCTGTAGTTATTAATGACGTTGTTGGCCTCGACCCGACTATCGGCGAGGACGACTTGGATTCCGGCGTGGTCTCCGCTTCCCCCATTTCCTGCACACTGATTGTTCATGACCAGAGAGCTGGCCGTACGGATACCGGATGCCGAGTTCGTCTGAGCTACGCAAGCACGCACGATGGAGTTGATACCCGCCGAGATCCCGGTATCGCCATTGTTTTTAGCGACGCACTCGGTCACCGTACACGCTTCTCCCGCCACAATACCATCGCCGCCGTTGAATGCGGCCACGCATTCCCTAATCGTCGAACCGGTGAACGCTTCAATGCCAACATCCCGATTGCCCTCGGCCGTGCACCTTTGCACCAATGAATTGAACCCGACGCGCAAGCCGTCCTGATCCGCAACATTCCAACCGTTTGAATAGGCCCGCAGGCCAAAGAGCTTGCTGTTGTCGGCATTGGCCGCGTCCACACCATCGCCGCCCCACTCCCGCAGAATTCCGTTTCGGATTTCGATGTTTTTTTGATCTCCGAACACGATGATGCCCGACTGCGACGTTGTAGCCTTGCCCACCAGGGCATGGCCGCCCAGGTCAATGGTAACGTCGCTGGCGTTTACGGTGACGCCATGTTGGCCGCTCTCTCCGGTGAGTGATCCCACCAGTTTCACCGAGGCCGGCCAGTCGATGGACTCCGGGATCTGGCAGAGCAGGATATTGAGATAGTTCCCCGCCACAATGTCGTAGTTGTCGGGATTACCCCAGACCCGGTTGCCGACGACTTGATTGAAGGCAAAATCAAGATCCAAACCTCGATCGCTCGCGGTCGCGTCGTTATTCTCAATGAGGTTCCCAATGCCGACCACGTGAATCGCGGCACCGTCTCCGGCGCCGGCTCCATTGCCTTCGCAGGCGTTATTCGCCACATGGCACGAGGTACTCACTTCGATACCGTCACCTGTATTGAGCACAGCCGTGCAATCCGTGATCGTGCTGCCGTCTCCCGAGATGATCCCGTCGCCCTGGTTGCTACTGGCCTTACACTCGCTCACCCGGCTCGACGTACCGGCACTGATCCCGTTGCCCAGGTTGTTGTTTGCCGTGCATCCGATCACCATGCTGGTGGTCACCTCGATCCCGTTCTGCGTATTGAGCAGCGCGCTGCATCGGCTAATCGTGCTGCCGGTGGAGGCCGCGATCCCATCGAAGCCGTTGGCTCGGGCGGTGCATTCGGTGATGGTACAGACCGAGGAGGCGCCGATGCCGTCGAAGCCGTTGCCTTGCACCGTGCAATGGCTGACGGTGCACCCGAAGGACACGCTGATTCCCCGGTTGCCATTGTCACTTGCCACGCATTCGCTCACCGTGCAGCCGCTACCGGTTTTGATTCCGCTGGCCTGGTTCGCCTCCGCCACGCACGCCCGGATCAGGGAATCGCTGCCGACCCCAATGCCGTTTTGGTTAATGGAATCCAATCCGTTGGAATAAGCCCGCAACCCCTCCAGGATGCAGTTGCTCGAAGGAGGCGAAACATGGACCCCGTGCAGTCCCCAATCCCGTACGGTTCCGTTGCGGATCTCTATGTTGCGACGCGCGGCCGGCACGTCGATACCCACCAGCGACCCGGGCACCCCAGTGAGCTCGAAGCCGTTGAGATCCAGGGTGACCCCGCTTGCCTCAATCGTTATGCCGGCATTCGCCACGGTGCCGGTCAGATTGGTGGTGAGGTAGTAGGAGCCAGGCGCACTGATGAGGATCGGTAAGCTTGAGATCGGTGTGCGCGGCTCGATCTGTTCGAGGGTTTTCATCGTCGGCCCCGGCGCAGTGGCCGGGCTAAGGGGGCCTTGGGATAAGACAGTGGAAACAGTCAACCCGAGTACCGTGCCGACGCCCGCTCGAAACAGAAAGCAAGGGGCGACAAAGCGCTTCGATTCACACCGATTCATGATGAACTCCTGCTAATTATGAAGCTGCTAATCCAGAGATAAGATCATGCGCTCTTTGATGGGGCGAACAGTGCCGACCTCAAAGAAGCATTTTCACCGGTACGAACATGTCAAAACACGCCGAAAATGCAAGCAAGTAAAGGGGATTGATACGAAAAATTAGCTGGTTGCCTCCGCGCAGAAACGCTACAATTCCTTTCCCTGCTGCGAGATCATCTGCAAACCAACAACCCTATAACCTACAACTTGATTAACAAACGGAGCCGGAAACCCACGGAGAAAAACCATGAACCCTCGGAATGCGGAAGTCGAAAATCAGAGTTCGGTTCTCAGAGAACGAAGAACTGCTTTGTGGAGGTGGCTAGGAACCATGGTCTTGATCTTGCTGACCACTGAGCTCTGCCTACTGAACTCTTCAGCCCAGGTGCCGGAGCTGCTCAACATCCAGGGCCGCCTGTTGGATGGCGGCGGGCTGGTCAACAGCAACGTCGCGTTAAGCCTGCGACTGTTCGATGCGCCGGCCGGGGGCATTTTGCTCTACGAGGATTCCAGTACCGTTTCGGTCGTGGACGGACTCTACGCCACGTTTATGGGCGACGATACGGCCTTCGGCAATCTTCAGTCGGCCCTGGCTGCAACAAGTGTGTACGTGGAGACGGCGGTGAATGGGGTTGCGTTGGCGCCACGTGAACGCCTGAGCGCGACCGCATATTCACTGGCCACGCGAGAGATATCGATCGACACCAACGTACCTCCGAATGTGGTACTGGCCGGATCCGTGAACACGATTTCCGAGAGCGTTCGCGGCTCTTCGGTACTCGGCGGCAGCAACAACACCATCGTGACCGGATCACATTTTGCTTCGATCCTCGGGGGTAGCGACAACCTGATCGGAACGAACTCGTTCAATGCGGCCATCCACGGCGGTTCCATGAACCGTATCGGCGAGAATTCCGAGTACGCCATTATCGGCGGTGGCGCATTCAGCATCATCAGCGGCGATGCCGATCGAGCTACCATCGCCGGGGGTGCAAGCAACTTTATCGGCGAGAATTCCCGTCGCTCGGCCATCGGTGGCGGTTCGGTCGTCTTCATCGGCAAGAATTCCGAACATTCCACGGTAGGCGGCGGCGAAGGGAATACTCTGTTTAACAATGCAAGCTGGTCCACGATCGGCGGCGGTATGGCCAACATCATCGGCAACGATTCGTTCGAATCCACGATCGCCGGGGGTGCGCTAAACTTTATCGGCACGAATTCCCCGAGCGGCGCCATTCCGGGTGGGGCCAATAACGAAATTGGCGACAATGCCCCCCATGCATTTGCCGCGGGCCGGAGGGCGAAAGCGAACCACCCGGGCACGTTCGTCTGGGCCGATTCGACCGATGCGGACTTCGTATCCACCTCCAGCAACCAGTTCCTCATCCGCGCCGCCGGCGGCGTGGGCATCGGTACCGACACCCCCACGGAACGGCTGACTGTGGCCGGAAATCTGTCGGTGGAGGGGACGGCCACGTTCACCAAGGTCATCGGCGATGGCTCAATGATCAGCAATATCGTCGGTGCCGCTATCTCCAACGGGACCATCCTGGAGGAGGATGTGGCCTCCAACACCTTCTGGGCGACAGCAGGAAATTCCGGAACCACGGCCGGGACACATTTCCTGGGGACCACGGACGACGTGCCCCTCGAGTTGCACGTGAACGGTCTTCGAGTCCTGCGCATCGAAGATGACGATCTCGCCGGGTTTCCCGCGCCACGGATCATTGGCGGTTCGGCCAGCAACTCGATTACTGGGTTCTCGGCAGGCGCCGTAATTGCCGGTGGAATAAATAACCACATCGGGGCCTCGGTGTTCTCGTCGGTCGGTGGGGGCCGCAACAACAACGTGGCCGACGGCAGCGACGGCGCCACCATCGCCGGGGGAGCGAGCAACGACATCGGGGCGAACGCGCAGTACCCGGCCGTGGGCGGCGGCCTGGGCAACAAGGTAGCGGACTTCAGTTTCTACGCCACCATCCCCGGAGGGCAGAACAACGATATCGGGGTGAACTCGTCCTTCTCGGCCGTGGGCGGCGGCGGGAACAACAACGTGGCCGGCAACAGCAACGGCGCCACCATTGGCGGGGGGAACGGTAATGACGTGGGCGAGAACAGCCCGTATACTACAGTCGCCGGCGGACAGGACAACGCCATCGGAACGAACTCAAGCTACTCCACGGTCGGGGGCGGCGAGAACAACGAAGTCGCCGACAACAGTCACCGTGCCACGATTGCCGGTGGGGAGGGCAACGACATCGGGACGAATTCGAACTACTCTACGGTCAGCGGCGGTTTCTTCAATGACGTGGCAGATAACTGCGGATACGCAGTGATCGCCGGAGGCCAGGACAACGTGATCCTATCCGGCACGGACTATACGGCGGTCGGCGGCGGATTCGAAAACGTCGTTGCCGGCAATGGCTCATACTCCACCATCCCCGGCGGGCGGCAGAACGCCATCGGGTCATTCGTGGATTATGCGTTCGCCGCCGGACGACGCGCCAAGGCAAATCACGACGGGGCCTTTGTGTGGGCCGACAGCACGAATGCGGATTTCGTTTCCCAGGATTCCGACCAGTTTCTCATCCGAGCCTCTAACGGTGTGGGAATTAACGTAAGCAACACGGCGTTTAACGCCCTTCGTATACAGGACGCGAACTGGACGGCACAGGCGGGTGGAGGCAGTTTCCTTCTTCTGGAGTCGCTGTCACCACTGATAGATGCCGGGGCCCTCTTCGGCAAAGACAAGATGCTGCGCATGGTCGCTCCGTCTAGTTCGGAGAGCACGACGGAGTTCATCACGTGCCAATGGGACAATGGCGACGACAAGTTTCGCGTGGAAATGGACGGAGATGCATTTGCGGACGGAGCGTTCAGCGGGGGCGGTGCCGACTTCGCTGAGATGGTATCGGTGACCGAGGGTAGCTGTGCCGTGGAGCCCGGCGACGTGCTCGCTATCGATCCCACCCAGTCGAACGGCTATACCAAGTGCTACCATCCGCGCTCGCACCTGGTTGCAGGCGTGTACAGCACCCAACCCGGTTTTCGCGGTTGGGATCAGGATTGGGAGGCAGACGCTCTGGAGGATACCGCGCCAATGGCCGTCGTCGGCATCGTGCCGTGCAAAGTGTCCACAGAAAACGGCGCCATCGGACCCGGCGACCTGCTTGTAACCGCCAGCCTGCCCGGCCATGCGATGCGCGATCCCGATCCGGCGGTCGGAACGGTAGTGGGCAAGGCACTCGACGCGCTCCCGTCGGGAACCGGCGTCATCAAGATTCTGGTGACGTTGCAATAAAATCTGTACAGAGGTCCAACCTCAAGAGTCGAAAACCAATGGAGGAGAACCATGAAACTGCGAAAAACACTCTACAGAAACGGGCGATCAGTAATTACTCCGGACGGAACGGATTTCTGGCGGCGGCTGGGAGTCACGATGCTTGTAATCATGGCGTCCGACTTTTGCATTCCAACTTCTACGGCCCAGGTGCCGGAACTAATCAACTCTCAGGGCCGGTTGGTGGAAGGCGGGGGCGTGGTGAACGGGGAGCGCGAGATCGTCATTCGGCTCATGGACGCCGCAACTGCCGGGAATCAGATCTACGCGGAAACCCAGACCGTTTCAGTGGTCGACGGGCTCTACAACTTCTGCATCGGCGCGAGCAACGCAATTGAAGGCGCCCTTTCCTCGGCACTTGCGACCGACGGAGTGTGGTTGGAAACTGCCGTAGACGGAACCACGCTTTCACCGCGGGAACGGATTGAATCGGTCGGCTACGCGCAGATTGCTGCGGGCGTAACGCCCGGTTCGATCGTCTCCTCGAGTCTCGCAGACGGCACTTCACTCAGCGAGATTTCGAATAACGATGGGTCGGGCAGCGGTCTAGACGCTGACTTGCTAGACGGAGAGGATTCCTCGGCTTTTGCGGATGCAACACATGATCACGATTCCGCCGAGCTCATCAGCGGGACCCTTGACATTACGCGAATTCCGGTGGGGAGCACGACATCCACAGTGGCCGCCGGGAACCACACCCATGCCGGCGGGGGGATCGATTCAAACGCCTTCTGGCAAACCGAGGGCAACACCGGAACCACGGCCGGGACGCATTTCCTGGGGACCACGGACGAGGTGCCCCTCGAGTTGCACGTGAACGGACTTCGCGTCCTGCGCATCGAGGATGACGATCTCGCCGGGTTTCCCGCGCCACGGATGATCGGCGGTTCGGCCAGCAACTCGATTGTTGGGTTCTCGGCAGGCGCCGTAATTGCCGGTGGAATAAATAACCACATCGGGACCTCGGTGTTCTCGTCGGTCGGTGGGGGCCGCAACAACAACGTAGCCGACGGCAGTGACGGCGCCACCATCGCCGGGGGAGCGAGTAACGGCATCGGGGCGAACGCGCAGTACCCGACCGTGGGCGGCGGCCTGGGCAACAAGGTAGCGGACTTCAGTTTCTACGCCACCATCCCCGGAGGGCAGAACAACGATATTGGGGTAAACTCGTCCTTCTCGGCCGTGGGCGGCGGCGGGAACAATAACGTGGCCGGCAACAGCAACGGCGCCACCATTGGCGGGGGCGAAGACAACAACGTGGGCGACACCAGTTCGCACTCCAGCATCGGCGGCGGTTCCCAGAACAGCATTGCCGACAACAGCCAGAATGCAACCATCGCTGGTGGCGTGCTCAACGACGTCGGCACGAACTCGAACCACTCCTCGGTCGGCGGCGGCTTGAACAACGATGTATCCGACAACAACGTTGCCGCTACGATTGTGGGAGGCGCAGACAGCGACATTGGTACGAATTCAAACTACAGCACAATCGCCGGCGGCCGGGAGAATGCAGTGGGTCCGAATGCGGACTATGCATTCGCGGCCGGTCGCCGCGCAAAAGCCAATCACCAGGGAGCCTTTGTTTGGGCTGATTCGAACGAGCTCGATTTTTCTTCGGACTGGGAAAATCAATTCCTCGTCCGGGCAGCGGGGGGCATTCGCATGTACTCCAACCAGTTCGGCACGATGGGCGTTCAACTCGTGCCGAACACCACTGCATGGACGTCGTCGTCCGATCGGAACGCCAAAGAAAACATCCGCCCTATCGATACATCGCTGATTCTTCAGCATCTTGCCGACATGCCTATTACCCGATGGAACTACATCGACGATCCGAATCAAAGGGACTACATCGGTCCCATGGCCCAGGATTTCCATGCGGCCTTTGATCTAGGCGAGGAAACATCGATCAACACAATGGACACCGACGGCGTCGCTCTCGCCGCGATCCAGGAATTGACGCAGAGAAACGATGAGCTCAACCGGCGCGTAGCGGAATTGGAAGCGCTAGTTCGCCAGCTGGGCGTGCCGCAGATAAGAACGGATGATTTAGAACTCTGATTTCGTAGCCGCCTTGATCATATATTCTGTTGAAGTAATCTGCTAAAGCGCAGCCGTTTACTTCGACCAGAGCGGATCACTGTTTGGGTAGGAGCTTCCGGTACTCTGGAGCTCCCCACGGTTGATCATGTTGGTACCCGATGATTGAGGCACCGCTGTGTCCAGCTTTCTCCTGCCGCTCTGCCCTTCAGTTGAGTTGCTCCAAGGGACCGCCTGAACATCGCGAACATGCCGCTTCGGGTTGACCCCAGACTCAAAGGCGGTGCTTGACTATCTCAGACGATCTCCCCTAGGTTCTCGACGCATGCTCCTCTGGACCCTCATCGGGGGGCCAACGACAATTGGTTGATCGGAGATTATCGGGTTCGGACAGTACACGGGGAAGTCCGCTTGAAGATGAAGGCCGTATCTCCGTATTATGAAAACAAAAACGAGACCCCATTTCTGGGGTCCCGTAAATCAGAAACGATATTGAAGTCGCAACTACGACGCCATCTTCTTTAAACTCCCCAACTCCTTTTCGGCAGCAGCAATTCGTGCAGATATTTCACAATCTACAGCATGGCGGATTGTGGCAAGCTGATCGCTGGTTAACTTCTGAAGATTCGGCATTCCAGCGACCTTCTTTCTCTGTCTACCTGCCTTCGCGGCAGCTTTCTTACCGCCACGTTTCTTTGCAGTCTTCTTCGCCTTCTTCTTCACGGGTTTCTTCTTGGACTTCTTGGAATTCGACTTTGATTTGCTAGCAGCTTCCCGCTTCTTCTGTTCTGCGGGAGTTGCCAAGTAAACACCTTTTGATCCATCTTCAAAACTGACCAAGACCTTATTAGCTGCAACGAATCCAGCTCTCCCCCCTGGCTTAACCAATTTGAGAGCATCTTTAGCGTCCTTGCGATTCCGCCCATTGGGGCTTGTGGATTTCGCTGAAGGACTCTTGGTCTTTTCAGACATGTATTTTCTCTCCTGTGTTCATTGAATACGTTCATCGCATTCGAATTTGTGAAGGGGCGGGGTTATAGACGAAACGTAGGATCAAATGCAAGAGTAGTGAACTGCAGTTTAACGTATTCGCCATGGGAATGCCCTACAAATTTGCTCTCATGAAGTTCACGTAGGCGTCGATCCGATCCCAATAAAACACTTTGTTGATACTAAGCTGATGACCCCCGCAGAGAGGTGGGATAATCAGTAACCGGGTGCCGCGGTTTTCGACCGCCACCCGCCGCACTTTTCAACCTGCGTGCACACTTCTCCCTTTCACTTTCGCTCGACATGGGTCGGGGCAACCACTACGAGGAAGGTATCGAGAAGGAGCCCACAGCCTGCAAGCGGATCGACCTGACCGGCAACTGGCACACAGGAGAGTTCTTTCCGGACCGGATCCAGGCGACGGAGCTTCCCCTGGGCGCAGGGGAGACCACGACGTTTCGCCAGTCACTGGATCTGCCGCCGGGCCAGTACCGGGTGCAGATCGTCTACGACCCGAGTCAGGACAAGGTCCCCGGGCAGGCCTTGGGCGATCGCGTCGGGCAGTTCCGCGGCCTGTCGATCGGGGGAGACGCCTGCATCCTGTGCTTCCGGCCCGAGACCGGCACCGGAAAGCTGGTCGCCGGCCAGGATCTCATCGTCGAGCATCCCGGGGATTCGGTGGACCTCGCGCTCGTGCTGGGCAATACCCGAGTCCCCCGGACCTTGCTCATCGCGGATGGCGGGTTGCCGGTTCGTCCCCGTACGAACGCGGTTCCACCGCCGGCGGGGGGCGGGGAATGGATGGTCGTGCGCAACCTTCCCTTCCTGATTCGCGAGACGGTGACGTACCGGTCGGAGACGGGGCGGCTCGCCGATGTGCGCGCCGTCAATCACGGCAGCCTGGTTCCCTGCGCCAAGGAGGCAATCTTGCCGATTCCGGATGTCGCCGTGCAGCGAATGCATTGCCTGGGCATGGTTCACAACATCGATATCGCAAACGGCTCGTGGTTCAGTCCCAAGGGCGACCACGGCTATACTCACTTCGTTGGAGACCGGGCCGGAGACCTGGTCATCTCCTACTGCGACGGGGACGAGGAGATTGTCCCCCTGGTGTTCGGCTTCAACCTCTGGTACGGCCGGCCCTGGGACCTGCTGTGGCACTACAACTGGGCGCATGCCGACATGGAGGGCGCGCCCAACCGCGAGACGGACGGTCTGTTCGGCGGCGAGCGCGGGCCCAGGGAAGCCATTCAGGCCGCGTGCCACCTGGTCGATGGTGTACGTCTGATGGGGTCGGACTGCAGCAACACGCGCTTCGTGTTCTCCCTCGATCTGGAGGGACGCAGCATCCGGGCGCTGCGCATCCGCGGCGACGCCGGCATGCACGGCTATCCGCTGATTGCCGGCATCACGCTGGAGACCTGCGAGCCGGAGGCGGGCCTGCCCGGTCTCCCGTCGGTCAGTTCGCATCCGCCCGCCTTGCGCCCGGTGGGGCTGAGTTGTATTCGCCGGGAACAGTGGCGACCAGCGGTGGAACGGCTGAAGCGCGAGCTGTACACCTTCGTCGACGATGCGCCGGAGCTGGGGGCCCCCGAGATCCCGGACGGGTACTTTGGGCCCGCCTACGATTTCAGGGGCCCGCAAGAGGCGATGTATGCCGCCACCTACCTGTACCGCAACGGGCCGGAATGCGCCTCCCACATCGCGGACTCCGGAGTGACCTGCGCGTCGCCGGTCTCATCGGGCGCGATCGGGCATTACACATCGGGCATGGGGGCCTGGTGGTTCAATGAACCGCATTTCGGCAGTCTCGCCAACTGGTTCCGTCTCTACCGGGAACGCGAACCGGGGCAACTCCCGGGTCGAGATTCGGCGTGGACAAGGGGGGTTGGGGAACTGCTGCGAGAGGCGGTGGCTTTCGGGTACGACAAATTTGCGGACCGCTATGTCGCGTGGCTGGACCGCGCCTTGTTCGCCGAGTCGAATCCACCCCACTGGAACCGCGTGGCGGGCGAACCCGACGTCTGCACCTACCGGGAGACGGTCGGCGACGTGGAAGAGCGAGGCAACCGCGAGAACGACGGGCACGGAATCTGCATGTGGGGACGGTACCTTGTGTACCACGCCGGAGGCCGGGCGGCGGCGTGGAACCGGGATC
>Ga0315336_1006674_pt1 | contig 11632 bp, 9 predicted proteins | sample ASW5metaG_FD_204512 | JGI IMG/M metagenome (GOLD analysis project Ga0315336, IMG submission 204512) | Ammonia-oxidizing marine archaeal communities from Monterey Bay, California, United States - ASW #5 | ecosystem: Environmental > Aquatic > Marine > Intertidal zone | place: USA: California...
ACAACAACTGGGGCCACAACATCGTCTTCCCGCCGTTCGACCTGGACGGGGATTCGAGCACCTTCACCGAGACCGAGCTGCTCTCGATCATCGCGCACTGGCAGCACATGGCCGAGGACTTCGCGCCGTTCGAGGTCGACGTGACCACCGAGGAGCCGCCCGCCGGCCATCTCGTCAAGTCGGGCGGCGGTGACCAGCACTGGGGCATCCGCGACCTGCACACGCAGTACGCCGGCGGCTTCGGCAACGGCACCGGCGGCATCGCGTACTTGAACAGCTTCACCGACAACGAAGACACGCCGGTGTTCTCCTTTAACAAGGGCGACAACAACGGCTCGATGACGGGCAGCCACGAGGTCGGGCACGCGCTCGGTCTGCACCACGACGGCGTGGGCGGCTCGTCGTACCACGGCGGCGTCGGCAGCGGCACCACGAGCTGGGGGCCCATCATGGGCGCGCCGTTCGGGAAGCACCTGACCCAGTGGAGCAATGGCGACTACTCGAACTCGACGAACACCGAGAACGACTACGCCGAGATCACCAAGCCGCAGAACGGCGTGACCACCAAGACGGACGACTTCGGCGACGGCGTCGGTTCGGCCCAGGTCATCGGAGGCTGCCCCATCGACGGCCTGATCGAGACGCGCAACGACAAGGACGCGTTCGAGTTCCAGAGCCCGGGCGGCTCGATCACGGTGACCCTCGATCCGACGGTCCCGGGCGGAAACCTCGACGGGCTGCTCGAACTGTACGGCCCGGGCGGCTCGCTCATCGCGTCGGACAACCCGTCCAACGAAGCCGTCGCGAGCATCACCACGAACACGAGCCCCGGCACGCACACGATCGTGGTCGACGGCGTCGGCAAGTCGGGCGCCTACTCCGACTATGGCAGCGTCGGCGCCTACACGGTCCAGGTGAACCTGCCGACGACCTCGAACTACGGAACGCCCGAGGTCGGGTCGTCCGGCAACCCGGCGGTGATCGCGACGTCCGGCGGAAGCCCGAACGTCGGCAACCCGTCGTTCTCCGTCGATGTCACCGGCGGCAACCCGAACAGCTTCGTCGTAATGTTCTCGGGCGAATCCGTTGGGAACAACGTGGTGCCCTGGGGGACGATCCTGGTCGCCGGTCCGAGTTTCCTCCGGACGATCACCTCGACCGACGGAGCCGGCGCGGCTTCAGTCACGATCAACATCCTCCCGGCCCTCGCCGGGACGACGATGTACTACCAGTACGCGATCCGTGACCCGGGCTTCGGCGGCAACGTGCAGGCGTCCGACGCGGTCGCGGTCACGTTCTGCCCCTGACCGGGGGCGCACGGAACGTCACCGGCAGTAGTTCGATGGGCGCCTGACCGGTGACCGACACCGGCCCATCTACTCGTGAGACCAACGAAGCGCGACCGAGAACCCTCGGCCGCGCTTCTCTCATTCGAATGGTCGGGCAAGGCCGCCCGGCCCCCACAGTGCGGCGCCGTTCCGACCGACCTCGATCCCGCGGACTCCGATCGATTGCGTCAGACCGTCGGTGAAGGAACGGTCGATGGCGTGACACGTCGGCCGTTTCCCCCGGCCCCCGCACCCGCTCGCCGGTGCCTGAGGCGGCTCGACGAAGCGGCCAAAGCGCTCCTCCTCGACCCCGAGGATTGGGAAGGGGACGAGTGAGCCTCGGTCGGAACGAGGCAAATCGCACTCCATAACGAGCGCTATCGCACCATCGCAGTGCTCCCCCACACCCTCTGCCGTGCGCAATCGCAAGCTGGTGGGCCCGACCTGCTTCCCGACCCAAGCACTGAGCGGAGAGAGGCTTCGGCCGCACCGCCACCTCGCCAGTTCGTGGGAGCAGCCCGACGACGCTTCCCATGGCCCCCGGATTGCCAAAGGAATGGCGGAGCCGTCAAGATGAGGAGGCCGGAATGCGAACTCAGGAGATCGGGCGCCGCGCGCGAGAACTCGCCGAACGAACCGCCGACACGCGACTGGCGGAGCGCGCGACCCAGGTGGGTGAAGCGAGCCTCGAGACCCGACTCATGGCCAACTACCGGGACACGAGCGAGCATGAGGCATTCTCGCTGCTCTACGAGCTGACCCACCAGAACATCCACCAGTTGGTCAGCCGGTGGAGCCGGGGGGCCAATCGCGCCATCGACACCGACGACATCGTTCAGGAGGTCTTCCTGGCGATCTACCGATACCCGACCGGGTTCCGGGACACGGACCATCGAGCGTTCGCGAAGTGGTCCTACTCCATCGTCCGGAACACCACGCTGCGCCACCTGCGCTCCACGGGAGCATCAGCGCTGACCACGGAGGCGCTCTGCGAGACCGTCGCCGACCCGGATCGACCCAGCCCGCTCGCCGACCTGGTGGACAAGGAAGAGCACGCGCTGGGGAAGCGCCTCTGGTTCTTGTTCGTCGCGGCGTACCAGCAGTCGTTCCTTCGCCTGAGCGAGCGAGAGCGGTTGGCGATTCGCATGACGTACGACGAGGGGAGGCCGGACGACGAGGTCTCATCGGCCCTGGGCGTGAAGCCCGAATCCCTCAAGATGATCGTCTGGCGCGCGCACCGCAAGATCCTCCATGAGATCGCGGCCTGACCTCCGAACGAAGCCCGTGTTCCGTGTCGTGATTTCGATTCGGCTCTCGCGGAAGACCATCGAGTCAAGCCGGTCTCCGACCGCGAACGCTTGACGTAGACCACCGTGCTCTCACTGAAGGATCCACATGAAACACTTGATCACCGCCGTCGCCGCTCTCACGCTCGGGCTCGCAGCCCTGGCCTCCGCCCACGATCATCCGGCGTCCCAGACCGCCACCGTCCAGATCCCGAGCGGACCGATCGGCGGCGCCATCTCCATCAACGGGCTCGGTCCGCCAGCCGGCGTCGAAACGATGCACGCCACGGCGCATATCACCTTCACGAGCAACGGCACCACTCGTGCCGATGAGATGCTGATCTCGGTGCGATCCCTGCTCGTGGACGGGATCAAGCAATGGGAGTTCACGGGCGCGGATCTCGGCTTCTTGCCCGGCGCCGGGACCTATACGGGAACGATCGGCACCGACATCCTCAATGGAAAGACGGCCGGGGGCTTGCCCGGCTTCCCGTCCCCATTGTTCATCGACATCATGGCGGTCAACGGCGGACTCAACGGCTCGTTCAGCAACAGCTCCATCGAGCTCGAGTGGAACGAGACACTGACCCGGTCCGGGACAGAGATCTCCGTCTCCAACGGTGGCGCGCAGAGCCTCTTTCTGAACTTCGGTCCGGCGTACGCAAACCGCGGCTATGTCATCCTCGGCTCCGCGACCGGAACGACGCCCGGCTTGTTCGTGGTTGGGCAGCACATGCCACTCAACTACGACGCCTATCTGCTGCTCACTGCGACGAGCCCGAACTCCGTTCTCATGCCGCAGTCACTCGGCATCTTGAGCGCAGCGGGAACAGCGCAGACCCAGTTTCAGGTTCCGCCCGGCCTCCCGGCCTCGATCGTGGGGCTCACCCTGAACCACGCGGCCTTGGTCTTCGACGCCGGCGGCGGCTTCGGCGACGCGGCGAGCATCCCGGTTTCGTTGACGTTCGTTCCGTAACGGCATCGATGGCTAAATGATCGGGCACGTCCCTCGTGCTCGATCAGCACTGCCTGGAGAGCCTCGTCTGTTTGAAGAGCTTGATGAGCGGCGCATATCGAAACAACCGATTCCGTTTCCCGCCGGTCACTTCCTCGGCGCACCTCCCGTGATCGGCAAGGTGCAGGCGTTCGCCGGGTACCCGACGAACGCCTGGGAGCTCGCCTCGAGCAACGGGGTCTCCGGTCCCATTCCGTCGCCGAGCACCTACCGAGTCGCTTTTGAGTTGCACGCCGATCTTGTTCACGACTCTGCTGACATCAAAGACATGACGGCTCGTCGGAGATCGTCAATGGTCGAGTAGCTCTCCACCACGCGATCGACCGGTATCGCCGGGTCCGGCTGGAGCTCGTGACGATGATTCGACAGGTCTCCCGGTGCTCCGGCGCCGATGCGCACGATGTGCCAGATCTCTCCTCCCACCGCTCGGAGCGGCGGCGCTACCGCCTGTCGGGCGAGGCCGCCGGTAGCACCGCCGACCCCGGAGCGACACGAGAGAGGTCGGTTCCACCGGCTCGGGACGGACAAGCGACACCTCGGACAGGAACCAGACTCGCCGGGGCCGTCCCCGATCTCCTGGACCTTCTGGACTCCGCCGAATCGGCGTGACGTCCGGCGAGTGACGAGTCGAATCGGCGCCACCCGCCGCTGGAGGTGTTTCACCGTCATAATGGCGGGAACGCATCCGTGGCGACCGAGACACTATTGAGTGACCCGTCGAAGAATCCCGAGTCGACCCGAGAGGTCGACGAGACGGTGCTTGCACGTCTTCGCGCGGGGGAGATCGCGGCGCTGGACGAGCTGTTTGCCGTCTACGGAGACCGCGTGTTCGGCGTTTGCCTCGGAATCCTGGCCCACCACGCCGACGCGGAAGACGCGACCCAGGAGGTGTTCCTTCGGGCCTTCGAGCAGGCGGCGAGGTTCTCCGCGCGATCCCGCTTCTCGACCTGGCTTCTGCGGCTGACCGCGAACCACACGCTGAACCTCGCCAAGGCGAGAGGCCGGCGCCGCCGCCTCGATGAACCGATGGCCGAGGGGATCGCCTCGACCTCGCCTCCTCCGGACCGGGGAGTGATCCAGCGGGAGCGACGTGACGAGCTGGCCCGCCACCTCCAGAAGCTCTCCGTCGAGCGACGGCAGGTGTTGATCTTGCGGGAGATGGAGGGGCTGAGCTACACGGAGCTGGCCGAAGTGCTCGACGTCCCGATCGGCACGGTTACGTCGCGGCTGATCCGCGCTCGGCAGCAGCTGCGCGGACTGATGCATGATTTTCGGTCCGATACGCCCGAACCGGGATGAAAGCTCGGCCGGGCGTTGTCTATTCACGCGATGGACTGCCAAACGACTCAAGACTCCCTGAGCCGCTACGTGGACGGCGAGCTGCCAGCCGACCTCTCCCGATCCCTGACGGCCCACCTGGAAGCATGCAACAAGTGCGGCGCCGAGGCGGTGGCGCTCCGGTCGATGGGCGACGGCGTCCGGGAGCTGGCCGAGCCGGCCCCGGTCAGCATGCGAGCCAGGATCTCGCACGAAGCGAGAGCGGCGCAAGCGCGACGAGATCGGCAGGACCCCTGGATTCCTCGGTTCTCTCCGGCGTGGTCCCGCGCAGCGGCGGTCCTGGTCGGCGCGGCCTCGGTGGCGTTCGCGCTATCTCCCTTCGCCTCCACGCCGGTCCCGACTCCCCAATCGATGCCGGCGGCCCGCCTTCTGGTTTCCGAATCTCAGTCGGATCTCGAGCTCGACGGGTCGTTTCGCGGGGAGTTCCGCTTCCTGGCCCGTCGTCCCGAGGGCCGGTTGATGCATGAGTCGACGCACGACCTGACGAGAGGCCGGTGATGAATACGCGATCCCTTTGGCCATGGTTGCTCGCGGGAGGGCTGCTAGTAAGCGGCGTCGCCAACGTCCTCATGGTGCGGAGCCTCGCCGGCCAGTCGTCCAATTCGATCGCCGGGCCGGCTGGATCCACCCACCCCGCCGACCCGGACCCGGGCACGATCCCGGCGTTTCATCTCGAGGCGGCCTCTTCGGACGAACAGTGCCCGACCCTCGATCTTCTCGGACTGACCGACGAGCAGCGAAACCGGATCCGGAGCTGCTCTCTGACGAGCCTGGACCTGCGCACCGACCTGGGCATCGAAATCCACCGCGCGTCGACCGAGCTCGAGGAACTGCTCTCCGAGGACTCCATGAAGGGCGATCGCATTCTCGAGCTGGCCGATCACATCTCCGACTTGCGGTCGCGCCAGTACCGGGCCTGGATCGGCTCGATCCTGGTCGTTCGCGAGGTGCTCACGCCCGAGCAGTTGAAGCAACTTCACGAACTCGAATCGAACTGACTGCACTCATGAAGCCGCTCCTCGCTCTCGCCTTTGCGCTGCTCGCCTCGCCTCCTTGCCTGGCGCAGGCTCCTCAGGATTCCCGACCGACCGGTCCGCGGCCGTGGGACGCGCCTGACCTGGCCCGTGCCATCTCCGTCCTCGACGGACGAACCGGGGAGGCGCTGACGTTCGCCGCGCTCCTGGACGCGTTGGCGACCGCCGACGTGGTCTTTCTGGGCGAGACGCACATCGACGAGACGACCCACCGCGTCGAGCTCGCCGTGGCCGAAGGCCTCGCCGTGCGGCGCTCGGGCGACGTCGTTCTCGCCATGGAGATGTTCGACCGTGATGTGCAGGATGCGCTCGACGCGTACCTGGCCGGGAACTCCTCCGAGCCGGATTTCCTGGCCGCATCGCGGCCGTGGACGAACTACGCCACGGGCTATCGACCCCTGATCGAGTTCGCCAAGTCGCGGCGATTGCCGGTCGTGGCGTCGAACTTCCCGAAGTCCCTGACCCGGCGCCTCGCCATGGCCGGCGACGGAGCGACGTTGGATCTTCTGGAAGGCGAGGACCGGGCCCTGGCGCCGAAGCGGCTCTATCCCAACCGCCCCGACTACTGGCGCCGGGTCGACAACGCGATCCGCGGGCACATCGGGATGATGCGAGTGGATCGGGACGACGACGAGCGCCTCTACTCCACCCAGTCGCTGTGGGACAACTCCATGGGCGAAGCCTGCGCCATCGCACTGGACGAGCATCCGGGAAGCTCCGTCCTGCACGTGAACGGCGGCTTCCACAGCGCCTACTGGGACGGCACCGTGAGGCAGCTGCGGCTCCGCAAGCCGAACGCCAAGATCCTCACCGTCTCCATAGCGCCGACGTCCAACCCGGGCGTGGCCGACGCCGGCGACGTGCCCGTCGCCGACTACGTCGTGTACACGGAAGCACGAGCGACCGACTTGAACGAAGGGACGTACTCCGTCCACGTTCAGCGCGAGATCGAATACCGCTTCCACTTGCCGGCGTCGGCCCGCTCCGGCCGAGACGTGCCGCTGCTCCTGTGGCTCGCCGACGACGGATTCACCGCCGAGGACGGAATGGCGCTGTGGCGCTCTCGCCTCGGGGACGAGTGCGCGATCGCCGTGGTGGAGGCTCCCTACCGCGAGACGCGAGACGACCTGGTGGAAGGTGGCCGCTGGTTCTGGCCGGATTCCTTCGCGTCCGACTTGGGGACCATGGAGGTCGCCATCGAGAGAATTTGGGCCTACCTCCTCCGTCACTACCCGATCGCCCCCGGCCAGGTCTGCCTCGCCGGCGAGGGAACGGGCGCGACCGTCGCCGCCGCAGTCTCGCTTTCGAACGACCGCATCTCCGCCCGAACGGTGTCGTTCTCTCCCCGGCGCTTCGCCAAGCTGAAGGACATTCCGCTCCCGCTGCCCGAGTACCGCGGCGATGTCTCGGCGCTCGAGAAGTCGTTGCGGGTCTTCCTGACGGTCGAGAACGAGGCGTGGTGGTCGCGCGAGACCGCCGAGTATCGGGCGATCGGCTTCGAGACCGAGATGGTGATGGCGACCCGCGACCCCTGGTCGTCGCCGGCGGAGCGCGAGGACGCGTTGCGCGTTGCGCTCGGCCTCGAAGCCGCGCGAAAAGCCACCGACGCGCCGCGTCGGCACATCATCGCGCGGACTCCCCGCGCCCGGTTCTGGGCCCGCCTGCTCGGCGACGAGGTCGCGAAGAAGGACGGCGCGCTCGTGGCGGTCCTGGACGCTCCGCCGAGCGACGGGTCGTCGGTCGCCATCGAGATCGGCGCGGACCCCGAGGAGTACGTCCGCGGCCGAAGCCTCCCCCGTTGCCCGGGCCCGTTCGGCGGTACCACGGTGTTAGTCGTGCCTCCGTCCGCGCCGCGAGAGATTGCAGAAGCGTGGCTCGCCTTGGAAGCGACGGACCCGCTCAACCGGAACAGTCGATTCCACCGTCTTCGCGTCGTGACGACCGGCGGAGATCGCGATCTCCCCGCGGTCCTGACCGAGCTCGTGGGAGAAGGCCGTCGGAACGTCCTCGTGGTGCCCGCCGTCTTCTGCGCGGATGGCGACACGATGCGTCGCCTTCGGCGCGCCGCGCGCGACATCGAAGACCAGATGACGCTGCGATGGCGACCCGGGCTCGGCGGATGAACCAGGTTTCCACCATGCGACCGAGGACGACCGGGAGCCGCTCATGAAGCTCGCCCTCACCTTTCTCTTGCTCGTCGCGGCGGGCGCGGGCGCGTTCTTCAAGCCGTGGCAAGTCCCGGCGGAAGCCGCGGAGACGACGTCGCCGTGGATCTCGGTCGAGCCTCGACAGCGGGATCTCTCTTCGTCGGTGCTCGCCACGGGGATCGTCCGGCCTCGCGTCGGGGCCGAAGTCCAGGTCGGGTCCCGAGTCTCGGGCATCCTCGCGGAGCTGCACTGCGACGTCGGCACCCGGGTCGAGGCCGGTGATCTGCTGGCCGTGCTGGACCCCACCGCGTTCGAGGCGACGCGCAAGCAGGCGGCGGCGACCCTCGAAAACGCGCGGGCGGAGCGCGACTACGCCGAGTCCTCCTTCGAGCGCAAGCGCGAGCTGGGAGACATGATCGTCTCCGTCGATGAAGTCGATCTCGCCCGGCTCGCCTTCCGGGTCGCGAAGGCGAAGGTCCTGCAAGCCGAGGCAGCGCTGGAGTCGGCGGAGATTCAGCTCGGTTTCACCAAGATCACGGCCCCGATCCCCGGCGTCGTGGCGTCGGTCTCCACGCAAGTCGGCGAGACCGTCGCGGCGAGCTTCTCTTCCCCGACGTTCGTGACGGTCATCGACCTGGACCGGCTCGAAGTATGGGCCTACGTCGACGAGACGGACATTGGACGCATCGAAGTCGGTCAGCGCGCCACCTTCACCGTCGACACCTACTCCGACGCCGAGTTCGAAGGGCGAGTGTTCGCGATTTACCCGACGGCCGAAGTGCGCGACAACGTCGTGAACTACATCGCGATCGTCGAAATCCTCGAGGACCGGGGGAAGACCCTGCGCCCCGAGATGACCGCCACTCTTCGGGTCGCGCTCGAGGGCGGCCTCGACGCGTTCTGCGTTCCCAACCGCGCCGTCCAGGCGGACGCGGAGGGCACGTTCGTCCTGCTGCGCGGCCCGACCGGAGAGGCGCTCCGGCGCGGCGTCGAGCTCGGCTTCCGAGGTCGCGAGTTCACGGAAATCGTCGAAGGACTCGCTCCCACGGAGTCGGTCCTGGTGGCGCGGTAGGGTCCGCGCATGGTTCATTCAGGAGTGAGGACGATGATCGAAACCGAGAGTATCAGCAAGAGCTACACGAAGGACGGGGGCGTGACCGTCCGGGCACTTCACGGTGCGTCGCTGACGATCTCGAAGGGCGAGTTCGTCGCGATCATGGGACCGTCCGGCTCGGGGAAGTCGACCCTCATGAACATCCTGGGGCTCCTCGATCGACCCGACACCGGCGCCTATCGTCTGGACGACCAGGACGTCGGCTCGCTGTCGGTCGACCAACTGGCGCGGTTCCGAAACGAGAAGATCGGGTTCGTATTCCAGGCGTTCCACCTGTTGCCCAAAACGACGGCGCTCGAGAACGTCGAGCTGCCGCTCGTGTACGCCAAGGGCGGGGTCTCCCACGACAAGGCGAAGGCGGCATTGAGGCGCGTGGGGCTGGAAGAACGGGCGGCGCACTTCTCCAACGAACTCTCCGGCGGCCAGCAGCAGCGGGTCGCGATCGCGCGAGCGCTGGTGAACGATCCGGAGATCCTGTTCGCCGACGAGCCGACCGGCAACCTCGACACCGCGTCGGGTGAAGAGGTGATGAAGATCTTCGCCGAGCTGCATCAACAAGGGAAGACGGTGATCTTGATCACCCACGATTCCGACGTCGCGGCGCGCGCCGAACGCGTGATCCGCATCACGGACGGCGAGATCATCTCCGACCAGAGAAGTGAAGAGGTCTTGTCCGCCACCGGAGAGTGAGCGCCGGTCACCGCAGCCGAGGAACACGCACATGAACGTCAGCCATATCACCGCGGTCGCCCTCCGGGGGCTCCTCCGCAACAAGCTCCGCTCGGCCCTCATGATGATCGGCGTCATGGTCGGCGTCGGCGCGCTGACGGTCGTCACCGCCATCGGCGAGGGCGCGGTCAAGGAGGTGATGGCGAAGATCGAGTCGACGTTCAGCGCCAACAACATCGTGATCATCGCGGGCGGCGGCTCGCGTCACGGCGCCGCCAGGGGCGAGGGCCCGACCAAGACGCTGACCATCGCCGACCTCGAGGCGCTCGAGGCGCGGATCCCGAACATCGAAATGACGGGGCCCAGCCTGAGGGTCGGCGCAAAGACGGTGACCTACCAGGGCGCGAGCCGGCAAGTGAGTATCACCGGATACTCCGAGAAGGCGGAGCGACTCTCCCGGAACGTGACGCGCGGGTCGTACTTCACGCGGGACGACGTGGAAGGCTCGGCCCGCGTGGCGCTGATCGGCGAGGACGCGGCGCTCGAACTTCTCGGCGGCACCGACCCGATCGGCGAGCAAGTGCGCATCGGATCGGTCCCGTTCGAGATCGTCGGCGTCCTCGAGCGCGGCGGGGTCGGGATGCACGGAACGAACACCGACGACGTGATCTACGTCCCCGTCACCACGGCCATGCGACGATTGATGAACGCCGAGCACATCTCGTCGGCGAAGCTCCGCGTGCGAGACGCGACCCAGATGGGCGACACCGAGCGCGCGATCGAGAGGGTGCTGAGGGAGCGGCACGAGCTGTCGACGGATCGGGAGAACGACTTCTCGATGATCACGCCGGTGCTGGTGCAGGAGATGGTCCAGGAGAGCAACCGCACTTTCACTCTCTTCCTTCCCTTGATCTCGGCCATCGCGATCCTCGTCGGCGCTCTGATCATCGCGAGCCTCATGCTGGTCTCCGTCAACGAGCGCCGGCCAGAGATCGGCCTGAGGAAGGCGGTCGGGGCGCGCTCGAAGGACATCCAGGCGCAGTTCATGGTCGAGTCGACGACCGTCACCGTGGTCGCAGGCTTGCTGGGGCTGCTGGCCGGAGTCGTGGCGAGCCAGATCATCCTCGGCGCGCAGGGCAAGCCTCCGACGCTCCCCTGGGAAGCGATGAGCATCGGCCTCGCGGTCTCCATCGCGGTCGGGCTGATGGCGGGCGTCATCCCGGCCCGTCGTGCCGCGGCGCTCGACCCCGTAGAGACCTTGCGATGATGCTCGTTCGGAGCTTGCGGATCTCCGCGGCATCTCTGCTGCGCCACAAGCTCCGAACGGCGCTGGCGATGTCGGGGCTGGTGATCGGCGTCTCCGTGGTCCTGGTGATGGTCGCGGTCGGAGAGGGCGCGAAGCGCGAGGTCCTGCGGCAGATCGAGCGGTTCGGGACCAACCTGCTGGTCGTGACCCCGGCGGAGGCCGTCGTGGTGCCGGGGCGGGAACTCCAGTCGCGGCGCGCCACGACGCTGATCGTGCGCGACAGCGAGGCGATCGCGAACGAGTGCGCGGCGGTCGCCAAGACGGCGCCGGTGCGGAGCGGCACCAAGCGCGTGAAGTTCGGCCCGAGCTCCACGATGGCGACCATCCTGGGCACCACTCCGGCGTACGAAGAGGTCCGCCGCGCACCGGTCGCTCGGGGACGGTATTTCACGCAG
>Ga0315336_1006675_pt1 | contig 11629 bp, 16 predicted proteins | sample ASW5metaG_FD_204512 | JGI IMG/M metagenome (GOLD analysis project Ga0315336, IMG submission 204512) | Ammonia-oxidizing marine archaeal communities from Monterey Bay, California, United States - ASW #5 | ecosystem: Environmental > Aquatic > Marine > Intertidal zone | place: USA: California...
AAGCACCAAGGGTCTGTCTTGCTACAACTGATCTTGAAGCACGTATTGCAGCACTGGAGTCCCTCCTCACCGACGTGAGTATCGAGCAGATACCCACTGACGACACAGGCGGCACGGCAAAGACCATCAGGATTACTGGCTGTAACTTGCAGATTGTGAATGGGCTGGGGGCGACGAACGGCGACCCTGGTAATCCACTTAGCTTTGCTGTCACCACCAACGGCGTAGGCAACCTGCTCGTTGGCTATCAGGAGCTTAGAGGTGGTGGCGACAACCGCACAGGCTCCCACAACATCGTTGTAGGGACACGGCACAACTATTCGAGTGTTGGCGGGTTGGTCGTCGGCTTCGAGAACATAATCTCTGGGGTCTATTCGTCTGTCAGCGGCGGATCCGAAAACACCGCCAGCGGGGGCGGGTCCTCAGTCAGTGGCGGCACGTTAAACACCGCCAGCACCACCAACTCCTCCGTCAGCGGGGGGGCCGACAACAGGGCCAGCGGCACCAACTCCTCCGTCAGCGGCGGAAGGAGCAACACCGCCGACAGCGACCAAGCCTCTGTCAGCGGTGGAAGGTCCAACACGGCCACCGACCCCGAGTCCTCCGTCAGCGGCGGCCAGAACAACACCGCCAGCGGGCGGTACGCCTCAGTCAGCGGGGGGCAGAACAACAGGGCCAGCGGCGATTGGTCCTCTGTGTCAGGGGGTGGGTCTGGGTCTTCGCTTAGTGGGAATACAGCCAGCGGTGACCGCTCCTCTGTCAGCGGCGGATCCGAAAATACCGCCAGCAACGACAAATCCTCCGTCAGCGGCGGGCGAGACAACACCGCCAGCAGCATCGCATCCTCCGTCAGCGGCGGTGAGGACAACACGGCCAGCGGCGGCCTTTCCTCCGTCAGCGGCGGGCGAAACAACACCGCCAGCGGCATCTCATCTTCCGTGAGTGGAGGTGGGGGCGTTCTTGCCACTGATGGAAATGAAGCGAGCGCTATCTACTCCTCAGTCAGCGGCGGCATCGACAACACCGCCAGCCACCTGTCCTCCACCGTCAGCGGCGGGAACGGCAACACGACCACCGCGGACGACGACCATGTGCCGTAGGCCGAAACCTCAGCCGCGCTGAAGATACAAGAACTCCGGTCGACCTGGCGGGGGTTTTCTATTGGGGCGGGGATCCCCAACCGCATACCCTGACCCCATGCCCCACCGTGGAAGGACAACCGCGATCTTGCTTGCTACGGGGGCGGTGCTGGTCGTAGTCCTGGGCGTGTCAAACTTCTGGGGAGATGTCGTCTGGTTTTTCCAAACTGACTCCCAGAGGATCCAGGGCAAGTGGAAGATCTTGTCGCTCACAAGAGCCGGCAAGGCTGTGCCAGACATTGGACACGTCACCTTCAATGGCGAGACTGTGCTGATGGTCAAGGGTGACGGTGACGAAGACACTGCAACTTACCACCTGGATGAGGACCACCAGCCCAAGTGGATCGATCTGTTCGAGAAGCACGTGTTGGTCCGAGGGATCTACGAACTCAAAAGAGACACGCTGAGGATCTGTAACCGTCCGACCACATCGGCACTCACGTCTTTCGCTCCGAAGCATCTGACGCGACGATCATCCGCAGGAGGTACACACCATGCGGAAGAAAGAACAGAGACGGCGCTGGAGCGAGTCGGAAAAGGCCGAAATTGTGAGGACATTCAAGAAGAGTGGAATCTCGCTGTCGGCATTCGGACGAGAGGTGGGGATCAAGGGTGGCCTCATTGGTCGTTGGCTGCAGAGGGAAGAGTCCAAGGGGCGGCGAGCGGTCATCCCTGTGCGCGTAACTCGGAGCGTGGCGCCCAGCGAGGACGAGACTGTCGAAATCGTGGTTCGGGGCGGACGCCGGCTTCGCGTCGGGCTCGGGTTTGATGAGGAACTGCTGAGGCGGCTGATCCTGGTGCTTGAAGCGTGCTGACCCTCACGCCGTCGACGAAGGTCTTTCTCGTCTCTGGTGTCACGGACATGCGAAAGCACTTTGATAGCCTCGCGGCCGTTGTCAGCGGCACGCTGAAACAGGATCCGCTCTCGGGTCACGTGTTCGTTTTCTGCAATCGTCGCCGTAACCGATTGAAAATTCTCTTCTGGGACAGCTCGGGCTACTGGGTCTGCGCGAAGCGGCTTGAGCGTGGCACATTCGTGTGGCCCGAAGGGGGCGATTTGTCGTATGAGATGAGCAGCGAAGAACTTGGAGTCTTACTCGCAGGGGTCGATCTTCGAGGCGCACGTCGCCGCTGCTGGTATGAACGGGCGTGATCAGTAAACAAATCTTGAAGAATGCTTGACCGATGATGATGGCGCGCTATCATGCCGCGACATGGACGTCACACGCGGGTCTCTCAATCGTCTTTCGAAGGAAAACGAAGAGCTCAAACGTCACGTCGAGAGCCTCTCCTGCGAGAAGAACGAGCAAGCCCAACAGATCGGTCTCCTCCAGGAGCAGCTGAACGATCTCCTGCGCCGGCTGTACGGACGGAAGTCCGAGCGATTCGAGGACCCGAATCAGACAAGTCTGCTCGATCTCCTGAAGTGGACTGAACAGGCGAACTCGCGGGAAGAGGAAGCGCCAAAGAACGAGCGCATCTCCTATACCCGAAAACGCCCTGAGCGCCACGGCCCCAGGCCGCTTCCCGAGCACCTGCCGCGCGTTGTCGAACGCATTGACCCGCCGGAGGCGGAGCGAGTCTGCGCTTGCTGCTCGAAGGAGATGGAGCGTGTCGACGAGGTCGTGACAGAAGAGCTCGATATTGTCCCCACACAGTTCCGAGTGAAACAGTACGTCCAGGGGAAATATCGGTGCTCCGGGTGCATGAACCGCGACATCGTCAAGCCCCTGCCACCACGCCCGATCCAGAGCGGGCGCCCGTCACCAAACCTGCTTGCGTATATCGTCATCTCGAAGTACCTCGATCACCTGCCGCTTCACCGCCAGGAGCAGATCTTCAAGCGCCAGGGCGTCCATTTGGCACGATCGACCATGGACGAATGGTTTGGTGCACTGAGCAGGCTTCTTCTGCCGATCGTCGAGGCGATGAAGCGAAACCTCGTTCGGGGACACTACCTCCAGATAGATGAAACCCCGATCGAGGCGCTTGACCGAGAGCTTCGCGGAAAAACGAAACGTTGCTACCTCTGGTCTTACGGCAAACCAGCGGGAGAGATCGTCTACGACGTGACGACGAGTCGCTCCGGAAGGCACCCTCATGTATTTCTCACGGGTTTCTCGGGCTTCATTCAGACCGATGGTTACGTCGGCTACAACGAGGTCTTCGCGCAACGCTCGGTCGAGCACATCGCATGCATGGCGCATATCCGGAGAAAATTCTTCGAGGCCAAGCACGCAGCACCAGAGCGCGTCGAAGAGATCCTCGGGCTCATCCGTGCCCTCTACGACGTGGAAGAAGAGGCGCGTGAACTCAAGCTCTCACACGAAAATCGCTTGGAGTTGCGACAAACAAAGTCGACCCCGACCATCGAAACGCTCAAAGAAAGAATCGATGCACTCGCGCCGATCCCGACTCCGAAGTCAAAACTCGGGAAAGCCATCCAGTACGCAATCGGACAATGGGGTGCGATGCTGCGCTACCTCGAGGTCGCCGAGGCGGAGATCGACAACAATGCCTGTGAGCGCTCCATCCGTCCGGTCGTCCTCGGACGAAAGAATTTTCTCTTTCTCGGGAACGCCAAGGCCGGAGGGGAGCGAGCGTCGGTTTTTTACTCGCTCACTCAAAGCGCGAAAAAGCTCGGACTCAATCCTTTCGAGTACCTCGCAGACGTGATTGATCGCGTGACGACGACGCCAAAAGAGCATCTCGGTGAGCTCACCCCGAGCGCCTGGAGGGAAGCGCTCGGGAGGACCGAGAAACATCCGGGCGCGACTGTCGGGTAATCGGTCCGGGAACGCTCAGCTCATCGTAAGCGCGAATCCCGGAACACCTCGAGCCGCGGTAACCTTCCGGGCCAGATAACGGCATCGAGCGACCGCGAACATCATCTTTCGCGGACGGTCAAGCGTGTTTTCCGACGGGACTCGGACGGATACGAGGATCTGCCTTGATTCTGGTAGGGATTCACAGCGACCAACTACCTTCGAATCGAATGCGGTCCCCAAAACTTCCCTGTTTGTCTTCAAGCGCGAATAGGGCCAGGGCGTCAGCGGGACGGAGGAGAGCACCCCGATTCGCTTCTCGCAAGCAGCGCCAAACAGGAAGATGCTGGAGGCGCTCAGGGTCAGCCTTACTTGACTGCCATGAAAGCTGCTCGTGCCTGACTGAACTCCAAGTCAAACTTCTTGTCGAAATGTTTCTCAACTGCAGCTTGAACCGCAGTCAGATTTACCCCGCCACTATGGGTCAATTCGGTCCCCGGCTTCATCGGTGGCAAGCTATTGACAATCTCAACGCCAAGAGCACGCCCTTCACGGTCGACATCGACGACAATGCCCTCTTCCAACTCGATCGTTTCGTGAGCCTTGCCTTGCCGGAAATGAACGTACACACAGAGATGCCCAACCTCCGGAGAAAAGTCGACTGTCAGTTGAATGTCACTCATCGTTGATGTCCCATTCCATGACTGTCTGGATATACGTCTTGCCCTTAGCTTCGATGATACCAACGATGATCGGTTTTCTGCCAGATTTCGAGTAGATTCTGAGTCCTCGATCTCCGTATGGGGTTTGAATATCCCGACTGTGGAGCGCCGATAAGATGTCGACCCGAGTGATGCCTCGCTGGCTCATTCGATCGCGAGCATGCTTTGTAAAAATAATCCGGGATCGCTCCCGACGACCGCTTCGATAGACCACTTAACTCAAGCCTAACCATGTCATCTACGTATCGCACACTATACAAGTTACCATGATTGCTAACTACCCTAAAGCTAATCAACCTACCCGCCCCGCACGTGGGCACGGTGCGCTACCTTGCCTGGCACGCCCTTAAACCGCTTCGGGCCTTCATGCATCCTCAGCCCTGGCTCACGCGGCGGCTCTGGCTCGAGCTCGGCCAACTTGTCCTCGGCAAGAATCCGGCGCTCAAGTTGGTCCGCAACTTCTGCCAGAGCCACCGAAGACGCTCTCAACTCCATGCACGCACTCCGCAACAAAACGTCAGCTTTCAGCGGCTTCTTTTTCATCTTCACTCCTCCTTTGGCACATCGACACCATCAAAAAGCCACGCCCCACCGTTCTTCTCCAGAACCCGACGCCACCTCGCCAGGGCGCTACGGTCATTCTCGATCACCCCCGGGTAATCAGGCTCGCCCGTCTCACGGAATACAGGCAACGGCAGCGCGTAACGGTGACGAGACTCACGGCCCGCTTGTAAGCTCCCCTGATACCGAAGCCAGGCATCGTAGATCCTCTGATTGGCTACCCTCAACGATTCAAGCGCAGGCAGCAGCTCCGACTGCACAAGATCACGCAAGACAACCCGCGTCTCTTCGAGAAGACACGAATCTTCCTTGCGCGATTGCTCACCCGAGTTCACCTCCTCGAGCGCAACAGCTGCCTCGAGGTGCTCACACTCCTCCTCAAACGACTTGATCTCCTGCTTCGTCTTGTCAAGGAGCCGCTGCGATTTCTGTGTATCAAGTTCCGGATCCACAAGCGCGTCACGGTACGCCGTGATTCGATCCTTGAGGCTGTCTCGTTTCCTCGAAAGCTTCGCCTCGGTGTCTGCCAGCTTCGACCGCAAGGTGTCCAGTTTCGTTTCTTCGATTGTCTGCATTGCTGAAATCGGCCGGAGCCACCCGAAGTTTGGATGACCCCGGCCGCCTTGTGCTTGACTACGTGGTGGTTACCGTCCCGATGATCGCAGCTTCCACCGTAACTGGTGCGCCACCAGTTCTACGCACCGTGTAGAAACTCACGAACGGCTTGTTAGAGTACGGGTCCCGCAACTGAACAATGTCAGCCTTGTCATGAATGACATACGCCCGCTGCCAATCTCCAAACGCCATCACGCGGTTGTCGTTGGTTCCCGGATCCTCGAAGTCAGGAGACTCGAAAACCGGACGACCGAGAATCGTTGGCGGCTGACCTGCTTGCAGGCCAGGCTGCCACAAATACTGGCCCGTGCCAGCTCCACCAGAATCGTCTCGAAGCGTCCTGACGTCTCTGATCGTCGTCCTGTTCATCAACCACGAAGCCTGCTGCACGTAGCCGCTTTTCACCGAGTAAAACAACGCGATCACACCGTCAGCTGTTACCGCAACAGGCGCACCAGTCGCACTGATATCGAACGTAGAGATACCACTGCTCGCGTCGATAATCCCGAGCGGTTCGGCGGTACCAGTACCAGCTACGAAACCGGTGCCTTCGAGCGCCCCGAACTGCTCTCCGACCTTGCGCGAGATATACGCCTCGATATTGAAAGCAGAATCACTCAAGAGCGCGGGAGTCGCCTCGGGATTCACAAACATCTCAATCGCCGGGATATTGACGTTCGTGAAAGTCCCCGCTGTGCTCGCTGCTCGCGCTCCTGTCTCAGTAGCCCAGGCTGCCGTAAACGCTCCGTCTTCACGCGGGTAATCCAGACTGGCTCCCTGCGACGTCGTAACCACCTGGGCCACCTGACGGACCGGCGAAAACTCAGCAATCTTCTCGGCAATCTGATCCGCCACTATCGCCGGAACAGTGAAACCACCTTCCGTGGTCGTGCCCTCCGTCATCGCCTTCTGAAGATCCGGACCCTCGACACCCTTTCGGACCCACGTCAGATACTGCTTGTGATATTCGTCACGGGGAACGTTCCCACCACCAGCAGGACGGCTGAACTTTGTCATGCCCTTTTCGAGCTGATCGATACGGTCCTGCAGCCGGTCCACAACTTCAGCGTCATAGGCTGCCCCCTGGCCCTTCTCGAGCTTCTCAAAGCGCTTGTTATTGCAATCCTTGAACTCGATAAAACTCTTATTCAGATCGTCAAACAGATTCGTGATTTCAGACATGTTATTAGTCTCCGACTTTTATCTCCGACTCAAAAAAGGACAGCTCCCTGTGAGGTGCCGGGGAGCCGTCCAACAAAACTGGAGGAACGGAATCACCATTGGCTTCCGCTCCCCTTCTGCCGAGTGGGATAAACCCGGGTCGGCTGCCGCCTCCCGAAGGAGTGGCGTGCCGGGTCACACGGGTGATCAAGTCCGTGTGAGTGGCGTATTCTTGTGTCTCAGTTGTGCATGGGCTCAGAGTTGCCATGGCCACGTAGTTTCTCTTCGACTTCCTTCACTCGCCGGGCAAACACGTCAAGGACGTAGAGCGACTCCTGCACCTGGTCGTGGTCGAGCTCCGGGTTCGACATGAGACGGCAGCTGTACGCCACGATCTCGTCGTTCAACCGCCTGATCTTCCGGGCAGCTTCGGTATCAAGGATCATGGCTTCAACCTCGGGTTGTCGGCACTCAACGCCTGTGCGCAAGCACGGATCGTGCCTCTGGTCCACACGTCGTCTACCTGCTCAGCCAAGCGCTCAAGCTTGTCTCTCGTCCAGTTCATGGACTGTGCTCTTCGTTCGCACGTGGGACACGTCTGGCTCTCCCACTGGTCGTAGGGCATGTAATCGACCCGGACTCGGTCAGGCTCTCTCTTCACTCTTTGCCTTGGGCTCCGTAGCCATGTACTCATAGCACGTACTCAACTTGTACTCTCTCGCTACGCACGATTGCACACAAAAACTGATAGTGCAGACAAAGACGGAGATACACGAGCTAACCACCAACTTGACTCTCAGAACGCTCCACGTTCGACTGTGTTGCGTCGTCGGTGCCCGCATGATCGTTCGTACCACTTGCACCGTTATCGTCGAGCTGCGTTGGCTGTGGCGCGTCGAGCTTGCTCTTCTCCAAGTACTCAGCCAACGTTGGGCCTTCAGGCTTCTGACGAGACTCCTCTTCAAGCTGCAGACGACGAGCCTTCTGCTCCAGGTCCTCTCTTCGACGAATGTCCTGGAGAAGCATGCCCATGATCTTCAATTTCCAATCCATTGCCCGGCGACTATCGCCCCGTGCCTGCTCCCTGGTTGCTTGTACCATGCAGGAGGCGACCAAGCCCGAGACGCTACTGCCAAAGACTCCCTTGCCCTCTTGGACCAGCGTCTCATAGGCGGCACGCTCACAGTGACAGGCCGAGTCTTCCCGACACAAGCAGGTCTCTCCAGGTGGGCACCACGGGCAGTGCTCAGGCCCGCCGCAGGGTTCTATCTTGCGTGGCGCCCAAAGCTCACGGAGAAGCCGATCACGGTAACGTCGTCTGGCCTTCGAGATCGCAGAGCGTGAGGGTATTTTGTGTCCATCGCCGTACCGAGCGACACCGGGTTCTGGCTTTGGCCCACGGGGCTTTCTTGCCTTGGTCGAAGTGTCAACGGAAGTTACAACGGATTTCATAACCTCTTTTATATCAAGCAACTAAAAAGTAGTCAACTGACTTACGATCAGATGGTCTTAGGTTTGGATTGTTCTGACCCAGCCCATGGGTAGGGTCATGCCCAGGGCTATAGCTCTGGGCCTTTCTTCTGCCGGAATTTGAAGGGGACAATTTGTCCCTTTCAAAACGCGGTGGCCACCTCACCTTACCTGTCTACTGTCTACTACCTAAAGGTAGGTAGACAGACAGACAGCTATGTGAGCAGGTGTCTGTCTACCTGTCTAACTGGACAGACAGCTGGACAGGTAGTAGTCGCCAGCGTCGATTTGGGAATATTTTTCCATTGTCTTCGAGAACATTTCTTGCCACGAGATTTGGTATCTCGCGTTTGACGGCCACGGCACCTATCTTGCAACCGCGCCGGAAATCTGCCTGAGAGAGCCATTGGTCCGGGTTGGACTCTGCATAGGCTTGTAGGCGACCCTGCGGCATTCTATCTTGGCTTACGGCATTTTCGTCGGGTGGGTCGTCGAGGACCAGGTGGAGCCCGCCTCCGGTCTCGTCCTCGTCGGCGATACGGAACCAGAACATTTCGGGTGCCGGTCCGTAACGGTGTTGTCCTGACACCTCACTTTTGCCGCCTACGTCTCGGACAACGAGGACTGAATCGGCTCGCCCAAACTTCGAACCGCTTCCTCGCAGAGCGTATCCTGCTGGACGAGATACGGACTTTGCAGAAGGTTTCACCACGTGGTCGATTAGGATCACCAGGGTGCCGAGTTGGTTTCGAAGTTCGAGGCAGAAGTCGAGGGGGTTCTTGAGTTCTTCGCTGGCGTTTTCGTTTCCGCTGTGGATATCTCTGAGCGGATCGAGCACCACAATTGCCGGCTTGAGTTTCGAGATCTCAGCAAGCAGCACGGAGCGGATCTTGGCGTCCTGGAGATCGATCCCGGTCCGGCAAACATGGTGGATCGGATGGGGCAGCTCGGCGTTGAGGTCAATCCCCATTCCGCGGGCAAGCTGCTTGACGACATGCCCGAAGTATCCTTCGCCCATGTCGGCTTGCAGAAGAACCGCAGGGCCACGCTTCGCAATCTCGAATCCCAAGACGGGTTTCCCGGTCACCACTCCGAGGGCCAGCTGCAAGCTCAGCATGCTTTTCCCGCTCTTTGGATCGCCGCCCATGATCGTGAAGGTTCGCTCGTACAAGAGCCCCTCGATTGCTGCGCTTGGTATCTCGGAGTGCAGATCACCGAGCTTCTGTGTGGCGCGGAAGAACGTCAGTTGTTCCAGTGGCGTTTTGTTGACCAGCTCTTCAAGTTCCTCAGCGATATCTTCAGTAGGCTTTGCGTCTCGAGCCTCCAACCACTCGACAAGATCGCCTTTCTCGGGCACGTCGAGGTTCACGACACGGACCAAGGGTGCTGGCTGGAGTTCTCCGAGCAGTCGTTTGACGTCAGCCGCATACTTCTCGCCCGCCTGGTCGTTGTCCGGAAGTATCACTACGTCTTTCCCTGCGAGCGGCGACCAGTCGGTATGCTTCGCTGCGCTGGATCCCCCTGCGCTTGTGGTAGTAACTAACCCGAGCGTTCTGCCCGCCTCGGCTGACTTCTCGCCTTCGGTGACGTAGACGCGGTGTGCGTTCTTTAGCGTGGGGAGTCCGTAAAGCGGGCGAGGGTCCGAAGGATAGCCTGAGACCCAACCTTCCGCCGTTTGGTAGTAGGGGCGGAAGTCCTTATTGCCGGAATCCGGGGATAGCTCGAAACGCACCACGTGGAAAGCTTCCGAACCGCCTGCATTGCGGTAGGTCCACTTGCCGCTGGCAGGCGTTTTCATATACCCCACGGCAGCCTCGAATGAAGGGAAGGCTGGTCGTGGTTTCTTACGGGCACCATTTTCACTGGGGAATAGGTCACGTTCGCTTAGGCCAATCGCGCCAACGACATCTTTGCACTTGCACCCAGCGTGACAGTTAACAAGGATCTTGCCGCTTTCGGAGACATCGACTGAAAGAGAAGGCTTTTTGTCATCGTGCGCGGGACACCGTGCCGTCCAGCCCGAGCCGTTCTGTGTAACGCTGTCCAGGCGGGATAACACGCGGTCAACGATCATGCGATTCCCCTTTCTGGATTGCCCTGCAATCGAAAGCTTCCTGGGTGGCTACGATTAACGACTCGAGGGCGTCCCTGCCGCCGGGACGCATCCGCAAGATTGCCCCCCCGCGAAATTTTTCCAGCGACAACTGAAACTCCTTCGGTAAGTGGAAAGTCACCTGGTGCTCTGCGTCAGCCAGCTCTTCGAGAATGCGCACATGGACTCCGTCGCAATGTCCGCGAAATACAGACCGGTGCTTGCGGCTTGAGTGTTTGTCGGGTAGCTTTTGCATCGTTGTTCTTGTTACGTGAAGCGAAGCCTGCCCACGAAGCAGGCTCGTTTCGTTTATTGTCTGGCCTTGAGCCTCCTCGGTGTTGCGGCAACCGGGTGCTCGCGGTGTTCTCTGAGCCAGCTGAGCAGGTCCGAATGGATCACGAGCACCTTGCGCGACACTTTGATTGTTGGTAGGGGGCGATAGCGTCGATTTTTCCACCGTGAAAACGTTCGGCGTGTAATGCCAAGAAGCTGGCAGCAATCCTCAACGCTGAGGATCTCACGTTCCTTGTTTTGGGGTGGCGTGTAACCCATTTACCCTTGTGCACGCTGTAGCAGTTCCGCCTGGCGCTGCATCCACTCGTCAACTTCAGCCAGAACGAAAAGCCACCGTCGGCCGAATTTCCGACACGGAAGCGGATCGCCTTCGTCAGCAATCCACTTCATCACGCACTCCCGTGAGACGCGGCACTTCTCCGTTAACTCTCGCAGGGTTATGAATTCAATCTGTTGCGTCTGTGCCACAACATTCCTCCGAAAAAAACTCACTTAGCGCGAAGGTGGGCCATCTGACATGCATTGCTGCAGGTTTTGAGGCTACGATTCACGCTTTTGTCATAAACGAAATTATCACAGCGGGGACTCGCGCAGAGTCGAAGCCTCGGTGACCACCGCTTACCGAGAAACTCCTTGTCCTGTTGCTCCTCGCGCATGTAGAGAAACAGATTCTGTGCGGCGCGTTCGTCGTGGGAAAGCTTGCCGTCAAGCAGTACGAAGGCGTGCTCCCAGCGCTTGGCCATGGAGCTATCTTTTCCTCCCGTGAACGGTCCTGCAGTCGGCTTCGTCTTCTTCTGGGCTGACTCCGCA
>Ga0315336_1006676_pt1 | contig 11628 bp, 6 predicted proteins | sample ASW5metaG_FD_204512 | JGI IMG/M metagenome (GOLD analysis project Ga0315336, IMG submission 204512) | Ammonia-oxidizing marine archaeal communities from Monterey Bay, California, United States - ASW #5 | ecosystem: Environmental > Aquatic > Marine > Intertidal zone | place: USA: California...
TGCTCCTGTTGACCGTAGCCCCAGTGGTCACGTGCTCGGGCATGCAGCATTTCGGCAAAGGCTTCCGCCAGCCGATCCGCCAGGGATTTGACCAGAATGGACGCGTAGTCGTCCTGTTGCTGTTCCAGTTCCTGACACAAGGTATCGACTCCCAGTCCGGCCGTGATCGCAAAGGCGCCCAGGTAGTCGATGCGGCCGCTTTGCAGCGGGGCGATGTAGTCAGCCAGTGAGCGAAAGTGTGTTTGCCCTTGGCGTTGCCATTGCTGTCGCAACATTGGGAATCGGCAGATTTCCACCGAGCGGGTGGCATCCTCGTAGACGACGATGTCGTCGTCTACGCTGTTGGCGGGCCAGAAACCGTAGATGCCCCGCGCCTGCACTCGGCCTTCATGAGCCATCCGTTGCAACATGTCCTGCGCGTCGGCGTACAGTTTGCGGGCCTCCGGTCCGACGTGCGGATCATCCAGGATACGCGGGTACTTGCCCTTGAGTTCCCAGGACTGAAAGAACGGAGACCAGTCGATAAAGGCACGCAGTTCTTCCAGCGATTGGTTGTTCAGGCTGCGCAGGCCAGTGAACTCCGGTGAGTTGATCTCGCTGGTCTTCCAGTCCGTTGGCCAGCGTTGACGGAAGGCATCGGCGTAGGAAACGAGCGTCTGGCTGCGGGTCCGTGCGGAGTCGCGATCGTGCTGTTGCCGCTGTCGCAGCTGTTCCTCAAACGGTCCCCGCAGAGTGGCGTCCAATAGGTTCTCGGTGACCGAGACCGACAACGAAGCGTTGGACACGTGTACGACGGGTAGATCGTATTCCGGGGCGATTTTGATGGCCGTGTGTTTTGCGCTGGTCGTTGCGCCCCCGATCAGCAGTGGATATTTCAGGTCGCGTCGTTTCATTTCGCGAGCGACCTGCACCATCTCTTCGAGCGACGGGGTGATCAGGCCACTGAGCCCTACCAGGTCGGCCGAGTGTTCCGCGGCGGTATCAAGGATGTTGGCCGTGGGAACCATGACTCCCAGATCGATGACCTCGAAATTGTTGCACCGCAGCACGACCGCGACGATGTTTTTTCCGATGTCGTGCACATCGCCCTTGACGGTGGCAAGTACGATGGTGGGCCGCCGCTGAACCACGACGTCTGCGGACTCGTCAGCCTGATCGGTTTCCATAAAGGGCTGCAGCCAGGCCACCGCGCGTTTCATGACACGCGCACTCTTGACGACCTGTGGCAGGAACATTTTTCCGGCGCCAAACAATTCACCAACGACATTCATGCCGTCCATCAACGGACCTTGGATCACGCTGAGTGGTCGACCATATTTGATTCTGGCTTCTTCGGCATCCTGCTCGATGTACTCGGTGACACCCTTCAACAAGGCGTGTTGCAGACGTTTTTCGACCGGCTCATCGCGCCAGGCGGCCTGGGTGTCCGCCTGTTGCTGTTGGTCGTCGACCTGGGTCGCGAAGTCAATCAGTCGTTCGGTGGCGTCCGTTCTGCGGTTCAGCAGGACGTCTTCCACGTGTTCCAGAAGAGCGGCATCGATTTCCTCGTAGACCGCCAGTTGACCGGCGTTGACGATGCCCATATCGAGTCCGGCTTTGATGGCGTGGTACAGGAAGGCCGCGTTCATGGCCTCACGGACCACTGTGTTGCCGCGGAATGCAAACGACACATTGCTCACACCGCCCGATGTCTTCGCACCGGGACAGAATTGTTTGATTTTCCGGATGGCCTCGATGAACTCCACAGCGTAGTTCGCGTGCTCTTCCATCCCGGTTCCCACAGTCAGGATGTTGGGGTCGAAGATGATGTCTTCCGGCGGGAGGCCCGCCTGTTCCGTCAACAACTTGTAACTGCGGCGGCAAATGGCCAGCTTGTGATCGGCGCTGGTCGCTTGGCCTTGTTCGTCGAAGGCCATAACGACCACCGCGGCTCCATACCAGCGGATGGTTTGAGCCTGTTGCAGAAAAAGATCCTCGCCTTCCTTAAGGCTGATCGAATTCACAACCGACTTGCCCTGAGTGCATTTCAGCCCCGCTTCAATGACCGACCACTTGGAACTGTCGATCATGATGGGGATGCGGGCGATCTCCGCTTCGGATGCCAGGTGGTTGAGGTATTTCGTCATTTCGGCTGCCGAATCCAGCAGCCCCTCGTCCATGTTGACGTCCAGAATATTGGCTCCACTCTCCACCTGTTGACGGGCGACGTCCAACGCTTCGTCATACTGGCCTTCGCGGATCAGCCGGGCGAATTTTCTTGAGCCGGTGACGTTGGTCCGTTCGCCGATCATGATGAATGTCGAGTCTTGGTGGATTTGCAGTCGCTCCAGTCCGCTGTAGCTCGACAACGGCTCGACGGCGTGACGCTTGCGCGGTTGGACACCACGAATCCGGTCGGCCATCGCGACGATGTGGTCCGGAGTGCTGCCGCAACAGCCGCCCACGATGTTGACCCAGCCCTGGTCGGCAAATTCGCCCAGGTACTTGGCCATCGCGTCGGGCGGCATGTCAAACTCCCCCAGTTCGTTGGGCAGCCCGGCGTTGGGATAGCAGCTGACATAGTGCGGTGCGAGCCGAGACAGAGTCTCGATGTGCGGCCTGATATTGCGGGGACCGAGTGCGCAGTTGAGTCCGACACTCAACATGGGGAAGTGAGAGATCGACGTCCAGAATGCTTCGAGTGTCTGAGCGGTCAGAGTGCGTCCGCCAGCAAAGATGGTTCCGGATACCATGACCGGTATCTGACGGCCGGTTTCTTCAAAAGACTGCTGGATGCCATACAGGCAGGCTTTCATGTTCAAGGTGTCAAACGATGTTTCCGGCATCAATATGTCCACGCCTCCATCGAGCAGACCACGAATCTGCGCGCGATAACCGGAGCAGACATCATCGAATGTGACGTCGCGCAGCGACGGGTCCTCGTCGTCCGACGAGATGGACAGGGTGCGGTTCATCGGGCCAATACTGCCCGCAACGAATCGCGGCTGTTTCCGCGCTTCTCCGGTCAAGGATTCGATGGCACTCCGCGCCAGTTCGGCGGCTGTGCGATTGATCTCATACGTGTGACTTTCGAGCTGGAAGTCGAGCAGTGAAATCGGATTGGCATTGAAGGTGTCGGTTTCAATGATGTCCGATCCGGCCAACAGGTATTCGCGGTGGATCGACTCAATCAGCTCCGGCCGAGTCAACACCAGGACGTCGTTGCAATTGGTCAGTTCCGCACTGTGGTCGGCGAATCGTTGACCTCGATAATCGGATTCCTGCAGCCGCGCTCCGAAAATCAAGGATCCCATCGCTCCATCGAGCAGCAGGATTCTCGATTGCAGCAACTCTTCCAGCATTGAAGAACTGGCGTCAGCTGTCATGTGTTCAGTTGTCATGGTCGGTGGTCTTTGGAACAGCCGTCACGATGCGGTCTGTGATCGGATTGCCAGCGGCGGGCAGGGGCCGCGTGCCGTGTGTTAAGCTGGTTTCCGTCCGAGTGCGTCCAGGATCTCGCGGCAGGCGTCCGAGCGATTGAGCGCGTAAAAATGGAGCCCGGCCACGGCGTTGGCCTGCAAATCCGCACACTGTGCGATCGCGTGCTCGACACCGATCTCGTACTGGGCCTGCTTGTCGTGTTGGACTGCTTCGAGACGTTGAGCCAGTTGCGTTGGAAACGAGGCGCCGCACATCGCGGTGATTCTCTGAATGCGGGAAAATTCGGTGATGGGCATGATACCAGGGATGATTGGCACCTGAATCCCGGCTTGATCGCAGCGGTCGCGGAAAGTCAGAAAACAGTCATTCGCATAGAACAACTGTGTGAAAACGGCGTCGGCCCCCGCGTCAACCTTGCCTTTCAAGTAGTCCAGGTCGGACGCTGCACTCCGGGCTTCGGGGTGCTTTTCCGGGTAACCAGCGACACCGATACCGAGATCGGGATAGCCGGAGCGAATCAGAGTCACCAGCTGGTTCGCGTAACTCAGGCCGTCGGACGCCGGTTGGAAGTGATCCGCCGCCCGCGGTGGATCGCCACGCAGAGCCATGATGTTGCTGATGCCTTTGGACGTGGCTGTTGCCAGCCAGTCTTGCAAATCGCCGCGTGAGGCACCGACACAGGTGAAATGCGCGGTGGCGGTGAGCTCCAGCTGCTCCTGGATGTACTGGCACCATTCGATCGTGCGCTGCTGGGTTGTGCCACCCGCTCCATAGGTACAGGACACGAAATCGGGGGCGTAGGGGGACAGTTGGTCCAGAGTTTGGTACAGCAGTCGATCGCCGGCTGGCGTTTTCGGCGGAAAGATCTCGATGGAGAGTCCCGGGCGGGATTGACGATAAACGTCACCGATTCGCATTCCGTGGTGTCCTCGTGAGTTGGTCGCCGGTGTGTTGTGGATTTCGCCGAGTGGACATTCGTCGACTTCACTCTGGAGGCCCCAAACTCGGGCTGACCAACAGATGTCCCGTGTCAACGGGGGCATCGAGGTCGCCCTCGATTTCCGTCGCAGCGATCCGGAGCCCGCTCCGAGATTCTAGTGACGGGATCGTTCCACGCCAACCGGAAACGGCTTTGTGCCGGGCGGACTTCGCGCCGCAATGCGGTTCAGCGGGGCGGTGCTGGCCGGCGACGGATGTGTGCGAGCAGCCGGATTTCTGCCTGCGGTACCCGTTTCTGCAGCCAAACAGACATCGGGCCCGGCTGTTGTCGTTTATGAATCTGTTGCACGTAGTCGATCAGTGCCCGGCGTGAGTCCTGTGATTCGTGCAGCAGAAAATGCACCCAGGCCCATGATTCGCGATATGCGGCCGCCGGGAACCGTGCCTGGTCCCGCTGCGATTCGAGTTGTTTCAAATTGGGACGCCAGCCCAGCAGTGCGTTCCAACGCAGTCGCTGCAGGTGTCGATGCCCCCACCGCTGGCGGTCCGCCGAGATCTCAAAGTGCCCGGCCAGGCCTTCGTCCAGCCACAGCGGGACGTAGGGCAACGTGTTGTGGATCAGCGCGTGTGTTGTCTCGTGCCGCACGTCCATCAGCAGGCTGGAACTGCGATAAGCGTACAGTCGACCACGGTCGGGACCCTGGACGAATAATGCTCGACGGTGAATCCCCTCGGGAACCCGTCGTTTCAGATGGTGCAGGTAGGAGTGCTTGTTGCGAAACAGGTTGATCTGGATCGGTCTGTTGCCGATCGGCAATTCCAGCGTGCGTCCCAGCGCTGTGTTCAATTTTGCGCATTCCTGGATCAGCCCCGGGTATTGGTCCAGGGCAAATTCGGACCGAATTTCGAATGGTCGGCGGTGAAGTGTCTGCACCCAGCCATCGGCTGCCTGAGCGTGTGCTGGCAGGGTTGCCAGGCACATGCTGAGTTGGAGTGTCCAGCAGGTGACGATCCACGCGGCTGAGGTCTGCGGAGAAATGCGCTGCAACATCAGACGCGGCAGACGACCGCGTGCCACGCTGCAAACTGATGTGTGTTGATGAGATTGGTGGGCCATGTGACGAACGCCATCTGGGGCACATCAATAACGCCTGGTTGGGAAGTGACCGAGTCCGGTCGCGGCAGGCGGCGGTTGGGGGGCTTGGGCCGACAGGCGGAATCCTAGGTGGGTATGCGTTTCGACACAAGCCGATTCACAGTCGATTGTGTGATGGGGCGTGTGTCGTCAGACCAATGCAGCTGCCAGCGCTGCCAAGCCCGTTGTTCAGCCGCGCCCCGCCCGTTGTTCAGCCGCGCCCCGATGTTGAGACAGGCGATTGTTCACGTTCGATCAACTTCCCCATCTCAGCGGCCAGGAAGAACGAGCCCGTGATGCAGATCAAGTCACTCGGTTCGGCCAGTTGCTCCACGGCAGCCCAGGCCATTTGCGGCTGCGCAGCGGTTTGCAGATTGGCCGCGCCGAATCGGCGGCCGAGCTGTTGGAGTTCCGCTAACGGAATCGCGCGAGGTTTGAGACCGTGTTCGGTGAGGATGATGGTGTCAAACGCCTGCAACAGTTGGGGCAGCATATCCTCGATGCGCTTGTCTCGCGAGGTGGCGAAAATCAGGATGCGGCGTCGTGCATGGAAACAGGAGTCGAGTGTCTGGATCAATGACTGAATCGACTCACTGTTATGAGCGGAATCGAGAATCACCGTCGGGTTCCGACGCACAACTTCGATTCTCATGGGCCAATCGACAGCGGCCATGCCGACGTGGATCGCCGTTTCGGGAAACGGGTGTTGCGATCGCAGGAGATCGGCGGCGGCAACGGCCAGAGCGGCGTTTCGAGCTTGATGTTGTCCGGCCAGCGTCAACGGCAAACCCGAGTGGCTGCCCCACGGGGAACGCACGTCAACCGTGCCGTAAACGCCGTCGGCGGTATCTCCCAGGTTTTGGTATTCGCACGAGATGTCTGTGTCCAGCAAGTGCAGAGGCGCATGGTTCTGACGGCAACGATTCGCAACGATCTGTTGCAGTTCGGGTTGCTGGATCCCGCAGAGAACCGGAACTTCGGACTTGATGATGCCGGCCTTTTCCCGAGTAATCTCCGCCAGCGATGCGCCCAGCAGATGCGTATGATCCAGGCTGATATTTGTGATCACACAAGCCTGAGGACGACACACGTTTGTGGAATCCAGCCGGCCCCCGAGTCCGACTTCGACGACTGCGACCTCCACGCCGCAGTCACGGAAATGCAGCCAGGCCATCGCGGTCGCCAGTTCAAAGAACGTGGGGACATTTCGAGGATTCCGGGCTTCCATCGCCAACGCGACCGCGGCCACAGCGTTGATCAAGTTGATCATCTGGCCCGTGTCAGGTTCGGCTCCGTTCACACACAACCGTTCTTCGAATCGCCTGATGTGTGGTGACGTGAACAATCCCGTGGTCAAGCCGGCCGAGTGGAAGATCGACGCCAGCATCGCGGCGGTCGATCCTTTGCCCTTCGTGCCGGCGACGTGCATCGTGGGGATTTGGTTCTGCGGCGAGCCCAATTGGAGCAGGAGTTCCTGCATGCGTTGCAGTTTGAGGTCTTCCGCAGAAAAAGAGTCTGCCCGGACGTGTTCGTAATTGATGCGCCCGAACAGGAAGTCCATGGCTTCTCTGTATGTGCCTGCCTGCCAGCACATACGGTACTTCCTTTCGTGCTTGGGCACCTGCGACATCCCTGAATCTCCGAGGTCAGGGGGCTGGCCGGGATGCATGCAGTCTGCGAATCCGAATGTTACGGAAGTCGATCTGCATCGCCGATCCGCTGTGGATTTGCAGAGCGACGATGCCACTGCGGGCGATGTCCTTGTCGGTTTCGCGATAGTCCACGGTTTTCAGTCCGTTGATCGTCAACGTCACACGAGGGCCTTCGGCGCGAATCTGGTACGTATTCCAGCCGGACTTCTTGAGCACCTTGGCGAGTTCCGGTGGGGCATGCGCCAGGACCTTGCGTCGCCGGTGTTCGTCGTACAGACAGCCCCAATAGTCTTGTCCGATGTCTGCCTGGTATCCGATCACGGCCGTACTATTGGGAGCGCGTCGAGACCGGAACTGAATGCCCGAATTGCCTTGACCAGCGTGTAGACGGAACTCCAGTCGCAACTCAAAGTCTTCGTATGTGTCACGACTGGTCAGGAACTCGTTGTTCTTGATTCCCGGTGATTTGCCGACAATCACACCGTCGCGCGCGGACCAGAGCTTGAAATTGCCCTGCCATTGACTCAGATCACTGCCGTTGACCAGCGACTTGAAGGCCTGGACGGGAGCGGGTGGGTCCGCGGTTCCCAGTGTGGCCGGTAGAATGACCAACAGCATGGTGACGGACCATCGGTTCGGGCTGCACACGTGCGACTCCGGATTCACAGATTGTCATGACGCTCGGCGATGCGTGCGGCGAGTATAACGAGAATCGTGGCGGACAGGTATTCCGGGGCTGGAGTGCACCTCGGTGGCAGGCACACAGCGGCGGTGCAGCCGGTTGCCGTGGCCGCCAGCGGGGCCGGCAGGACTCAGCTCGCTGCGGATACGAAAAGAGGCCGTCGCAAACACGACGGCCTCGGGGGACTCAAAACTCCGCGACGGAATCGAGTGTCTCTCACAGCACCCGTGTCGCAGAATTCGAGTTAGGTTTGAATTTCACAGCGGGACATGAGACTGAGCAGGGGGAGTGCCACGGTCGCGTTGTGTCGGAGAATTGCTTGTGTTGCGTTTGGGGGACATGCTTGTGGCCCGAACGCAACTACGCCAACGACAACAGTTTATCGGTGGCAACGATTCCTTGAGGATTCTGAGGGATTTTACGACCTGATGCAGCCTGGCATCCGCAGATGTCAAGAAAACGAAACATCTAGGCTTTGCATTCTTGACACATTTCCGGCGGACGCTGGGTCAACAGTCGCATGAGACATTCGGCGAATGCCTGCATTTCCCGAGTCATGTGTGGGTCAAAACCGCTGAATTGTCGGGAAGCCACGTTGACCGGATTGCGACATTGACCTAGGGTTCGACGTCTGTACAGGTCCGGGTCGCGATCAGCGATGCAGGCGGGCGTGTGGCTGAACAGGCAAAGACCGGGTTGGTGTCCCGCAGTTTGCGCGTTACTCGCGGGGACGTTCGTTGAGAGTCTTGCGAGGGGCGAGTGATGTGCGGCATTGTGGGTTACATCGGGACTCGGAAGGCCGCCGATCTGTTACTCGAAGGGCTGCATCGTCTGGAGTATCGCGGTTACGACAGTGCCGGTATCGCCGTCCACGAAGCCGGTGAGATCCTCGTTCGAAAGAAGGCCGGCCGGGTTCAGGAACTCGAGGCGTTGCTCGACGAGTCGCCCGTTGATGGAGAGCTTGGAATCGGTCATACGCGGTGGGCCACCCATGGCGAGACGAACGATTCCAATTCCCATCCTCACGTGGGCGGTAACGGAGAAGTTGTTCTGGTCCACAACGGCGTGATCGAGAATTACACGTCGCTCAGAAGACAGCTGCAGGAATTGGGCTTCCGCTTCCAGTCGCAAACGGACTCCGAAGCAATCGCGCATCTGATCTGCCACCACTATGCCGAGCAGGTCAAGTTGGGTCACGATCCGGAATTGGCTGAGACCTGTATTCTGGCGGTCCAGATTTCTCTCACGAAACTGAAGGGTACCTACGGGATCGCAGTCCTGTTCCGCGACGTGCCGGACTTGTTGCTGGCGGTGCGGGCCGGAAGTCCGTTAGTCGTCGGTATTGGGCAAGGCGAATATTTCGTGGCCAGCGATGCCAGTCCCTTGGCGGGCCACACCCGGGAGGTCGTGTATCTGTCCGATCATGAGTTGGTGAGTTTGACTCGCAACGGAATGGATGTGATCCATCGGGACAACGGACAGTGTTCTCCGGCCATTCACACCCTGGATCAAGTTTCGGCCGAGGTTGAGCTGGGAGAATTCGAGCATTACATGCTCAAGGAGATATTCGAGCAACCGCAGACAATCGCCAATGCGATTCGTGGGCGGCTGGACGAAGACGAGGCGACTGCCGTATTCGGAGGACTCAACATGGAGCCTCAACAGTTGCGGCGGGTCGATCGCATCGTGTTGACGGCCTGTGGGACGAGTTGGCATGCCGGGCTGGTTGGCGAGTACCTGTTGGAAGAGTTTGCCCGGATTCCCACTGAAGTGGAGTACGCCAGTGAATTGCGCTATCGGAATCCTCCGCTGAGCGACGGGACGATGATCTTCGCCATCACTCAGAGCGGTGAGACGGCCGACACATTGGCGGCCATGCGCGAGTGCCAGCGAAAAGGTCATTCATCGTTGGCCATTTGCAATGTCGTCGGTTCCACCATCGCTCGCGAAGCCGATGGTGGAATCTACCTGCACGCCGGCCCGGAGATCGGCGTCGCTTCGACCAAGGCGTTTACCTCGCAGGTCACAGCTCTGATCATGCTGGCACTGTATCTTGGACGGATGCGGCATTTGTCCTATCCAGCTGGCCGTCGGATCATCAAGGCCCTCAAAGAGATGCCGGATGTGATGCACGAGGCGCTGAAGTGTCACGACACGGTGGCGGAAATCGCGGAACGGTACCATCAATTCGACAATTTCCTGTACCTGGGGCGGCTGCACAACTTTCCCGTCGCTTTGGAAGGCGCCTTGAAGCTCAAGGAAATCAGCTATATTCATGCCGAGGGGTATCCTGCGGCGGAAATGAAGCACGGTCCAATCGCTTTGGTGGACCGCCAGACGCCGAGTGTCTTCGTGGTTCCCCGTTGCGGGATCTATCCGAAGGTGATGAGCAATCTGGAAGAGATCAAGGCCCGGAATGGTCCGGTGATTGCCATCGCCAACGAAGGCGATCGCAAGGTGGCCGATCTGGCAGATGACGTGATTTACATCCCGGATGTCGATGAATACCTGCAGCCCCTGGTGGCCTCGATTCCACTGCAGTTGCTGTCGTATCACATCGCGGTGTTGCGCGGGTGCAACGTGGACCGACCGCGGAATCTGGCGAAGAGCGTCACGGTCGAATGATCCGGTCCTCTGGTCGCTGATCGGGCCAGAGCCGCAGCCGGAAATGAGGGATCCCTTCGCAAACCGACGAGGGCCTGCAACCGTCTGGTCTGGTCGGAAACCGCAGGCTTCCTCGCAGTCAAGTCACAGTGCATTCGTCGGTTGCGAAGGGACGTCGTCCCCCCCTGGCGTTGCCAGACACAGTCGGTGTGATACCGGCCGGTCCCACAACGCACGAGTGATTTCAGCCGTTGGTTACGGGGAGGGATGGTGTGTGGGAAACATGGGAGATTTTCGGTCAGGGGGCTGCGTTGCCATCCCGACCACGGTCGCCCATCTCGTACTGTTCCAGGGCCTGCATTTGATTGGGCAGCAGCTCCTCAGGACCTGCCCGAAAGTACTGCACATCGTCTGACAGAAAGTGAGCCGACGGCAAAGTCTGGCCGCCCACCGTGGTCTGGCAGCCTGTCAGAGACATGCTGAGCAGTCCCAGGCCCAACGTCAAAGCGACCGACCAGGTCTTGATTCCAGTTCGATGCATGACCGACGGGATCCTTCAAAGTGAAAATGACCGTTCTTGTCCGTCCTTCGCAAACCGCACTGGTATTATCGGCCGTTATTTTCGGAATCTTCGGCATAAACCGCCGAGATTGCCAGAAAACCCAATCCGAGTTGGGGTTGGCTTCCCGGGGGACGCGCAAGCCGAGACGTGTGGGCCAACCATGGCCAGCCGAACGGCGGCGGTGGGGAACGGTTTCGACCTCTCGAGCACCTGGGGGGCTGGCCGCCGTCGCGTTTCAGCGTCGGCGGGGCCGCTTTTTCTTCTTGGTCGAAAACACGCGTTGCAGTTCTTCCAGAGACGTCTGATTATCGGCCACAATCCGCAGGCCATCTTTTTGCAGAGTTTGCATTCCGTCGGCCCGCATCTGCTTGCGGATCGCTGCGGAGTCCGCTCCCTGCAGTACCAGCTCTTTCATGCCCTCGGTCATTTCCAGAAGCTCGAAAGCGCCGGCCCGGCCGTGGTAGCCGATGTCACCACATTTTTCGCAGGGTTCCGGTTCTTCATTCTTCTCCAGTTCCGGCGGCTCTCCCTTACGGCACAACACTTTGGTGTTGTTGGGCAGCCCCACCCGCGCCAGCAACTTGGGATTGGGACGAAACCGTTCCTTGCACTTACTACACAACGTCCGGATCAG
>Ga0315336_1006677_pt1 | contig 11628 bp, 8 predicted proteins | sample ASW5metaG_FD_204512 | JGI IMG/M metagenome (GOLD analysis project Ga0315336, IMG submission 204512) | Ammonia-oxidizing marine archaeal communities from Monterey Bay, California, United States - ASW #5 | ecosystem: Environmental > Aquatic > Marine > Intertidal zone | place: USA: California...
GCCCGCGAAAATCTCGGCAACGCCCCCGGCGGGACTCGGCACGGCCAGGACCGCCAACCCAACGCCCAACCGCCAGAGCGCTTCGTCCGCTTCCGCAACACGTTTCGCTCGCTGGACGGGCGAATCCATCCCGATTGGCGCGCAAAATCGCTCGACCGTTTCGCGATCACCGAATTCCGACATTAATGAGGAGAACTTGGCCCCGGTTTCGTCGGAACTCAACGGCAGCCGACTGGTGCTGATCGGCAGTACACAATCAGCTTCAGACAGCGTTTGATTCAAGCGCAGCGCACGGCCCGACTCCAGAACACCCAAGAAGGTGCATCGCTGCTGGTCGTCGGGATCATGAACCTCGTACTGGATTTCGTCGGCGCCAAGTTGGCCGAACTCGCTGCGCAGCAGCTGCTTGGCCGGGAACTCAGTCGACGTGAGCAACGTAACGTGCGACGGCTCGACGCCCGCATTGCGCAGACCCGACAGAGCTCCAGCGACTAAGAGCTCCGCGGCAGGCGTCTGCCGCTCCAGCGCGATCGCCACACGGTCTCCCGGCACAATAGCGTTGGACAACGGCGGGTAGTCCAAAGGATGGGCCAGCGCTGCGCCCAACCGCTTTACGACCTCGTCAGCGGTCAACGAGGGCGCCTCGGCCGGACGGGCAACGGAAACCTCACACCCGATGGTGCAAGTCAGGCCTGTGCCGTAGGTCAACGTCGCAGCCACCAGCTTGTTACCTCCTGGTTGAATTTCGCGTGTTGCCGCAATCCGAAGCGTTGAGGTCGTCAGGCTCATCGCCCGGGGCTTTGCCCAACATAGCGGCGTCTGTTATTTTGTATCTGTATTGACGCAGGGTGACCCGGCTTCGTCAAGGCTCCACTCTCACGGCGCTTTGCAGACAGATCGCAAACCCACCAAAACCCAACGCTTACTACCCTTCCCCCGAAAGCCTGCAGCTGATGTCTATCTCCGTCGATTCTATGCACCAGTGGTGCGAAATGTTGCTTGCCGGTCGAGACGCTGCTCCCGAGCTTGAACTGTCTGACTACCTGCAGGCCATTGGTCGACTCGACTCTCTGGCCGACCTTCCGCAGGGCACCCCCGTGTTGGTCCGCGGCGACGTCGACGCCAAACCGGGTGCTCAAATAGGCCAAGGCGACGTCCGGTTGCGGTCGATGATCGAGACGCTTGAATACGGCCGCCAACGGGGCTGGAAACTGGTCCTGTTCGGACACATCGGTCGCAAGCCCGAAGGTTCGTTGGCCAAAGTAGCCGCCCGGCTGGGCGAGCTGCTGCAATCTGAGGTCCCGCTGCTAAGCGATTGGCTCGACGAATCTTCGATGACCGTCGAGAGCGCCATCTCCGAGCGAATTGACGCAGCGCCACCCGGGTCGATCATGGTTCTGGAAAACACCCGGCGTTACGCCATCGAACGGGCCTTGTGGAAAGTCAAGCCGGCTGATCTGGACGAACTGGCCGACCCCCTGGCACGATTTGCCAACCAGTTGGCCGAGAAAGTTGCCCGGGTGTACGTCAACGAGGCCCTCTCCGCCGGTAGCTTGGATGCTTCCAGTACGGTCGTCCCCGCGGCAATGGATCGCGTCGCGCTGGGTCAGTATGTGGCGAGCGAATTCGACGGCCCGATGCAGCGCTGCCTCGACACCCGATTGGTCGTGTTCAGCGGCTTGAAAATCGACAAGCTCGACGATCTGCAGGCGATGGTGGGTCGCGGCACTATCCGCCACGTTCTCGCGGCCGGATCGCTGGCCATGGCTTTGAAGAAAGCGATTGCGCAGATCGATGGAACTGAATGCTGCCTCGGCCTGGCCGAGGACCCCGCTCACGCCGATCGGCCCTACTACATCCCACCCGAGAGGATCGAACAGGCCAAAGCGATGGTGCTCCAGGGTCGGGCCAAAGGCATCGAGTTTGTCGTGCCGATCGATTCGGTGATCGAAGATGGTTCGATCGTCGAGCAGCTTGAGCCCGATCAACAACAGTTTGACATCGGCCCGAAGTCGAGCGCGTTGTTCGAACAGCGCGTCGGAAGTTTTCTGGCCGAGGCGCCGCAGGGCGCTGTCGCGTTTCACAACGGTGTCTTCGGTATGTTTGAAGACCCCCGTTTCGAAACAGGGACCAAACGATTTACTTCCCAGCTCAAGCGGATGACCGACGCCGGCGTCGAGGTCTACGTTGGCGGCGGCGAGGGGGGCAAAGCGCTTGCAAAGTATGGGCAATCCGATTGGGTCACCCACGTCTTCACCGCCGGCGGCACCGTGCTGAACGCCCTGGGCGACCAGCCGGTTCCCTATCTAGCCGCACTGCGGGCGGCCACCCAACGGCTCGCTCACCAGCAGTAGCGTCGAATCAAGCGAACCTGACGCCAGCCACCGCCCTTCAGCCGGACCGCAACGCGGTCCACGGGGATCCCGGAGCAAGGCTCCGACCTGGCGTCCGTCGGTGCAACGGTCCTCCTTGGAATACTGACATAATCGCTTCATCAGTGCCCCGCCAGGGTGCTGCTGCTTGGCGTATTCGCCAGAATCGTCAAAAGCTGAATGGGTAGACTGTACCGCTTCAGTAATTTACAGAAACTCGTGAAGATACAAAGAGTGGGTCGTCGATAGGCTCTGATGACCAAAGAGCGTCAGCCACGACTAGGTGGTCACAACGTTACGGAATCGCACCGGCACCAACGATACAAGGTGCGGGCGAGACGTTACCCACCAGGCGCGGCACATGTGTTTCCCTCTCTCGTAAGGAGCCTCCCGATGAAAAACAATGTACTTCTGTCGACGCTGGGATTAAGCGTCGCTATCGCACTGAGCAGTGTCTCTAGCGCTAACGCGTTCTTCGGCATGCTCGGCGGGTGCGGTTGCGAGCCCAGCTGCGGTTGTTGTGAAGCCTCTTGTGGCTGTAGCGACAACTGCTGTGAGCCAGCCTGTGGCTGTGCTGACAACTGTTGTGAGCCTTCCTGTGGATGTTGCGATTCGTGCTGCGATTCGTGCTGCTGCAAGAAGAAGCGATGTGGCCTGTGTGCTCGTCTCAAGGCGCGTCGCGCTGCCAAGAAATGCTGCTGCGAAGCCAGTTGCGGTTGCTGCGAAGCAAGCTGTGGCTGTGCCGACAGCTGCTGCGAAGCAAGCTGTGGTTGTGCCGATAGCTGCTGTGAGCCTGCCTGTGGCTGCTCAGACAGCTGCTGTGAGCCTTCCTGCGGATGCTGCGACTCGTGCTGCGATTCTTGCTGCTGCAAGAAGAAGCGTAAAGGCCTGTGCGCCCGTCTCAAGGAGCGTCGCGCTGCCAAGAAGTGCTGCTGCGAAGCTAGCTGCGGATGCTGCGAAGCAAGCTGTGGCTGCTGCGACAGCTGCTGCGAAGCAAGCTGTGGTTGTGCCGAGCCCTGCTGCGGTTGCGCTGGCTGAGCGAACAGCTTCGATGCGGGGCTAACGCCCCCAAGAAGAGTAAGACCAAAACGGCTCCTTGCATTCCGTGCAAGGGGCCGTTTTTCTATGCGCCGTGCTCTTGGAAGTCAATCGGCGCCCGGCCACACGGCCCCGGCCGCGAGACTGCGACAGCAGGCTTTTAGCGGGTTTGAGTCCCTTTCCTGGACATTCGGCGCCGATCAAGCGATAATCAGCCGAAGATTGAGTTCGGGTCCGATGAGCAGTACTGAGCAGGACTGCCAAGAACAGCTTCAGTGACTCGTTGACCGAAACGAAACCTCTCCTGCTGGAACAGAGCGAGGCCCTACTGATGCGACAAGCCGACCAAGTAGCGGGACCGATGCACCCGCCCTTCTTTATGATCCAGCAGCGTGTCGCGGTCTGCTTTCTGATCTGCATAATTCTCTCGATCAGTACCACAGGCACATTTGCCCAGCAACAACAACAGCCCGGTGGGCAGCAGCCACTCCGAGCGGTGGGTGACCAGCAAGTCGGTCTGCTCGGCCCTCAACTCGGGCTCGGCGGCGGTGGCGGGGCACAAGCCGATTTCGACTCGCTGATCGATTTGATCCAGTCGACCGTCGCGCCCGACTCATGGTCCGACAACGGAACGGGCGAGGGATCGATTGCCCCGATGACCATCAGCGGTGTTTTCGTCGACGCCGCAGGAACACTTAGCTTCGCGCAAGCCAACGCGTCGCCTGCAGCGCTGCCGCAGCTGGGTAGAGCGCCAGCTCCACGGACGGCCGCAGATGTTCGTCAGTCGTCGTCACTACGATTTGTGTCACTGCCACGTCTGGAAGCCTGCATCGTCGATCGGCAACGGCGTCACCTGCCGCTCGATCCAGAGATGCTCACTCTGGCGGGCTTGCAGCGGATTGAGTACGTGATGGTCGATCCGGATTCAGGTGACCTGGTGCTGGCTGGCCCAGCGAGTGATTGGCAGCCTCGGGCCGACGGCACGATTGTTTCAGTGGAAACAGGCCAGGCGATCGTTCGCCTGGACGACCTGCTGACCCTCTGGCGACGCCCGGCAGGCAGCTTCGGCTGTTCGATCAATCCGCGTCAGGAAGCTCTCGCCCGTACCCAACAGGTCGTCCGGAACAGCCGCTCGCAACCATTAGAACCGGGCCAGCGGAAGCAATGGTTGGCAGAGCTTCGCGATTCGCTGGGGAAACAAGATGTCGAGTTCTTCGACCTGCAACCCGATTCGCACGTGGCCCGCGTGCTGCTGGTGGCCGACTACCACATGAAACTGATCGGCATGGGACTGGCCGAGGGCGTCCCCGGCGTTCAGAGTTATTTGAAAAGCGTGCAGCTCGCCGCCGACGGCTCGCTGCCGCCGATGACCGTGCTGCGGTGGTGGTTTGCCATGCATTACCAGCCGGTGGAATGTTCGCCGCAACGGACCGTCTTTCGCCTGACCGGCCCGGGTGTGCAGGTCTTGAGCGAAAACGAACTGCTCGCGGCCCGAGGCCAACGGGTCCACACCGGCCAGTCGGAAGAACTCAATTTGCGATTCGCCCGCTCCTTTAGCGAATCAATCGATCAGCTCTGCCTGGCGTACCCCATCTACGGAGAGCTTCGCAACGTCTTCGACCTGTCGCTAGTTTTAGCGTTGATCGAAAGCGAAGGCCTACTGGAGCGTGTCGGTTGGCAGCCAAGCTGCTTTGCCGACTCCGCCGCGCTCAGACTACCGAAGCTGTCAATCCCGCGCGAAGTTGATACAGTGATCAACCACCGTGTTATCGGCCGCAAGCATATCATCGCGGGCGTCAGCGGAGGAGTCTGGATCGATCCCGGCAGCGCACTCCGCTCGCGCGTCTCTGCCGAAGGCAAGCTGGCAGAGCTCAAGCCCCCGACAAACGCGTCTGCCAATGACGAGCCAAGCCAACCTTGGTGGTGGGACTGACTCTCGTCTCCGCGGCGCAGAAAAATCGTTAATTACTCAGCCATCTGCAGTCATAGAACGCGGACGAACACCGATAGAGCGGATTTCTACGGATCTGATCGGCGGAGTCTCTTGGGTTGCGGTGATGGTGAGCAAGGTATTGTAGGCGTGTGACTGGCTCGGGCAGGAGAAGCGTCTGCTGCAGATTTCATAGATTTTGTTAAGCAAGATCTACTGCTACGCGCATCGAGATGATAGGGAAGCCTGCTAGCGTTGCATACTGCCTTTCAGTGGGCTACCCTGACTAGGACTGGCTGAGACATGTCGAACACTCCCACAGCAGTTTTATTGGTTGACGGCTTATGTCGAGTGTCCCCGCCTGACGAGGTCCATCGATGAGCAGAGCCTGTTTAGGTCGCCCGCTCCGCGGCCTCTTGGCGTCACGCTGCCCTTTGCCGTCGAGCGGTTTTACGCTCGTCGAGCTACTAGTGGTCATCGGGATCATTGCGCTGCTGATCCAACTGCTGCTACCGGCAGTGCAGTTGGCACGCGAGGCAGCTCGGGGAGCCAGTTGCAAGAATAACCTGCGGCAGATAGGCATTGCGTCACAGCTGCACCTCGACTCACACGGTTATTTTCCCAGCGGAGGGTGGTCAGGCGATTACGTTGCCGACGCCGACCGTGGCTACGGCCGTCAACAACCCGGCGGCTGGCCATTTAGTCTGTTAGCCTACCTCGAGCTCGGTGACCTTCGTGACGGTGCTGCGGGCGAGGACGTGACGGCCGAGCCGCTCGGGCCGGGTTATCTCGCCCTGCTGCAAGCTTCGCCAAGCGTCTTCTACTGCCCCAGCCGCCGCGCGGTCGGGCCCTACCCGTTCAAGACGTCGGGCAACGCTCCGTGGACGCCCATCACCGGCCTAGGCGTGACGAAATACGGCCGGGTCACCAAGACCGACTATGCCGCCAACAGCGGGGACGCTCTCTACAGTGCAGCCGAGGCGTTCCTTGGCGAGCCAGACATGTGGGTCCCGGCGAACTACGAAGCACTTCGCACATCGCCGAAGCGATGGACAATTACTTCCGATCCGCAGTCAATCTACTACCAAACGGGGGTGATCTATTACCGCAGCGAAGTCCGTCCGGTCCAAATTACGGACGGGACTAGCAAGACCTACTTGATCGGCGAAAAGTTCCTCTCGCCTGGCTTATACGACGACGTGAACGTGCGTGATGGTGTGTCAATGATGGGCGACAACCAGACGGCCTGGGCCGGTTACGAATGGGACAACCATCGCGTGGCGTGGAACCCGCTGTCGAACTGGTCGCAAGGCGAATACCAACCGCAACCCGACAGCGACAGCGTGGTCTTCCCCAATATTTACGCCTTCGGTAGCCCCCACCCTGCGGCGCTGCACATGGTTTATTGCGACGGCTCCGTCGCCGCCGTGGCATACGACATTACGCCGGAGACGCACCGAGCGCAAGCACATCGCATGGACGAGGGCGAATTCGGTATGTCCCCATAGGGGTGACTACTGCGGCCTTAATAATTCCCGACGCAAATGGCCGGTAACCTCGTTGGCCAAACATAAAGCACCCCCTGCATTGGAGCTCATTGATCGTTTCTCACCGGGCAAAGCGTTACTATGGACCGAAGGCAATTAATTGGTGCTGTGCTGGCGACACTGCTAGTCGTCGTGAATGTTGCCGTTTGGTTCGTGCTCCGCCAGCCTTCGGACAGGCGGTCTGACACAAGAGAGATCCTCCGCGATCATCTCACGTCACAATGGGAAGATATGCCTGCAACGTCGCTCGATGAGGTCGCCAGCGAATTAGCTCAGATGTTTGACTCGAGCGATCAATTAGTGGAGAGCAGCAACGCAGTAGTCTACGGCAATGCTGTTTCGTTTCGGACTCTGGTCAGCGCTGAAAAGTCCGATCTGATCGAAGCTATCGGCGGGGCAGTATCGGCGATTGCGTCGGGCGACCCCGACACGTTGGTCGCTTACATGGCCGACCGCGGACTTGAGCCGGACGCGCGTAGTCTGTCCGAAAGGCTGGAACAGATCGGCGGCGATGCTCACCCGGCCGCAAGAAGCGGCCCATCGAAGCAGTTAGCGGCCCTCTGGGAACTCCTGAGCGTAGATCCGCATTGGGGCGCTTTGGTTCCCGAAGCGACGTCGATCAATGTCTGGAAGCCCTGGTCGATGCGCCACGTTTCGTCGACTCAGCTCGGCCGTACCGAATCGTGGCTGTGGGGAAACGATACGGTGTATCACTCGTTGTTTCGCGCTCGTCCGACTTTCGAACAGGCGAGCCTCCGCGAGCCCGCTCTGCTAGCCGACGTACGAGTTCTGATTGAATTCGACGCCCGCCTCAAGCAGGAACGAAGCCCCTACTTCTTCCGATTTTGGCGATCAGAGAAGCGAGCAATGTGGCAACCACTGGTGTTGAAGCTGGTGAGGACCAGGAGCGATGCTGCCGACAGTAATCCGCCGATCCTGTTCTAGTCGTGTTCATGCACCCTACGTCGTTGGTCAGACCGCTCCAATTCACTGATGAGTTACAGAAAAGCGTGCCGGACTGCAGGATGCTACACTCTGGCCGCAGCCACTCCTATCGACTGGCACGAGGGCTTTCGGAAAGGCTAATCGCTCTTGGCCGGCAGCAGCTCGATTGCGGCCGAGGCGAGGGCTGTAACGCCCGTCACAATGGTTTCTTGGGGATCGGGATAATACTGGGGCGAATGGAGCGACGGCGGGGCGAGTCCTTGCTCCTTGTACTGATCGAGCCGCTCACTGTCGATCGAACCCAGCCCGAGCATCAGAATTGGGATGCCCTCCTTGCCGAGTCGTCCAAAGTCTTCGCCCCCCATCGTCGGGTCGGCTTCGAATACATTCAGCTCTCCCAATGCGCGGCGCAACACGGGCAGCACTCGGGCGGCCAGGTCCGGATCGTTATACAGCGAGGGGGTTCCCTCTGAGACGTCGACCTCCGGCTCCGGCGCGCCGGCGCTTGCCGCGGCAGCTTTGGCTTTGCGACCGATCGCTTCGATCAACTGCCGGCGGACTTCGGGGCTGTAGCTGCGCACGGTGATCTGCAGTTGGCACGTGTCGCCAATGATGTTGTGCTTAGTTCCGCCGTGGATCGAACCGACCGTGATCACCGCCGGCTCGATCGGCTTGACTTCGCGGCTGATAATCGTCTGCAAGTCGAGCACCAGTCGGGCGGCGATCGGAATCGGGTCGATCGTTGCATGGGGATAAGCGCCATGCCCGCCGCGGCCGCGGACCTTGATGTCGACGCTGTCGACGTTGGCCATCGCGTAGCCGGTGCGATATCGAAGGGTGCCGGCACGCTCGTCGGCAGCCACGTGCAGGGCCAGGGCAAAATCGGGCCGGGGAAAGCGCCTCAAGAGTCCATCTTCGATCATCGCCATGGCGCCCGCTCCGCGCTCCTCGGCTGGTTGAAACATAATCACCAGCGTCCCTTGCCACAGATCGCGATGCCCTGCCAGGTATTCGACCGCTCCGAGCAGGTTGGTCAGATGCATGTCGTGGCCGCAGGCGTGCATCACACCGACGACCGCACCCCGCGGGTCGCGAACGCGCACCTGTGAGGCGTAATCCAAACCTGTTTGCTCAGAGACCGGCAAGGCATCCATGTCGGCCCGCAGCAGCAGCGTTTTCCCGGGGCCGTTCTTCAGGATGCCAACTACCCCATGTCCACCGACTGCGGTGGTGACCTCCAGGCCTTGCTGCTCAATCAGCTTCGCCACCTTGGCGGAGGTTTGCTCTTCCTCGAACGACAGCTCGGGAGACTGGTGCAGTTGTTTGTAAAGCTGGGTAAGTTCCGGCAGCCGCCCGCGGACCCATTCTGCGGGTGATTGGGCCAATAGGCCTGTGGCGAGCGGACCGAGCAGCAAAAAAACCGTCCTCAAGCAAGACCGCCAACCAGCGACCTTGGAACACGGAATTGTGCAGATTTTGCCTCCCGGCTTGGTAACCACCTGGGAGTCTGGTAGGTTTCGGATATCCATAGACCATGTTCTCTTTATTGAGCCGCTGTGATTGTCATCCTTTCACAGCGGCTCTTTTCTTGGAAGGGACAAAGAGGACAAGTTAGTTCGATTTCTTAATTGGACGCTTCCCCTTCTTCATCAGCGACCAGCACCCTCAACTGTGGGACAATCGCCCGCGTCGCCCGGGCCCGGTGACTCAGGGCGGCTTTCACGGCCGGTCCCAACTGACCGAACGTGCGGTGGTATTCGCGCAGCTCGAACAGCGGGTCGTAACCGAAACCGTTGCTCCCCGAAGGTTCGGTGCGGATTCGGCCGCGGCAGATGCCGGAGCTTTCGCCGCGGATCGTCCCGGTACGATCGGCCACTGCGACGTGGCAATAGTAACGAGCCGTGCGCTTTCCCCAAGGCGTTTCAGTCAGCTCCTCAAGCAACCGAGCGTTGTTCTCGGCGTCGGTGGCTTGCTCGCCGGCGAAGCGAGCGGAGTAAATGCCGGGGGCTCCGTCCAACGCGTCGACTTCCAACCCGCTGTCGTCGGCCAGCACCCAACGGTCAAGATGCCGAGCCTGTTGGGCCGCCTTCTTGCACGCATTCTCAGCAAACGTGCTGCCGTCTTCCACGACGTCCAGTGCGCCTGCAAAGTCGTGCAACGTTCGCACCCGAATGCCGAGGGGCTCGAGCAGCTCGGCCAGTTCGCGCCCCTTGGCCAGATTGGTCGTGCCGATGACAAGGTCCATAGGATGTGAGATCTGAGATGGATGAAGGAAGATGTGAATCAGGTTGCTCTGATTCTGACATCTTCAATCTCACATGTCACGTGTCAATTCCGTGCGTAATCGGCACTGATTGAGCGGCGGGGGACCTTGACCGCCTGCGGTTGAATGTCGAATGGGATGCCGACGAAACTCTTGGGGTGGAATCCTTGCATCACCTGGCCTCGGTTTTTCGACATCATTCTCTGGAACTGTTGTTTCCGCCGCTGTTCCTGCAACTTGGTCTCGGTCGAGGCCTTGCCGAAGATGTTGTTGGCCGACTTGGCTCCGAAGGTATTGATGATGATCTGAACCTCGCGGGTCGGAGAGACGCGGCCATCGATCTGCTGACGCTCGACCTGGTCGAACGAGCCGACGGTGACGTAGCTTTCGTGCCGATCGTGAAACTCGTACGCCTCCCAACCCTTCTCGCGAAGGGCAACGGCTAGTAAATGCGCGTTGCGTGCCCCCACGACCAGTGGATCGTCGTCGGCTGCCTTTCGCGTCCCGGCTGGCTGCTTTTCGTCGCCTGCACCTTGAAAACTCGATCGTCCTCGAAAAGTTGCGACCTTGATCGAATAGCGACCCGGGCACTTCAGCAGCGAGTGATCGAGACCCTGATTCCACTTGGCGATTTCGGGATCAATCGATTGCGGGACAAAGTAATCACGAGGCAGCAACGGATTGCGGACCACAAACGCGTGCCCCAGAGGACCCTTGGTAGACTTCTTGCCCATCTTCTGACGGATGTAATTGTGAAACTGTCGAACGGTCGCTAGGCTTTGGGCCGACTGCTTGCCATCGACCGGGGCTAGCGACTCTGGTTCCAGTTGCTTGATCTTTTCTAACAGACGCTGCGCTTCGGGGTCGTCGACGGTGGGAAACTCGTTGACCAGGACCGCGTGTTCCACTTTTTGCGAATCTTGTTTATAGCGGCGGCGGATCGGAGCCCCGTGGGCGTCGACCCCGCGGCCCAGATTGGCTTCGCTGAGTTTGAAAGTCATGCCCCAATAGTAAGCATTCAGGCCATGGTTCTTGCGCAAGTCGAGCACCAAATCGTGCGCCTGCTTTTTTCCCTGTTCACCTGAGAAGGAGGCAGCCAAAATCAGCCAGGGGCCCTGCTCTGCCTGCAACGTGTAATCGGCCGACGGGTCGGCCGCCACTTGTTTGCGTGGCATCAACTGTTGCCACAGCGGCTCGGCCGAGACACTCGGGCAAGCGCAACAGCAGACGATTGCCGCGAGGACCACGGCAATTCCAAGAGTATGCGACCGGTGTGGCATGGACGGAGATTCTCTGGGGCCTGGTCGATCGAAGGATCGAATCTGGGGAAAAGCCGTTTTGGAAGGCCGCAGACAGTAGCAGAACGACAAGCCAGCAGCCAGTCCGAAAAGGGTCTGCCGGCCGGCTCAGAATAGCTGGAATCCGTCAGTTTCCCCGGCAATAAAATCGCTCGGGCGGCGAATAGCACTTGCTAGCTTGCTATAATGATTACGATTTCCCACCTTGGCAGACCCCCCCAAACTGTCGTTGAGC
>Ga0315336_1006679_pt1 | contig 11625 bp, 9 predicted proteins | sample ASW5metaG_FD_204512 | JGI IMG/M metagenome (GOLD analysis project Ga0315336, IMG submission 204512) | Ammonia-oxidizing marine archaeal communities from Monterey Bay, California, United States - ASW #5 | ecosystem: Environmental > Aquatic > Marine > Intertidal zone | place: USA: California...
CCGGGAGATGTCCCATCTCCGCAGCACCCGCGCCCGAGGCCATAACCCCAAGTCCAGCCAATCCAAATAAACCCATCTTCAAAGTCTTGCGCATGTTCTTTGCTTTCAATGCCTTTAATTTATGCGAACAACTTAGTTGTAATTAACCGTGACCATGGTCGCGGTTTGGATGATCACGTTGTTACCCGCGTTTTGGATAACCGTGGCAATTCCCGTGGCACCAACAAAACTTGCTTCAATGGTGTTGGTCCGGGTGCTGCCCGAATCGATGGAGGTGTTGCCGTCCATAACAGCCTGGGCCATACCTTCCAGATCTTCGAGATCCGGTGTGTGCATGCCGCGTTCGCTGTCCAGGTCCGCAACGGCGACGGTGTCAAAACCGGCAAAGACATCAGCTTTAACGCCTTCGTCGGCCAACGCGGGAAGTCCGGCGAGGGAGCCCCACATCAAAACCGCTGCTGCTATTAAAAGTTTCTTACACATAACTCGTATCCTTTTGCTTCGAACTTCTGATCTTCGAGGGGAGGAGGTCGCCGGCGGAACCAAAATCCCGCCGGCTAATCCATGTCTCTTAGTTGAAGTCGAAGCTGATGCCGTTGGCGATCACCGATACCGCAGACTGCATGGCGGAGTTGTTGCCATTGTTCTGCTGCACGGTCATCACACCAGACGCTCCGGCGAAGGCATCAACAACCACGTTGCTGTAACCCGGGGCACCTACGGTCCCGGTGTTCAGCGCGAAGTTGTTGCTGACTGTCGCACCTAAGGTGGCGTTAGAAGCCGCCGGGCCGAAGCCAGGCTCTTCAGTTGTCGCCACCACGTCGGTCGCCGCACCCATGACGTTATTGTCGCCATTGTTCTGCTGAACCGTCATCACGCCCTGGGCGCCGTTGAAAGCCCCCTGGATGTCATTCAGACGATCCGTGAACGAGGTGCTGATCGAGCCGTTACTTTCAACGGTGGCATCGCCACTGCTGTCGGCAACCGCGCCGCCTTCACCGACACGCTTCTCGGTGTTGACGTTGGCAACCACACCAACCGCAGAACCCATAACGTTGTTGTTACCGTTGTTCTGCTGCACGGTCATGATCCCAGCCGCATCGGTGAAGATCGGATCTTTCACCGTGTTGTGGCGGTTGGCCCACAAGTCGAGGGCACCATCGAAGATACCGTCGCCTTTAACCGTACCCTTGGTCGACGCGTTGTTGTCGAACGTTGAGTCGATGTCGCCAGCGCTGTTGATGTTGGCGGCAATACCGGTCGCGGCAGCAACGTTGTTGCCGTCACCGTTGTTCTGCTGGATGGTGAACACGCCGTTCACGCCACCTTCGAACGCATCGGTGAGCAAGTTAGCACGCTCGTAGGATTGCGCAGGCGGCGGAGCTTTACCATTCGGCAGGCTGACTTCGATGTTGTGGTTGTAGCTATCCACAATACCGTCGGTCGAGACGTTCTGAGTGAACACCTGCTCCAACCCAGGCGCATCGGCCTCGGATGAGCCGATGTCAGCCCGTACGCCGGTGGCGGCAGCCATAACGTTGCCGTTACCGTTGTTCTGCTGAATGGTCACAACCCCTTGGGCGCCGTTGAACACATCTTCGTTGATGCGGTTCACGCGGTTACCGAGGGAGATGATGCCACCTTCGAACGTCAGGTTCAGATCGAGCGAGTTATTGCCGTGGGTCCGGGTTGTCGTGCTGACATCCTGGTCCACGTCGTCCAACTTGCCGTCTTCGCTGAGGTTCGCAACCGCACCGGTCGAGGCACTCATGACGTTGCTGTCACCGTTGTTCTGCTGAATGGTGGCCATGCCTTCGAAGTTGTCGAAGGAAGCATCATCCAGCGTATTACGACGGGTTGAGTGGAAGTCGATGGTGTTGTTGTGCTCGCTGTTACCACCGGCTGACACGGTTTGGTTGGTGTCTTCGCCACCGTCCAGGGTCACAAGGGCAGCGTTGGCAGCATTGATGCTGTTGCCGTTACCATTGTTCTGCTGAACATTGACGATGCCCGACACGTTATTGAACGACGGATCGATGTCGTTGTCACGATGGGGCATCGCGATCACGCCCTTCTTGCCTTTGACCCAACCCGTGCCGTGATCGAAGTTGATCAGGTCGGTGCCGTTGGTGATGCCGTAAGCGCTGGCATCTTGTGTAGCATTGCCAGATTCGCCTGTGACCGCGACCACGCCGTTGGCCACGTTCATGTTGTTGGCGTCGCCATTGTTCTGCTGAACCGTGACAAGACCGTCAAGACCATGGAACGAATTATCGATCTTGTTGGTGCGCACGGACGCATCGTCGTCGGCGTTGGTCATCCGCATCCAGCCGCCTTCGGCTTTCACGGTCTGATCAACAGACCCGCTGTCGCCAATGGAGGCCGCAACCGCATTGGCAACCGCCATGCTGTTGGCACTGCCGTTGTTCTGCTGAACAGTCATCACGCCTTTAAAGCCGTGAGCGGCGGTACCGATCATGTTGTCGCGCCGGCTATCCATGTCGTTGGTTTCGTTGTTGGCCGATACACTTTCAGCCGAGGCCTTCTGAGAAATCGCACCGGCACCGAAAGTTGCTGCAACAGCGTTCGCTGCCGAAATGCTGTTAGCGTCGCCATTGTTCTGCTGAACCGTGACCACACCTTTCATGCCATGCATGTCTTCGATGGTGTTGTTGCGATTCGAGTATTCGCTATCAACAGTGTTGAACGCTGTTCCACTGCTTGTCTTGCCGACAACTGCTTTCTGGTCCAAATCGCCGGTTTCACCCATCACCGCCGCAACCGCGTTGGCGACGTTCATTGCGTTCGCGTCACCATTATTCTGTTGAACGGTGATCACGCCCTTAGTGAAGTTGAACGATTCGTCAGTGATGATGTTGCCGCGACTGGTTTCAACATCGTCGGTCACGTTAAAGCTCGAGCCCGAAAGTTCATTGCCGGACTTCGCTGACTGTGTAAGCGAGTCAGCCGAACCCAGAACCGCAGTAACGGCAGTGCCGGAGTTAATGGAGTTTCCGTTACCATTGTTTTGCTGAACGGTGATCACACCTTTAGATCGCTTGAACGAAGGATCGATTTCGTTGGTGCGACGTGAACCGCCATCGCCCGACTGATTGCCTTCTATGCCGTCGCCGCCATCATTGCCTTTGGCTTTTTGCGTAATGCTTCCGGCATCGCCGCCCACGCCCAGAACGGATGTGGCTGCGCTCATGGTGTTGGCGTCACCATTGTTCTGCTGAACCGTCGCTACGCCGTGTAATCCGTTGAAAGAATTACGGACCTTGTTAGTGCTAAAGCTGTCATAAGAGTCCAAGTCGTTATTATCGCTCTTACCTTTAGCATCGGCTTCTTGTTTGATGTCACCGGAGCTGCCAGTAACCCCAGCAGCCGCAGTTGCGGATGACATGCCATTGGCACTGCCATTGTTTTGCTGAACCGTGAACACGCCAGCAGAACGATTAAGGGCGTTTGCTGTGCCGTTAACCCGGGCGGTTTCGCTGTTGGTGCTGAAACCTTCGTCGCCGTGATTATAAGCCGCAGTACCAGCTGCCTTAGATTTATGTTCGATACCATCGGCATCGCCGTCGATGCCATCAATGGCGGTCGCGGAATTAATTGCGTTGTTGTCACCATTGTTCTGCTGATGAGTGGCCGTGCCGACAAAACCATTCATCGTACCGGCGATGATGTTCTTCCGGTCGGGACGGTGGTCGCCACTGTGGTCGCTGTGGTTATCGTCAGTGTCTGACTTGGCGACAGCTTCGCTTTCGATCGCCGTTCCGCCGGTTACATCGGCATGAACCGCAGTCGCTGCGTTGATCGCGTTGTTGTTGCCGTTGTTCTGCTGGTTGTGGACAACGCCGGTGGCGCCGTCGTTCCAGCTGCCGCTGGTCAGGTTATCGCGCAACGAGCCATCATCAATGGCAGAGTTGCCGCTAGAAGTGCCCTCGGCGGACGCGTTAGCGCCGTCGGCTGCGTACGAAGGCGCCGACATCCCCAAAGTCAGTGCAAAGGCAGAAGCGCCTGCTAAAAGAAGTGTCTTATTCATGTTACCAGTCTCCGATTTCGAATTGCCCAAAACAGGTTCAGCCCTGGCTTCCCTGCTTCAGTCCCCCACCATTGGGAGAAGCGCTATGCGCCACCCTCTGCCGCTCTTTCTGAGCACCCATTGGGTTTGCGCCTAATACGGCGGGGTGTTTCAATTGCGCACAGCTACCCGCTTGGACCTTTAATAAGCAAGTGCCGTGCCGCATTAACCATTTCGCTAATGCGTTGAAAAATATAGGAAAAATATGGAGGTGGTTGGGTGTTCACTGTAACTGTACAGAAAAGTGTAAGCTATGGTTTACACCCTGTTAAGGTGGTGAACACTTAGTCGCGCCAATTGGGGTTCACGGTGCCGTGAAATTCCAAAATTCCGATTTTCACATAAGTTTCTTGTGTTATTATTGTGGCTCAAGTTGCGGGGGAGGCGACCTTTGACGCAGAATTTCAAGGCCATCGTTGAGCAAATGCAGACGGCACTTACCGAAGATGCCAGTCGAGGCGAGGCGGAATTCATCGTAAATACGCGGCAAGTGGACGGTTTGCGCAGCCAAGCGACATCACGCCAATTTACTCAAACCATTGATGAGCCTGAGGCAATCGGCGGATCCGATACGGGACCTTCACCCGTCGAGGTTGCCCTGGCGTCACTCGGCAGCTGTCATGAGATTACCTACAGAATGTGCGCGGATGAGCTTGAAATTCCCCTTGAAAGTGTCTCCGTCAAGTTGATAGGGAGCATTGATTTTCAGGGGTTTTTTGGCGTGGGAGAGGGAGTTCGGCCCGGTTTCGGCGGCGTAAATGTTCAAATCTCTCTGGATTCAACCGCCAGCGACGAGGATCTCGCGCGGCTCAAACAAATTGTCGAAACCCGATGCCCGGTCCTGGACCTTTTCCGGAACTCGACACCCGTAACAACAGTATTAGCTAAACCAGGAGCTGCCGCCGCCGCCGAGTAGGGCAGCAGGCAGATCCCTAAATCAGGAGTAAATCAAGTGACTGAACGCCAATTAATCGATGCCCGTGGGGCTGCTTGCCCGGGCCCACTGATGGAACTCATCGCCAATATCAAATTGGTCGATGTTGGCGAGGAAGTTGAGATCCTTTCTTCTGATAAAGGGTCAGCCAGCGACATCCCGCTTTGGGTAGAAAAAGTCGGGCACGAAATGATCGAAAACGAGAGGCGAGACAACCATTGGAGCATAGTTGTCCGGCGCGCGAAGTAAGGGATTTTTAGAAAGCACTGCACAAATACAAAGAAGCTTGAAGGCTTTGGATTTTCAGGCAAAGACCTGGATTAAATTCTACGGGAGGGGTTCAAAATGGCGACGAAAATACTGATTGTCGGTGGTGGGCTGGCGGGCACAATTATTGCCAACGGTTTATGCCGGCAAATGAAGAAGGAAATACGGCGCGGTGATGTTGGGGTCACCGTGATTGGCACCACCGATCAGCATATGTACCAGCCGGGACTGCTGTATGTGCCTTTTGGCCGCATTCGTGAAGCCGAATTGTTTCGGGATCAGCGCAAAGTGTTGGACCGGAACGTGGTTTTCTTCGTCGATCCGGCGACCAACATCGATGTGGATAAACAGGAAGTTACCACCGAGTCCGGCCGGGTGCACGGATATGACTATTTGGTGATAGCAACGGGCTCGCGCCTGATGCCGGAGAACGTACCGGGGCTGGCCGAAGGCGCCCATTGGCTTTATGACCTGGAAGGCGCGCGTAAAATGCGGGTCGCGCTGGACGAGTTCGAAGGCGGTAAAGTTGTTATCAATGTGAACGCGCCACACAAATGTCCGGTGGCGCCCCTTGAAATCACTTTCATGCTGTATGACTTCCTGACCGCCAAAGGTGTAATGGATAAATCCGAAATCACTTACACCTATCCAATTGGGCGACTGCATGCATTGGAGCCCGTGGCGGAGTGGGCTGTACCTGAATTTTCGCGGTTTGGTATCAAGTCAGAGACGTTCTTTAATGCAAAAGAAGTGAACCCTGAGGCCAAGACAATAGAATCCGAGGAGGGAGTAACCCTCGATTACGATTTGCTGATCACAGTGCCGCCGCATCAAGGAGCGCAAGTGATCGACGATTCAGGATTGGGCAAAGGCGGTTGGGTTCCGACCGACCGGAACACGCTTCATCGAGAAGGCTCGGAAAACGTCTTCGTTTGCGGTGACACCACCAACATCCCGATCTCCAAAGCCGGGTCCACCGCGCACTTTGAAGCGGATACCGTCATCGACAACTTAACGTCCCTGATAACCGAGGGCCGTATGGCTCGAAATTATGACGGCAAAGTATTCTGCTTTGTCGAAACCGGACTGACTTCAGGCACTTACGTGTGGTTCAATTACGAGACGCCGCCTAACCCGGGACCTCCGTCCCAAATGGTCCACTGGTCCAAATTGGCATACAACCGGTTGTATTGGTTGTCGGCCAAAGGCCTGTTGTAAGGGGGGCGGCAGAGCATGGTAAACGGACAAATGAACAACACTGCGAGTGAGGTAGAACGCCTGTTCGGAGCGGTAAGTGACGCCCTGTCAGATCAGATGGTCGAGAGGCTTGCAGCCACGGCCGGCAACGCGCTCGAAGTTGTCGATAAATTGAACGACGATGATACGCGTGACGCGGTTTTGACATTGGTGGATGAATTGACAGCCCTTCATCGCGCAGGCGGCTTGGTCAAGGTGTTTGAACTGATCCATATGTTTAACGCCATACGCAACGCAATGACCGACCAGATGGTCGAGCGGCTGGCGGCCTTCACCGAGCACATGGTCACGCATTTAGCGACGGAAGATATTGCGGAATTGGCCCATGATGCCCAGCTTGCTTTGGCCGATGCGCGTGACGAAAGCGCGGATGACAATGGCGGGGGCGGTCTTATGTCCGTGATTAAACTGTTGTCACAACCGGAAACTCAACGATCGCTCAGGTTCTTGCTGTCGTTTGCGGATAATCTGCGAAATGGGGACGCGCGTTAAAGGCTTGTAACCGGATCTAGACGCAATCGAGGTCGGTCATCGCCTCGTGCGTCGATAGATAGATGTTTCCCGGTTTTAAATCTGCCAGGAATTGAGTGCCTTCAAGCTTGTCCATGACAGGCCCTTTCACTTCGGCCAAGTGGAGAATGACACCTGCGTCACGAAGCTGGGAAGTCAGCCGTTCCAGAGATTCAAGTGCGCTCGCGTCGATAAAGTTGACCGCACTGCAGATTAGCACGATGTGTTTAACCTCGGGTTCGTCGGCGATCAGGTGCAGCATTTGGTCTTCGAGAAATGTGGTGTTCGCGAAATACAAACTTTCGTCGACGCGCACGGCCTGCACGTGAGGGCAGGTGTGGACTTTGTGACGCAGAATGTTTCGGAAGTGTTCGGTTTCACCGACACGTCCGACGATCGCCATATGGGGCCGGCTGGTGCGCCAAAGATAAAGCCCAATGGAGATCGCGGCACCAGCCAGTATGCCTTCTTCGATACCAAGTGAGAGGACTGCCAGAAAAGTTCCGGCCAGCGATAAAGCGTCAGCCTTGTTGTAGCGCCAGGCTTCGCGGGCGGTGCCGAAATCAACAAGAGTTGCCACGGCTACTACGATCACGGCGGCTAATGTTGCTTTCGGTAAGTAGTAAAAGAGGGGCGTTAAGAACACGACGGTCAATACGATTAAGACTGCTGTTACAATCGAAGCAAGCGGAGTGAGTGCACCGGCAGTATAATTGACAACCGACCGGCTGAACCCACCTGTCACCGGGTACCCGCCTGTGAACGCGGCAGCCACATTGGCTGCGCCGAGGCCAATCAATTCCTGGTTCGGGTCAACCTTCTGGCGCCTTTTGCTTGCCAAGGCTTTTGCAACCGACACACTTTCCAAGAATCCAACAAAAGAAATTAAGAACGCAGCGAAAACCAGGTCCTGCCACGGGAGTACGGTGAATTCCGGGACCGTTAAGCCGGGAAGACCAGCGGGTATGGCGCCAACTACCTTGATGTTGGCTGTTTGGTTCAGTTCCATACCCGCCACAATCAAGGTGGTCCCTATAACCGCCACCAAAGGTCCAGCTTTGCTGAGGGCATCCAAGACACCATTGGACGAGCCATTTTGTGCGGCTAAGCGTGTCATGAATTTGCGCCAAACAAGAAGAAAGGCAACGGTTCCCAGACCGAGCGCCGCGGCGACAAGATTTACTTGATCAAGTGCGTCCAATAGGGTCTGGATTGTTTCCATCACCGAGGGACTGCGGGGCACCGAAACACCGATTAAGTGGCGAACTTGGCTGAGGCCGATGACAAGGGCTGCGGCGCTGGTAAAGCCCGAAATAACAGGATGGCTCAAGAAATTCATCAAAAAACCAAGCCGCAATACCCCCATGGCCACCAACATGACGCCGCTCATCAAAGCAAGTAATAGTGCCATTGCGGGGTAGGCCGCTTCGCCGACCCCATCTAGACCTTGAAGAGCGCTTGCCACCATCAACGACACGATCGCAACCGGACCCACGGCTAATGTGCGGCTCGATCCGAAAATTGCGTAGGCAGCTAGCGGCAGTATGCTGGCATAAAGGCCGACTTCGGGCGGTAGACCCGCTAGAAGTGCATAAGCCATTGCTTGCGGTACCAGCATGATCGCGACAATGACGCCGGCCAAAGTATCAGCAGGCAGGTCTTTCTTCCGGTATCGGGATACCCAATTAACAGCCGGGATAAATGACCATGAATTTGTCAGTTTCATAATCAGGATCGGGCTCCGAAAACCATGCCGAACTATTAAGGTTGAGTTGTAATAAAGCGACGGGTGGTCCCTTCGAGGACCAAGCAGGTCAAGATGCTGGTCGCATAAGCCCCCGTATCAATACCTATCCGATTATTTCTGATTTCCGGTTCGCGCGCTGTGGAGTGGCCGTGCACCACAAAGGCGCCAAAATCTTTCTTGGAATCAAGAAACTGCCGACGAATCCACATCAAATCATTTGGATCCTGTTCGTCGATCGAGGTGCCTGGTCGAACTCCGGCGTGCGCGAATAAGTAGTCACCGGCTCTATACATGAAATCCAGATTCCTCATAAATTCGATGTGTTTAGCCGGTAATTTTTCCTGAAATTCGGACCATAAATGAGCCTCCCGTTCAGACGGTGATAAGCCCCGAGGTACGCGCACACCATAGCTGAGTACGGTCGCGTCGCCGCCTATGGGGAACCATCGATTACCTTGAGTGTAGTCATCCAAGTAATTCAGCAGTGCATCCTCGTGATTGCCCTTCAAATGAATACTGTCAAAACCTTCCAAGGGATCCAGTAAAGCATCCAGAACTCCTTGGCTGTCGAGGCCGCGATCTACGTAATCGCCAAGATATACGACTATTTTTTTTGTGCCGGGCGCAGCCCTTTCGGCATCATCCACAACACGCGACCGTATTTCCTGCAGTAATTCAGCACGCCCATGAATGTCACCAATGGCATAGATACGTGTGTTTTCAGGCACAGTTGGTTCACTGCCCGGCCCCGAAGCAGTGCCGGTAATGCGTTGCCTTAATTTCGAGAACACATTAGCCACGTCGTTTACTCTCGCTGTCGGGAATTAGTGCGCGTTATTGTAGGCAAGAAATACCACCTCTGTTTGACTTTGAAACTGTGAAAATGGCATTGTGTATATATATTCTGTTGAGTGCCGCAGAGATAGAAAACTAGCGCGATCTGCGGCAGTTAGAAACGTTGAATGGTAACAAATACTCTGCATATCGAACTGCTAACAGACGGCATTGGCCATACTAGTTCGCCGGATACTCAATATTAGGAACGTTAAGGGTTTGGTGTTTAGTCTTGATTAATGTGCAAATTTGATACTTTCGCCTACATACATTAGGTGTAGTGTAGTCGCGGGTTGGGGTATATTACGAACCGGTGATTAAAGCCGGACTGCATAATTGTGTTGATTTAGGGAAGAGGCTGGGGAGCCAATGAGAAATATTAATGAAAAGCGTCAGTGGAAACCCAACCGACAGGTTTGGAGTAAAATTCCGTGTTCAATATCTAATTTTTTGGGCGGGTCGTCTGTTGCATTGTTGATACTTGTTCCGGTAACAGCTTCTGCACAGTTAAAGCCCGAAGTCATTGAACATAGACCGGAACTACGGCGAGGAGAAACTGTTCTAGGCCGGTCACGGCCCGAACTGGATTCTGCCGGAATTCGGGCGGGCGGGTTCGTTTTCTTTCCTGAGATGACTGTTGAGCAACAGTTTACGGATAATGTGTTTGCGACAAAGCGCAACAAAAAAAGTGATCAAGTAACCGTACTTCATCCTCGCGCAATAGTGCGGTCAAATTGGAATAGGCACTTTCTGCAGCTTCAATCGCGAGCGAGCATTGGTATGCATATCGATGAAACCAGCGAGGATTATGAGGATCATAGACATTTTCTGGATGGTCGCATTGACTTGGCCCAAAATACCGAGGTTTCTGGCTGGGTAAGATATTCAGGTCTGCATCAATTTCGTAGTTCGCCCGATGACTTTGGTGGCAGGGAGCCTACCGAATACGAGCAGTTTATTTCGGGCGGAAATGTGCGGCGGGAATTCGGCCGCTTCAGCGCAACGGTAGGCGCTGAGTTCGAGGATTTGAATTTTCACGACAATAAGAATGCCTTTGGTGCCACGATTAATGAGGATGATCGGGATCGGGATTCTGTAGAATTTAACGTCCGGGTTGGTTATGAAATCATCCCTGAATACGAGGCGTTCATCCGTGGTGCGTACAATGACGAGCAGTATGATGATGCTGTAGACGACGGTGGACTTGATCGTGATTCCCACGGTTACGAAGTAGTCGGTGGAATGGAGGTTGATTTTAACGGGATCATTTTTGGTGACTTTTTCGCCGGATTTATGTCGCAGAACGCTGATGACTCCATGTTGAAAACGATTAACGGCGCGAATTTTGGTGCTGGACTGACTTGGATACCGACAGGCCTCACTTCTGTACGTCTTGATGTCGAACGCCATATCGAACAGACAACGATTGTTGGGGCCGCTGGCAGTATTGAAACTAATATTGGATTGACAGTTGATCACGAACTACTGCGCAACCTTTTGCTTCAATTTGACGGCGACTATGAGCGCAGACATTTTAAAGGCCTGTCTCGTGATGACGATAGTTTTGCATTATCTGTGCATGCGAACTATCTAATGAATAGGCGTATGAATCTGTTTGTTGGGTACACTTTTGAAACGGAAGCGTCGGATTTAAGTACCCAAGATTTCGACCGAAATTTGGTCAAGATCCGATTCACACTAAAGATTTAATTGGCAATAAAATCGGCGATATATACTGATCTGTGCCCCTGACAGGAGGGCCCGATTTTTTTTCACGGGTACTGATAACTAGATGGAGGGCACTTTGAAAACATTCTATTCAACGATATTTGCCTTACTATTTTCGGTTTTATTTGCGGCCAACACACCAGCGGCTGGAGCGGATGTCGCGTACACTTTAGGTGCTGGCGACCGAGTAAAAGTTACAGTTTTCGGGCATGACGACTTGTCTGTCGAACTTGAAGTGGGGACTAATGGCACAGTTTCTAT
>Ga0315336_1006680_pt1 | contig 11623 bp, 8 predicted proteins | sample ASW5metaG_FD_204512 | JGI IMG/M metagenome (GOLD analysis project Ga0315336, IMG submission 204512) | Ammonia-oxidizing marine archaeal communities from Monterey Bay, California, United States - ASW #5 | ecosystem: Environmental > Aquatic > Marine > Intertidal zone | place: USA: California...
CCCGTGGGACACCTTCGACGCCCGCAGCCACCGCGGATCGGCCACCGGCGAGGCCGCCGCAAATCGCGCCCTACTTCGCGCCCTGATGGAAGACGAGGACTGGCGTGGGTATTCGAAAGAGTGGTGGCACTTCAGTTTCCCCATCCCCGACGACGTCGCGCGCCCGCGAGATGTACCTTACGGGCTGGACGAATCGGACGAGCCAGCTTAGTTCCGCCGCCAGTCAGCACCTGATTCCTGGAGAGCGTTCGCCATGAGATTTCTGCTTGCCCTTTTTCTGGCTTTGCCCGCCTACGCTCAGGATGTGCCGGACGAATCGGATTCCACCGAAGACGACGGCGCCAGAGACGCCGAAGAACCGGTGGGCGACACGGGCATCTCCGAGCCGGAGCCCGAGCCGGAGCCCGAGTACGTCATCCGCTTCAAAGGCCAGGTCACTCCTGACAACAAGCACTTCGACCTCGAGCAGTTGTACGCCGACAACAAATTCAAGGAGGGGCTCACCGCCGCGAAGCTCAAGCTGAAGGGCGACCCGTCGGACGCGGACCTGAGCTGGCACATCACCCGCTTCATGTTCGAGATCGCCGAGACCTTCGACCGCAATGACGGCAGCATCGACAAAGAAGGCCACTACGTAGAAATGCTCGCGGTGGCCAACGCCGGCCTCGAGAACGCTCCGAACGACCCGCATATCCGCTTCGCGCGTGGCGTCGCGGCCGGTCGACTCGGAACGACGCGCGGCGTGCTTTCGTCGCTGTGGTCCGCCAAGGGCATCGAGCAGGACTGGCTGTACACGGCCAACAGCGGCTTCACCTACGCCGCGATCAACGGTGCGGAGCAGCTCCCTTGCGACTCTTACCACGCGCTCGGCATCTTCTATCGGCTCGTACCCGACAGCTTCATCGTCCAGATGCTCGCGGGTACGCGCGGCAGCTTGACGAAGTCCATTGACTATCTCGACAAAGCCAACCGTGGCTGCCCCAATCGCATGGCGACGATGAAAGAGCTCGCCGTCTCGAAGATGTGCAAGGCCGGCAAGAAGGACGAGGCGATGCTGAATGACGGCAAAGACCTCATCAAGGCCTACCTGAAGCTACCGGCCGAGGACGAGAAAGACCGCCTCGATCACAAACACGGCAAGACCCTGCTGGCGACACCGGAGATCGCCTGCGGCTACTCCCGTGACGGGCAGCAAGACCTCGACACCAAGAAGCTCGAGAAGTAGCGGAGCTCTGGCGCTCAGCCGGCCCGGAGGTCCTGGGCGTAACGGGCGTAGTCGGGCATGAGCTCGGTCGGAGCGCGCTCCCACTCGTCTGGCGGCGCGATTCGGTTCTCGAGGGCGGTGAGCACCGCTTCGCTCCACACCTCGGCGCCCAGATCGAAGCCACCTGGCAGGTCGGGGAACAGCGCGCCGAGGAATCCCTCGGCCTCGTCGAACGACTCGTCGAAGAGCAGCCGCATGAGTTGCTGACAGCTCGCGATGTCGAGCCAAGCGACGAAGGACGCCGCTTGTCGCTGAATTTCCGCTGTGTCGCGCATGGTTCCCCCGGTAGCCCAGTGCGTAAGCTGTGGCCTGTGATCGCGCAAAGCCGCCACACATTCCATGTCACCTGTTTGTGAGGGGCCATTCATTCCGTTCGCGGTCGGCGCCCAAAACGGGAAATAGGGCGCTTGCGCCGCCCGTTTTGAGTGTCGACTGTGAATGGAATTTTCCCAGTGGCGCGCTTGCGCGTCACGAAACTGATATTTCGAGGCTGACTATCGACCGGAGGGAGATCGTTGGCTCGATTTGCGTGGGGGTGGCTTGACGACTTACCGAACGGTAGGTAAGTGGATCCTCTTTACCGAGCGGTAGGTCCAAATTGTCTCAACTCGACGTCCGGTCCCGCATCCTCGCGGAGGCCACTCACCTCTTTGCACACCGGGGCTATGGGTCAACCTCCGTGCGCGAGGTCGTGTCTCGCGCCGGCGTGACAAAACCCACTTTGTACTACTACTTCGAGAATAAGGAAGCGCTGTACATCGAGGCGGTAAAGACCCAATTGGGCCTGATGACCGAGCTCGTGAACCGCGCCCTGTCGACGGACGGCTCGGTCCGCAGTCGCCTGCGCATTTTTGTCGAGGAGTACGTCAATGTCGCGCTCTCCAACAAGGACGGCGTGCGACTGGCCATCACGGCTACCCACCCTTCGATCGAACAGCGACCCGAGATCGACATCATGTCCTTCCACCTCGAGACCCTCGCCCCCATGGAGGGCCTGATGGCCGAAGGCGTGGCATCTGGAGAGTTCCGCAAGGACCTGCACCCGAGATTCGCCGTGGTGGCGCTCGTCGGAGCTGCGACCATGCATCTGAAGTCCGCGCTCCACGGCATCGAGCTCCCGCCGGACTTTGCCGATCAGATAGTCGGTGTCTACTTCGACGGCGTCGGAGTGCAATCATGACCCCCATCGCGTACATCGTCTTCGCCACGCTCACTGGCTGCGGATGGGCGACCGCCGACCAGGCCGAGCCCGATCGCCCGATACCGAGCGCCAACGCGACCCGCGTCGAGGTCATGGTGCTCGAAAAGTCCGACGCGACCTTGGAGCTCGGGCTGCCCGGCGAGATCGGCGGCCACCGCGACGCCATGCTCGCGGCCGCAAACGGAGGATATGTCGAGAAGGTCCTCGTCGGCCGCGGCACGGAAGTGAAGAAGGGTCAGACCCTCATCCGTGTCGATGCCTCCCTCTATTCGGCCCAACTCGAGCAGGCCGAAGCACAGCTCGAGCAGGCCGACGCGGAGCTGCAGCGCGCTCTGACCCTCGGAGATCTGGGCTCGCAAAGCGCCCTCGACGCGGCCCGAACGCGGGCGAGAGTCGCAAAGGCCAACGCCTCACAAGCGCGAGCGCGCCTCAGCCGCGCTTTGGTCAAGGCCCCCTTCGACGGCACCATCGCCGACATCATGGTCGAGCCCGGCGAAGCCGCGGCACCCGGAAGCCCGGTAGCCAGACTGGTCATCCTCGACCCGGTGACCGTCATCCTCTCCGTCGCAGACCGCGATGTGGTCGCGTTGCAGCCGGGCATTCCAGTCCGCGTCAGCACGGCTGCGAGTTCGAATCAATACGACGGCGAAATCAGCCATGTCGCCCCGGCGGCCGATGTCCGCACCCGCACCTTCCCCGTCGAGGTCTCGGTCGCCAACCCGGATCACGCACTTCTACCTGGAATGATCGCTCGGGTAGAGGTCGCCCTGCAGCTCGCCGACGACGCGGTCGTCATCCCCCAGGATTGGCTCGTCACCCGGCGAGATCGGCGCGGGGTCTTCGTCGAGGACGACGGATTCGCTCGCTGGCAAGATGTCGATCTCGGGGACGTGATTCACGACGACGTAGTCGTCACATCCGGCATCTCGGTCGGCGATCGCGTCATCACGACCGGCCAGCAAGATCTCGTCGAGGGCGATCCCTTGTTGGTCGCCCGCGAGGGACGATGTTGCTCCGCGGGGCGCCCCGTCTACGGGGAGTGACGTGCTCGCTCTCATCAAATGGCTGGTGGGCCACCGCACCACGGTACTTCTCACGACAATCTGCGTGTTCCTGTTCGGGACGTACAGCTATGTGACCCTGCCCAGGGAATCGTCTCCGGACATCACGATCCCCGTCGTCCTGGTCTCGACGCCCTATCAGGGGGTGTCTCCAGAAGACATCGAGAGCCTGATCTCGATTCCCATGGAGAACGAGCTCGCGTCGCTTCGGGACATCAAGGAGCTCAAGTCCTCTTCCATCGAAGGCGTGAGCATCGTCAGCGTCGAGTTCGAACCGGATGTGATCATCGAGGACGCCCTGCAGCGTGTTCGCGACCGCGTCAGCCGGGTCCGGCCTTCCCTTCCGAGCGACGTCGAGGAGTCCAGCGTCCGCGAGATCTCCTTCAGCGACATCCCCGTGCTGCTCCTGACGATCGCTGGAGAGGTCGACGAAGAGGTACTCAAAGGGCTGGCCGAGACCCTCATGGAGGACCTGACCCGCATTCCGGGTGTTCTCGACGCCAAGCTGAGCGGGGGCGTCACCCGCGAGATCCGGGTCGAAGTCCTGCCGGAACGAATCGCCCATTACGGTCTGTCCCTCGAAGATGTCCTCGGAGCCATCGCGAATGAGAACGTCAACATCCCAGGAGGGAACGTAGACAACGGGCGCGGCAACTTCCTCCTGCGCGTCCCGGGGGAGTTCACCAAACCGAGCCAAATCGAGACGGTGGCCATCAAGAGAGTGGGCGACAAGCCGGTATTCGTACGGGATATCGCCCGGGTCGTCGACGGATACAGCGACCGGGAAACCTACAGCCGCATGGGCGGCCAGCCGTCCGTCACCCTGTCGGTCACCAAACGCACCGGTGCCAACATCCTCAAGGTGGCTAGCGACGTAAAAGACACCGCGGCCGCGCACAATCAGGACTGGCCGAGCGGGGTGCATTACCGAGTGCTGGGAGACGAGTCCAAGTACATCCAGCAATCCGTCACGGACCTCCAGAACAACATCATCACGGCGCTGCTCCTCGTGGTCGCCGTGATCATCACCTTCATGGGGCTCCGGAACAGCCTCTTCGTCGCGTTGGCGATCCCGCTGTCAATGCTCCTGAGCATGCTGGTGATCCAGGCGCTGGGCTTCACGCTGAACATGGTGGTGCTGTTCAGCCTCATGCTTGCGCTGGGCATGCTGGTCGACAACGGCATCGTGGTTGTCGAGAACATCTACAGACACGCTGAACTCGGCGCCGATCCCGTGACAGCCTCGATCGAAGGCACGCGTGAAGTCGCCGTCGCGGTGGCCGCTTCCACCGCTACGACGGTCGCTGCGTTCTCCCCGCTGGTCTTCTGGACCGGAATCATGGGCGAGTTCATGGGCTTCTTGCCAAAGACCGTGATCATTGTGCTGGTCTCGTCGCTGGTGGTCGCAATCGGCGTCCTGCCGGTGGCCATGTCGCGCTGGATGCCCCGCCCACCAGCCCTGCCCGAGGGACAGGAGCACGTGCGCAAGCTGGGCCCGATGATGTCCCGGTACAAACGGGTGCTCGAGTTCTCCATCCGCTGGCGCTATCTGACCGCCGGTGCCGGTGTCTTCGCGTTGCTGTTCACCTCGGTGGTCTACGGCCTGCTCAACCACGGCACCGAGTTCTTCCCGGCCACGCAGCCCGACCGAGCCATCGTCGGCATCCGGCTGCCCCAGGGCGCCGCCTTGGACACCACGGATCGGGTCGTCCGCTCCGTCGAGCAGATGCTGGCCGAAGAGCAGAACACCGATATCTGGGTCGCCGAGTCGGGTGTCTCCGCCGCCGGTGATGCCCTCTCGGGAATCAACGCTGCCCCCTACGAAGCCAGGATCACCCTCGACTTCAAGCCCGACCGCAACAACGCGATGAAGGGCGAGGCCATCCGCGCAGGGTCCAGCCACGTCTCGGTGACGGCACTCCGCGAGGCCGTCGGGCTGATTCCCGGAGCCCGGGTCACGGTGGAGCCCGCCGCCATGGGGCCGCCGGTCGGCAAGGCCATCGAGGTGCACGTCACCTCCGAGAATTTCGACGACGCCGGGCAATTCGCCGAGAAACTCATCCGCGAGCTGGGCAAGGTCAGAGGAATCACCGATCTGGAGGACGACTACAACGTGGGTCGGCCCGAGCTCCGTCTCCGTGTGGATCGAGGCGCGGCCAAGCGGGTTGGCGTGTCGACGGCGACGGTTGGCAACTCTGTGCGAACGGCCATTGCGGGCTCCAAAGCCAGCACGCTGCGCAATGGAGACGACGAACACGACATCGTGGTTTCCCTTGGCCCCTCGTACAAAGAAGACCTGCAGGCCGTCCTAAATCTTCGCCTGCCCGGTCGCGAAGACACCAGCCCAGACACCTACGCGGTCCCGCTGTCTTCGGTCGCGAGCTTCGAACTCGTCGGTGGCAGCGGCGCCATTCGCCACATCGATCAAGATCTCGTGGTCACCGTCACCGGCGATGTCATGCACGGCCACAACGCCAACGACGTGCAGGCCGAGATCAAAGAACTGCTCGCCGCATACGACACTCCCCCGGGAATCCACTTGTCTATGGCAGGGTCCGACGACGAGCAGCAGGAGTCCATGGAGTTCCTCACGCGGGCTTTCTTCATCGCCGTCGCCCTGATCATGATGGTTCTCGTCACGCAGTTCGATAGCCTCGCTATGCCCTTGATCATCCTGGCCACCGTCGTCCTGTCGCTTGTGGGCGTCATGTGGGGCCTGCTCATCACGGGCACGCCGTTTGGCGTGATCATGACCGGCCTCGGTGTGATCTCCCTGGCCGGGGTCGTCGTCAACAACGCCATCGTCCTGTTGGACTACGTGCAGCAACTGCGAGAACGTGGGATGGAGGTACATGATGCGCTGGTCGAAGCCGGACTCACGCGCTTCAGGCCGGTCATGCTCACCGCTATCACAACCACTCTAGGCCTCGCTCCCATGGCCATTGGCGTGTCCATCGACTTCACCCGGATGCGGCTGGTCATCGGCAGCACCAGTGCGCAGTGGTGGGGCCCGATGGCCGTCGCAGTGATCTTCGGCCTCAGCTTCGCGACGGTGCTCACCCTGATCATGGTGCCGACGCTGTATTCGATAGTCGACGAGCTTCAAGGTGTATTCTCCGGCAGTCGCCGCAAGGCCGCAGCACGGGCCGCCACCACAACCGCCGTAGCTGCATTGGTGCTGCTTTTCCCGGGATCTGCGAAGAGCGTCACCCTCGAGGAGGCCTGGCAGGCCGCCGAGGACAACAACCCGACACTGCAGCTCCAGCGAGAGGTGGCCATCCAGACCGGTACCCTCCGGGGAAAGGCGTATTCGACCCTGTCCCCACGGGTCGATGCCTCCGCCACGTACGTGATCAACAGCCGGGAGATCGCCTTCGACCCCACAGAGAACATCCCTCCCGATGTCATCGATCTGATCGGCGTCGAGACGGAGCCGATGGTGGTTCAGCAGAAGACGTTCTGGCAAGGGGAGGTCGGTGTCTCCCAGCGGCTGTTCAACGGAACGGCTGTGCCCCTTCTGAACTCGGCGTATCAACTGACCAACGCCGCGAATTCCGACGTCAGCACGACGCGTCAGCAGATTCGCGCTGGCGTCGCGCAGACCTATTACGGCCTGCTCACCGCCCAGGAAGGCGTCGCGGTCGCAGAGATCGGCGTGCAGACCGCCGAGCACCAACTCGAGCTCGCGACGCGACAGCGCGAGGCTGGACTCGTCACCGAACGCGCCACTCTCCAGGCACGGCTGCAGCTGGCGCAGGCCAAGCGTGACCTCGCCAACGCGACAGCCGCGCGCGTCGAGGCAGAGGAGGCCTTTGCTGTGCAGACTGGGCTGCGAGACACCGATCTCACCCCTCCCGCCATGCTCGAGCTACCGGCGACCATGGAAGAGGCCATCGCCACGGCAAAGGACGGTCGGGCCGACATTCGGGCTGCGCACTACCGCTCCGATGCGCTCTTCTATCAACGTGCCGCCAAAGACCTGCAGTGGCTTCCAGTCGTCGATGGGCGGGCGGCCTACTTCTACGACGAAAACACCGGATTCGCTGACGATCCATTTTTCTGGAGGGTCTCTGCCAAGGCGACCTGGTTGCTGTGGGACGGCGGCTTGCGCCTGGCAGAACGACGCGAAATCGCTAGTCAGATCCGTGCGAACCGGCTCCAGGAACGAGTGATGACCAATCGGGCTGAAGAGCAGATTCGAGTGGCCTGGCACAACCACCAGACGGCGACCGCGGCCGTCGCATCCGTCGAGGAAGAACTCGAGCTCGCCCGGCAGAATGTGGCCCTCGCCGAGCGCTCCTTCGAGGCCGGCCAGGCCACCTGGCTGGATGTGGAACAGGCACAGCTGGGACTTCGTTCGGCCGAGTTCAACCGGCTGAGCGAGCGCATGAATCAGTATCTCGCCGCAGTTCAGATACGGATAGCCGCCGGTACGCTCTGAGACGTGGTACATCCTTGGTATGCGATATCTACAGCCCCTTCTGATTGCACTCCTGGCCGCCACCGGTTGCAAGCAGTTCGACACCGTCGACGACGCCTGCAAAGACAAAGTCCCTGGCGAAAAGTGGACTGAACCCTTGGACCGGGCGGCGATTCAACGCATCAACTGCTACCGCCGGGTGACGGGCATGGCACAGATGGGGTTTCAAGAGCAACTTCAAGAGGCCACTGTGGCCCATGTCGAGTACGTCATGGCAAACGGCGGCATCTCTGACGGAACGTGGTACACGGGTGGTGAAACCCAGGGAAATATCGGCTTTACCGGCGAGGATCTCTTCGCGCGGCTCGCCGCTGCCGACTTCCCCTTCGAGGCCAACAAATTCGGCATCTGGCAGTTCCTGTGGGTCGATCAGTTCCTGGGCCCGGACCGTGTGGACTTCTGGTTCCCCGACCCTTGGGTCCGCGAGGCCTACCTTCAGCCCAGCGCCAGGCTGGCCGGCTATTCCGGAGCGGCCTCCACCGATAGCTATCCGGGGTTCGAGGACGAAGAGTTCTACTTCGCCTACATGACCCTCATGTACGACATTCCAACCACAGAGGGCGGCGGAAAGCCCTTCGTCTACCCCAAAGATGGACAGCTCGACATCGACAGTCTGTACATCGACAGCGATCCCGCTTCTCCGGTGACCCCGATGGGGCGGGTCGGATTTCCGATCACCCTTTCGGCGGGCGGTGTCACGTCTCTCGTCGTCAAGGAATCGCGATTGGTCGGTCCCGATGGAAACGTCGAGACAACCAGTTTCCCGGTTGGGACTTTCGGTGGCAGTGCCGGCACGCTGCAGAACACCGCGTTCATCCTACCCAACGAGGAACTCACACCGGACGCCGACTACACCTTCACGGCGTCTGTCGAGACCGAGCTGGGTAGTCTCGACGTCGAGTCCAACTTCCACGTCTCGAAGACCAACTCGCGACCCTCGTACCCTCTCTATACGCAGAACATCCCGACGACGACGACGGGCGACCCGACTCCGGGCACGACGCCACCCACGCAGCGCTTCAAGCCCCTGTTCTATGCCCACCACACCGTCATCGGCGTCGACGATTGACAGGCCTCGCATTCCTGGTCGTCACCTACCTCGTCGCGGCCATTCCCTTCGGGCTCGTCATCACCACTCTGTATGGTGAAGACGCGGATATTCGGCGGGCCGGTAGCGGCAATGTAGGCGCGACAAACGTCGCGCGTGTCTACGGTTGGAACCTCGCGGCACCCGTGGTTGTACTCGATATCGGCAAGGGACTCGCCCCGGTAGCTCTTGCCCAGCTGCTCTGGCCCGACGCCGGCATCTGGTGGCCATCTCTGGTGGCTGTCACCGCCTTTGGTGCCCATTGCTTCTCGGTATATCTCGAGTTTCGGGGTGGCAAAGGCGTCGCGACCGGGGCCGGCGGACTCCTTGCTCTGACCCCTTGGACAACGCTGCCGGCAGCGGCGATCTGGGTCACGCTGCTCGCCATCACCGGGCGCTCCAGCTTCGCGGCACTGGGGTCGGCATTCGCGCTGGTTGGCCTGACCTGGCAGTACAACTTCGACGCGATGCCAGTCGTACTCACCCTCGCTCTCGGCATCGCTTTCACCCATGCGACCAACATCCGAAGATTGGTGAAGGGCGAGGAGAAACAGGTCATGCGCCCCGTTCGCTGGGGTCGGACTCAGTCCGACAATCCCACCGCGGAGGATCTGCTCATGCAAGGTCCTTCCGGTTCAGCCGCCGGTGCGTCAGCTTGGAAAGAGCCCGTTCGCGATCCCCTCGACACCGACGAGGTGCCAAAAGAAGTCACTGCTTCTCAATGAGGAACTCGACGCGCCGATTCTTGGCGCGTCCTTCGGGTGTCCGGTTCGTATCCACCGGGCGAGTCTCCCCAAAGCCCTCGGACTCCAGTCGCGCTCCCTCGATGCCCTGCGACTTGACGTACTTGGCCACCGACGCCGCGCGCTCGTTGGAGAGCTTGAGGTTCATCGCGTCGCCACCTTGTGAGTCGGTGTGCCCCTCGATGCGGATCTGCATGTCGGGTCGATCGGTCATGACCTTGACCACGTCGTTGAGAGTCGGGAAGCTGGCCGGAAGCAGCGTCGCCTTGCCCGTTTCGAACTTGATCGTCTCTTTGATCTCGATCTTGCTCCGGGTGACTGTGACCATTGTGGGCGGGGTATCGGGGCACCCGTCCTCGTCGAGGTAGTTGTTCACCGTCTCGGGATCGTCTGGGCATGCGTCGTTCACATCGGCGATGCCATCGTTGTCGCGGTCGAGCGACGGACAGCCGTTGCGGGAGCGATCGCCGGGCTCATTGGGGCACTCGTCGCTGACATCCGGGATGCCGTCGAGGTCGTTGTCGGGCTCGGGACAGCCGTCCTCGTCCTCCCAGTTGTCGATGTCCTCGGGAATGAGCGGACATGAATCCCGGAAGTCGCCCACACCATCCTGATCGTTGTCGGGGTCGGGGCAGCCATCCGAGTCCTCGAAGCCGTCGAGATCTTCGGCGTCCTCGGGGCAGGCATCCACCGCGTCAATGAGCCCGTCGCCGTCGCTGTCGTCAGAGGTCTCGGGACAGCCATCTTCGTCGTTGTGCCCATCGAAGTCCTCGGGGTCGTCGATACAGGCGTCTTCCATGTTGATGATGCCGTCGCCGTCCTCGTCGCCGTAGGGATCGATGTCGCGACAACCATCGGTGTCGCGATCGCCATCGAAGTCCTCTGGCTCTTCGGGGCACATGTCGACGATGTCAGGGATCGTGTCGCGGTCGCGGTCGACACCACCACAGGGCGTCGAGATCTCCAGCGCGAGCAGCGCCTGGTCGTAGGCGTAGCGCACGTGCTCGTCGGCGCGCACCGAATAGCCCTGGTACATCTCGAGTTTGGCGAAGTCGAGAGCGGACTCGGCGTTGGCGAGCTCTTCGGGAGCGCACAGCGGCGCGTACACCTTGTGCGCCATGATCAATGTCTCTTCGGTCTTGCGCACCGTCTCGAGAATGCTCTGTGGAACGCTACACGCACTGACGGCGAAGACGATGAATCCGAGCAACAGCCGCGGCATCGTTGAGTAGCCGGGGGGACAGGAGGAGATCACTAGGGCGCTTCCATGTCGAAATCTTCGTCATCGTCGAAGTCGAATTCGTCTTCGGCGGCGGGCTTGGGTTCGGGCGCGGGCTCCGGATCTGGCGTGTCCTCCCACAGCTCTTCGCCGGTGGTTTCCGGAGGCAGCTCGGGAAGCTCACCCGGCGCCAGAACCTCGGGAATCTCCTCCGGAATCTCGCCGGTTGGAGTACCCGTTTGTTCAGGTACGATGCCGAATTCCTCGCCAGAGAGGTCCATGCGGCCGCCGCGCTGGATGAAGATGATGGCCTTGTCGGACCACTCCTGCGACTTCTTGGAGAGGTTCTCGGAGGCTCTGTACTCGTTGTACGTGATCTCTTCTTTGGCCTTTTCGAGATACCGCAGCGCCATCGTGTACTCGTACGTGGCCATGTCCTGCGCGCCGTACTCTTGCGCACTGTTCAGCCTCCTCTCAGCGTCGGCCATGTGAATGGTGGCCTTGACCGCTGTGCAGCCGCCGACTGCAGAGGCGAAGAGAGCTGAAATGACTATGGAACGAACGGCAC
>Ga0315336_1006681_pt1 | contig 11622 bp, 9 predicted proteins | sample ASW5metaG_FD_204512 | JGI IMG/M metagenome (GOLD analysis project Ga0315336, IMG submission 204512) | Ammonia-oxidizing marine archaeal communities from Monterey Bay, California, United States - ASW #5 | ecosystem: Environmental > Aquatic > Marine > Intertidal zone | place: USA: California...
GACCGCGTTCAGCAGCTCGCCCGCGGCATCCGCCCGGCCTGAGCCGCGACGTCCGGATAAACAGGCAGATTCCACGGCGCCGGACGCCCGGCGCCGCACCGCCCCAAAGACGAGCGCCTCACAGGCCGATGCAGTTCTCATGGCTATCGGGCGACCGTCACTGATGCGGTACTCGCGCGCTGTCGTGCGTCTGGCTGTCATTCACGCGGTCGTCGGCGTGCTCGGCGCGACAGGGCTGGCGATGATACTGGCCGTCCGTCCCGATGTGTTGGGCGGAGAGCGGATCGAGGTCGTCGGACCGATGTACGACCCGGAGCGACTCGGGATCTGGCTGCAGGAGCGATCGCCCGGGCGGTGCTCGGTGCGGTTCATGCTTGGGCGCAGCCGTGTCTTTGAGAGCGTGGACGGGCGCCCCGTGCCCGTGATCCCGCGCCCTGAAGCGCCGGGTCCGGAGTGGATGGAGGACTGGGCGACGCGCATCGCCGATTTGCACGCGGCAGGGATCATGGTCTCAACCGACGAGGTCCGCGAGCACGCCTTCGGCTGGCCCCGGCTGTGCCTCAAGACGAGCGAGCTGAACGAGATCAAGGCGCTCGGTGGCTGGCGCGAGTACACAGAGGGGCTGGCGACATTCGGAGATTTCAGCGTGCCCGTCACGCCGATGGTCTCGGGCCTCGCCTTCAACGCCCTCTTGTTCGGCTTCCCCGGCAGCACGGCTGTTCTCGTGTTCGGGCTCGTGCGTTCGATCTCACGCCGGCGCGCGGGCTGCTGTGTCGGCTGTGCGTACGCGCTCGACGAAGGCTCGCTGATCTGTCCTGAGTGCGGGCGGGCGACGGGCACTCAAACGCGGACAATCGACGCGCCGAGAGAACGTCGGGCCGCTTGATGCTGGTTCAGGGGCCACCCGCGGCGGCGGCCGCCATCATGATCAGCATGAACACGCCGTAGATCAGCCACACTGAGATGCCAACGCCGAATCCGATCCAGCCCCAGAGACTGGCCGTCTTGGCGGCTTGCGCTGCGCCCTCGTAATCAGCCGAGGAGTTTTTGCCCATCGCAATCGCGGAGAAGACGATCGCAACAATGCCGCAGGGCTGGCAGCAGAACAGCGTGACGAGGATCGACATCGGCAGATGAGCGTTGACCGGGGCGCCTGACTGGGCGCCGAATGAACTCGTGGGGGGAGCGCCCGCCGGTGAAGCGAACGATTGCCCACAGCTCTGGCAGTTGGCCGCGTGTTCAGGGTTGGAGGCGCCACAGGCTGGACAGAACATCGGCGTACTCCGCGTCAGGTGGGTCGGACAGGCTGACCCGAGGATAACCAAGACCAAGGCAGAACCCACGAACTCTCACGTCTCCTGAACCTCAGCCAGGATACCGATCTGCCAGCGAGCGTGCTTGTTGCGTCGTACCCTCCCTCAGACCGCAATGAGCGATGATGCACGCGAGCACGAACCGAGCGAGACCCAGGGCAGTCCTTCGGACTCGCGGCCTGCTCGCCTGCTGGCGGTCGGCGTCCTGCTCGTGGCGGCGATCGTCACCTGGAAGCTGTGGTCATCCCACCCGAGCGGGTGGATCCCGCAGTGCCCGACCTGGCGATTCCTGGGCATCCACTGCCCCGGGTGCGGCTCGACCCGATCCGTTCACCACCTGCTCAATGGTCGGCTGGGCGATGCGCTCCGACACAACGCGCTCATGATCGCGATCGGCGTTCCGGCGGCAGCGGTCTATGCGTGGGGCTGGGCACGTCTTGCCTTGACAGGCCGACATGGCAAGTCGCGGGTCTTCCCACGGGCACTCGGATGGAGTATCGCCGGCATCGTGATCGCATTCGCCCTCGTCCGCAATATCCCGGGGCAGAACTTTGATGTGCTCCGCCCGCCGACGCCGACTGAGTCGGCCGATTAGACCCGGCGCAGACGCGCGTACTCAAGCACGAGCGTCTTCTCGCCGACGTGCCTGAACTTGACCTTCGCACGGGCGTGTTGGCCCCCGGTGATGCTGAGCACCTGGCCCTCGCCGAACTGCGGGTGGCGGACGATGCACCCGGGTGGGAACTGGGCCTTGTACTGGTCCGAGGCGGCGCTGATCGCCGCCCGCTGCTCGCGGATCTGATCGAGGTCGCCCATCAGCATGGCGCCCGAGTCGAACTCGGACGGGCGATGGTCGTGCTCGTCGGACTGGTCGGAGCGTGAGACGTGCTCGCGACCGAGCTCGTCGAGGAATCGCGACGGGATCATCCGCTCGGTCGATCCCCGGATCGTCCGATACTTCGCGCTCGTCACATGCAGATGTCGCATAGCGCGGGTGACGCCGACGAACGCCAGCCGGCGCTCCTCCTCAAGATCGTCATCGGAGTCAAACGCTCGGGCGTGGGGGAGCGCCCCCTCCTCGAGGCCGATCATCGCGACCGCCGGAAACTCGAGCCCCTTTGCCGCGTGCAGAGTCATCAGCGTGACCGCGCCCTGCGCCGGGTCCACCTTGTCCGCGTCCGCGACAAGCGAGACCGACTCCAAGTACGCCCGGAGCACCGCGAGCAGCGGGGGGACCGGCGTCTCGTCGCCCGCCTCCATCGCCTCGGCGCCCGGGAACTCCGCGGGGTCATCGACGGGGTCATACTCGTCCCCGAACGCGCGGGCCGAGCTGACCAGCTCGTCGAGGTTCTCTAGTCGCTCGGCGTCCGTCTCGAGCCCGCTCGTCATCGACTTCTTCTTGTAGAACGCCTCGAGGCCGGACTCCTTGATCATGCGCTCGACCAACTCGTGGAGCGAGGAGGCGACGGCCGCCCCCATGAACGAGCCGGCGCCCGTCCACCCGTTGATCGTCCCGACGAACCCGTCGATCGCCTTGAGCGAGCGGTCCGTGAGCCCGGGCAGCTCGCGGGCGCGGGTCAGCCCCTCCCACACCGGGATCCCCGAGCGTGTTGCGGCGCCCGAGATGGCGTCGAGCGAGGTCTTGCCGATCCCGCGGGACGGGGTGTTGATGATCCGGGCCAGCGAGACATCGTCCGCCTGGTTTGCGACCACACGCAGGTACGACAGGGCGGTCTTGACCTCCTCACGCTGATAGAAGGCCGTGCCACGGGCGATGACGTACGGGATCGCCGCCTGGCGGAACGCCTCTTCTAACACGCGTGAGAGCGAGTTCGTGCGGTAGAAAACGGCCATGTCTTTCCAGGCCAGGCCCTCCTCCTCGCGCAGCAGGCTGAAGAAGTCTGCGACAAGCTCCGACTCGTGGCGCTCGTCGCGGCATGACACCACGCGGGCCGGCTCGCCCGTCTCCGAGTTCGTGAACAGGTCCTTGTGCTTGCGCTGGCTGTTGTTCTGGATCAGCGTGTCGGCGATCGTGATGATCGCGCCGGTCGACCGGAAGTTCTCGCCGAGCAGGATCACCTCGGCGCCCGGGTACTGCCCCTCGAACTCGAGGATGTTGGCGATGTCGGCGCCGCGCCAGGCGTAGATCGACTGGTCCGGGTCGCCCACCACGCAGATGTTCGGGCCCTTCCCGCTTGGCTCGCGCTCCATCCCGGGGAGGTTCTCGCTCTCGCCGGCGAGCATCGTCGCGATGCGGAACTGGGCGTGGTTCGTGTCCTGGTACTCGTCGATGAGCAGGTACTGCCAGCGGTGCTGCAGCTCGGCGCGGATATCCGGATGCTCCTCGAGCATCCGAGCGGTGTAGAGCAGCAGGTCGTCGAAATCGATCGCGCCCGCCTGGCGGAGCGAGGCGCTGTACCGCGTGTAGATCGTCGCGAGTTGGGTCGCGTAATAGTCCGTCGCCTTCGCGGCGTACCCCTCGGCGTCGAGCAGCTCGTTCTTGGCGTTCGAGATCGCCGCGAGCACCGACCTCGGGGGCCAGTTGCTCGTGGATAGGTCCATCTCTTTGAGGACCTTCTTCATCGCCGCCGCCTGGTCCGCGGCGTCGTAGATCGTGTAGTCCGGCTTGAGACCCGGGATCTCGGCCCGCTCGGCGTAGCGGCGCAGCAGGCGCGCGCACAACGAGTGGAATGTCGTGACCGTCAGCCCGCGGGTCCGCCGGTCGGCCCGGGCCTCCTCGTCGCCCGCGTCCTTGCCCAGGATCTGGCTCAGCACGCGGCTGCGCATCTCAGACGCGGCCTTGTTCGTGAACGTCAACGCCAGGATCGACCAGGGCGGAACGCCCATCGAGATCAGATGCGCGATGCGCATCGTGATCACACGCGTCTTGCCCGAGCCAGGCCCGGCCAGGACGAGGAGCGGCCCCTCCGTGTGCATGACCGCGTCCCGCTGGGGCTTGGTGAGTCCTTCGAGGCCCGTGTCTGTCACTGTTGACGCCTCCGCGTCCGTTGCGCTGAATCCATCCATCTCTAAGAGCTTAGTCCTCGGAAGTCCCGTTCTCACGCTGCCCCGCGTCCGGACGTTCCTGTGTGTTCGCCTTGGGCACACGCGGCTCTTCGGTCGGCAGCTCGATCGGCTTGCCCAGGTGGGGTGTTGTGCTCGACCGCGTGATCAACGCGATATCGTCCGGCAGCGACTCGGCGACCTGCACGACCACGTCGCCCTCGAGCTTCCGGGCGAAGAGCGAGCGGCGCGACTTACCCATGATCAGCGTGTCGCAGCCGTACGTCACCGTGTAATCCAGAATCTCGCCAACGATGTCAGCGCTCGTCACGTAGATCGGCACGAAGGGCACGCCCGCGGCCTTGGCCAGGATCGCGGTCGTCCCGAGCGCCTCCTGCGCGTCCGCGTCGTCCTCGACCCGCGGCGCCTTGCCCGGCTGGACGTCCATCAGACGCAGCGTCCGCACGTAGACCGCGAACAGCGTCGCCTTGCGTCGGCGGGACAGGTCCACGGCGAACTCGGACTGGTACCGCCCGCGAGCCGCGAGCATGATCTTCGGCTTGCTCGGGTCGATCGCCAGCGGCGCCTCTGCTTTGACCTCTGCCAGCCAGCCCTGGATCGGCTCCGGGATCGGCTCGGGCGCCCCGGCGGTGATAATCCCGCGGCTGGCCCTGAGGGCGAGCACACTCCCTACGACGACGCCCGCGAAGATCGTTGCGTTCGGCTTGGTTACGACGATGGTGAGCGTGATGGCAAGCAAGAAGAGCCCGAGCGCCCACATCGCGCTCCGGGACTTGGGCCCGATCTCGATCTTCTTGTTCAGGGCGCAGGACATCACCGTGGAGGTAATGGCGCCGCAGACTCCGATGATGTACAGCTCAGCCAGCTTCTCCGGGCGACGCTCGATGAGGACGACCGCGATCGAGAGCAAGATCGAAGCGATCAGCGCGACGTAAGGAACGCCGGGGTAGTTGAGCTTTGTGAGCGGGCGTGGCAGTTCCCGGTCCTGCGCCATCGCGTAGAGCACAGACACCATCGCCATGACCGCGGTGTTTGTCGCGCTGAGCAGGAGCAGGCCAAAGACAATCGCCGCAGTCTTGCCGAAGATCGCCCCCCCGGCCTCGCCCATCGCATTCTCGCCCGCTGTACGGGCAATGAGTTCCATGGCGGTGTTCTTGATCTCGTTCGACGCCGCCGCGGCCTCGGGCGTGAGATTCTCGGCGGACGCCAGGGGCATCGCGATGTCCTTGATCGCGGGCATCGCCAGGAAAATCGCGACCATGACCACGCCAAAGATCATGTTCAGCCCGACGACCTCGACGAAGACGGGCCAGAGCGTCCGCTTGGCCTCGCGCTCGACCGGGTGCTTCATGAGACCGGTCATGTTCGCGACCGCCTCGACGCCGGCGAGCGCGAGGACAATGTGTGTGAAGTCCGTCCAGTGGGACCAGAGGCTCCGGTCGAGATCGATATGGACCTTCGATAGGCCGTCGGGTAGATAGGGCAGGCAGAGCAGGGCCATGATCCCGGAGATGCCCAGGGCGGCGAACGCCACGACTATCGCGAAGGCGCCGGCGCTCTTGGCGCCGAGCCAGTTGATGCCGCCGATGACCACGATGATCAGGATCGCGAAGGCGACAAGCAGCGGGCCGTCGTGCGCCCCGAAGTAGTGAAGGGCTTCGACGACCGAGATCGCGGCCGTGATGAGATAGCCGCAGAGCAGCAGGGTGGCGCCGACCACGGAGAAGGTCGGGCTCAGCTGGCGGGCCGCGGTGTAGACGCCGCCGCCATCGGGGAAGGAGCGGCAGACGATCGTGTACGCCCAGGCCACGGCGCCCATGAGCAGGGCGATCGCCAAGAGGTAGAACGGAGTTTCGCCCGCGGTAAAGAAGAATGCGAGGCCCAGGACATAGAGGCGGCTCGTGCCCCAATCGCCGTAGAGCAGGGGGCCGGCGTGGAACCACTTGAGCGTCCGTGGTCTGCTTTGGGTAACGAGCATCGCCGGTCCTTCGACGCCCGGGGCCGTCCCGAGCGGAGGAGGAGGGTACCCGGATCTCGCCCGGGATCGAGCCGAGGACAAGGTTCTCGGTCTTGTCTGGCCAGCGATGTGCCCCGGACGGGGGTGGACTGGCATGAATCGGTTTGACAGGCCCTCCGGGCGGATCTAGCTTGCCCGCTGTCTCGTACCCTTTCTAAGAGCGCGATGAGCGAAGACGCACGCGAGAACGATCCGAGCAAGACGACCCCGATTGACTCCCCGGACTCGGGTGCGGACGTGGCCGGCGCGTCTCCATCCGGCGCCCCGAGCGTTGCGGAGACCGAGAAGCGGATCCAGGACGCGACCAAGAGCGGGACGAACATCGACACGCTTGTCGGGCGCCTCGTGATCGAGCAGGGCCTGGCGACCCACGAGGAGGTCAAGCACTGCCTCGAGATCCGCCGGTCCGGTGAAGAGGAAGACGAGTCCGACAGGTCGCTGATGCACCTGCTCGTCCAGCGGGAGTACGTGACGAACCGTCAGCTCGCTCGTCTCCGCGAGATCCTCGAAGCCGAGCGCGCCGGGCAGAAGATCCCGGGCTACAAGGTCCTCGGTGAGCTCGGCGCCGGCGCGATGGCCAAGGTCTACAAGGCCAAGCAGATCCGCCTCAACCGTGAGGTCGCGATCAAGGTCCTGCCCAAGAAGTACTCGCAGAACGCCCAGTTCATCGAGCGGTTCTACGCCGAGGGGCGGGCGGCGGCCCAGCTCAACCACCCGAACATCGTGCAGGCGTTCGACGTGGACAGCACGGGCGACACGTACTTCTTCGTCATGGAGTACGTCGCCGGGCGGACGGTGCACGAGGACATCCAGGAGCACAAGCGCTACAGCGAGGCCGAGGCGGTCGATGTCGTGATCCAGGTCGCCGAGGCGCTCGAGCACGCGCACTCCAAGGGCCTGATCCACCGCGACGTCAAGCCCAAGAATGTCATGATCACCCACGAGGGTGTGGTCAAGCTCGCGGACATGGGCCTCGCCCGGGCGGTCTCGGACAAGGAAGCCGCGGAGGCCGAGAAGGGCAAGGCCTTCGGCACGCCCTACTACATCAGCCCCGAGCAGATCCGCGGCGAGGTCGAGATCGGCCCCCCCGCAGATATCTACTCGCTCGGCGCCACCCTCTATCACATGGTCACCGGCTCGGTGCCCTACGAGGGCAAGAACCCCTCGGCGGTCATGCACAAGCACCTCAAGGGCGAGCTTGTCGCCCCGGATCACGTCAACCCGAAGCTCAGCGCCGGGATCAGCGAGGTCATCGAGATGATGATGGCCCGGAACCCGCGGAAGCGGTACGCCAGCTGCACCGACCTGCTCGTGGACCTGAGGGCCCTCAAGCGGGGCGAACTGCCCCCGATCGCCCACAAGGATGTCATGCCGGAGGCGGATCTGGCCTCGCTGGCCGCCGCCGAGGCCGGGGCGGGAGGGATCGGAGAGATCCCGGTGGATTCGAGTTCGGGCGGTGACCGGTCGATCGCGGACATCCTCCTGAGCCCGCCCTACCTGATCCTGCTGGCCATGCTCGCTGCCAGCGTGATCGGGAACATCGTGCTGATCATCGTCAGCGGCCAGCGCTAGGCCCCGTGCCGCCCTCCCAGATCACGGATCCGGGGTTGCTTTCCTGAGCCGGAGGCGGTTGAATACCCCTCGCCGGTCCCCGGGTGTTCCGGGGCGGGCGAGGTCGGAGGCACAGCGCTGTTCACACGGACAGACATCCCGGAGCGGTCCCGAGGCGCCAAGAGCGTCGGCGCGGCCCGCCCGTCCTCATGACCGCAGAGACGAACGCGACCCGATTCATCACCCCGCGTCTCGCCGTGAGATGTGGCGGAGCGTCTGCGCCGATGGCGCCGGCGGGTTTCGGAACATCACCGCGCCGGAGACGGCGCACCCAGTTACACCTCAGGAGCTGACACCATCGCACGCAGAAGGTTTCTACGCCCAACAGGGCCGATCAGGCGCACACGCGTCAACCACATGATTCGGATCTCTCCGATCCGTCTGATCGACGAGAACAACGAACAGGTCGGTCTGGTCGAGACGCACGAGGCGTTGCGCCGGGCCCAGGAGGCGGGGATGGACCTCGTCGAGGTGGTCGCCGATGCGCGCCCGCCCGTCTGCAAGATCATGGACTACGGGAAGTACAAGTACGACCTGTCCAAGAAGGAGCAGCAGTCCCGGGCGTCGAGCAAGCAGACGGAGCTCAAGGAGATCCGCCTCGGCCGCTCGATCAAGATCGACCCGCACGACGTGCAGATTCGCGTGGACCAGTCCCGTCGCTTCCTGATGGCGGGGCACAAGGTGCAGCTCACCCAGCGTTTCCGCGGTCGCGAGATGGCGCACAAGCAGCTCGGCCTCGAGCGCCTCGCGCAGATCTGCGAGGACCTGGGCGACATCGCCAAGGTCGAGATGGCGCCGCGTTGGATGGGGCGTCAGGCCAGCATCCTGCTCGCGCCCGACAAGGTGCGGATCGAGCACCTCAAGCGGAAGCTCGAGGAAAAGGGCAAGGCTCACAAGGAAGAGGACCTGGCCAAGCTCGAGGCGGAGGTCGTCAAGCAGAACCTGGCCGAGGAGGCCGAGGACCAGGCCGACGAGGGCGTCGACGCCAAGACCGGCGTTGGCACCAAGCGGGGCAGCGGCCCGGCCGACCAGCGTGCAACCAACCCCGTCGATGACGAGATGAACGAGCTGCTCGGCGGCTAGGCGGAATCGACAGATCGCAGCACCAAGCCGCGGGCGGAAGCTCGCGGTTTTTTTTGCATCCTCTCGCGTGCTTCCGCTCGCGGCTCGGGTACTTGCTCAATCGTGACGCAGCGCCACGATCGGGTCCTGCGCCGCTGCTTTGCGCGCCGGGTAGATCCCGAAGACCAGCCCCGTCGCAGCCGCGACGAGGAACGCCACGATCACCGACCAGGGCGAGACCAGCGTCGGCAGCGAGGCGTCCGCCGGGAAGTACTTGCCGATCACCGGCGCCTGCGGCAGCCAGGGCACCAGCAGGTTCAGCCCGATGCTCAGCCCGAGGCCCAGCGCCACGCCGATGAGCCCGCCGATCGAGCTGAGCACGCCCGTCTCGACCAGGAACTGCGAGACGATGTGCTTCCGCGTCGCGCCGAGCGCGCGCCGGATGCCGATCTCGCGGGTCCGCTCGGTGACACTCGCGAGCATGATGTTCATGATGCCGATGCCGCCGACAAGCAGCGAGATCGCCGCGATGGCGCCCGAGATCCACTGTCCGGTCAGCGCTTCCTTGCGGGCGGTCTCGAGCAGTTCGTAGGGCACGATCATCCCGAGGTCGTCCATGCCGTCGTGGCGATGGCTCATCAGCCGGCGGAGGCGGGCTGCGTCGGAGACGACCCGCTCGCGCGTCGGCGCCACCAGGTAGACCTCGGAGATCTCGACGTCGCTCGCTTGGAACGAGCCGCTGGTGCGCCGGACGACTGTGTCGCCGAAGACGGCGCGGGCCGTCGTGATCGGGATGTGGATGTCCAGGTTGATGTCCCGCCCGACCCGCGTCGCCCCGGCCCCGCCCGAGAGCCCGACCGGCCCGAGCACCCCGATGACCTTCAGCGGCGTCTGATCGATCCGGATCGTCCCGCCGACGGGGTCCTCGAGTCGGAACATCTCCTTCGCAACCTCGTGACCGATCACGCAGACGAGGTCGTTCGTCGCCAGGTCCTCATCGGTCAGGTAGCGCCCGCGGGCCATCCTCAGCTTGGCCGCCCCGAGCAGCGCGGGGGTCGTCCCGATGCCCTGCGAGACTTGGCGCTTCTCACCCCGGAGCACCTGCGCCCCGACGTCCTTGAGAGGGACGATCGACTCGGCGTCCGGGAAGTTCGTCACGATGAGCTCGAAGTCCTCCCGCGTGATCCCGAACTTCGACACGAACGACCGCTGCTGGGAGTTCTGCTGAGACTGATCCTCGGGCGGCTTCTGCGACCGGATGATGATGTTCTTGGCGCCAAGACGCTCGATCTGGGCCAGGGCCTCGGCGGTCGAGCCCTCGCCGATGGAGACCATGGTGATGACGGCCGCGACGCCGAAGATGATGCCCAGCGCCGTCAGGATGCTTCGGAGCATCTGCAGGCGGAGGTTGGCCAGCCCCAGCTTGATGGTCTCAAGAAGAAACGTCACGCGAGCAAGACCCCTGAGAGGCGCCCCTTCTTGTCCTCCCCCGCAGGGGTTGGAAATGGCGGGGAGCGCGGTGTGGGACGCCGATAGAGTGAGCGGCATGGGATCCTACCGACCCCAACACGACGAGGTGGCACGCGTCACCATTGGCGTCGAGTCCGAGACCGGCTCCGGCTGGGACTACGACTCGACCATCGCCTGGCCCGAGGGCGTTGAGACGACGCACGAGGTCTCGCTGAGCTGGGCCGACCACGACCACATCTCCGGGGGGAGCGCCGCCCCGAGCCAGGTCGCCGAGGCGTTGCTTGCGGTGCTGGTCCGCACGCTCGACGCCGACGCGATGCCGGCGAGGGTGGATCTCTCGACGATGCGCCGGGTGGTGGGGAATCTGGACGAGCGGGTCAAGGCAAGGCTCTGACCCGAACGCTCAGGTCGTCGGAATGCACTTGCAGCTCGTCTTCGTCTGCTCGTCCGCGAACCGCCAGACGTGCTCGTACTCCTTGCGCACTTCCTCGGCCTCCGAGAGTTTGCCCTGCTCCTCGAGCGCCCGGCTCAGCCCGAAGAGCGACCAGCCGTTGCGACGCCACTTGGCCAGGTCCTCGCGGTAGACGCGCTCCGCGTCGCTGTACTGGCCCGCCTTCAGGTACACGGCCCCGAGCGTGTGACGCACCGGCTGGAGCCACTGCGGCGGCTCGCCGTACGACAACGTGTCCTCGATCGCGGCCGCCTCTTCGAGCAGCTTGGCGGCGCGATTCCAGCGGTCCTGCTGCAGCGCTATCTCGCCCCGGATGAACAGGTCGCTGACTTCAAGGAACCGGTGGGCGAGGTCGCCGTCCATGAGCAGGTCCTCTGCGATCATCGCCTTGGCCGCCCGGAACTCGCCCAGCTCACGCTCGGCGTTGGTGAAGTCCTTCTTCGCGGCGTACGCGATCGCGCGGTGGGCCCGCCACATCGCCGTCGTGATCGGCAGGTAGTCCGGCGGCGCGTCGGCCGCGAGCAGGGCGTCCCAGCGACCGAACCGCTTCTGCACGTCGTAGATCGAGCACATCCAGCGGTCAACGCCCGGGCCGGACTGGCTCAGCGCCTCCGGGGGGATGTCCTTCCACATGTCCTCGGCGGATTCCATCGCCTCGCGCTCGCGCCCGACCA
>Ga0315336_1006682_pt1 | contig 11618 bp, 6 predicted proteins | sample ASW5metaG_FD_204512 | JGI IMG/M metagenome (GOLD analysis project Ga0315336, IMG submission 204512) | Ammonia-oxidizing marine archaeal communities from Monterey Bay, California, United States - ASW #5 | ecosystem: Environmental > Aquatic > Marine > Intertidal zone | place: USA: California...
CGGAATGACAGGCAAAAACCACATGCGGCTCGGCAAAAAAGATTCGAGCGAGTGACCAGTACGGGGGCCAAATATGCGTATCGAGCGTCGTTTCACCAGTAAAGGACAGTCTGCCTACGAAGGTATTCCCTTCCATCACGTGACCAGCGAGATCAAGAACCCTGATGGATCGGTGGTCTTCAGGCATGATGGCATCGAGGTGCCGGCGGCTTGGAGTCAAGTGGCGAGCGATGTCTTGGCGCAGAAATACTTTCGCAAGGCTGGCATTCCAACACGTTTGAAGACAATTGAAGAAGACGGCATCCCGTCCTGGCTTTGGCGTAGTGAACCCGATCAAGACGCCCTCGGCACCCTGCCCGAAGATCAGCAATCCTCGCGTGAAGGGAGTGCAAAGCAAGTTTTTGACCGGCTCGCCGGCACATGGACCTATTGGGGCTGGAAAGGTGGCTATTTCGACTCGGAAGAAGACGCGCGGACCTACTTTGATGAAATGCGCTACATGCTGTGCAGCCAAATGGGTGCGCCTAACTCGCCGCAATGGTTTAACACGGGTATTCATTGGGCCTACGGCATAGATGGTCCGGCCCAGGGCCACCACTATGTGGACTTCAAAAGCGGCGAACTGACTCGCTCCGAGAGCGCCTATGAACACCCTCAGCCGCACGCTTGTTTCATTCAGGGTATCCAAGACGATCTGGTTGGCGAGGGTGGCATTATGGACCTGTGGGTCCGCGAGGCTCGTCTGTTCAAATACGGCTCGGGCACAGGCACAAATTTCTCCTCGGTACGCGGCGCGGGCGAAGCTCTGTCAGGCGGTGGCCAGTCTTCCGGTTTGATGAGCTTCCTCAAAATCGGTGATCGTGCGGCAGGAGCGATTAAATCGGGCGGAACAACCCGGCGCGCGGCCAAAATGGTTGTCGTCGACGTTGATCACCCGGATGTTGAAGAATTCATCAACTGGAAGGTCCGCGAAGAACAAAAAGTGGTGTCCATGGTCGCAGGTTCGCGCCTCGCCGAACGCCACCTAAACGCGGTTTTAAAGGCCTGCTCCGATCCTGAGGTCATGTCCGGTGAAGGGGCCGAAGGCGATCCCTTCAACCCCAAGAAAAATGCGGCCCTCAAAACCGCGATCATCTCGGCGCGCAAGTCGGAGATTCCCGAAAATTACATTCAACGTGCAATTCAGTTTGCCCGCCAGGGCTACAGCAATATTGAGTTTGACACCTACGACACCGACTGGGATTCGGACAGCTACCTCACAGTCTCGGGGCAAAACTCCAACAACACCGTGCGCGTAACCGATGGCTTCCTCGAAGCTGTCGAAAAGGACGAAGACTGGAACTTGACCCATCGGACCCGGGGCGAGATCGCCAAAACCCTCAAAGCCCGCGAACTTTGGGACCAAATTGGAACCGCCGCCTGGGGCTGTGCCGATCCCGGCATCCAGTACCATTCAACCATCAACGATTGGCACACTTGCCCGGAATCAGGCCCGATCCGGGCGTCAAATCCTTGCTCGGAATACATGTTCCTCGACGATACCGCTTGCAACTTGGCATCGTTAAATCTGATGACATTCCGTCACCCGGACGGATCGTTCGACGTGGAAGGCTTTGAGCACGCTGTTCGTCTGTGGACCGTTGTGCTCGAAATATCGGTGATGATGGCTCAGTTCCCATCTCAAAAGATCGCCGAACTTAGCTATCGCTATCGCACCTTGGGCCTCGGGTACGCAAACATCGGCGGATTATTGATGGCTTCCGGGCTGTCCTACGACAGCGATGAAGGACGCGCTTTGTGCGCAGCCATCACGTCGGTAATGACCGGCGTCGCCTACGCCACTTCGGCTGAGATGGCCGGCGAACTGGGTCCCTTCCCCGGCTTTTCGGATAACCGGGAAGCCATGCTGCGGGTGATGCGCAATCACCGCCGGGCTGCTCACGGGGAAAACGAAGGTTACGAGAATTTGGCGACTCAACCCGTTCCATTAGATGCCGCTAATTGCCCGGACAAGATCTTGGTTGCAGCGGCGGCCAGGGCTTGGGATCGCGCTCTTCAGTTGGGCAACGTAAACGGCTACCGCAACGCGCAGGCCAGCGTTGTCGCCCCAACAGGCACCATTGGCCTGGTAATGGATTGCGATACCACTGGCATTGAACCTGATTTCGCCTTGGTTAAATTCAAAAAGCTCGCTGGCGGGGGATACTTCAAGATCATCAATCGGTCGGTACCTGAAGCCCTGAAAGCCCTCGGTTACACGCCAGACCAAATCTTGAACATCACAAGTTATGCGGTTGGTCACGGTACCCTTCTGGAAGCCTCTGGGGTCAGCCATGCGCGCTTGCGCGAAAAAGGGTTTGGCGACGCTCAGTTGGAAGCGCTTGAAGGCACATTGGAAAGTGCGTTTGACATTAAGTTCGCATTCAATAAGTGGACACTCGGCGCCGAATTCTGCACTTCAACTCTCAACTTCACCGACGCGCAGCTGGACGATTTGTCGTTCAATATGCTGACCGAACTGGGCTTCACCTCGGCAGAGATTGAAGCTGCGAACCTTTACTGCTGCGGCGCTATGACACTCGAGGGCGCACCTGGCCTCAATCCTAACCATTTGGATATTTTCGACTGCGCCAATCCTTGTGGCCAAATCGGTAAGCGTTATTTGTCAGTCGATAGCCACATCAAAATGATGGCGGCGGCCCAGCCGTTCATCTCCGGCGCGATATCCAAAACCATCAACATGCCCAACGATGCAACGGTCGAAGATTGTCAGAACGCCTATATGGACTCGTGGAAATTAGGTCTTAAAGCAAACGCCCTTTACCGGGATGGCTCCAAGTTGAGTCAGCCTTTGCAAACCCAATTGGTTGACGACTTCGAGGAAGAAGACGAGGCAGCCGCAGCCGAAGCCAAACGGCCGCAAGTTATTGCCGAGCGCATCGTCGAGCGAATCATTGCTCATGAGCGGAAGCGTCTACCGCAACGGCGTAAAGGCTATACCCAGAAAGCCGTTGTTGGCGGCCACAAGGTCTATCTACGTACCGGCGAATATGATGACGGCACCATAGGTGAAATCTTTATCGATATGCACAAAGAAGGCGCGGCCTTCCGCAGCCTGATGAATAACTTCGCCATCGCAATCTCGATCGGCCTTCAATACGGCGTGCCCCTTGATGAGTACGTAGACAGTTTCACTTTCACCCGCTTTGAACCTTCAGGCATCGTCGAGGGCAATGAAGCAATTAAAATGGCGACCTCGCTGCTCGACTATGTATTCCGCGAGTTGGCGATCTCCTACCTGGGCCGCAACGATTTGGCCCATGCCGAGACCAGCGACATGGCGGTTGACGCAATCGGACAGGGGACCGCGGACAGCAATGCCGGCAGCGAAGGAAATAGCACCGACGGCGCTTTGAACGCCGTGATGGGTCTTGCCAGCACAGGGTACGTCCGCAGCAATCTGTATGTTTTGAAAGGGGCAGAAGCCGGCAATGAAACCCCGACCTCCGCAGCGGTTATGCGCGCCGGCGGCGACGGCGGTTCGGTGATCACCGAAACTGTCGCGACGGAAAGTGTGGTTGTGAGTGATTCCCGGGGAAACCGGGTGGAGCGAATCATCGAAGCCCGCATCAAGGGCTACGAGGGTGATGCCTGTGGCGAATGCGGTAACTTCACCCTGCTACGCAACGGCACATGCCTTAAATGCGACACCTGCGGAGGCACCAGCGGCTGCTCATAGAAAGTACAGCGGTTTGAAAATAAAGGCGGCGCGAGTATAAAGCTCGCGCTGTCTTTCCCTTTACTCCTCTTTCTTGTCGTCTTCTTTGGGCTCAGGCAAAGCCAGCCGCAAATGCAGCTCACGTAAATGACGAGGTGATGCTTCATTGGGCGCCTGCATCATCAGATCCTGCGCCTGCTGGTTCATGGGGAACATGATCACTTCGCGGATGTTTTTCTCGTCCGCCAGCAACATGACGATGCGGTCGATCCCCGGAGCAATGCCACCATGAGGCGGTGCCCCAAACTTCAGTGCACTGAGCATGCCACCGAACTTGGACTCAACATCTTCTTCCGGGTAACCGGCCATGCCGAACGCCTTGTACATAATTTCGGGCAAATGGTTCCGAATGGCGCCGCTCGATAACTCGATCCCGTTACACACGATATCGTACTGATAGCCCAAAACGTCCAGAGGTTCCTTCTCCTCCAGTGCGGCCATTCCGCCTTGAGGCATGGTGAAGGGGTTGTGGCTGAAATCGATTTTGCCTTCTTCTTCATCGTATTCGAACAGCGGATAATCCACGATCCAGCAAAATTTGAAGCAGTTCGCTTCCAGCAGCTCTAGCGTTTCGCCAACACGTGTACGCGCAAGGCCCGCCAATTTGGCCGCATCATTGGGCTTGTCACAGGCAAAGAACAGGGCATCCCCGTCACCCAGACCGCTCATCTCACGCAGTTGCGCAACCCGCTCATCACCTAGGTTTTTGGCAATCGGGCCTTTGCCGCCACCGTTTTCAAAGATCACATAGCCAAGCCCAGGCCACCCTTCGCTACGGGCCCAATCGTTCATTTTATCGAAGAAGCTGCGCGGCCGTTCGCCAGTACCAGGCGCGGGCACCGCACGCACGACCGAGCCGCTCTCGATCGCTTTAGCGAATATCGAGAAACCTGAGCCCCGAAAAGGCTCGGTCACGTCAATGATCTCGAGGGGGTTCCGCAAATCCGGTTTGTCGCTGCCGTATTTCATCATCGCATCGGCGTACGTGATCCGCGGAAATGGCAGCGCCGTTACTTGATGATCTGAAAATTCTTCGAAGACACCGTGGATCACAGGCTCGACCGCATTAAATACATCTTCCTGCTCGACAAAAGACATTTCAATATCGAGTTGATAGAACTCGCCAGGTGATCGGTCCGCGCGTGCGTCTTCATCCCTGAAACATGGTGCGATTTGGAAATACCGGTCAAATCCCGAGATCATCGTCAATTGCTTGAACTGCTGTGGGGCTTGCGGAAGCGCGTAAAATTGACCCGGATGCATGCGGCTCGGAACCAAGAAATCACGCGCGCCTTCAGGCGAACTCGCAGTCAGAATGGGGGTCTGAAATTCCATGAACCCCTGATCGGTCATGCGACGGCGAATGCTTTGGATAATCTCGGAACGTAATACGATGTTGCGGTGCATATTTTCGCGCCGCAAGTCCAGAAAGCGGTACCTTAAACGAATGTCTTCGGGGTACTCCTGCTCGCCAAATACCGGCATGGGCAATTCGGCCGCCGCCGACTGAATCCCATATTCCGCGATTCGCACCTCAACCTGACCGGTGTCCAATGTCGAATTTATTGTTTCTTCGCTGCGTTTCACCACTGTACCTGTGACGGTCACTACTGATTCGGCCCGGCTTCCGTCGACCAAATCGAAACCGGCTTCGCCGTTTTCGATCACAATTTGCGTAATTCCATAATGATCGCGCAAATCGACGAACAGCAAATGTCCGTGATCACGCTTGCGGTGTATCCAGCCCGACAAGCGGACGGTCTCTCCCACGTGGCTTTCACGCAATTCGCCGCAGTTGTGGGTTCTGTAAATATGCATGTTTAGTCCTTGTCCCTTGTCATCGGCGCCCGACTGGTAAATATTCCCACTTCGTCCGCCGTGGGCGGAAAGACGCATGGAAGGTGATCGCTTGTCAAGGCACGGAAGCTTAATTATTCCGCGCAGACCATAGCCGCTAATCGGTTTCCAAATAGTTTCTCAATCGACAGAGACCCTGACAGACGTGTATAGCTTGCTGCCATGCAAATGATTACTGATTCTGGCGCCTTGAAAGACGCCTGTGACCGACTCTCAACCGCCGATTACATCACGGTCGATACTGAATTTCTTCGGGACTCTACTTTCTGGCCCAAATTGTGTTTGGTTCAGGTGGCGGGTCCGGAAGATATTTTGGTTATTGATCCCTTGGTGGAAGGTCTTGATATGTCGCCAATGTTTGACTTGATGGCGAATCATGAAGTCCTGAAGGTGTTTCATGCAGCCCGCCAGGACATCGAGATTTTTTATTACCTGTCAAAACGCCTCCCCGAGCCGCTATTCGACACTCAGGTCGCCGCCATGGTCTGCGGTTTCGGCGATTCAGTCGGATACGAGACCCTGGTTTCCAACCTGGCCAACGCAAAGTTGGATAAAGCTTCGCGTTTTACCGACTGGTCACGTCGGCCCCTGTCCGACCGCCAATTAACCTATGCCATAGGTGACGTCACCCACCTGAGGACGGTTTACGAAAAACTGTCGGCCAAACTCGACCGAAACGGCAGAATGGACTGGCTGAACGAAGAAATGGCCGCCCTCATGAATCCGGCTCAGTATATTATGCGCCCCGAGGACGCTTGGAAGCGTCTCAAAACCAAGGCGACTAATCGGCGGTTTTTGGGGGTACTCACCGAGGTTGCAGCTTGGCGCGAACGGGAAGCCCAAAACCGGGACGTACCCCGGCGGCGGGTTTTGAAGGATGAAGCGCTGACCGAGCTTGCCGGACACCCGCCAAAGAACACCAATGAACTTGATCACATGCGCGGCATACCGAAGGGTTTTGGCAACAGCCGGTCAGCTAAAGGATTAGTGGATGCGGTTACCCGCGGCCTGGAAATCCCCGAAGAACAGTTGCCGAAAGTAACCAGGCCGAAATCACCCCCTCGCGGAATTGGACCGGTAATGGATTTACTGAAAGTCCTACTCAAGATGAAGTGCGAAGAGGAACATGTGGCGCAAAAACTGGTCTACAACAATTCAGACCTGGAGCAATTGGCGGCTGACGATAACGCTGATATCCCACTTCTTGAGGGCTGGCGCTACGACCTGTTTGGGAAAGATGCCCTGGCGCTCAAGCATGGTAAATTAGCCGTCGCCATCGAAGGTCGGAAGATTAGATTTTTCCCTGTCGATGATGAGCCGAGCCTCACCGCCACCGATGACGAAGAGTTGGCTTCGTAAGCGGTATTAATCAGCGCCGTTTACGATCACGTTGGCAATCGCTTCGATGGCCGCATCGGCTTGATCACCATTTGGCCCTCCTGCTTGGGCCATGTCGGGGCGTCCGCCCCCACCTTTGCCGCCTACAGCAACTGCGCCAATGCGGATTAGCTCAACAGCATCGAATTGCCCAGTCAAATCGTCTGTGACCCCGGTTACCAGTGCAGCTTTACCGTCGTTCACGGCGACCAATACAACAACACCCGAGCCCACCTGGCCTTTGGCATCATCAAGCATGCCGCGCAGCTCTTTGGGCTTTACCCCGTCTAAGCGCCGGCCAATAAATTTAATGCCACCCAATTCCCTCACTGCGGATTGAGTATCTCCACCGCTTCCACCGCCCATGGCGAGAGAACGCCGGGCATCCGCCAACTCCTTCTCAAGACGCTTGCGGTCTTCCAATAGTGACGCAACACGTTCCGGAACCTCGGTAACCGGTGCTTTCAATATTCCAGCAGTGTCCCTTAAGACTTCAGCCTGCTGGTTTAAGTGCTGGCGCGCCGCGTCACCCGTAAGAGCTTCTATACGGCGGACACCAGAAGCAACCGCACCTTCGCTGGTGATGGTGAACATGGCGATGTCACCAGTGCGGAGAACATGGGTACCGCCGCACAGCTCCACCGAATAGGGCATGGCATCTTCTGCGTGATCATTTTCGCCGCCAACTCCCATGCGGACAACACGGACCTCATCCCCATATTTTTCGCCGAACAGGGCGAGTGCCCCCTTCTCCACCGCCTCGTCTGGTGTCATGAGAGCCGTTGATACGGCTGTGTTCCTTCGAACCACCGCATTCACCCGGGCTTCAACCTCGATTAGTTCATTCATGGCTATGGGCTTCGGATGACTGATGTCGAATCTCATCCGATCCGCCGCTACCAGCGAGCCCTTCTGGGTCACATGATCACCGAGGACGTCGCGCAGAGCTCGATGAAGCAAATGAGTAACCGAATGGTTCGCGCGAATTTTACTGCGCCGGCCGTGATCGACGGTCAAATGAACATCGTCACCAGCCTTCAAAGTATCGCCCGATACCACGCCTACATGAACGATCAGATCGCCCAGTTTCTTCTGGGTATTTGTTATCGTGACGGTCCCACCGTCGCCAAAACTCAATTCTCCAGTGTCTCCCACCTGACCGCCGGATTCACCATACAAAGGAGTTTGATTTAAAATGATCGAGACTTCCGTGCCATCCGGAGCTTGACTGGCTTCCTCGTCTCCAACAACCATCGCCAAAACCTGGCCGTCAGCCACTTCGGTTTCATATCCAAGAAATTCCGTTGCACCATGGCGTTCACGAATTTCGAACCATATGGCTTCGGTCGCCGATTCGCCTGATCCCGCCCACGCAGCGCGGGCCTCGGCCTTTTGGCGTTCCATTGCCTTTGTGAACCCGTCCGTATCCACCTTGCGCCCCTGAGCGCGCAGAGCGTCCTCGGTAAGGTCCAAAGGAAACCCATACGTGTCGTACAATTTGAACGCGGTTTCACCGGGCAACACGGCATCGTTAGGCAATTGACCGAGCTCTTCACCAAGTAATACCAAGCCCCGCGACAAGGTACGCATGAAGCGCTCTTCCTCAAGCTTCAAAGTTTCTGTGATCAGCGGCTGCGCTCGCCCCAACTCCGGGAACGCCTGCCCCATTTCACCCACCAAAGACGGCACCAAACGATGCATATGAGGATCAGCGCACCCAATGAGATGAGCGTGCCGCATGGCGCGCCGCATAATCCGGCGCAATACGTATCCGCGCCCCTCGTTCGAGGGCAATACACCGTCAGCGATCAGAAAACTCGACGCCCGTAAATGGTCGGCGATCACCCGATGTGAAATCTTATGCTCCCCATCCGGGTCCGAATGACTGGCGAGCGCGGAGGCTTCGATGAGCACCCGCAATAAATCGGTTTCGTAATTGTCGTGCGTGCCCTGCAAAACTGCAGCTAGACGTTCCAATCCCATGCCCGTGTCAATGGACGGCCGGGGTAAATCCACCCTTTCACTTGCCGACAATTGTTCGTATTGCATAAAAACCAGGTTCCAAATCTCGACGAAGCGATCACCGTCTTCGTCTGGGGAACCAGGCGGTCCGCCCGGAATTTGATCGCCATGATCAAAGAAAATCTCGGAACACGGACCGCACGGGCCGGTCGGTCCCATAGACCAAAAGTTATCACTGGTTGGAATCCGAATGATTCGATCGTCCGGCAACCCAGAAATTTTGCGCCACAGCCCATGGGCTTCGTCGTCATCCGAGTAGACTGTGACAAGTAGTCGATCTGCGGACATGCCGAATTCGCGCACCAGCAAGTTCCAAGCGAGCTCGATCGCAACATCCTTGAAATAGTCACCAAAGGAAAAATTGCCTAGCATCTCGAAAAAAGTGTGGTGGCGGGCCGTGTGACCTACGTTATCCAGGTCATTGTGCTTGCCGCCGGCGCGCACGCATTTTTGACTGGTAACTGCTCGGGAGTAATCCCGCTTTTCAGCACCCGTAAAAACATTTTTAAACTGGACCATTCCGGCATTGGTAAACATCAATGTCGGGTCATTGCGCGGCACAAGGGGGCTGGATGGCACGGCAGCATGGTCATGCTGGCCGAAGTAGTCCAGAAACGCACTGCGGATGTCGTTGGCGCTCGTCATCAGTCCAATTTCTAAGGAATTATCCGATATCTAAACGTGAGGAGTACTCGTCATGTACTCCCGGCTCAACGTTTTTGTAACCCCTCACCACCGGAGTGTCCAGCGGCCTTGGGTCCTGCTCATGCGGAAAATAAATGTTCAAGGGCGCGCCTTTTCAGGAGCGCCCTTGAACATTTCAAGTGAACCTTTTTCAGGTACACTCGATCATTCAACCAGTAGCTTCGTCGGTATCCGCGACATCGACAGCCGGTGTTGTCGCCAAAGGCGCTTCTAAAGGCCGCAATCCCGCTTGCTCACGAATGGAACTTTCGATCTCAAAGGCAATAGTCGGGTTTTCCCGTAAAAAGCCTTTGGCGTTCTCCCGGCCCTGGCCAATACGCTCGCTGCCGTAGGAATACCAAGAGCCCGACTTCTCAACCACACCTGCGTCTACGCCCAAGTCAATCAACTCACCGTTCTTCGAGACACCTTCATTATAGATAATGTCAAACTCGGCCTTCTTAAACGGAGGTGCCACCTTGTTTTTGACAACCTTGACCCGGGTCTGGTTACCAATGATCTCGTCACCATTTTTAATCGCGCCGATACGACGGATATCCAAACGTACGGATGCATAAAACTTCAAAGCATTGCCGCCGCTCGTGGTTTCAGGACTGCCAAACATAACGCCTATCTTCATGCGGATTTGATTGATGAAGATCACCATGCAGTTCGATTTGGAAATAGACCCGGTCAATTTACGTAAGGCCTGGCTCATGAGGCGCGCTTGCAGCCCCACGTGGGTATCCCCCATTTCTCCTTCCAGTTCCGCACGGGGCGTAAGTGCAGCCACACTGTCCACCACAAGCACTGATATAGCCCCCGAGCGAACGAGCGTATCTGCAATCTCGAGAGCTTGCTCGCCGGTGTCCGGCTGTGAAATCAGCAACTCGTCCACGTCCGCACCTAGTTTCACTGCGTAGGATGGATCGAGCGCGTGTTCTGCATCAACGAATGCGCATATGCCACCGCTACGTTGAGCTTCAGCGACCACATGCAGCGCAAGTGTTGTTTTACCTGAACTTTCAGGGCCATAAATCTCGACTATCCGACCCGTCGGTAAACCGCCGATGCCGAGGGCAATATCAAGTCCCAATGAGCCCGTTGAGATGGCTTCTTCTTCCATCTCGAAGCCTTCCTGGCCGAGCTTCATCACTGAGCCCTTGCCGAACGCCCGTTCGATTTGGCTAACCGCTGCTTCTAATGCTTTTTGTTTGTCCATCTGGTCTTTCTCTACCAACCGTAAAGGGCTCGCCGACATGTCCAGTACCTCTGTTATTTCACATGGCGCGTAGGTGTGCAATGAGGTAAATGTACATGGTTTGTTCTCTTTTGCAAGCAAATTTATAACCTATTGTTATTCCATGATTTATTCATCTATGTTCTCAACATGTCCCGCCTTACCCCATGAGTTCCTTAACCGTACCGGCAAGCTGTTTGAGGCTAAATGGCTTTGGCAAAAAGATAAACTCCTGTTCGGCCATCTGCTGGCGAAACTCATCTTCCGCGTAGCCCGAAATGAGAATGCATTTTAGACCGTCCCGGTGCTCACGCGCGCGCTTCATAAGCGTCGGACCATCCATCATTGGCATTACCACGTCGCTGATCAGCAAGTCGATTTCACCGTCATATCCGGTGACAATATCGAGAGCCGCCCCACCATTAATTGCTTCCAGGACCGTATAGCCTTTGTTACGCAAAGCGCGTGAGGCAAACGTACGCACTGGGTCTTCATCTTCCACCAACAGAATGCAGCCCTTGCCCGTCAGATCTTTTGACTCTTCGGGTTGCTCAGGTTCTTTTCGTTTTGCTGGAATATCTTCCGCTTTAGGCTGGTGGCGTGGCAGGTAAATCTCAAAGGATGCCCCCTCGCCCACCGTACTGTGCGGAACAACAAAAC
>Ga0315336_1006683_pt1 | contig 11616 bp, 11 predicted proteins | sample ASW5metaG_FD_204512 | JGI IMG/M metagenome (GOLD analysis project Ga0315336, IMG submission 204512) | Ammonia-oxidizing marine archaeal communities from Monterey Bay, California, United States - ASW #5 | ecosystem: Environmental > Aquatic > Marine > Intertidal zone | place: USA: California...
CCGGCGTGCGAAGAAAGCTCGTCGACGCTTAGGCCTACAACCTTCGTATTTCGCTTGTCGAACTGTCCTTTGAGACCAGCCACTGCGCCCAACTCAGTCGTACATACTGGCGTGAAGTCGGCAGGGTGCGAGAACAGAATGCCCCATCCATCGCCGAGGAAATCGTAAAGATCGAGATCGCCGTCTGTCGACGCCTGAGTGAAATTAGGGACGGTATCCCCGAGTAAAAGTGCCATGGGTCATTTCCTTATATTGTCAGCCCGGTAAATGCCCGCTTCAATGCGTGCAGATTATGAGATGCGAACGAAAATTAAACGGTGCAACAAAAAAACGCCCTGCAGATCTAGTCCACAGGGCGTTTCGATTTCAGAATTCAGAGTGAGGCGACTAAACCTCAGTTGATTTGACTACGCACCAACCGCTGCGAGTTTCTTCGCACCAGCGGCTCGACCACGTTTGTTTTGGTCGAGGATTGTCTTACGTACTCGAACGAAGTTCGGAGTAACTTCCAAGCACTCGTCGTCCATCATGAACTCAAGTGCCTGCTCCAGAGTCAAATCCTTGTGAGCGTCAAGGTGTTGCGCATGATCGGCACCAGCTGATCGCATGTTGGTCTGCTTCTTGGCTTTGACCATGTTCAAATCCATGTCCTGTGGACGTGGGTTTTCGCCAACGATCATGCCTTCGTAAACCTCGGTCGCAACCGGCACGAACAACTGGCCACGTTCCTGCGCACTAAGAAGTGAATAGGTTGTGGTTACTCCGCGACGGTCAGCAATCAGTGAACCGGTTGGTCGAGATCGCATCTCGCCCTGCCATCGTTCGTAGCCTTCGAACACGTGGTGAGCCAGACCTGCTCCACGGGTTTCCACGACAAATTCGTTGTGGAAGCCGATGAGTCCGCGAGCCGGGATGATGAAGTCCATCCGAACTCGTCCCTGACCGTGGTTAACCATGTTCACCATCTTGCCCTTGCGGTGAGCAAGAAGCTGGGTGACGGCACCGAGGTGATCTTCGTTGATGTCGACAGCGAGTCGTTCCATCGGCTCGTGAAGCTTGCCATCAATCATCTTGGTGACAACTTCGGGCTTGCCGACTGTCATTTCAAATCCCTCACGGCGCATGGTTTCAACCAGCACAGCGAGCTGAAGTTCGCCACGTCCCTGGAATATCCATGAGTCGGGGCGGTCTGAAGGCAGAATATTGATAGATACGTTACCGATCAGTTCGCTCTCAAGGCGATCCTTGATCATTCGAGCTGTGAGCTTCTTGCCATCGAGGCCAGTCAACGGAGAAGTGTTGATGCCGATGGTTGCCGATAGGCTAGGCTCATCGATACGAATGGTCGGAAGAGGTCGAGGATCTTCCAGATCGGCGATAGTTTCGCCAATTGTGATCTCTGGCATACCAGCAACTGCGATGATTTCGCCTGCGCTTGCTTCTGTGGCAGTGATTCGCTCGAGACCTTCTGTGATGTACAGCTCTGTGATTTTCGACTGAACAATCGAACCATCAACCCGACAGTGCGAGATGATCTGGTCTTTCTTGATCGTGCCCTGGTGAACCCGGCAAATCGCGAGCCGACCGAGGTATGGAGATGCGTCGAGGTTGGTTACGTGAGCCTGAAGTGGGTGCTCATCGTCGTAGCTAGGTGCCGGGATGTTTTCGAGGAGCAGCTCGAACATCGGTGTGAGATCGGTTCCTGGCTGATCGATGTCCATCGTTGCGATACCGTCTCGGGCAACAGCATAGATGATCGGAAAGTCGATCTGTTCTTCAGTTGCGTCCAGGTCGATGAACAGTTCGTAAACTTCGTCGATTACTTCAGCAATTCGTGCGTCTGGTCGGTCGATCTTGTTGATGACCAAAATGACAGAGAGATTAGCTTCCAGCGCCTTACGCAGAACGAATCGGGTCTGCGGCAATGGGCCTTCTGAGGCATCTACGAGAAGCAGTACGCCATCGACCATTGCAAGACCACGCTCGACCTCACCACCGAAGTCAGCGTGACCTGGAGTGTCGATAATGTTGATCTTGGTCTCGCCCCAACGAACAGCGGTGTTCTTGGCGAGGATCGTGATGCCCTTTTCCTTCTCAAGATCGGTGTTGTCCATCACGCGTTCGTCGAGATCCTTGTGAGAGGCGACTGAGCCGGATTGCTTGAGCATGGCATCGACCAATGTGGTCTTGCCGTGGTCTACGTGGGCGATGATCGCGACGTTACGTCGGTCGTTGCGGAGGATCTTAGTCATGAGGGCTTTCAGGCTCGTCGCAGCGAATATCGTCTGCGCGAAACGACCCGGCTATCTCGACCGGATCGGCTGTGTATCTGATGATCGACTCCTAATCAGGAGCTGAACTAGAAAAATTGGTATACATCGAGAATAACACCGCTACCCCTTAAAAGGCGTTAACCGTTTGGTGCAGGTTTCGACGAGGTTTCGATGCATTCATCCTGAATTTCGTAGGCGGATTTCTCGAACGGGTGCTTACGACCACCGCCGTACTTGAGCGAAAGAAGTAAGTAGACGACTAGCCATGGAACTACCAACCAGCGGATTTGATCGATCCAGTGGTACCGTTCGTGCTTCTGCACACACACGTCGTCCCAAACGTGAGGTTCATAGAAAACAAAGGGCCAAACGGTGGTGGCATATACGCTGGCCGGAAACGGACGAGGGATTTTCGGAACCCTAATTTCGATTCGACCGCCTGATAATCGGATCATGCCAACTCCTCTAGTTCTTGGATTATGGGCATTGTGCCACGTTTCCTAAGTTTGTTTTCTTGTAGACGCAACCCACACATGGAAGCTCCGCGGGCGTATGATCTGCCGACTTACCCTTTGCGGGCCGACGTAAAAGCGAACAAGTTCCGGAGAACGTAATGGCAGACGCTGTATTTCTTGGTGGCGACCGATATCACAAGGCTGAAGAGGCTCACGCTGGAATCGGACCGATTCTAGAAAAAGCTGGTCTAAGCGTTCACTACACCGACGATTACGCGTCGATAGACGCCGATCTACTCGATGGCGCGAAGCTGCTGGTGTTCCTGCGTGATGGCATGGAATGGCCAAACGGTCACGACGCCGACCCGGTTCGCTGGATGCAGCCCCACCAAGAAGAGGCAATCGAAAAGTTCGTACTCGGTGGCGGATCATTTCTAGTGATGCACAACTCAGCTTGGAACTATCCGTTCGAGGGTGGCTACCGACGAACGGTTGCTGGCTACTTCCAGTTCCACCCACCGTTCCAGCACTTCAACGTCGAAATCACCGACAGCTCACACCCGATCACTCAGGGTGTCGAAAGCTATGAGATCGACGATGAACAGCATTTCATCTGGTTCGACAACGACCGTGTCGACCTATTCTCAGTAAGCAAGGGCGAGGATGGTCGACAGTCGGCTTCGGGCTACTCTCACGAATACGGTGATGGTCGAGTTGCCTATCTCGCAAACGGTCACCGGTTGAGCGTGTTGCAACAGGAACCGGTCCAGAAGTTGATTACGAACGCAGTCAACTGGCTACTTCGCAAGTAGACCTGATCAGTTGAAGGAAATTCTATGAGCGTAGAAATCAGAGACGAACGATTTAGGCAGGTTGTTGGCGACGACGTGCCGTTGGAGCAGTTGGCGACCGGGTTCATCTTCACAGAAGGTGCCATGTGGAATGCCAAAACCAACGAACTAGTTTTTAGCGACATGCCCGGCGATATCGTGCGCAAGTGGTCGGAATCAGATGGCGTAACGACATTCAGGCAGCCGAGTGACAAGCAGAACGGTCACTACTTCGATCTAGAAGGTCGCTTGCTCTCCTGTTCGCACGCTGCAAGCAACCTGACCCGTGAGGAGAGCGATGGCTCGATCACAGTGCTTGCTTCGCACTACAACGGCAAGGAACTGAATAGCCCAAACGATGTGATTGTGAAGTCGGACGGTGCAATCTATTTCTCAGATCCGACTTACGGACGAATGGACGTTTTCGGGCTACTGCGTGAACAAGATTTGGACTTTCAGGGGGTGTACCGCCTTGATCCAGTGACTGGCAATCTTTCGTTGCTCGCCTCTGATTTCGGGCAACCCAATGGGCTGACATTTTCGCTAGACGAAAAGCAGCTATTCATCAATGACACCGATCATAGCCACATCCGGGTGTTCGATGTTGCAAATGATGGAACCATTTCAGGTGGTGAGATTTGGGCAACGCCGGAAGGACCGGGTGAAGGTGGGTGTGACGGTATGAAGCTCGATAGCGAGGGCAACATCTACTGCACAGGTCCGGGGGGTATTCACGTTTACGCGCCAGATGCGACCGCGCTCGGTGTAATCCAAGTGCCGGAAGTCACCGCGAATTTCACGTGGGGTGGCGACGATTTGAAAACCCTCTACATGACGGCTTCAACATCGCTCTACAGCACTCGGGTGAATGTTCCCGGTCGAAGCATTTCGTAACTGGCTAGCCAGAATTTCAGTATTGGAGACAATTCAATGATCACACTTCACGTTTACCTGACTCCCAAAACCGGCAAAGCCGACGCTCTTCGAGCGGCAATTGTCGACCCGTGGATTAAAACGATGGAGCAGCAACCCGGATTCGTTCAAGCAACGCTGCTGACGCCGTTCGGTGATGACGCATCGGAAGACATCGAAGTGGTCTCCTACTGGGAGTCAGAAGAACTTCGACTCGAATGGGTGGCACGACCAATCCATGACGAAGTCTTCGCAGCAATCATGGAAAACGCCGAGACCATCTCGCCAACTGTGAAGACAGTCAGCCACACCTGGGGCGTTTAGCTAACTAGCGCTCAGATTTCGGTCGCCACGCTAGGTCATCTTCAGGCTCGGTGGGCAAGCACACTTTGCAGGCACGGAAGCCGCTTTGTTTGGCTTCAGTAACTGATTCAAAATGCACGCGGTTCGCTGGCTTTGTACGCCGACCCGGTGGGCAGTTTGGACGGCAGAAGATTTTCGTTGTGGTGCAAGCATTGATAGCCAGCTGTGTGGTCGACACTACCTACACGCCCAATCGTTCAATCATTCCTCGTAGATAACGAGCTTGGCCAGCGTGCTGGGTGTTGTCCTGCACGACGCTCATCAGCCTAATTCCAGCGGTGACGTGCGGGTCGTAGTTGGTATCGACAATACGATCGAGTTCAGCAGCATCGACTGTTGGAAGATAATCAAGCACTCGTCCTGCGACACGATCGTGGTAGCCAAGCAAGATCGCCCGCGGAGGTCGCATTGCAGCCACCTCTTCAGGCCCATCTCCGAAACCGATACCGGTCGAGCCTGCCATTCCGAATCGTTCTGACCAATCTTCAGTGAGCCACGATTCCTCGAGTTGAACGACGTTCTTGAGATGGCTGTCCTGAATGCGAGTTAGGTGCCAAACCAGCCAAGCGATTGAGTTCGAACCCTCTTCGGGTCGATACGCAAGTTGCTCCTGCGATAAATCGTCGGCAGCCTGATGAACGATGCGGTTAATGTGCGAATAAGCTTCGACTAATAATTCGCTGGATTCCATCTTCGACTCCTTGCGCCAAGCAGGACGACCAGAGGCGCACAAAACTAGTGTCCGATTTGTGGCTGGATTCTACAGACGAAGAACCAATTCTGTTGCTCTACACAGATTCCACGGCCGTTTCGAACATAGCGACGATGTTTTCGGGCGGCACTTCCGATTGCAGGTTGTGAACCGACGCTTGGATGAATCCGCCGCCCTTACCAAGATCGTTTCGTCGTCCGCGAACTGCGTTTGCGACATCGTTCGCATCGCCAAACGGAAGCACGTGCTGCGTATCGATGCCTCCCCAGAACGCTAGATCCATGCCATAGTCTCGATTGAGTTGTTCCGGTTCCATCCCGGTCGCACTAACTTGCACCGGGTTGATGCAGTCGATACCGATATCGATGAAATCAGGGATAAGTTCACGAATCGAACCATCGCTGTGGGTGATCACTTTCGCATCGGTGTGCTTGTGTAGCATTTCGACAAAACGGGCGTGATGAGGCTTGACCATTTTCTTGTATAGATCGGCACTCATATACGACTGATTCTGAACTCCCATGTCGTCTCCAAACGAAACACCATCGATCAGGTCTCCAACCTCGTTCAAAGAAAGCACGGCGATACCGCAAATAACGTCGGTGATTTTCTCCTGTAGCGCTTCGGCAAACGCTTCGTTGAGAAGTAAATCTTCAAGAGTTTCCACAAAGCCACGCACTCTCTGGGCGAGCGCAAACGTACTGTTTGGCAGATTCAACACAACTGCGTAATCGGAGTGTTCTCTCACGGACAGGATTTGTTCACGAAGCCCTCGTATCCGTCCGAGATCGTCGGGTACTGGCCACTCAATCGAATCTACATCGGAAACGACCGGTTCTGGGATGTGCTGAAGCGGTCCGAGCACGTTGATGTACGGATGAAGCACATCAGATTTCTCCCACTCGACGCCCCACTCGTCGCTGTAACGATTTGTAGCTAACGGCTGCCCAAGCGAGGAATCGGGTTCCGACGTATAGAAACCGCGAACATCAACATCGAAGTGCTGCAAGATTTTCTTGCTGGGAGCTACAACCTGTCCTTTGCCTTTATGGCTTACCGGCAGGTTCTCTTCTGGAAACCCGAGATATTTGAGCAAGTTTGAATATGCAGTGGGATGAATCTGGGTCGCAGGCCCACCACCGAAGTCGATCGGGACTCGATCGGTTTCCTCGTGATTCAATGCCATACGTACTCGTTCACAGTGCGACAACGCCATCGTTTCACCTCTCCAGCCCGTATTGAAGGTTTAGCTGGTTGGGACGAGAGCCGAGATCACATCGACCGCCGACGCGCCATCGGGAGCGTAGCCGTCTGCCCCTATTTGCTTGGCGAGTTCGTCGCTGACTGGTGCCCCGCCGATCATGACTTTCACTTTGGTTCGAAGCTCGGCATCTTTGAGAGCTTCGATCGTCTCGGTCATCATAGGAACAGTTGTCGTTAGTAGAGCCGACATCGCTACGACATCTACGTCGTTCTCTTCGGTCGCTTGAATAAATGCTTCCGGGGCGACGTCATTACCGAGGTCGTAGACCGTGTAGCCAGCGCCTTCGAGCATCATCACCACGAGATTCTTGCCGATGTCGTGAAGATCGCCTTTGACGGTTCCTATTACGACCGAGCCACGGGAAGTATCGGACGAGTTTTGCAGTTGAGGCTTCACGATTGCCATCGCTGCCTTCATTGCACGAGCAGCAATCAGAACCTCTGGCATGTGGATCTCTTGATCCTTCCAACGCCGACCAATTTCGTCCATGCCTGGAATCATCCCTTTTTCAATGATGTCTTCCGGCGTGGTACCGCTGCTTAGTTCGGTCTCTGCCCATTCAGCTGCAGCAGTATGTTGACCGCTGATGATCATGTTGGCGAGGTCTTCAAATACTGGCATGGTTTACTCCCAGTTCATTTTCTCTAGATGAATCGTTGTTCGCTCGTGTACGCGGTCACTCTTCATGAATAGGATCCCTGCTGTGCCACCAGTTCACTTATGCGTTTTACTCTCGACATCATCGACGCCGGCATCATGTTGTCGGCAATTCCTAAGATGAAGTTATCGCCCGGCTTCACCGCATCGAAAATTTCAGCCAAATAGATTTCGAACTGCTCATCTGAGGTAGTCGCCTCGAGAATCACCGAAGGAATTCCACCGAAGACGACAATGTCGTCACCTAATGCTTTTCGTCCTTCGGCAAGTGTTATCGGCACCATCGGAGCGGTGACGAAACACTCGTGCATGTCATAGCGAGACTCCCTAAGCAGGTCGATGATCGAACTGGTGTCATTATCGGCGTGGTGGGCTACCTTCTTATCGAAGCCATGCATGTAATCGGCGAACTCCTGCATGTACGGGAGCATGTAGGTTTCCATATAGTTCGCGGGGGTCGTTTCTGACGAGAAGTGAGCACCGTGCAGGAACAGCGTTCCAGGCGACTTCGCAGCAAGCGGCCACATTCGTTCCTTGTTGACCTGCCACATGGTTTCAAGAAGACGTTCGACTTTATCTGGGTAATCGAACAGATCGAGGTAACCCTTCTCATAGCCGGTGAAGACTTCCAGATATTGATGGAACGGAACGTCGCCAACGGGAATCATCGGAAGACCATCGTCGCCAACACTTTCGTCGTAGTCGATGAACTGCTCATACGCCGGGAAGTATTCGGTGTTCTCGACCATGTACATCACGGTCTCGAAATCTTCCGGTTTCTTGATGAAGTGCTCAACCTCAAGCGGGTAGATACCTGCCGCATCCAGTTCAGGAGTGCGCTTCACCAGCTTAGAAACGCTACCAACCGGAGTCACGTAGTCGTAGTAGGTAAGAAGCCCTTCTCGTCGCTCGTGAACCTCAACGCCCTTGAGGCGAGACGTAAACACGTGGCCAGTACGAGCTGTTTTACCAACACCAACCGCTTTCTGAATCTCTCCTAGCCGCATGTCCTTGAATTCGTCGGGGAGCGTTCCAGCGAGATAGTGAGCTGTGTACCAAATCTCAAGACGGGGCATCCACGGGATGCGATCAGCTTTTCTGCCGTCACCCGCGCCAAGGGTTGCCAGCTGTAGTTCCCGTTCGGTCATGCTCATATGGGTCCGCCCAGCAAGTGTGTTTATTTGCACGCCATCACCAGAGCATCACAAGCCAGCCCACAGCTCGTTGTGTCGATACCCTACAATCGCGCTCGGGGCTGGGGAAGACAGATGCGACCATGCTGGACAATCCCTCACGTTTATTACACGAGATCAATCGAATTCACGATCTCGTGGTGGAACTCGACCCAGAAGAAGTGTGGCGATGCCTTGGGCCCGCCGGAAACGCCCGCGAAAGCCTGAACGGCGACGTGCTAGAAGCGACCAAATTCGCGGCATCCGCCAGTAAACCCCGTGGAATTTCTCGAGTCTTGAACGTGGAATCGGCTGCACGCGGAAAAGTTGTATTCGAATCCGGGCACATCATGGAAGGCAAACGACTCCCGCACATTTTCGAAGGTGCAGAAGGCGCTATATTTTTGATCGCGACTGCGGGTGCCGGAGTTGAATCTGAAGTCGCAGCAATGATGGAACGAGGCGACCACATCGAGGGTGTCGTTCTCGATGCTGGTGGGTCTGCTGTAGCGATCAACGCAGCTGAGCAGATGCAGGCGCAGCTAATGTGGGAGGTCGAGCAAGCTGGTTACAAAGTTGGCCCGACTATCACTCCCGGAACCGAGCCTTGGGACATCGAGGGACAGACAATGATGTTCGATGTACTGGTTGCCGACGAAATCGACGTTACGCTGCTCGAATCACGCCTAATGTTCCCGCAGAAAACTCAGTCGAAAGTCATCCCGTTTGGGCGCGAGCTGAAATTCGTGAATAACCCTGACGAGGCTCCATGTCGAACATGCCGAGCACAGCGTTGTCCGATGCGAATGGAAGAGTATGTCGGCGCACTTGGCGAGTAAGTCCACCGATCTCAGAATTCTTCGCATATCATGCCGTTGCACTCCGGCTAAGTACACATCAGCTATTCGTAGGAATTAGTAAATGACCGCAGGTCTATCGAGCGAACGACTAAAGCGAATCGATCAACACTTTCAAGAAAAGTACATCGATACCGGGAAGCTTCCCGGCGTGTTGACTCTTGTCGCAAGACGGGGAGAAATCGCTCACTTTTCCGCCCTCGGAATGATGGATGTCGAAAACAACAAGCCGACAAATGAAGACACGATCTTCCGTATCTACTCAATGACCAAGGCGATCACCACTGTCGCACTGATGATGCTCTACGAAGAGGGCAAGTTCCAACTCAACGACCCAGTGCACATGTACCTGCCAGAGTGGGAGAACACCGAAGTTTGGGTAAGCGGCGAATATCCGGATTTCAAATCTCGACCGCAAGATCGTCCTATGACGATTCGAGACCTGCTCTCGCACCAATCAGGTCTCACATACGGCTTCAACGACACGAATGCCGTTGATCGAGCCTATCAACAGATCGGCTGGGAGACGATGCTCTCATCGCCGCTCCCTGAATGGTCGAAGCTTCTAGCGAAACTACCTCTATTGTTCTCTCCAGGCACGGCATGGAACTATTCGTTAGCAACGGACCTTTGTGGCTACCTAGTGCAGGTCCTTGCAGATCAGCCATTCGACGAATATCTCCAAGAAAGAATCTTCGACCCACTTGGCATGGTCGACACATCGTTCAGCATTTCCGATGACAAGTTAGATCGATTTGCTGCCTGCTACGAGCCGACTCCCGATGGCGGAATGAAACCGCAAGACCCGCAGTTCACCAGCGCATATCGCAAGAAACCAGCATGGATATCAGGTGGCGGCGGATTGGTTTCGACCACCATGGATTACTACCGTTTCCTTCAGGTGTTGGCAAACAACGGCAAATCCGATGGTCGCCGATATCTAAGTCGAAAAACTATCGAACTGATGACGGCTAATCATCTGCCCGACGGAAAATCTGTCATTGACCACGCTTTCACCCCGCCACCAGACGAGCACAGGAGAGGCGAGGGCTGGGGGCTTGGATTCTCGATCGCCCTTGACCACGGCAAAACTCAAATTGCTGGTTCGCCAGGTCAATACAGTTGGGGTGGTGCGGCAAGTACCGAATTCTGGATCGACCCAACTGAAGAATTAGTAGTCATATTCATGACGCAGCTGCTGCCATCCGGAACATACCCAATCAAGCGGGAGCTACAGGTGCTTGTAAATGCTGCTATCGACGATTAGACACCCACATGAACAGAATCTCGATTATCTGAACTCTTCGAACGACTGACCAAACACAAATCCAAAACTTGTCCTAACTGGAGACCAAAAATGAAAATCACAAATGTCGATGCCTGGGTCGTTGTACCGGATCTTGGCGGTCTAAAGCACTATCAAGGTGAATGGCAGTGGACGTTCGTCACTATTGAAACCGATGAAGGAATTACCGGATGGGGCGAATCATCGAGTTCGCCGCGTAACGGATCGCTTCTGACGGGCGCGGGTGTCCGTGCAGTACGAGAAGCTCTAGTCGGTGAAGACCCCGCCGATATCGAACGACTCTGGCACAAGCTGTTCCGCCGTTACACATACATGGGTTCTCGTGGATTTCCTACGACGATCATTAGCGGCATAGACATTGCGCTATGGGACATCAAGGGCAAGGCAACCGGTCGACCTGTTTACGATCTTCTTGGTGGCAAGATGCGTGACGAAATTCGCATGTACGCCAACGCATGGTTCGGAGGATGTTCGACTCCCGACGACTACCATGCTGCCGCGAAGAAGGTTGTTGCGCAGGGTCACGACGCCATGAAGATGGACCCCTTCCTAGAGATGCAGCCGTTCCACACGATGTATCAGGACGGCCAAATTTCAGCTGCTGGCGAAAATTTGGGTTGCGACATCACAGCCGCGGTTCGAGATGCGGTCGGACCCGATGTCGAGGTATTAATCGACGCTCACGGTCACTACAACGTGGCGACAGCTGTACGGCTGGCAAACCGCTTGTATGACGAGTCAAAGATCGACTGGTTCGAAGAGCCGCTACCGCCCGAGGGAATCGAAGCACTCCGATCGGTTCGACAGCAGATGCG
>Ga0315336_1006684_pt1 | contig 11615 bp, 8 predicted proteins | sample ASW5metaG_FD_204512 | JGI IMG/M metagenome (GOLD analysis project Ga0315336, IMG submission 204512) | Ammonia-oxidizing marine archaeal communities from Monterey Bay, California, United States - ASW #5 | ecosystem: Environmental > Aquatic > Marine > Intertidal zone | place: USA: California...
TCATGATGCTCTGGTCTTCTTTACGAGTTAGAACGAGCATTCGACACACCCTCCTCTGGTTCATCGCCATTTTCTTGAGCTTGAGCCAGCAAAAACTGTACGGGATAACTACTTCGATCCAAAATAGTTTGTTTTCCCAGTCTCTGCTTGGGGTTTATCAGTATGGGAGCTTTCAAATTCGTGCGGGTTTCCGCCGGATTCTTCGGCACCACCACCAACGTGAATACTTCTAACTCAGAAACATCGCTGACGGCTAATTCAGCGAGCTCGTGAGAACTAATCTTGACCGTATAATTGGGAACTACCTGAGACGGGTCCATTAGAATGAACGCAAGATCTCCCACTTCGGTGGACTGAAGCCACACCAAAGGACTATCCTCTGGTCCAGGGAGAAGGATGAACCTTCTGTAGTCCTGAAACCCGATGATGGGCTGAGTGAAGGTTAGGATGCTTTCCTCTTCAACCTCAATCGCACCGAAACGGGTCGTTTCCAATTGCATTCGTTGCTTACTCCTTCTACCAAGCTCACGTAATTCACAGTATGCCTGAAATCCTTATCCTACTCAAGTATTTATTCCAAAAGAATTTATGCAAATTAATCTTGAAATCGAATACGAATACGTCTACCATTCCAGTCATCCCAGTCAATACTAATTCGGGATTAGTTTATTTTTTTTGCAAAGGAAGTAAAATTGTTCGAACATTTCAAAGAGGTGTATGAAGGACTGCGCGGCCATGCTCATCACGCTGCATCCTGGGAAGAAGCAGCCAACATCGTGATGCAAGTAGTCGCTGATATTTCTCCCGACAAAACCGTTTTAGGTCCCCTGCCGGAGTCATTGATGAGCGACTTGAAAACCAAATTGGATGGAGCCAATTCAGCGTACTTGGAACCTCCATATTTGTTCGAGGAACTCCCGGGGAGGATTGATGAGGCCGAAGTGGGCGTATCCTGGGTTGACCACGCCATCGTCGACTCCGGTACGTTATTGGAGATTGCGACAAACGATTCCGACCGACTAATTTCGACATTGCCGCGCGTACACATTGGGATCGTCACCCGTGACCGGGTGATCGAACACCTAATGGATTCGGCATCCATCGTTAAAGAAGCGGTCATGAGAAACGACCAGAATTGCGTGGTCAGCTTTCTTTCGGGGCCGAGCCGGACGGGTGATATCGAAATGCAGCTAACCCTGGGCGTACATGGCCCTGAAGTCGCTCATGCAATCATCGTCGATGAGGAGGCTCCTGCTCATGCCCACTAATCGATACCCCTATTTGACCGAAAAGATCCAGGAATCGATCAGTAATCCGGACAAGTCCAAAGCTCTCTACAATGCAATGAAGCGGGGGCGTGATTCGCGTCAGGAGAGGCTCTCCGAGCTGCGTGGTGGCCTTGCGTTTCGACAGGAAGTCAAAGAACGAAAAAATTTATGTCGTAAACATGCCGACGAATTAACCGCTGAATTTATCAAGAACGCGAAAAAACGGGGCGCCCACGTCTTTGAAGCGAAAGACGGTGAAGAGGTACTCCAATATGTCTTGAAAGTCGCTCAAGAAAAAAACGCCAAAACCGTTTCCAAATCGAAATCCCTTACGACCGAAGAAATTGAAATAAACGAACCGATGCAGGAAGCGGGCCTTCGCGTCGTGGAAACGGATCTCGGCGAACTCATCATCCAATTGGTCGACGAAAAACCGTACCACCTGGTCTTCCCTTCCGTACACAAGACGGCCGTTGAAGTCTCCGAAATTTTCGAAAAAGAAACGGGCGAAAAAGTCCCCACCGATATCAAACTCATCATGAATGTAGTCCGCAAATATCTGCGCCCCATTTTCCTCAATACCGATATTGGGATGACGGGCGCGAATGTTGGCATCGCGGAAACTGGCGGAATCGTTATTGAAACTAACGAAGGCAACGCACGCTTGGTTTCCAGCATAGGCAATACTCACATCTGCGTTATGGGTAGAGAAAAAATCGTGGAAACGGTTGATGATGCATTGCTGATGGTGATGGCCCATCCGGTCAGTGCAACGGGTCAGATGCCCACCACCTATGTGACATGGCTTCATGGTCGTTCCCCGATGGGTAAAGGTGAAAATCAACCGCGAGAATCCCACATCATCATCCTGGACAATGGGCGCACTGAAATGGCTCAAGATTCCACGATGCAAGAAGCCCTCAACTGCATTCGTTGCGGAGCCTGTATGAATATTTGCCCAACGTATGGCGTTGTAGGCGGCCACACCTTTGGCCATATCTACCCCGGCCCCGTTGGAATACCGTGGACGGCGTCTGTCCATGGACAAGACTTGGCTGCGGATTTTGCTCCGTTGTGTATTTCTTGCGGTTTGTGCAAAGAAATCTGTCCGGCTGACATCAATCTGCCCATGATGATCGCCGAGGTCAAACATCGAGATCATTCGACAAACCCCGCTCCCAAAGCGGAACAAACCATGATGAAGGCGGACGAGTTTGCGTCTCTCGGGTCTGCGTTGGCTCCTTTAAGCAACTGGGGTTTGAAAAATCCGTTGGTTCGAGGAGTTATGGATTCAGTTATGGGTGTGGACAAGAGGCGAAAACTTCCCTCTTTCAATCGTAACACTCTTTCGAAACGGTTCGGGCGTCACGCGAAGAAAAATGTGGGCAACTCCAAAGAAAAGATCCTGTTCTTCGGGGACATTTACGCGCAATACAATCGGCCCGACCTGGGTATGACGGCGATTCAGCTCCTCGAATCGCTGGGTTGTGAAGTTGAACTGGGCGAACCCATGTCCAGTGGATATCCCTACATCGCGTACGGCGATTTGGACAAAGCGCGTGTCACAGCAAAAAAAGTAGTCGACGCCCTCCATCCGTGGGTTGAGAAAGGCTACACCGTCGTGAGTACAGAGCCGACTGCCGTCTACACGATTCACAAATCCTACCCGTATTTGTTAGAGAACACCGAAAAATCCGTTGCGGTGTCAAACAAGACGCGCGAGTTTTTCAACCTCCTGACAAAATTGAAATACACCACGGATCTCGGGCAATGGAAGGACAAAACCTTTGGGTTCCATTGCTCGTGTCACCAACGTCCGCTTGGTTCAGGAAACGAAGTGATGGATTGGATGAAGTCTCTTGGGCTAAATGTGACGCGTCTTGAAACTGGAACGTGTTGCGGCATGGGGGGAACTTTTGGAATGAAATCAGGATCACTAGGGTATGATTTAAGTCAGGCGGTTGGAAAGCCTCTGTTTGATATATTCAAGGAATCGAAAGTGGATGCCATTATTACCGAGAGCAGTGTGTGCGGAATACAACTCGCCGAAGGCGTGGGCATTCCCGCGTATCATCCGTTGGAATTGGTCCAATCCATTTTGAACGGTTAGGATAAGAATTAACGTATGTCTACAAGCTCGACGACAATCACTGAGGGTATTAAAGTAACCACTACCAGTTACTATGTTCCAGAACGTTCCAATCCCGGCCAAGGCATGCATTTTTTCGCCTACGATATCGAAATCGAAAACGTCGGAAACACGCCCGCTCAATTATTGCGCCGATACTGGCTGATTAAAGATAGCCTGGGAAACGTCCAGGAAGTGAATGGTGACGGAGTCGTTGGGGAGCAGCCCCATTTGGAGCCGGGCGAACGTTTCGACTATACGAGTTTCTGCCCTCTACCCACGTTTAAGGGCAGTATGGAGGGAACTTACACCTTCAAACGGGACGATGGGACCGAATTCGATGCGTCTATCAACGCCTTCGAATTGTTCAACAAGATCGTGTTGAACTGACCGAAAATCAAGCTCATCTTGGACTGGTGGGGCCCAAATTGCTATACTATTCATCAATCTTCCCGCTAATTCAGGACCCGTCCCATGGCACCCCCCAAGTCACGAAAAAAGAAGTCTAGCCCTACAAAAGGGCCACGAAAAAAGACTTCTAGAAATAAGTATGAAAAAGGGGGTACACCGTTTACCCAAATCAAGTGGAAAAACCTTGTCCCCATGTACGACTTCTGGGGAAAAGAATTCAAACGATATTACAAGTTAGAAACCCTCGCCAGCGCTGTCGAAGGACTATTCAAAGGCCGGGCACACGATCCGTTCCTCTCGCCAAATATTAAGTCCGCATTGGGTCCATCCAGGATTACGCGCTGTGAAATTGAATTGTTTCAAGAAGGTTTTTATCAACTCATTTTCAAAATGAAGGTCCAAAACTCCCAAAAACGTCGGGCCACGTTTGCACTCGTTGTTGCGAAAGACCATCAAGGATTGTCCGAAACGGCGAAGCGGGAACATCGTACGTTGATCGAATTGTTCGGTAGGGCGACCCAATGCTTTGCTCGTCCGTTAAAAGGTGGCACTCTCTACTTGCCGGACAGGCATCGCAGAAAAGAAAACGACCGCTATGTCTATGCCTACATGACCGAATGGCAACATGGGCATCACGAATTAGGTATTCAACGAAACGGTCAGTTTTTCGTGAACATCCCAAAACCAGTTCCCTTCACGAAACCTCAGACTCAGCAATTAAAACGCCGGATGGTCGAAATGGTCATTCGAAGCTATGATCCCGTAAAACGCAGTTGCATGGCCATTCCGCAAATTGCGTCCGGCGATTTCGTCGTCACGCTCCCAGGAAAACAGGCGCCTCGTCTCAAGATAATTGCTTGCCGAGATCTCATTACGGGAGTCTCACCATCCAAATTGCTCCACAGTATTCTTGTGGCTGAATGGGAATGGTCGGACAACCAAATCAGACTCGCCCCCGATTCATATGAAGACTGGGAACAAGCGCTGCACAACGCTATCGGAAAAACGCGATCGAACGATTGGATGACCGTATACCGGCAGGACGTCAAGAAGAAGCGTTTCCGAAAATTGAAACATCTCGAACCTGAGTTTTACGACGAATAAACTATTGACGAACAGGAACCGTTCGATCTGAATCTGCTACAATCCACGTGAACAATAGCATCTTCAAAGAGGCTAAACCTTGACCGAACCACTGATTGTATCTGAATATAGAATTCCATCCAGCCGGGCCATCATTCACGCCCAGAACGACGATCAGCAATGGCATTCCATCCTCATGTTGAAACGCTGGATGCGGTATCTGCGCATCGTATTGAACGCGGATTCTACCGACATCTATTTATCGGATCATTTCGAGCTTCTCCCCCCCCTCCTTTCATCGGCTAAGGAAATGGGAATGACCTTGGGGCTTCGAACATCCTCCATGGCACTGCCCGCTCATATAGCGTCTGTAATGGATTCGGGCCTCCAACACATTCATCTCGATTTGGGGCAATCAGTACGTAACGACCATATCTCCTGGAAGGAGTTTTCCGAGACTCATTCTACGCCGCTTCGACTGACCTTTCAGGCCCCATTTCCGACCAGTACCGCGTCTGCCGAATGGGTAGAAGAAATGGTCGGATCCAGCGTGGTATCCGTGGATTTTTCGTTAAAGAACAAGTCCAACGCCGGCGCATCGTCTTTGCCTGAGACGATGGAGTGGTTGGAAAAAGTTTGTGAAACATTAGAGTCGAAAAACATAGAATGCAACATAATTGATATCCCCTTCTGTGCCGTCCCGAAAACGCAGTGGAAACGTGTACACAATTCGCCGCAACACCGGTTAAGCCATAGCAGCTACATGGCATCGTCCTTCGACTTAGCCAAGACCATCGATTCCCGGAAACCATTTGTCGGGAGTATGATTATCCGCGTACTCCTCTCACGCGCTACGCTCAATAAAGAAGTACAAGACACGCTCATGCTGCCGTGGCTATTACGCAACAGCTACCGCTATTTAGTTGCCAGAATTATTCGACGATTGACGATTCATTTGAGATTGAGAAAAGATACTCCTTCCGAGACGTCCCAGGCCGCCTTCGAACGAGAACTGAAGCAAAAACAAAAATCCGACGTGGCGGAATTGGGGAAGGTCTGTTCGGAATGTTCTCTGAAACGCATTTGCGACCATGAAACTTCCCAAACCTCCATAGACTGGACTGGGTTCGAAGCCACATCCATCGAGGGTGAACACGTTGTATCCCCTCTACACTTTGCGCTAGAACAAGCGAAATCTTATTCAGCTCGCGAACATGACCGGTTGAACCAAATAAATATTGATGAAGACCTGGCCCAGGAAGCGATTCAATTTATTACGTCTCATGAACCGGACAAAATCGTTACTTCCGCCGATTATGCCATTGAAAATGCCCACTTTGACCGAATGGAGGGCGGAATTAAATGGTGGTCAATCACTCAATCGGAAAAACTGACCAGCGAATTGGGCGAGTTCGATTTGCCGTTTACATTGTCCGTTGACGTCGGTGGCGGTATCGCTGATTTTTTCGGAATCCATTTGGGAAGACAATGCAAGATCCTCACACCGATGGAGGCCTATCGACACAATTTCATCTTTCATGTAAACGAAGAAGGCCACTATATTCTCCTTCGGGACCGCCATCCCGTTCATCCATCCGAATTTGAAGGCGAACTATATTTACCGCTCCGGGTTGGAAACCGACTGCAACCCAGATTGAGTGCTTGGAATATCGATAACTGTATCGCCACACAAAATTTACGAATATGGTCTGGTCCGTCACGGAAAAGCGATGCTGCCAGAAAAGTAAAATACTCAATTGTTATCGTCAGCACGAAATTTACACGCCGACTCCAGGCGGTACTGCACAATTTGGCTCATCAGCAAGATTTCGATCTGGGATCTATCGAAATTATCATTTGCTATGTGCCGGGGCTCGACGCTACAGACGACTTGATAGACAGCTTTTCGATGACGTTTCCCGACATTCAAATCATTCGTTCTCCCTTCCCCGAGAAATACATGCGGTCCAAGGGTTTCCTCATCAACGAATCAGCAAAACTCACTCATGGCGAATGGATCATGTTGTTGGATTCAGATACGTTATTGGCGCCCGATTATTTTTCGAAAATTGAAGCACTATCCGACACGGCCAATTTCATTGCTCCCGATGGCAGGAGATTACTACCACCGGATACGACGGGTGCGATTCTGATGGGCGAAATTAAGCCGTGGGAAGAATGGGAAACTTTACTTAACGGCAACGGCGAATTCAGGCACCGCGAGACACAGGGTATTCCGGTAGGTTTTTGCCAATGCTTTCGTGCAAAATACTTAGAGAAATTCCCGTACTTGGAAGTCGACCATTTTGAGACGGCCGATATGCAGTTTGGAATGGAAATGCTAAAAGAAATCGGCGAAGAGCACCGCATTAGCGGCCGACCCGTATTACACCTCGACCACGGTGGAAGCCAGTGGTACGGTGCACAAAAACACATGTAAAGGCGTTTAAATGGCTCTGCAAGTTCATGAATCGAGAATACCGTCTCTTCGTGGGCTCGTCTGTGTCTCGAATCAAGCAAGCCAGAAATATGGCATCGATGATCTAAAGAGGTGGATTCGCCTCAACCATGAAGTATTCAAAGCCCAGAAAATCGACATTGCGCTTAAGCGTAGTGAATTGGGAATGTGGGATGAACTCGTTGACCATGCGGAGGAGCGTGGATTAAGCGTCTCTCTGTCGGTCGACTGTTCCGCGGCCGCAGATACCTTTTTCAGCGTCATCAATCCATCGTCACTTCTTGACATCGTATTGAAGCCGAAAAAAATCCCATCGGAGAATTTCGATCTTTGGCTCGATACGGCGTCGCGCCATCAAATACCAATTCGCGTGCAATGGCCGATGCCAATTCACCGCACGCTCCCGTCTAGTTCCTTTGGCGAGCGCTTGTCCGAGGCAGGGGTTCGAATGGTACATTTCATTGCATACGACCCGTTGCGAAAAGACAACAACATTCTCACAAATAAAGAATCTGTTGAGTCAATCGATTCCTTGTCCGAATGGGTCGGTGTGTTGGAAGGATTCGGGATTGAAGTAAATATTATAGGTTTTCCTTTTTGCTCGCTTCCTGAAACCTTGTGGGATAAAATCTATTCTCATTCCAACGCCCACATCGATCACCAACAATACAATCGCATCTCATACGATATGGCGTCGCGCTTGAAAGACCGATCGCCGACCGTCGCTGGAAAAATCCTTCAAATCTATCAAGCTCGACATACTTTTTTCGATGACCCCATCGACCAACGCCTTCTCCCCTGGCTTCTGGAATCGCCGTGGCTCCGGGCCCGTGTGGTGGCATGGCATAAACTGACACGTCATCGTCGATTGACAAAAGCCGTTCCCAAAGCCTTGCCGGAATCGGAATCTTCTGCCGACGCGTTCATGTCGAGGAAGAAGTCCGAATGGATACAGAAATTGGGTCCGGAATGTGGTGGTTGTCGTTTGAAAGCGATTTGCGATCACGCACCTTCGGATTTTCGCTCGTTGATGCCCGGAATAAATCCGAAAGCGATCGCGGGGGATACTGTAATGGATCCTCTTTTTTTCGTGCGCAAACAGTTGAAGTTCTACGACGATGTCGATCAAGAAAGACTGAATCTACCGACCGCAACCGTCGAATTGGCAACAGAAGCACATGATCGAATTCACAATACTCCTCCAACGATGCAGATCGATTCGTTCCAATATTCGATTGACGGGCAATGGTGCCACCAGTTACCGGGCGGGCTACGATGGTATGGTTTCACTAATTCAGAAAAAGTGAGTACGCCGTTAGCGACCTTGGAACCACCCTTTACATTGTCGTACGTCGTCGGCGGGGGCATCGCTGAATATGCAGGCTTCAGTTTAAGCAAGACTTCTCGGCTGCTTTGCCCGATGGAAGGATACAATCATACCCTCACCCTTCATGTCGACGCCCAGGGCCGGTATGTACTTCTCCGAGACGGTACGCCAATGGCGCCGAGCCAGTTCGAAGGACACTATCCGATTCCGTCCAAACTCGGCACTCAATTGGAACCGCGGATCTGTTTCTGGAATATCGATCACTCGGTAGTCACACAGAACGTGGATATCTGGACTCATGAGAACGGAACTTTCGATGGCGTCCGTTCTGCGAAATATACATTCATAACTGTTTGCGTACGCTATGCGCGGCGGCTCCAGATGGTTTTACAGTCTATCGCCCATCAGGAAGGAATCTCTCACGAAGACATTGAAATTATCGTCTCTTACGTTCCGGGCGTCGATTCGACGGAAGATGTATTGGACACTATTGAATCGGCCCATCCAAATATCAGGATTCTGCGCTCCACTTACGCTGAAGAGAATGGACGAGCAAAAGGTTTAATGATTAATGAGGCGGTCAAAAAGTCGACCGGGGATTGGGTTATTTTGTTAGACGCGGATACGGTAATTCATCCGGGACTCATGCAACAGGTGGAGCAGCAATCTGATGAAGCGCAGTTTTTGATTCCCGATGGCCGTAAGCTTTTGAGCCCGGAAACAACCTCCCACTTACTCTTGGGCGATAAAAAACCCTGGGAAGATTGGGATAAATTATTAACTACCGAAGGCGAAATGCGGTCTAGAGAAGCCGAAGGAGTACCCATCGGATTTTGTCAGATCGTACGCAGGGCATGTTTCGAGAAAGTTCAATACTTTGAAGCCGACCATTTCGAAGGTGCGGATTGGCAATTCAGCGTGGATATGCGTGAACACTTCGGAGAAGAAATTCGACTCCTCGGCTACCCGGTCCTGCATTTGGACCATGGCGGGAGCAAATGGTACGGAACCAGCCGCCACTACTAAGCGAGAAGGTCTAGCTGAACGTATCCATGGAAAATGCTTCGTCTACCAGCATGATAGGAATATCATCCCTAATCGGATAAAGATACGATCCGTCTTCACGTAATAAGCCGCCGTCAATCGGGTCAGAAACAGCTTCACCCCCACGATTTTTCACAGAGCCAGCACCAATCGCAGCATTGATTTTCGAAATAAGATCGTCTTCAATCACCGTGACGGGGGTTTTATTTTCTGGGCAAACTAAGATATTCAACAATTCCTGGGCAATCATGGAAACAACTCCTACGCGTGTCTAATCGGGGTATTGTAACGAAAACGGTTGAGCAGGACAAATCGAGACTAATTTTTTCTCGCGTAGTGTTCTTCCAAAAGTTCTTGAATTTCGGAACGCTGCATATCTATTGCGACTTTGAGTGGACTCGGGCATTTGAACCCTTCTTTTTTATTCACGTCGGCGCCGGCTTCAATCAACAATTTGCAGACGTCGACATGGCCGTTTTTTGCAGCTGCGAACAGCGGCGTGTGGCCTTTCACGCTGACAGGATCAAATTCCGCTCCCAAAACCAGAAGATAACGGACCGTTTCGAGGTTCCCGCTCTGAGCGGCAAAATGCATCGGTGTGTAACCGGATTTGGACGGTTCGTTGATATCCGCCCTCGCATCTTTGAACATCCTCACCATATTATTGTTTCCAAGCCACGTGGCCGTATGCAGTAAACTCGAGCCGCGATTATTCAACGTGTGTACGTCGGCTCCGTGATCGATAAAATATTGGACCGAATGGTCATCCTTTTTGAGGACGGCTAAAAACAGGGCGGTCTCCCCTTTTTCAGAGCGCGATTCCAAATCGGCTCCGACTGAAAGCAGATAGGAAATCGTAGAATGTTGACGCCCCAAAGTCGCGGTATGAAGAGGCGTATACCCACTCTCATCCTGCTCGTTAACGTCTTGCCCTTTTGAAAAGGCTATGATTAGTTCTTCGATTAGGCCTGTTCGAGCCAATTCATGAACCGGTAACTTCTTGCCCTTCGGCATCGCGATGAAGCGCGCGCTCATCAACCCTGATATTCCAACGAGAAGGCCAATCATGCCCACGGCTCCGCCATTGGACAACCCGGATACCAATTCTTTGAGTAAAAACTCGGTAAAATTCTCCGGCAATATGAAAGTGACGGCACCCTTCAGTAAATCAAATTGAAACGCCGATACACTCACCGCTCCGACGAACAAAGGGAACGTGCTTGCCATAGCGATAGGCCAATGCATCTTACGGGGTAGCTGGACGTCCTGCACTTGGGGATGAGGAATCGCCTTGAAATTAAATTTGTTGCGTTCGTCCTGGGGCTTGAGCCATTCATTACAGTGGCGACATTTTTTTGCTTGAGGTTGAATCGACTCGCCGCAATAGGGACACGGAACGGTATGAGCAATCTGTAGTGCATCGGGCAACGCAGGCATCAACGCGCCGAAATTCGTCTGAGCGGGTTCTATGTGAACGGGAACCGGGAGATTCTCTGTAGGAGGAGGTGACGGCTGCTCAATGACTGCAGGAATTGACGGCTGCGACACGACTAAGTCCATTACATTAGCAATGGTTTGATCGCTTGATGTACTTTCATCCGAGATAAATTTTTTTGCCGACACCGCTTTGGACTCGATGTCGTCGGCAGGGATTCCGTCATCTTCTTGGTACAGTTCATCCCAATATTCAGATACGGCCGACTTTACTTTGTTTACCGAAGAAGCGTGCCCATTGCCCGTTCTAATCTCTTGTTCGCGCGATTCCTGTTTCGAATCTTGCGCGAGATTCGAATCTGTGCGTTCAGTAAAGAGTACGCCGTACTTTTTATCGAGTTCGTTGTAACGTGCACGCAGTGCAGCTCGACGTTCTTGGTGGTCCGGATTGTGTTTGTCGAA